>Ga0114967_10001095_pt1 | contig 22524 bp, 22 predicted proteins | sample M_130628_MF_Meta_FD_92639 | JGI IMG/M metagenome (GOLD analysis project Ga0114967, IMG submission 92639) | Freshwater microbial communities from Lake Montjoie, Canada to study carbon cycling - M_130628_MF_MetaG | ecosystem: Environmental > Aquatic > Freshwater > Lake | place: Lake Montjoie... | reverse complement strand
GCGATGACAAGAACGAGGGCGAGAGACTGCCAGAGCGGGTAAGGCCGGAGGCGGACACCGATGAAGTAAGCGAGCGGGTATCCAATGGCCAACGCGATAAGCGTCGCGGCAGCCGCGTAGACGAACGACCGAATCGAGTGCTCGCCATACAACGACAAGACTTCGGTGTAGTTTTCCCACCGGAACGCATTGACGTACTCTCCGATAAATGCACCAGGTGGCGCTTCCTTGAACGCGGTGATGACGAGCGAAATCAGCGGGGTGATGAAGAACAAAACGAGATACACGAGCCCCGGCAATAGCAGGAACCAGACAACACGGCTTTTCTTTTGCGCCGCGGGCTCGACAGAAACACCGGACGATCCGTGGCTGAAGGCGGTGAGGCTCATGGCGGGTTATCGCTTGGTGACAGCGAGCGATTGCGTCGTCGTGTCCGACTCGATGAACTGGTCGGTATCCATTGGCAAACCGAACGAGTATTCCGTCGCCCACGAAAGCCACACTTTCGATCCAGCGGCAACGATGTCCCCGTCATTCTGTTCAAAAACCGTCAACTTGTTGAGACCGGGAACATCAACGACGTATTGAGTCGACACACCAGTGAACGACGTATCGATGACGGTGCCCGGCCCAACCACCGAGCGGGTTGCCGACGCGGTGGGCTCCTTCCGGGAAATTTCGATCTTTTCGGGGCGAACACCAACGGTGATCTCGCCCGACGTCACCTTCGTGCGAGAGGACGGAACCTCAAGAGTCATTTTTCCAACCGCTACTTTGACGTTCTTCCCCGACGTTCCCGAGACCACTCCGTCGAACAAATTCGACTGGCCAAGGAACGTTGCAACGAATCGAGTGGCGGGAAGCTCATATAGCTCGGCCGGCGGCCCCATCTGCTCAATCTTGCCTTTGTTCATGACCGCGACGGTGTCTGCCATGGTCATGGCCTCTTCCTGGTCGTGCGTGACGTGAAGGAAGGTGAGACCAACCTCAGATTGGATCGACTTCAATTCAATCTGCATCTGGCGACGAAGTTTGAGGTCCAAGGCGCCGAGCGGCTCGTCGAGCAAGAGCAACGCCGGACGATTGACGACAGCACGGGCAAGGGCAACACGTTGTTGCTGGCCACCGGACAACTGCATCGGCTTTCGGTCGGCGAGGTGGTCAAGTTCTACCAATGTCAACGCCTCGTGGGCGAGTCGAATCGCGTCCTTGACACCACGTTGCTTGAGTCCAAATGCAACGTTCTCCAACACGGTCATGTGAGGGAACAACGCATACGACTGGAACACCGTGTTGATCGGTCGCTGGTGAGGCTTGCTGCTAGACACGTCTTTACCGCCGACGAGAATCTTTCCCGATGTGGGTTCTTCGAGCCCGGAGATGAGTCGAAGTGTTGTCGTCTTTCCACAACCGGAGGGGCCGAGCAGGGCAAAGAACGACCCGGCTGGCACGGTGAAGCTCACGTTATCGACCGCGGTAAACCCCGGGAACTTTTTTGACACACCGACCAGTTCGAGGTCAGCGCCTCCTTGCGCGAAACCACTCACGGAATCAGACATCAATTTCCACCCTTACGTTGACGCGATTAACCCAGGAGGACGCCCTGGAAGGCTGCCTGGAATTCGTTTTCCTCGGCATCCGACAGGGAGCGGAAGATCGATACCTGAGAGAGCGTCTCTGCGTTGGGGAAGATGAGCTGGTTCTCGGCGAGAGCGGGGTCGATCTTGATCGCTTCCTCGTAAGCCCCATTGACAGGGGTCACGTAGTTGACCCACGATGCAACCTGAGCCGCAATCGCCGGGTCGTAGTACCAGTTGATGAGCTTCTCGGCGTTCGTCTTGCGGGGACTTCCAATCGGAATGATGAACGTGTCGTTCCAGAACGTTCCGCCCGAATCGGGAAGTACGAACTTCCACTTCTCGTAACCGGCTTCGAGGTTCAGGACCGTAATGTCACCGGACCAGACGATCCCCGCGAGAGCGTCTTCGCTGACGAGGTCTTCCGAGTACGAATTGCCCTTGATGTTGCGAATGTAGCCGTCGGTCACGCGAGCTTCAACCTCGTCGAGAGCGTTGTAGAACTCATCAGCGGTGAACTTCGTGATGTCGACGCCCTGGCTCGACATCATGACACCGAGGGTGTCGCGCATTTCGCTCAGGACGACAACGCGTCCCTTAAGGTCCTCGCGCCACAGATCGGCGACCGAAACCACAGGCTCTTTCACGAGGTCGGTGTTGTACACGAGACCCGCAAAGCCACCTTGCCACGGAAGCGAGGACATGCGACCGGGGTCGAAGTCGGGGTTGAGGAGCGTCTCGACGACGTTGGCGTGGTTCGGAATGTTGTCGAGGTTGAACTCTTGGGTCCAGCCACGTCGAATCCACCGAGATACCATCCACTCGGTAAGGCAGACGGTGTCTGCGCCGATGTCTTGGCCGAGCGCCAACTGGTCTTTGACCTTGGCGAAGTACGAGTTGTTGTCGTCAACGTCGACGAGATACTTGGCGGCGATTCCGGTAGCCGCGGTGAATGCGTCAAGCGTCGGGTGGTTTCCGGCGTCATCCTCATCCAAGTACAACGGCCAGTTCGCCCAGTTGACAGTGGGGTCCGAAGCTGAAATGTCCTCGGCGGCAACAAGTGCCTGTTCGCCGGGAGCACACGCTGCCAATGACAAGGCGATTGCGCCACCGAACGCGCCACCGAGAAGGGCGCGTCGTGAGATTTGTGCCGCTCGGGCGTGCTGAACGAGTTCGCGAATGATCGGATCTTCAGGAAGGTTTTGCTTGTTCATGCATTTCCTCTGCTCGGTGGGTGACTACTCTGTCATTCCCGCGTATGTCTGATACTGGCACAATCATTGACAAAAAGTAACCGTTCACGGCGCATTACCTCAGACTGTGACAACTAAAGAACTAATTTCGCAGAAATATCCCAATTTTGTTGCGAAATCCCTCGCAAATCGCCATAATTACAGAGGGATTCCCCACAACTCGATTGTCACAGGAGACACACCATGCGGATAGCCGTTCCCGCCGAAATCAAAAATAACGAATACCGCGTCGCGATTACCCCGGCAGGAGTCAAGGATCTTGTTTCGGCTGGCCACTCGGTGCTGGTCCAATCTGGCGCTGGCGTGGGAAGTAACATCTCTGATGCCGAATATCTGACACAAGGCGCAGAAATCGAGAAGGACGCGGCGAAGGTGTGGGCCGCAGGAGACATGATCCTCAAGGTGAAAGAACCCATTGAGAGCGAATACCCATACTTCCGCGAAGGCATGCTTCTCTTTACCTATCTTCACCTCGCCGCCGAAGAGCACCTGACCAAGGCGCTACTCGACGCAAAGGTCACGGCCATCGCGTACGAGACCGTTCAGCTTCCTAGCCGCGCTCTCCCGCTTCTTGCTCCGATGAGTGAGGTCGCGGGTCGCCTTTCCGTCATCGTTGGCGCGAATGCCATGCTTCGTCCCAACGGTGGAACCGGACTTCTCGTCTCGGGTGTCCCCGGTACACACGCGGCGAACATTGTGGTCCTTGGTGGCGGCGTTGCCGGTACCAGCGCGGTCGCAATGGCCGTCGGGCTCGGTGCGAACGTGACGGTGTTGGACACCAACATCCATCGCTTACGCGAACTTGACGCGTTGTATGCGGGCCGAGTTCAGACCCTCGCATCGAACGCATACGAGATTGAAAAGGCTTCGGTAAACGCTGACATGGTCATCGGTTCGGTGCTCATTCCCGGAGCAAAGGCACCGAAACTCATCACCAATGCGATCGTGAAAAAGATGAAGCCGGGAAGTGTTCTCGTCGACATTGCTATCGACCAGGGTGGTTGCTTCGAGGACTCTCACGCAACGACACACAGTGAACCCACCTTCGCCGTCCACGACACGATTTTCTATTGCGTCGCCAATATGCCCGGTGCCGCACCTCAGACGTCCACACACGCATTAACCAACGCGACTGCGCCGTATGTTCGCGCGCTCGCTGCCAAGGGGTGGAAAGACGCCCTGCGCGCGGATGCGTCACTTGCACTGGGACTCAACACCCATGACGGCCGACTCACCAACGATGCGGTTGCCGTTGCTCACGGTCTCGACGCGGTTTCGCTCGAGTCCGTTCTCGCGTAAAGCACAAACCGACGACCCCGCCAGGTCCCCACGCCGGGAACCGAGGCGGGGTCAAACGTTTCCGGCGGAGCACCAGTCGCGCGATGTGCCTCGAGGGTCGCGGTTCGCAGTGTGATGACGGTGCGGACAGAACCGAACGCGCGCGGCAACGGGAGGCCACTCGACACGAGAACGACAACCGACGGTGACGAGTGACGAACTCGCCGAATCGCATCGAAAAATGCGCTTGCCTCGATAGGTGTCATTGAATCCACCATTCGATCCAGGTCGTCGATTACAACGATGGGGGCATCAAGGGCGAGTTCTCGCGCACTCGTCACCCACGTGGCGGGATGTCCGTCAACTAACGCTCGTAGAGTTTCCGTTCGCCCAGAACCACGATCACCGATAACGGCGACGTCTCCGTCACTCGGTTGCCAGTGGGCGATTCGATAACACGCAGTGAAAACGTCGTCGACGAGCCCAAACCCCATTCGGCCTTCACGCGAAACGGGACCCGTCAACGCCGGCTGCCACGGTGGTGCGTAAAGTCGCTCCCCTGATAACTCAATCAAGGTACGCGCCTCGACTGACGGAACGTGAACGTAGTGAACCAACCCGTCACCGAGGGTGAGAAGACACCTCCCCCGGGCTGGCGCAACAGAAGTTGCTCGTCCTAGCACCTGAATCACATCGTGGAGCGTATTCATCGCGAGACAGATTCGCACAGGAATGTTTGCCAATACCGAGTCACGAAGTACCCCACTCGGGTGTTGGACAGCCAGTATCAGGTGGATTCCTAGCGATCGACCACGCCGCGCAATGTCCGCGAGGAGGTCGTGCGCGTCCGGGAATTGGCGAAGCAATTCATGAACCTCGTCGATGACAATCGCAAGTCGGGGAACATTCGATGCATTCTCGATTGTTGCGACCCCCTGAAGAACGAATTCCGCCTCTCGTCGCCGAATCTCAGCACTCAAACCCATAATCGCACGCGGCACATCGGCGGTCGTCAGATCGGTTAGCGTCGCGAGGTGATGAGGCAGTCCGCCGAGTGGACCCAGTGTCGCACCTCCCTTGAAATCGATTCCGACAAACTGGAACTCGGCAGGCGTGAACCGCGCGGCCCAATCGACAACCAGTGCGGTGAGTGCGTGGGATTTCCCCGATCCGGTTCGACCCGCAATCAATATGTGAGGCGTTGTGGACGTCAGCCGCACCTCTAATTGCGTTTGATTGATTCGCGCGAGGGCGTTCACAATTGTGTCCGCGCCTTCGACGTTGTCGGGCAGATAATCAACACGGGTGGGAAGCGAACCGCGGGTCGTGACCGATTCGATGCCATGGTCCGAGCAACGAATGACGAGGGCGACCTCGCTTGTTTCTCCGCGTGCGACAGTCGATCCATTTACCCACCGGGCATGTGCCCCAGAACTCTGTGGGACACCGAGTTGCGCGGTTGCCTGAACGATTAGCGACGTCCACACGGCGTCCGCGACAGGTCCGGCTCCGATGACGGCAACTCCCCCCGCAACATCGACAAGCCACGGCGAACCATCCGATTGGAGTCCGGCACGGACGACGGTGTCGCCGTTGCGAGCGGGCGCCCATTCTGGATTTCGCGCAATGTCGGCGACTGAAGGATGTTCGTGATTCTCAGCGACGATTCGCTGAGCATTCCGGATCATTTCTGCCTCCCGTTCCGCAGCGCGTTCGCGGGCACGCGTGGCCTCAGTGTGCCGAGCCTCTCGAGCCGCGCGTCGACGACCGTCGATGTGATGCGCAACCACCATCGTCGGCGCAATGACGGCTCCGAGAAGAGCGAACGATGATCCTGTCATCGCCCAAACCATCCCCGCAGTAGCTAGTGGTGCGACGACGCCGATCACGGGAAAATTCGCGAGTACCACCGCGTAACGTTTTCATGAGTCGCACTTCTCACGAGAGAACGGCGGCGGTTCTGTGCAGAACCGCCGTCGTTCGAGAAGTGTTTACTCTCCGATGTACGACATGACGTGCTTGATGCGCGTGTAGTCCTCAAACCCGTACATCGACAGGTCCTTGCCGTAGCCCGAGTGCTTGAAACCACCGTGAGGCATCTCGGCAACAATCGGGATGTGAGTGTTGATCCACACAGCACCGAAGTCGAGGTGCTTCGCGAAACGCATCGCGCGGCCGTGGTCCTTGGTCCAAACGGACGACGCGAGTCCATACTCGACTCCGTTCGCCCACGAGAGCGCTTCGGCCTCGTCCTTGAACTTTTGAACCGTCACGACCGGGCCGAAGATCTCGTTCTGGATAATCCAGTCGGTCTGCTTGAGACCCGAGACGATGGTCGGTTCGATGAAGTAGCCCTCCGTGCCCTGACGGTGTCCGCCAGTTTCTACGACGGCGTTGTTGGGGAGGTCACCAAGGATTCCCATGACGCGATCGAACTGGTTCACGTTGTTGACAGGCCCGTACAGGATGTCTTCGTTGGTGGGGATTCCCGTTGACACGTTCGCCTGAACGTATTCCTTCATTGCGGCAACGAACTCGTCGTGAACCTTGGCGTGAACGAGTACACGAGTAGCCGCGGTGCAGTCCTGTCCAGCGTTGAAATAACCAGCAGTGGCGATGCCCTCAACCGCGCGGGCGATGTCCGCGTCGTCAAAAACGATGACGGGAGCCTTGCCTCCAAGTTCGAGGTGAACGCGCTTGACGTCGGCGGCCGCAGACTTGGCGACCTCCATGCCGGCGCGAACCGAGCCAGTAATGGAAACCATCTGCGGAATCTTGTGTGCGGTCATAGCGGCACCCGTAGTGCGGTCACCGACGACGACGTTCATGACACCCTTGGGCAAAAACTCCTGCGCAATCTGCGCGAGAAGCAGCGTTGACTGCGGAGTCGTGTCAGACGGCTTAAGAACAGTGGTGTTGCCCGCGGCGAGCGCTGGCGCAAACTTCCAAATGGCCATCATGAGTGGGTAGTTCCACGGCGTGACCTGGCCGATGACACCGATGGGCTCCCGGCGAATGACGGACGTGTGGTCCTTCATGTATTCGGCAGAGGCGCGGCCTTCGAGGTTTCGTGCAGCGCCCGCAAAGAATCGAATCTGATCAACACCGACTGCGATCTCTTCACTCAAGGTCAGTGCGATGGGCTTACCGGTGTCTTGGACCTCGGCTGCCGCGAATTCGTCGGCCTTGGCTTCCATCGCATCGGCAATCTGCCAGAGTGCTTTTTGGCGCTCACTCGGAGTCGTCTCGCCCCACTCTTCGAACGCCGCAGCGGCAGCCTGGTATGCCGAATCGACGTCAGCATCGTTTGAGACAGGCGACTTCGCGTAGACGTCGCCGGTTACCGGGTCGACGAGATCGATGGTGTCCTTGCCGCGCGAGTCGACGAGTTCACCGTTGATGAAGTTCTTCAATGTTTTAGTCATGGCTCCACAATAATCACTACACGCCGTAGTTTCCAGCACAAATTCTTCGAATTTCCGCAGTGATTATGGCGTTTCACGACGAAATCACTTGATTTTTGTCTGATTTACCGTCAGAATCAGTTCATGGTCAATAATGTGCGCCCGTCGACACTCGATGATGTGTCGCGTGCAATCGTTGAGCAACTGCAGACCGATGGACGCAAATCCTATTCCGACATTGGGCGAGCCGTTGATTTGTCCGAGGCCGCCGTGCGCCAGCGAGTCCAGAAATTGATTGAATCTGGCGTCATGCAAATCGTGGCCATCACGGATCCGATCCAAATGGGATTCAATCGCCAAGCAATGATCGGGATTCGCACCACCGGCGATGCACGAGTCGTTGCCGACGCCCTTTCGACAATCGGGGCGGTCGAGTACGTCGTTCTCACCGCCGGGTCGTTTGACATCATGGTCGAAGTCGTCTGCACCGACGACGGTGACCTGCTCAAACTTCTCAACGGGACCATTCGAGCCGTGCCTGGTGTGGTCGAAACCGAAGTTTTCACCTATCTACAACTAAAGAAACAGCAGTACAACTGGGGAACGCTGTAGTCCCCACAACACAGAGGAGCTGGACGCAATGACGCTATTGTCGAGGAAACCAAAGGTCGCAAAACCAGCGACAAATAAGGTCGCGAAGGCCAAAGTGCCTGCGGAAGGGAAGATTCTTTCTCAGCGGGAGGTCATGAAAGACCCGTTGCAAAAGATGGCGAAAGACCACCTCTGGATGCATTTCGCACGTCAGTCGGGAATGGAATCCGGCAAGGGCGTTCCTATTATCACCAAGGGTGAGGGACACCACATCTGGGACTCGAGTGGCAAAAAGTACATCGATGGCCTCTCCGGGCTCTTCGTTGTCAACGCTGGTCACGGCCGCAAGCGATTGGCGCAGGCTGCCGCGAAGCAGGCAGAAGAACTCGCGTTCTTCCCGCTCTGGAGCTACGCGCACCCATCGGCCATTGAACTGGCGGACCGCCTCGCAGACTACGCACCCGGCGACCTCAACCGCGTTTTCTATTCGACTGGTGGTGGCGAAGCGGTCGAAACCGCGTTCAAGTTGGCCAAGCAGTACTGGAAGATTCAGGGTATGCCCATGAAGACCAAGGTCATCGCGCGCAACATCGCCTACCACGGCACTCCTCAGGGCGCTCTGGCAATCACGGGACTCCCCGGAATCAAAGCGGCGTTCGAGCCTCTCGTTCCCGGCGCGTTCCATGTGCCGAACACGAACATTTACCGTGCCAAGGAACAGGGTTACCACGGCGTCGAGACCGAAGAGGCTTTTGGTCTTTGGGCTGCCGACGAAATCGAACGCATGATTCAGATGGAAGGCCCCGACACGATTGCGGCTGTCTTCCTCGAGCCAGTGCAGAACGCCGGCGGATGTTTCCCGCCCCAGGCCGGTTACTTCAAGCGCGTCCGCGAGATTTGCGACCAGTACGACGTATTGCTCGTTTCGGACGAGGTCATTTGCGCCTTTGGTCGTATCGGCGAGATGTTCGCCTGCAATGCCTACGATTACGTCCCCGACATGATCACGTGCGCCAAGGCCATGACCTCGGGTTATTCACCCATCGGCGCAACGATTATTTCCGACCGAATCTATGAACCCTTCAAACACGGAACGACCGCGTTCTACCACGGCTACACATTTGGCGGACACCCGGTTTCGGCCGCTGTCGCGATGGAGAACCTCGACATTTTCGAAGAGGAAGACCTCAACGGCAACGTCCGAAGGAATGCCCCTGCGTTCAAGTCGACTCTCGAGAAGTTGAAAGACATCTCTATCGTTGGTGACGTCCGCGGCGCTGGTTACTTCTACGGCATCGAACTCGTCAAGGACCAGGTGACCAAAGAAACCTTCAACGATAAGGAAGCTGAGCGATTGCTGCGCGGCTACCTGTCGCAGGCTCTCTACAGCGCGGGACTCTACTGCCGCGCGGACGACCGAGGCGACCCCGTCATTCAGCTCGCTCCCCCGCTGACAATCGGGCAGCCCGAGTTCGACGAGATTGAACAGATCCTCCGCGAGGTTCTGGTCGGCGCGACGAAGCTCCTTTAAGTAATGGGTTCCGTCTCGTTTTGGCACGAGGCGGTCGACCTCACCCCGAGGCCGGCCCTCGATGGCGACGCACAAGTCGATGTCGCCATCGTGGGGGCCGGACTGACGGGGTTGTGGACCGCTTATTATTTGCAGAAGGCAAATCCACGCCTGTCGATCATGCTGATTGACAAACACTTCGCTGGTTTTGGTGCCTCCGGGCGCAACGGCGGTTGGGCGAGCGCGTTGTTCCCGCAGTCGACCGCGTCACTTGTCAAGCGCTATGGTTTTGATCGCGCCAAGGCCTTGCGTGATGCTATGTCCGGTACCATCTCTGAAATCGGGCGAGTGGTCGCCGCCGAAAAAATTGACTGCGATTGGGTACACAAAGGAACCATCATTTATGCCCGTAGCGCTCTCCAGGAACGCGAGTTGCGGTCAGAAGTTGCTGCGACCAAAGCCCTCGGAATAGATGCGCTCGAGTGGTGGGACGCCGATAAAGTCCGTGCGTCGGGCGCACGCGGCGCGACCTTTACGCCCGACTGCGCACGGGTTCATCCCGCCAAGCTTGTTCGCCGGATTGCCGAGATTGTCGAATCGCGGGGCGCGCGCATCGTCGAAGGAACAACCGTGACGTCGTGGACACAAGGTGTCGTCCACACCGATCGTGGTGATGTTCGTGCAACACACATCATCAATGCGACCGAAGGCTACGGTGCCTCCATCCCTCAGACAAAGCGTCGCATCCTGCCGTTGTATTCACTCATGATTGCGACAGAGCCTCTTCCCGAGTCGGTCTGGAAAGAACTGGGTATCGAACACGGACACACCTTCTCCGACGGCCGTCACCTCGTCATCTATGGTCAGCGCACGGCCGACAACCGCTTTGCGTTCGGCGGACGGGGGGCACGCTATCACTGGGATTCAGCGATTAAACCCGAATATGACCACGTTGAGGGCGTTTTTTTGCACCTCACCCGAACCCTCCGAGAAATGTTCCCTCAGATCGCCGACCAAATAGTAGTGACTCACCGCTGGGGTGGTCCATTGGGTGTCCCGCGAGATTGGCACGCGAGCGTTTCGTATGACCCCGCAACCGGACTTGGCGGAGCGGGCGGATATGTTGGCGACGGCCTGTCGACAACTAACCTCGCCGGTCGAACGCTCGCCGATCTCATCACCGGTACAGTCACGCCATTAACCGAGTTGCCCTGGGTAAACCACAGATCGCCGTCGTGGGAGCCGGAACCACTCCGATTCCTCGGTGCTAACGCTGGTCTCGTCGGGATGACGGTGGCTGACGAAGAAGAGAAAATCACGGGGCAGCCGTCGATTGTCGCGCGTTTGCTTGCGCCGCTCACGGGGCACTAGCCAATAGCCTGAAAGAGTGAAACGCTATTTCGCTCCCGGGTTCGGGCGACGGGTCGGCGTTGTTGTCGCTGTGCTGTCGATAATTGCGCAAGTTGGGGTGATCGCCCTGGGCGGCTGGGGACTACTTAACGTCTCAATGGTGCGGGATTGGCTCACCGTGGGGAAAGCAGTCGAAAACGCGCGAATCGATGAGTACGTCGCTCGTGCGGGACTCTCGTCTGCCGGACGGTTTTATCTGTTAGCGGCTCGACCCACTCTTCACAGCCCTGACACTTTCGACGAATCGTGCCCCATCCGTGAAGCGGGAATTGCGGTTCTGGGTTGCTATTCGGTTGCGGACGACACCATTCATCTTCTCGACATCACCGATGATGTCTTGAACACGTTAGCTCCCGTCGTCGCAGCGCACGAAGCGCTCCACGCAATCTGGGCGCGGTTAGACCCGCTCGAGCGGACGACTGTTTCCGCAGAGATTGAAAAGTCGTTCTCCAGCATTAGCGACCCCAATGTCCTCGCACGACTCGCGCCATACGAATCCCTCACACCATCGGAACGAGTCGCGGAACTTTTTGCAATCCTCGGGACCGAATCAGCCACCGTGACTCCAGCCCTCGAAGCGGTCTATGCACGCTATTTCGACAACCGGCAGGCGTGTGTTGAACTCGCGGTATCTTCAGCGAATACGATTGCCGAGATTTCAAATTCCATCGAATCCGTGGGTGGCCAGATTGTCGCCGTCGAACTTACGGTGAAGGATGCCCTAGCGACATATACGCTCGACAAAAGAGCCTTGGCGCAGGATATCGATTCGTTCAACGCTAACGCAAACGTCCCTGGCTATTTCCCTTCGTCGTCGGATTTCACGCGCGAGAGAAATTCTCTTCGACTTCGTCAAACCGAATTAGAGAAGTCCCGCGTGGCTCTCAACAAATTGATCGCACGATACAACGATCTCGTTGAAAAGATGGGAGTTCTCAACGCTCGCGCGATGCGACTCAATACTGCTTTGGGGATCGATACGAGTGCGATGCCGTCGGTGCCTGCCGAACCTTAAGGACTGACGGGAAACAAGTTCGCGATTTGAGTGAATTCGCGGGTCGTTGGACTCCACGAGACTGCGGCGTCGGCATTTTCGCGAACCTGAACGACGGTTGTCGCCCCCGCAATCACACTCGACATGCCGGGCACGGCCAAGAGCCAACCGATTGTCGCTTCCAGCATCGTAATGCGACGTTCGTCGCAGAACTTCGCAAACTTGTCCATTGCGTCCCACGGAACCTCGGCGAGCAGATGTTGGCGAGTTTGCATAATGCGCGAATTCTCGGGGCCACCGTCCCTAGTGAACTTGCCGGTGAACAGACCGTTGTAAAGGGGGAACCACGGTAGAAAGCCGAGTCCCAAGTCCTGAACAGCAGGGAGTAAGTCATTCTCGGCGTCACGTGCGAGCAGGTTGTATTCGTTCTGCGCTGAGACGAACGTCTTCAAACCGAGGCGCTTGGCAACAGATTGTGCACGGCGAGCTTGTTCGGCCGTGTAGTTGCTGTGGCCAATGTGCCGAACCTTGCCTTCCTCGATTAATTCGTTGAGCGCTTCCAGTGTCTCTTCAATAGGGACACGTGGGTCAGGAGTGTGATGCTGGTAAAGGTCGACGAAATCTGTCTGCAGCCGTTCGAGAGATTGGTCGATTGATGCTCGGATGTAGGCGCGGGAACCTCCAGGGCCGAGGTTTGCGAGCGGGCTTTCGTATTCCGTGTGCCCAAACTTTGTTGCGATGACCATTCGGTCACGGGCCTTCGCCACTACCGGACCCATGAGACGCTCCGAAAGACCAAATTCCGAACCGTAGATATCGGCCGTGTCAAAAAAGTTTATTCCCGCCTCGATCGCGGCTACCAAAACATCGGCCGTGCCTTCCGCAGTGTATGTCGGAGTGTCCACGCGCCCGAAGTTGTTGCAACCCAAACCGACCGCCGAGACAAGGAGGCCTGAATTGCCGAGGTATCGAATCGGGATGTCCATAAGAACATCATTCCCCACGTTTGAATATCGCCACATTACTAACAGATTACAAAAATTGTAAACAGTTAGCAACCCATAAACTAAGGTTCATCCATGACCAATTTTGATGCCCTCGTCCGCATGGACAGTCCAATCGGCCGCCTCGAAATCATCGCTCGAGGTGATTCGATTGTGGGACTCACCATCGAGCGGGACGGCAAATTGCCGCACGACTCAACGCCCGAAACGACGAGCGCCGTCCTTGCCACGGCAACACGGCAACTCGGAGAGTATTTCGCGGGAAAACGCCGTGAATTTAGTGTTCCTGTATCTCTTGCGGGGACCCCGTTTCAGAAGTCGGTGTGGGACTCATTGGCGGCCATACCGTTTGGTGACATTCGCTCGTACGGTGATGTTGGGATGACAACCGGTCGAGCGTCCGCGGGTCGGGCCGTCGGAGGTGCGGTCGGCGCAAATCCGGTTCCCATCATCATTCCGTGTCACCGTGTGCTCGCAAGTGACGGTCGAATCACGGGATATTCGGGTGGAAACGGTATCCCCACCAAGGTGTGGTTGCTGGACCACGAGGGCATCGCCCACCGATGACCGCACTGAGGATGGGTAGCGACGGTGTTGCTCGATGCTGGTGGTGCGGTGACGATCCTCTCTATGTCAACTATCACGACACCGAATGGGGAGTTCCCGTTCACGGCGACCGTGAAATGTTCGAGCGTCTCATACTCGAAGCGTTCCAGTCCGGACTCTCCTGGATCACCATTTTGCGTCGCCGCGAGGGGTTCCGCGCAGCGTTTGCGAACTTCGACCCCCACGTTATCGCTGGTTTCGGACCAACGGATCGCGCTCGACTTATGGCGGATACCGGAATCATTCGGAACAACGCCAAAATCGATGCAACGATTCATAACGCGACCATCGTCGCCAACATGATGGACACTGAGCCCGGTGCCCTTGACGAATTGGTCTGGTCACACGCCCCCGAGGGCCCTCGTTCAGTGATTCGTGACGTCGCCGACTTACCTGCGTTCACCCCCGAGTCGATCTCTCTCGCGAGGGCACTCAAGAAGCGAGGGCTGAAATTCGTGGGTCCCACCACCGCCTATGCGCACATGCAGGCCGTCGGCGTCGTGAACGACCATGTCTTTGGCTGCACATCAATCACCCGCTGAAAATCAGCCCGAAAAGCCTGCAAAACCATCCTCGACCTACACGACGAGCCGGATTGTCTCGCCGGCTAACGTCATCCGCAACCCAGAATCGGCAGACCACTCCGCAAGGGAATCCAGTGAGGGAAGGTTTGGAGAGTCGCGAACGAGAGCAGCGACGAGCTCGCCTTTGTGAATCTTGTTGAAGTGATTGAGCGCTTTGCCACCGTTCGCCGAGACCACCTCGAGGTAGGCGGATGGAATCTCTGCAGGGATTGGCGCGAGTTCCCGATAACCGGCAGATCGGCAATCGAGAATCCAATCCCCCGCGGCCATTTCAGGGAGTGCGTCGTCAACTTGCGCACCCCAATATTCCTTCAGCGCGCGCCCGTCAACCTTCGTGTCGTATGACAACCGATAAACAGGAATCTGATCAGATGAAGAAATGATTCCGAAAAGCGCTGAGTGAATAAACACATGAGTCGCCGCCCAATCGCGCTGGTCGGATGTCCACTCAGCGACACCCGTCGCGGAATACAGGACTCCGGTGTAGCGATCGATTGCGGGCATGAGGTCTGCGTCCCGAAAGACATTGTTGGCCAACTCGTCAATTGACTTTGGACCTAATTTGAGCGCTTTCGCTGCGGCCTCCGGCGAATCACGACACCAAGACTCAACGGCAGACATGAGGTCGGCTCGCGCTGAGTCCTGGCTGGAAAAACTGAGGGTGGGCAAACCCATATTGGGATGCCCACCTTTGAGTTTCGTTTCCGACGGAGGAAGCAGGATTCGCACTTAGGCGACCAGTTCCGCCTGGCTGGCGACAACCATCACCGTGTTGTGTTCCACCGAAAGGAAACCGCGGTCGGCCTTCGCCAAAATGATTCCCTTGTCAGTGTGGATACGGACATCGCCTTCGGCCAAAACGCCGAGGAACGGCTCATGTCCTGGCAATACACCCAGTTCGCCTTCGACGGTGCGAGCGACCAGCATGCTCGCCTCACCCGCCCACACCTCGCGGTCTGCGGCAACGACATGAACCGTGAGAGTGGCCATGATTAGCCGTTGTCCTTCTGGATTTGGGCCCACTTCTCTTCGACATCAGAGATGGAACCGACGTTGAAGAACGCCTGCTCGGCGACGTGGTCGAAATCACCCTTGGCGATTGCGTCGAATGACTCGATGGTGTCCTTGAGCGGAACCGTCGAGCCCTCTACACCGGTGAATTTCTTTGCCATGTAGGTGTTCTGGGACAGGAACTGCTGGATTCGACGTGCGCGCGAAACGGTGATCTTGTCTTCTTCGGACAGTTCGTCGACACCGAGGATCGCGATGATTTCCTGCAGTTCCTTGTTCTTCTGAAGAATCTGCTTCACGGTCGTCGCGACGCGGTAGTGGTCGGCGCCGATGTAGCGCGGATCGAGGATGCGGCTCGTCGAGGTGAGAGGATCAACGGCCGGGTACAGACCCTTCGAGGCGATTTCACGAGAAAGTTCCGTTGTCGCATCCAAGTGGGCAAAGGTCGTTGCGGGAGCCGGGTCGGTGTAGTCATCCGCGGGGACATAGATGGCCTGAAGTGACGTAATCGAGTGACCGCGCGTCGAGGTGATGCGCTCCTGGAGGATACCCATCTCGTCCGCGAGGTTTGGCTGGTAACCAACAGCCGAGGGCATACGACCAAGAAGCGTCGAGACCTCAGAACCGGCCTGAGTGAATCGGAAGATGTTGTCGATGAAGAGCAACACGTCCTGTTTCTGAACGTCACGGAAGTATTCCGCCATTGTCAGAGCAGACAGGGCGACGCGAAGACGCGTTCCCGGCGGCTCGTCCATCTGGCCAAAGACGAGCGCGGTCTTGTCGAAGACGCCCGCTTCTTCCATTTCGTGAATGAGGTCGTTTCCTTCACGGGTGCGCTCACCGACTCCGGCGAACACCGACACACCACCGTGGTCTTGTGCCACGCGCTGAATCATTTCCTGGATTAGAACGGTCTTGCCAACACCGGCACCACCGAAGAGACCAATTTTTCCACCCTGAACGTATGGCGTGAGGAGGTCGATGACCTTGATGCCGGTCTCGAACAGCTGCGTCTTTGATTCGAGTTGGTCGAATGCGGGAGGCTTGCGGTGGATCGGCCAGCGCTCCTTGATTTCGATCTTCTTACCGTCACCATTGAGAACTTCGCCAAGAACGTTGAAGACTTTGCCCTTGGTCACGTCTCCGACGGGCACCGAAATGGCTTCGCCGGTGTCGCGGACTTCCTGGCCGCGAACGAGTCCGTCGGTCGGCTTGAGTGCAATCGCGCGGACAAGGTCGTCCCCGAGGTGTTGTGCGACCTCGAGGGTCAACACAATCTCGACGCCGTCCAACGTGTACGTCGTCTGGAGGGCGTTGTAGATCTGCGGAATGGAGTCGTGGGGGAACTCGATGTCAACAACGGGTCCGGTCACTCGCGCGATACGTCCGACCGCGGCCTGAGTCTTGGCTACCATGTTCTCGTCCTTCTGTTTTGTGGTTACTTTTTCGAAACGAGGGCGTCTGCGCCGCCCACGATTTCGGAAATTTGCTGGGTGATTTCGGATTGACGTGCATTGTTCGCGAGTCGGGTGTAGTTCTGAATAAGTTTGTCGGCGTTGTCCGTCGCGCTCTTCATCGCCTTTTGACGAGCAGCGTGTTCAGCCGATGCCGAGGACAGCATCGCCGCGAAGACACGATTTTCGACATACACAGGCAAAAGTGCGTTGAGCACGTTCAGCCCGTCCGGTTCGAACTCGTACAGGGGCAAAACATCGGCTCCAGTTGGGATTGGAGCATCGTCGTCAGCTTCAACGACTTCGAGTGGAAGAAGGCGAAGTACCGTCGGAACCTGCGAGACAAGATTGACGAAACGGTTGTAGACGAGGTGAATCTCGTCGACACCAGCATCGTCGTGGCTCTTGAGGAAGTGCTCAATCAACGCCTGGGCAACCTCTTCGGCAGTTTCGACCTCGGGACGGTCGGTGTTGCCGATCCAATCCCGCACCCATTCGCGCTGACGGAACCCGAAGTACTGCAGCGCCTTGCGACCAATCAGATAGTAGACAACCTCTTTGCCTTCGGAGTCGAGTTTCTCGGCGAGTTCGCCCGCTTCGCGAAGAACTTGCGACGAGAACGCGCCGGCGAGACCTCGGTCAGAGGTAAAGATCACGACAGCCGAGCGACGCGGGTTCGTGGGCTGAGTCGTCAACGGGTGGTCCACGTTAGAACCGACGGCCACAGCGGTAACCGCTCGAGTCAACGCCCGCGTGTAGGGGGCTGCCGCCGCCATACGCGCCTGCGCCTTCTGAATTCGCGACGCCGAGATGAGTTCCATGGCGCGCGTGATTTTCTTCGTGGTCTGTGCCGACTTAATTTTTTGTCGGTAGATGCGAAGTTGCGCTCCCATGGTGTTCCTCCTCTCGGTTTATGTGCGAATTACTTGCGCTTGCGCGGCTTGACGATTTTGGCTTGTTCCACTTCGTCGGCAGGCAGAGCGTCGAACTGTTCCGACCCAGCCTTAGTTCCACCCTTACCGCCCTGGAACGATGTGATGAACTTGTCAATTTCTTTTTCAAGGTCGGCCTCGGTGGCATCATCGAGAACGTTGGTCGAGCGGAGCGTGTCGAGGATCTTCGTGTTGCGGCGAAGGTGCTCAATCAGTTCGCGTTCGAAACGAAGAACATCGGTGATCTCGAGAGTGTCGAGCTTGCCCTTGGTTCCGGCCCAAATCGAGACAACCTGTTCTTCAACCGGATACGGCGAATACTGGGGCTGACGCAAAAGTTCCGTCAATCGAGCGCCTCGCGCGAGCTGGCGGCGGCTAGTGGCGTCGAGGTCCGAGGCGAACATCGCAAACGCTTCGAGCGAGCGGTACTGCGCGAGCTCGAGCTTCAATGTTCCAGACACCTTCTTGATTGACTTGACCTGAGCGTCTCCGCCAACACGCGACACCGAGATACCAACGTCGACCGCGGGACGCTGGTTGGCGTTGAAGAGGTCGGACTGGAGGAAGATTTGGCCGTCGGTGATCGAGATCACGTTGGTCGGGATGTAGGCCGAGACGTCGTTCGCCTTGGTCTCGATGATCGGAAGACCCGTCATCGAGCCAGCACCGAGTTCGTCCGAGAGCTTGGCACAACGCTCGAGGAGACGCGAGTGCAGATAGAAGACGTCACCGGGGTAGGCCTCGCGTCCCGGCGGACGGCGAAGAAGAAGTGACACGGCGCGGTAGGCCTCGGCCTGCTTGGACAGGTCATCAAAAATGATGAGGACGTGCTTGCCGGCGTACATCCAGTGCTGACCGATCGCCGAACCGGTGTACGGCGCGAGGTACTTGAAGCCAGCGGGGTCCGAGGCGGGAGCGGCAACGATGGTCGTGTACGCCATTGCCCCTGCTTCTTCGAGAGCGCCCTTCACAGCTGCAATGGTCGAGCCCTTCTGGCCGATTGCCACGTAGATGCAGCGAACCTGCTTGTTCGTGTCGCCCGACTCCCAGTTGGCCTTCTGGTTGATGATTGTGTCGACCGCGATGGCCGTCTTACCGGTCTGGCGGTCACCAATGATGAGCTGACGCTGTCCGCGACCGACGGGAATCATCGCGTCAATCGCCTTGATTCCGGTCTGAAGCGGTTCGTGAACCGACTTTCGGGCCATAACGCCAGGCGCTTGGAGCTCGAGAGCGCGACGACCGTCCGTCTTGATCGTTCCGAGACCGTCGATGGGGTTACCGAGCGGGTCAATGACGCGGCCAAGGTAGCCTTCGCCGACCGGGACCGAAAGGACCTCGCCTGTGCGAGTGACTTCTTGACCGGCCTGAACGCCCGAGAACTCACCGAGAACGACGACACCGATGGAGTCCTCGTCAAGGTTGAGCGCAAGACCGAGTGTCCCGTCCGCAAACTTGATGAGTTCGTTCGCCATGACGCCGGGGAGTCCATCGACGTGCGCGATTCCGTCGCCGGCGTCGATAACGTGACCGACCTCTTTCGCGCTCGACTTCGACGGCTCGTACGACTTCGCGAAGTCGCCCAGCGCCTTGCGGATGTCGTCCGGGTTAATTGTCAGTTCAGCCATTGTTGTTTCCCTTTGTGTGGCGGTTAGCCCGCGAGTTTCGACGAGAGTTCTGTGAGGCGCGAACGAATGCTCGCGTCAATCGTGTCGTTTCCGACCTGGACGGTGAAGCCTCCGACGATTGAATCGTCGATGATTTCATCGATGTGGTGATCGCGTCCAAAGCGGGTGTGTAGCACGGTCGAAATGCGTTCGCGCTGCGCGGTGTCAAGCGGGTGAGCGACCGTAACGATTGCGACCCCGCGACCCTGCTGGTCGGCAGCGATGTTTTGGGCTTCAGCAAGTAGGGCCCGGATACGTCGACCCCGAGGTTGGCTCACAAGATGACGAACGATTTCGGTCGTCGCGTCGCTTGCGCCCTTGAGCACGGCTCCTGCAAGAGTTCGCTTTGATTCGGCTCCGCCCCGCTTTGCGCTCAGTGCCAATTCGAGTTCAGGGTTAGCGGTTACTGCTTGAGCAATCGTGAAAAGTTCCGATTCGATCGCGTCCGTGGAACCCGCGGCGATGACGCGGATTCCGATTTCTTCAATTCCGGCAAGCATCTCGTCGGGGGACGACCAGCGTACACCGACAATCGTGTGGAGAAGAGCCGCTGCCGTTGCGTCGAGTTTGCCAACGACGCCGTCGATAAGCGCGGCTTTGGCCGTGGCGTCAGCAACGGGATTTGCGAGTGCAGCACGCAGCGCCGGGGTGTCCCCGATGGCGCGACCAACGGAAAGGATCGCTACGCCCGCAGCAACACTCAATCCCTTGGTCTTCGCGACCGCGGCCTTCGCCGAAGTCAACGCAACGCGTGATGCACTGCCCATTACTTGCTCTTCTCGTTCTTTTCGACGTCCGCGAGGAACCGGTCGACAACAGCAGACGACGCCTTGGCGTCCTTGACTTGTTCACCGATTACCCGACCAGCGAGTTCGAGAGCGAGCTGACCGACTTCGGACCGAAGCGACTGGATCGCAGCGAGGCGTTCGGCCTCGATCTGCTGTTGGGCCTTGGCGGTGATTGCCTCAGCAGCGTCGGATGCTTGGTCTTTCAATTCGGCCAGGATGAGTGCACCCTCAGCGCGAGCCTTTTCTTTGATGTCGGCAGCCTCGGCCCGTGCTTCCTGGAGAAGGGCGTTGTACTTCTCGAGGGCAATCGCCGCTTCCTTCTGGGCCGATTCGGCGAGGGCGATGCCGCCTTCGATTTTTTCCGCGCGCGCGTCGAGTGTCTTGTTCATGTTTGGAAGGATGACCTTCCAGAACATGACGAGGACGATCGCAAACGGAATGATCGACCAGACGATGTCATAAATCGCCGGGATGAGCGGGTTCGGGACCGATTCAGCCGATTCCGAGGCCCACACGAATGCGTGCAGCATGTCGATTCCTTATCGTGACTATACGAAGATGAAGCCGGTTGCGATACCGACGAAGGCAAGTGCCTCGGTGAACGCGATACCGATGTACATGAGGACCGTGAGGCGACCTTGAAGTTCAGGCTGACGAGCAACCGACTCAATGGTCTTTCCGACGACGATACCCACGCCAATGGCGGGTCCGATGGCTGCGAGACCGTAGCCGACGGTTGCGATGTTTCCCGTGATCTCTGCGAGAACCATGGTGTTTCCTTCCGTTGTGACCCGAATGGGTCGTTGTGGTTAGTGTTCTTCCGCCAGCGCGAGCTGGAGGTAGACAGCGGTCAAGAGTGTGAAAACGTAGGCCTGAAGAACAGCGACCAAGATTTCAAAGAGTGAAAAGGCGATGCCAAACGCAAGCGTTCCTGCTCCACCAACATAGCCGTACCATTGTCCAACGCCGAGGACAAAAAAGTGGGTCGCCGAGAAGAGTAAGACGAGAAGCAAGTGTCCGACGATCATGTTCATGAGGAGTCGAAGGGTCAATGTGACGGGTCGAAGCACAAACGTTGACAACAATTCGATGGGCGTGACGACGAGATAAAACGCCTTCGGGACACCAGACGGGAAGAGCGAGTTCTTGAGGAAAGCACCCGGATGCTTTTTCAGCCCCGCGTAGATAAAAGTGAAGTATGAGACCACCGCGAGGACGAGGGGAATTCCGATCACGGATGACCCGGCGATGTTGAAGCCTGGGACGATTCCGGTGATGTTGAGGAACAAGACGAGAAAGAAAATCGTGGTGAGAATCGGCAGAAAACGCCGCCCGTCTTTTTTGCCAAGGAGATCCTCGGCGATGTTGACCCGAACGAGGTCGAGACCCATTTCGATGGCACCCTGGAATCGACCCGGAACGAGCGTCATTTTGCGCGTACCAAGCCAGAAAAGCACCACGAGCAGAATCACCATAATCATGCGAATGATCATGATGCGGTTCATTTCGAAGGGAGTTCCCTCGAAGAAAATTGCTGCCGGGAAGAATTCAGTGATTGACGGAGCGTGGAAGGTAACGCCTTCAGACAGAACGAGGCCGTTCAGTCCGTTCACGTTGTCTCCTTGAGTCGAGCGCTACCTTGCGCTGCATGGGCTCATTTACACCCGAGCCTACACCATGTCGACAACGGGAATGCGAGCCCTCGAGATAGCAACCACGTCACTCACGAGCGCTCCGAGCACGGCCGCGATGACGCAACTGAACGCGATAACCGTGTCGAGCGAATCGGAATTTCGAATGGCAAATGCCACCACGAGAAAGAGGACGAATTTGAGAAGCCATGAGCCGAGAACGATGCCGAAAAAGAGTCCAGACGCGATGCTTCCGCCACTCGCCTTCTGACCGAGAAGGATGCTCCCAGCGGTGATCCCCATGAACACGAACGCCACGGCGCTCCCGACCAACGCGCTCCAGATTCCGATTTCGCCGACCATCGAGTAACCGATTGCACCGCCGAGCAGCGCGATACCGATAGTCACGATTGCACCGATGAAAAGTGCGCCACGTAATGCCTTCGCAGCGAGCTGAACAGCACTAGTCATTAGCGTCCTCCGGAATATCGCCGAACAGGTTGATGGGCTTTTCGCGACCGAGCGGCGCAATGGTCAAAATCGTGGTGACGACAAGACCAGCGACCACGATTCCCGTTGCGATCGGTGCGTCTACGAACATGAACAGTAGAGCGCCGACAGCGACGACAATCGTCCACGCATACAAAATGAGAACCGCTTGAAAGTGGGTGTGACCCATATCGAGCAGGCGGTGATGAAGATGCTTTCGATCGGCAGCGAAGGGTGAGCGGCCGTTGAGAATGCGACGAGTCACCGCGAGGACAAAGTCGACGAGAGGGACAACGAGCACGGCGAGCGGAAGTGCGAGTGGAATGAATGCTGGAACAAAT
>Ga0114967_10001093_pt1 | contig 22526 bp, 15 predicted proteins | sample M_130628_MF_Meta_FD_92639 | JGI IMG/M metagenome (GOLD analysis project Ga0114967, IMG submission 92639) | Freshwater microbial communities from Lake Montjoie, Canada to study carbon cycling - M_130628_MF_MetaG | ecosystem: Environmental > Aquatic > Freshwater > Lake | place: Lake Montjoie... | reverse complement strand
TGAGCTTGTCGAAGCATGATTCAGGCTTGGAACTCTAAAATCATGCTTCGACAAGCTCAGCATGACTATGAGTTAGTTTGAAAATTTTTGAGAAATAGCCCCCCATTTTTTTAATTATGCCAAATTATTCATCTTAACCTTATAAAATCCCGCCAAAACCTCGAGCCATTCTCTTTCTTCTACATTCATCTTATCTTGCAAAACCGCAAAAATTATCTCGTGATATTGTTTTAGCCATTTCTTTTCTGGATAAGTCATCATCTTAAAATCAATCAAACTCGGATCAATCGGCACTAAAGTTAAAATTCTAAACTGCAAAAATTTCTCATTAAATTTTTCCACCAGCATCAAATTTTCAATCCTGATTCCATATTCTCCTTCTTTATAAAATCCCGGTTCATTCGATAAAACCATTCCCGGTAAAAGCGCTTGATGCCCGCGCTTGCTGATTTGACACGGCCCTTCGTGAACTGATAAAAAATTTCCCACGCCATGTCCCGTGCCATGATCAAAATCTAAACCAGCTTGCCAAAGATGGGAGCGCGCCAAAACGTCAAGCTGCGCGCCAGTTGTGCCAAATGGAAATTTAACTCGCGCCAAAGCAATATGACCTTTCAAAACGCGGGTAAAATTTTCAATCATTTCCGCGCTTGGTTTGCCGATTGCAATTGTGCGCGTTACGTCGGTTGTGCCGCAAAAATTCTCGCCAAAATATTGACCACCCGAATCAATTAAATAAAGCGAATCGCCGCTGATTTTTTTATTAGTTTTTTGAGTGGCATGATAATGAATAACCGCGCCGTTGCTGGCGAATCCCGATATTGAAGCAAAGCTCGGATATAAAAAATCAGCACTTTCTTTTCTAAATTCCAGCAATTTTTCCGCCGCTTTTATTTCATCAATTTCAGCATAATTTTTTTCAAGCCAGCATAAAAATTTAGTTTTTGCCAAACCATCAACTTCATGGGTTTTGATTATCGAATTTATTTCAATTTCATTTTTGCAAGCTTTGGCAATTTCAATTGCGTCAGTTTTAACGATTATTTCAAAATTATTTTTTTGTAAAACATCATAAAGCCAATAGTTTGTTGATGCGGCGTCAATTTGAATTTTTTGAAAACTTTTGCGCAAAACCGCCAATCTTAAATCAAAACAATCAGCCTGAATAAAATTTACTTTTTCCAAATCAGAATTTTTGCGATCTACAACTCTTTTTTCATCGGCATATAATTCAACTTCGCCATTTTTAAATAAAATTGCGTAAGCCAGCAAAAGCGGCGTATATTCTACGTCGGAAGCGCGGATATTTAACATCCAGCAAATATTTTCTGGCTTGGAAATTATCACCGCATCAGCTTCCAGATTTTGTACAATGTAATTACGTTTCGACATCGAATCAGCGCCGACTAAATTAACGTCGCAGGGAAAAATCGGTGAATTTTTTAAGGAACCACGATCTTTCCAAATTTCATCAATTGGATTTTGATCGAGAAAAATCGGCGCAAATTTGGCGCATGATTTTACAAAATTTATACTCATTAATTTTGGATCGAGCGCCAGTTTTTTTGTCAAACTCAAATTCTCTTCCAGCCACGAAATTACTGATTTATTGGTCATGTTAAAAATTTCAAATTCATCTAAATTCAATTGATTGCGCGCCTGCAGCGTGTAACGACCGTCGGTGAAGAAAAAAGATTTTTTTTCACCAATAATCAAAATAGCATTTGAGCCGGTAAAGCCTGTTAAATATTGAATGCGCTTTTGATTTTCTGGTAAATATTCAGAAAAAAATTCGTCAGAATTTGGTAAAATAAAAAAATCAATTTTTTGATCTTTTAAAATTTTTTTAAGAGACGATAATTTTGATTCGAATTCGTTTTGCATAATTTTTGCTTCAAAAAAAGATTTAGAATCTACGATGAAGTTCGAGTGGACCCCGTCGTGAAGACGGGGTGACAATGGAGGAAAATCTTTCCAACGCATGTCACCCTTCTTCCGCGCGTCACCCCGTCTTCACGACGGAGCCCATTCGAACTTCATTGTGCATCATATTTAACACCAAAACACACTAATAAATGACCAAAAAAAAATCAGCTTTTTCTTGTCAATCCTGCGGCGCAATTCATTTTAAATGGGCGGGAAAATGTCCCGATTGTAACGCTTGGAACAGCATGGTTGAAGAGTTTGAAGATGGTGGCAGCTCACATTTCACCCGCATTTTAGATGATAAAAAATCTAAAAATTCCGACTCCAAAAAAATTGAATTAGTTCAATTAACTGGTAAAGCGCAAGATTTTCCCCGCATTAAAACTACCATCAACGAACTTGATCGCGTGCTTGGCGGCGGCTTGGTTCAAGGTTCCGTCGTATTAATTGGCGGCGATCCCGGAATTGGAAAATCAACTTTGCTTTTACAAACTGCTGAAAGTTTGGCGTCGGGCAAAAACCAAGTAATTTATATTTCGGGCGAAGAATCAATCGATCAAATTCGCCTGCGCGCTCAAAGAATGGGCGTAAAACAAGATTCAATCCAACTTGCCGCAACTACAAATGTTGCTGAAATTATTAATTCAATTGATGCCAAAAACCTGCCGACAATCGTAATTATAGATTCAATTCAAACTATGTTTATTGATGAACTTTCATCGGCGCCGGGCACGGTTTCACAGGTTCGCGCCGCTGCGGGAGAATTAACAATTTTTGCCAAAAAAAATAATATCACCTTATTAATTGTGAGTCACGTCACCAAAGATGGGCAAATTGCCGGCCCAAAAGTTTTGGAACATATGGTTGACACCGTGCTTTATTTTGAAGGTGAAAAAGATTTGCATTTTCGGATTTTACGCGCCATCAAAAACCGCTTTGGCGCTGCCAATGAAATCGGCGTTTTTGAGATGAATGATGTTGGATTGTCCGAAGTTTCAAACCCAAGCGAACTTTTTTTAACTTCTTACGACCGCGAAACCAGCGGCTCAATTGTATTTGCTGGCGTTGAAGGCACGCGCCCGATTTTAGTTGAAATTCAGGCTTTAGTTTCGCCATCTTTTATACCAACTCCACGGCGCGCCGTTGTTGGTTGGGATTCAAATCGCCTCGCCATGATAATTGCGGTTTTAAACAGTCGTTTTGGGCAAAATCTTTTTGACAAAGAAGTTTATTTAAACATTGTCGGTGGCTTAAAAATTGAAGAAACCGCCGCTGATTTAGCCGTTGCCTGCGCTTTGATTTCAGCCGCGCGCGATATTGCGCTGCCTTCTTCGACAATTGCGATTGGCGAAATTGGTTTAAGTGGCGAAGTTAGAATGGTTGGCAATTTGGAAGGAAGATTGAAAGAAGCGGCGAAATTAGGTTTTAAAAACTGTTTGATTCCAAAAGCCAATGAGAAAAATAAGAATTTCGCGGCGTTAAAAAAATCTCTTCCCGAAATGAATTTCCAAATGATTGCACACGTGCGCGATTTGGGTAAATTTTTTAGAAAAAATTAATTATGAAAAACTTTTTAAGAACTTTTATCGCAATTTCATCTTTGTTCACTTTTTCGGCATTTGCCGGAGATTTGGAATTTTTGGTGCAAATTAAAGATCATAAATTTGAACCCGCTTCAATCAAGGTTCCCGCCAATCAAAAATTTAAATTGGTGGTAGAAAATCTTGACAAAACTTTGGAAGAGTTTGAAAGCGGCGATTTGAAAAAAGAAAAACTTGTGGGTGGCGAAAAAAAAGTCACAATTCCAGTCGGCCCTTTAAAATCAGGTGAATATAAGTTTTTTGGCGACTTCCATCAAAAAACAGCACAAGGTGTTTTAATTGCTCATTAGCGTTTCGCTGATTTTATTTGTGATTTTGCCTGCAATATTATCCGCATTTTCAATCACCTTGAAAGCCTTCTGCGACATAGCTTTAACGGCATTTTCATTTTGTAAAAACTCTTTTACTTGCGCTGCTAATTGCTCTTTTGAATCAATCATGACGCAGGTTTTTTCTGCTTCGAGAGTTTCGTAAATTTCTTTAAAGTTAAAAACTTTACGACCCGAAATCACAACACATCCCAACTTGATTGCTTCAAAAGGATTATGCCCGCCGATTTCTAGCAAGGAACCGCCGATGAAGGAAAAACTGGCTAATCGATAAAAAATACCAAGTTCGCCCAAACTGTCGGCGAGATAGAATTCTGTAGTGTTTTCAATATTTTGTTTTTGGCTGCGCTGCGCCATATTCGCTGCACCAATTAATGATTTAATTTCATCGGCGCGGTTCGGGTGACGTGGAACTAAAATAGTAAGAAGATTGGGAAAAGTTTTTTTCAATTCATTATGCGAAAATAATATCACCTCCTCTTCGCCCTTGTGAGTACTGGTGGCAAGCCAGAATTTACGTGAACCAATTTGTGATTTTATTTTCTCAAGTTCCGCAGCATTAAAATCAAGATTGCGCGCTTGAGATTTTAAATTTCCGCAAAATAAAACTTCATGTTTTGTCAATTGCTCGAGACGTTTTTTATCGTCATTAGTTTGAGCAAAAATTGTCGAAAAAGAATCAAAAATTTTAAAGCCACATCTTTTAGCAATTCTCCATTTTTTTGCTGATTTTTCTGACATTCTAGCATTAATCAAAAATGTTGCTATTCCACGGCGATAAGCACTGTCAATAAGGTTCGGCCAGATTTCAGATTCTACAAAAATCGCGGCTTTTGGTTGCCAAAAATCGAAGAAATTTTGCACACAGTAATAAGAATCAATTGGTAAAAATTGATGAATTACGCGACCATTAAAATTAGGAATTTTAGAGGCAATTATCAAAGCAGAAGAAAGTGTAGTTGTGGTAAAAAGAACTGTCGCCTGCGGAAATTTTTCAAGCAAATCATCGACTAAAACCAAAGATGAATTTGCCTCGCCAACACTAACGGCGTGAAGCCAAATTGTATCACCTTCTGGACGGATTTGTTTGGTGCGCCCAAAACGCTCTCTCAAACGTGATTTATCTTCTTTTTTCTTGATAACGCGACAGATGAGATAGAGCTCAATAACTGGAAAAAGCAGAACTGAAAAAATGCGATAAAGAAACATTTATAACGAATTAAGTTTATAGAAATTGACTTTGGTGCCAATGCGTTAAATCACAAATAGATCCTAGACACTGTTAGCTAATTATTTTTATTCCATATTTCGTCCTATTTCGGCTTATTTTTTGGTAAAATTTCTCAAAATATATCCAGATATTTTTCAAAATTTTACCAAAAAAGCGCTCAAAATATGCCAAAATCTGGAATAAAAATAATTAGCTAACAGTGTCTAAAAACTTATCACGAGAAGAATAAAAAATATACCGGATAAGAATTATCCTAAAACCCGCCAGCACTTTTAATAAAAAAGTTTTTTAATTTGGGAAATTTATTTACCAATCCAAGTCCCAAGTCCCGTGCCAAGCTTGTTGGCAGACTTTTAGTTTCAAACAAAGAATTTAAAATGTCAGTCGCAATCAACATTTTTTTAGCTTCGAATTTGGCTTTTTTATTGTAACTATCGATCAGACTTTGGCTAGAAATATCAAAGCCACAAAGCAGATTATTTTTTATTAATTCGCAAAGAATGTTAATCCCCGAAATCGCTAAATTAAAACCCTGACCCGCGATTGGATGCACGCCGCATGAGGCGTCTCCGATCAAAAGCATTTTTTCGTGATAAAATTTTTCTGCTTCAACCAAAATTAGCGGATAAGAAAATTTATCAGAAACTAAATGAATTTTTCCCAAACAATTATCCATTTTTTTAGTTAATTGTTGGATGAAATTTTCTTCATCCAAACTCAAAATTGTTTGTGCTAGTTGATCAGGCGCGATCCAAACAATTGAAGATTGGTTGGAATTTTTTAGCGGCAAAATTGCCAGCGGTCCACCCGGAAGAAATTTTTCATGCGCAATATTTTCGTGAGGTTTTTCATGTTCAATATTGAAAACGATTGCTGTTTGAAAATATTTTTTTTGTGTCGTGTTAATTTGATAAAGCTCGCGCAGCCTTGAGAATCGACCATCGCAGGCGAGTAATAATTTTGAATGGAGAATTTTTTCATCATCAAGTTTTACAATAACCAAGTCACCAAATTTAATTTCTTCGTAAGAATTGGGAGAAAAAACTGTGATATTTTCGCGCTTTAAAACCTGATTGCGCAGCGCATTGTGAATGTGATAATTTTCAATAATCATGCCGAGTTGCCCTTGCGGCGCATCAACCTCGCGCCCAATAAAATCGAGGATGAAAGATGATTTATAATCTGTGATTTTTATATCAGAAATTTTTCCGCCATGGGGCGCAACTTCATCATAAATTCCGATTTCTTTGAATAATTTTAATGAAGCTGCCGAGATTGCATAAGCGCGGCCATCGCGTTTTCTATCTTGGTTTAAAATATCTAATTTTTCGACAATAGCGATTTTTAGATTTGGCGCAGCATTAATTAGCGCAAGCGCAGTAGTCATGCCAGCGAAGGATCCGCCGATAATTGTGATGTCGAAATTTTGAGACATTAAATTTTTTTTAAATTGGTGGAAATATTTAAATACTAATAAGTCTCAAACCCGCATAGACCCCGTCGTGAAGACGGGGTGACACAAGTTTGGAAAGTGCGCATAAAACATATTCGATGTTCCTGCGGGCAATGCAAAGCATTGTCACCCCGTCTTCACGACGGGGTCTATTCGGGTTTGAGTTTATAAATTAAATCATGTTTTTTGGATTAACCCATTGGTCAAATTGTTCTGATGTAACCAAGCCAGAAGCCAGCGCGGCTTCTTTTAGAGTTGTGCCTTCAAGATGCGCTTTTTTGGCAATTTTAGCAGCATTGTCATATCCAATATAAGGATTTAACGCCGTTACCAACATTAAAGATTGTTCTAATAATTGCGTGATGCGCTCGCGATTAGCTTTAATTCCAACCAAACATTGATCGATAAAACTGTTAATTCCATCAGATAAAAGATTAATCGATTCAATAACATTACGAATAATCATTGGACGAAAAACATTTAATTCAAAATGTCCGTTAGAACCACCAACCGTTACAGCCACATGATTTCCCATAATTTGACAAGCAATCATTGTTAAAGCTTCGCATTGCGTTGGATTTACTTTTCCGGGCATAATTGAAGAACCCGGTTCATTTTCGGGCAAAGAAATTTCGCCCAAACCAGAACGCGGACCCGACGCCAAAAATCGAATATCATTGGCAATTTTCATAATCGAAGTTGCAAGCGAATTTAACGCGCCCGAAAAATTGACTAACTCATCATTACAAGCCAAGGCGAAAAATTTGTTTTTGTTGGTGAAAAAACTATCCGCTTGAGTCAATCCTAGCTTTGCAAGATTTGAATCTTTAACTTTCCAAAAACCATCAGCCAAAGTGGTGCGACCCAATTCTAAATTTAAAAGATTTTCGTGAAGTTTCTTTAAGCCCGAAACTTCGGTAATTTTTTTAGCAAATTCTACAGCAAATTTTGGATGACAATTTAAGCCCGTTCCAACCGCAGTTCCGCCTTGCGCCAAATGCGTTACAAATGAAATTGCCTGCGAAACAAAAACTGCCGCGCACTGAATTTGCACTTTATAAGCCGAAAATTCTTGTCCCAAAGTTACTGGCGTTGCGTCTTGCGTGTGAGTTCTGCCGATTTTTATGATGTCGTGAAATTCGGCTTCTTTTTTGCCTAATTCATTGGCAAAGCGCACCAGCGTTGGCAAAAGTTTTTCGCAAGTTGTCAAAACGCACGCCACGTGCATTGCGGTGGGAAAAGTATCGTTTGAACTTTGTCCTAAATTGACGTGATCGTTGGGATGAACTGGCGATTTTCCGCCTTTTTTGCCCGTAACTTTTTCGTTCGCCACGCCAGCAATTACTTCGTTGACATTCATGTTGGTTTGAGTGCCAGAGCCGGTTTGCCAAACAACTAATGGAAAATGATTTTCGTAAAACCAATCAAAACGCGCCAGAATTTCGTCAACTGCGTCGACAATTTTATTAACCAAATCGGGAGAGAATTTTTTAAATTCATCAGAAGTTGAATCAAGCGCCATCAAGTCTTTATTAGTAAGCGCCGCCGCTTTTTTAATCAGCAACATCGCGCGCACAACTTCCTTTGGCATTTTATGGCCTGGATTGTCGCTACAAATTGGAAAATTTTGCACGGAGCGTTGAGTTTGTGCGGCGTAATAAGCGTCAGCCGGAACTTTGATTTCACCGAAAGAATCGGATTCGATGCGGAAGTTTTCTGTCATAATTTTTATGATATTTTAGTTAAGAACAGGTTCTAAGAAATACTGATTTTAATAAACTCTTCAACATCAAGGCTGGCCTTGCCAACAAGCAATCCGCTAACTCCATCAATTGCCAAAATTTCTTTGGCATTTTGTGATGTTACCGAGCCGCCATAAAGCATGAAAAATTCTTGGGCGCGATTCTGAAGTTTTTCATTAAAAATTTTACCAAGTAATTTTGCCATCTCGGCGATCTCTGCCACTGTCGGGGTTTGACCAGTTCCAATTGACCAAATTGGTTCATAAGCAATCACTAATTTGGTGAAATTTGCTTCTTGCGGAATTGAATCTTTGATTTGCTTATAAACAAATTCCAAATGCTTGCTTTCATCTCTGACTTCTTTGCTTTCGCCAACGCAAATAATTGGCGTTAAGCTTTGACTCAAAGCTGCTTGTACTTTTTTTGCGACAATTTCGCTGCTTTCAAAATGAGTTTCGCGACGCTCGCAATGTCCGATAATAACATATTCGCAGCCAACTTTTTTCAGCATTGTAGCGCTTATATCACCGGTAAATGAACCCGCTAATTCATGATGACAATCTTGGCCACCAAGCCTTATTGGACGCTGCTCTAACATAATTGCGCTTAATTCTTCGGCAGAAAAATCTTCAACTTTTTTATGATCGCGTTTCATGATTTCTTCCAGATCATCGAAAGAATCATCCATCAATTCGCTATCAATATAATCGAGCAAAAAAGCTGGCGGACAAAGCACCATTTCTACTTTTTGCAATTCATCATATTTGGCAGAATAATTTTTAAAAAAACCGTCCATCCAGACATCAACTTCGTCGAAAGCGTGATTCATTTTCCAGTTGGCTGCAATGATTTTTTTCATGATTTTAAATTTTTAAAAATTAAGAATGAGCTGCTCGAGATCTTTGGCGAAAAGCTGATAGCGCCATCCGCTGGCGATTTTATCAAAAAGCTTTTTTTCGCAAACTGCTTTTTTTAAATCAGAAGCAGTGATCAAAAATTGTTCCTGAAATTTCTCACGGGCGGCAATTTCGGTAATAAAAATTTTAGCTTCAGCGTAACAAAGTTTCTGCGACTCGCGCATGGCAAAAGTTTTTTCTTCTTTTTTTGGTTTATCGATTACTTCTTCATTTTCATCAAGAATTTTTTGCGCTTCTACTTTCATTTCCGCTGTAAAACTTGAAGGAAATTTTTGCGCCATTACTATTCTTTCAATCGCTTCATCTTTTATAAAATGCTGGCGCGGAACGTCTAATTTCATAGCCCAACGCTCGCGCCAAGAAATTAAAGCTTTAATTTTAACGATCTGTTTTTCGCTTTTACCGCGAAAAGAATAATCGCGACTTAAACTTTCCTCTGATTTAAAAAGGCTTTTATTGATGAAGCTTTCCATTTCTTCTAACAGCCATTCGAAACGATTTTTTGATTTTAAAATTGTACAAAATTCTTCGTAAATTTCTTCCAAAAAAAACACATCTAAGAGCGCATATTCAATTTGTTTGGCGCTAAGTGGGCGAGATTGCCAATCGCTTCTTTGTTGCTCTTTATCAAGTTGCCAATCGCAAATTCTGTCAACTAAAGCAGAATAGCCGACACTAAAACCATAACCACAAAAATTTGCCATTAGTTGAGTGTCAAAAATAGATTGCGGCAACAAGCCAGATTTGCGGTAAAAAATTTGCAAATCCTGCGCGCAGGAATGCAAAATTTTTATGATTTTTGGATCGGCAATAACTGCAAATAACTCGGTTAAATCAATATCTGTCATACAATCGACGATAAAAGATTCCTTCTTTTTGGGAGAAGTTTTTACAGCGACTTGTATGATTGACAAAATCGGGTAATAAGTTGTTTGGCGAGTAAATTCAGTATCAAGCGCCACAACCCCTGCTTGTTTGATTAACCCAACCATATGGTTTAATTCTTCTTGAGAATTTATGTAAAAATCTTCGTGATTAATGATTACATACCTCGAAACAAATGTTCATCATTAGTTAAATGCGTGGCTTTTGGTTTAGAAATTGCGCCATTTGGAATTCTGGTTTTAGCCAAATCGAAAAGATATCTAGTATCATGAGCTATTAATTTCTTTTCCAATATTTTACAAAGCTCTGTTTTGGATTTCTCTAGCTGTTCAGTAAGATATTTTTTATCGCGCGGATCTGTGTTCTTATCTTCTATTTTTTTACTTATTTCTTCTATTTCTCTCTGTTTTTGCGCATTGGTAATGTTTAATTTTTTTGCAGACTCAGCTATAAATTTTTCATTCAGAACTTTTATCGATTTATCGTATAGTTTTTTCTTGTCATCATCCTTCGGTCTTTCTTGTTCTTTATGAAATGCTGCCAAATTGTCCTCAAAAGGCTTGCCGCTGTCTTGAATTGCGCTAAAGAGCAAAAATCGATCCATAGCTTCTTTTTTGGCATCGCTATTTACATCACAAAAAATCTCAAAAAACTTTTTCTTGTCACCGCATTTTTCCAAAATTTCTGACATTGGATATTTTGCTGTATTACCAACTGCGTCTTTTTTTATCTCGAACTTTAATCCATCAAATAGATCAGCCAATTTATCTTCATTGTCAGGATCAGAAACGAATCTTAACAATTCTGCATCGAGATTAGCTTCTTTAAGTATTGCCATCCTGTTGGCTGAGAATTTTTTTACTCGATCTTCAAGTCCGGGATGTTTGCCATTTTTAAAATCTTTGGTGGCGATAATTATATTACCATTAGCATCTTTTTCAAAGCCACTTTCGCGGCCTTTTTCAAATTCTTTAAATATTGCTTCTAAAGCCTTTTGCTGGGCTTCTTGATAAGCTGAAATTTTTTGATATTGCATTATTTCCGCATCAGCGCGAAAGAAAGAAATTAGACCTGCTGGCGCTAATAAAGCTATTGGCGAATATTGCAGAGGACTTGCGGCGCCGAGCACGTTTTGTGCCAAATCATTATCGGTTATAAAATCAAATATTTCGCAAAGATCGCTGACTATTGGAGTTTTATCAAAAAAGAATTGTATTCCGTCATTAATTCTAAAAGCTTGTACAATTTTACCAAGTGGCCCTAGAACGTCGCTGCTAGCCATATCTCCCAAGCCTTCGCCTAAAGTTTTTCCCGCATCAAATAAAGGCCCGATTAATTCCATGAGGGGATCGATATAACTAAATACCTGACCAGCGATTGAAAATGCTCCAAGCGGTGTCAGCAATAAAAATATCTGCAAACAACGATATTTCCACAATCTGTCATCCTCATCAACATGATTCTGCAAACCTTTTAACATTGAATCATTCATATCGTTGAGCTTTTTATTAAAAGCGTCTAATTCGGCTTTAAGCACAGTGTCTTCTACTCTAATTTCATCAGTAATCAGTTTTTGCATTTTTTGGAAAGTTGCCTGATCCATTATATCATCACTTCCAGCTAGAGCGTTATTTACCTTATTTAGAACCTTAAGATAAAAACTACCATCTTGCGCGTTGGGCCCAGCCTTCCAAAGCATGCTGGAAATTAACTCATTTCTTCGAGTTAAAAAATCTTTATAAATTTTATTATCTGACGCTTTAGAGCTACTAAGAACGCCACGCCCTGCCCATTCTGTTATTTGATGGAACGTCTCGCCTAACTCTTCAAAATTATTACTGACTCTGTTCCAAGCCCTACTTCTAGTTTTAATGCCAGCTCTTTCTTCCGGTGTTAAATCTCCACGACCCTCTTCAAGAAAAACTCTGAGCCGATTATCGTTAATTTTTATGTCATCGAGAACACTGACTCGAGTATCAAAAACAATATTGCGATAATTTTTTGACGGCCTTGAAGTATGAATCAAAGCATTATCACGATATTTAATCCTATCAATCTGGGACTCAAGCTTGCGCGGGCTACCAACTATATAAGTACGCGCCTCTACTTCATCACCGCCATAAGTACTAGGAGAAACATTGCCATTTTTATTGCTGACGGGATCCCCATTTTCATTAACAAATGTCATATTGTCAGCCATTTGAGTCATCAAGTTATCTAACTTAATCTCTCCTGGTTTTAACTCAAATCTTCTGATTTCATATTCCTGACGTTTAACATTTTTCCAACATCTAACATTATCACTTCTTTCATCAAAAATTTTCTTGGCAATTTTAAGCTGATCTTCGATGTCCTTTTTGTTTTTATCGCTTGATTCTTTACTTTCGTCGCCCCCGCAAAGTTTAATAAAATTATCCCGCAACTTTCCCTTGATGAGATCAACATATTTTTTTTGGTAAAGATCAGAAATTTTATATGACTGACCATTTTTCTTCTGTTTCGGATCTTCGTCATCTTCTATGATAGCTTCATGCTTTTCATCAAAAAATTGCTGCAGCTTTTTATCAACCAAATCCTTTACGAGAGTTTTAGTATATGACTGACCATTTTTCTTCTGTTTCGGATCTATAGCTTTATGCTCTATGATAGCTTTATGCTCTTTATCAACCAAATTCTTTGCGAGAGGTTTAGTACTTATATCAATGGCCACTAGTTTTACCTGTTTATGATTTAATTTAATAAATTTGGGTACAAAAACTTATTGCGCCTCCAAGTTCTTTTTAAAATAACCTGTAATTTATCGCACCTGTTTTCTTGACATTAGGTAAGCAAAAAATAAATTCCCATTCGATCTTTTTTCAAAAAAACTAATTTCCAACAATATTTCGAGGTTGCAATGCTTAAAAAATTCCTAACTTTATCCGCTATTCTTTTGCTGGTTTCTTGCCAAAGCAAAACCAAAAGCGATGATTTAAGAACCGAAGACAAAGCCGCCGCTCAAGTTGACGACAAAGGTTCTTACCAAACTCTTGAAGGTGAACAACAAGCTAATGTCTTAAATCAACAAGTTCCTGTGCAAGAAATCGAAGTTCAAGACCGCGTACTTTTCGGTTATGATTCATCTGATTTAAATGATGAAACTAAAAAAATCCTTGATACCCAAGTTTCTTGGTTAAAAAGCGATGCTGGAATTAAAATCACAATCGAAGGCCATTGCGACGAACGGGGAACCCGTGAATATAACATCGCACTTGGTGAAAAAAGAGCTAATGCTGCTAAAAAATATTTAACCTCGAATGGCATTGATGCCGCAAGAATTAAAATTATTTCCTATGGTAAAGAACGTCCAGCATTCTTTGGAACTAGCGAAGAAATTTTAGCTAAAAACAGAAGAGCTGTAACTGTAGTTAACTAATAAAAATAAAAAATGGCCGTAAACATTATCTAATTCAAATTTAGTCGAATCTGGTTACGGTCATTTGCCTACCGAAAAAACCCCTCCTTAGACACCAAGAAACCGCCGCCGATGAAAAAGATGAAAAAGATGAAAAACTCGCAAAATACCATTTACAATAATACAAACTCTAAATGATAAGTAATTTAGAGCGATGGGCGTTCATACTGGACTTAAACAAAAAGAAAGCACCTTTACCAAATCATTGAAATTGGGTGATTATCCCTTGATTCACAAAAAAAACTCGATGTCACCCTGAGCTTGTCGAAGGGTGATTCTAAGATCGAAGCCTTGAATCACCCTTCGACAAACTCAGGGTTACATCTATTGTGTCTTAAGGGATAAGAGCCGAAAATTGCAGCGAAATTTTCTGGACTAATTCCAGTTCCAGTTGCAAGCCAAATAGTAAAATTAGCATTGCGTCGGCGAAAGTGCGGGCTATTTTTATTTTTTCCTCAACTAGCTGATTCGAACTAGTTTCTTAAAGCCTATATTACCGCCCACAGCTTCGCAATTTTTTCACCTAAAGAATTTTGTTCGCAGCGATTATGCAAATGTCCAAAATCGAGCTTATCCATATTTTGGTCTTGATTGGCGCAAGAATAAAAATATTCCTCCTCACCTTTTTCATTCACCCTTTTTTGCAAACATTGCGAACAAACTCCTTTTAACATACATTGCATTGGCGCATTTAAACTAGTAATTGCAACCTTCGCCTCACTAATTGAAGGCACTAAATTCTGATGACGCAATTTCGCAATTTCATGCATCATTTGATCATTTCCAATCGTAAAAATGCGATCGATTTTTTTGGGATTTTTCAAAAAATAATCCGCTAAAACTTCAACAACCGAGCCATTTTTTTCATCAATTGCCAAAACCAAAACATCACAAGATTTTTGCATTCTTTCCAAACGCACAATATTAGATTCTTTGCGATAACCAGCGAAAAAAATCACTTCGCAACCATTTGTTTTGTAAGCTTGCGCAATCTCGGTTAAAGGCTGATTTCCACGTCCTCCGCCAACCAAAACTACAGTTTCATTTTTTGGCATTTCCGTTGGCGAGCCACTTGGACCCATGAAAACACAAGGTTCGCCCGCTTTAAAATTTTTAATTAAATTGGTTGAAGCGCCAACTTCAAGTGCAACACAAGTAATAATTCCACTTTCGCGATTAATCGAAAGCGCAGTTAACGCAACACCTTCCATGGCTTGTAATTGATCGTCAATTTTTTGGGCTAAAGCGTGATAATTTTGTAATCTAAAAATATGTCCTATTTTAGTATGTTTTGCCAAAAGTGGTGCGCGCACCGAGACCTCTAAAACATAGTCAGAAAGCCTTTCAATTTTTTCGATTTTTACCAGAAATTCAGAATTTATTTTTTCCAAAAAACCCACTTCAAAATTCGAAGATTTTCCATCAAGAATTTTAGTAATTTGATCATGACCTAATTTTGCACTCGCCATCGCTTTTACCACATTTCCTTCAAAATTGGGATGCAAATCACCAAAAAAACTCACCGCTTTTCCTGAATTTTTATCAATTTTTGTAATCACGCTAAATTGCTTTGGACGCGCGCTGTGCGTGACATCAAAATGCTTTTCTTTTTCATCAATTTCAGAAAAATATTTTCCATCTAATTTAAAATCCAAACCATCTTCTAAAACTGGCGCAATATTTGGCGTAGTTCCCGCCGCAATTAAAAGCGCTTTGCATTTGAAATTTTTATTATCGGCGCATTTCAGGTTTTTAATGTGACCAAAATCGTCAATTTCAATTTCTAACGGCGTGATATTTTCAACAAATTCTACACCTTCTTCAAACGCTTTATTCAACTCTTGATGGCTCAACCTGTAAGCTGGAGAATCTTGCAATTTTTTGCGGTAAATAATTTTTGCACCACCCCATTTTTTCAGTAATTCAAAAGCATTTTCACTTTTTAATTCTTCTGCATGTTGCAAAAATTCTGTGGCAATAATTTTTTCTTCTTCATTTAAAATTGCCCAAATTTTTTCTTTGCCAATTTCTACAACTTTCTTGGCGAATTTTTTTATCTGAACCAAATAATAAGCCTGCGCTTCGCAAGCCGTATCAACAGCCGTAAGACCCGCGCCAATTACCAAAATTGGCAGGCGAACTTGTAAATTGGTAAATAATTCTTCTTTAAAAGCGCCAGTTAATTGCAACGACATCAAAAAATCTGAAGCCGAACGTACGCCTTTGGCGAAGTTATTTTTTAAATTAATAATATTAGGGCGACCCGCGCCAATACAAAGCGCAACGTGATCAAAGCCATAATTTTCAAAAGCAGTTTTATCGGTAATTGAAGAACCAAAACGAATGCCACCAAACATGCGGAAATTTTTTCTACGCTCCAAAAGCAGGCGAATAACTTTTAGAAAATTCTTGTCAAAACGCACCGTAATTCCATATTCGGCAACACCTCCAAAACCATGAATCAAGCGGCTTGAAAGTGGTTCGTAAATTTCATCTAAATATTTAATCGGTTTAAATTTTTGACGATTACCATATTCATCAATTCCCGAAATTTGTGAATTTAACGGCTCAATTTTTAAACCATCAATTGCTACAACTTCGTGACCATCATTTAATAAATGATGCGCCAAAGTGTAGCCCGCAGGCCCTAAACCAGCGATCAGAATTTTTTTGCCCGTATTCTTTTGCGGTAAATTTTTGGCAATATTTAACGGATTCCAACGCGTTAAAAGCGAATAAATTTCAAAGCCAAATGGCAGCGCTAAAACATCTTTTAAAGTACGAGTTTCAATTTGCGGAATATCAACCGCGTCTTGTTTTTGATAAATGCACGACTTCATGCAATCATTGCAAATACGATGTCCCGTGCCGGCAATCATTGGATTGTCAATAATAGCAGTCGCCAAAGCAGCGAGCGAAAAACCTTCTGATTTTAAAAAATTCATTTCTGAAATTTTTTCATCCAACGGGCAACCATGTAATTCAACGCCGAGCGGATCAAGTTTTAAATTATTACCCGAATTTGCTGGCGTATGTACAAATGAAAGTGGCGCTTTAATTCCAGTTTTACAAGAATCTTTTTCCTGCTTATGACAAAAAATACAATAATTAGCTTCGGCCAACGCCCGATTGAGTTCAAAGCCATTATCAGTTAGATTAAAACTATTATTAAATTCATGGCGCTTTGATTTTTCATGAGTTGAATTTAACAGGTTTTGGTGATCGATTTTTTTTGGCAAAATAAATAATGCGCCGTTTTTGTGAAGGCGGCGACCCGCTTGCGAATATAATGCCCAAGCTGAATAAAGCGTTAATTCTTCTAAATTTTTTTCTTGAGAAATTGCTGCGGCGAGTTTTTTTTCTAGATCATCAATATCATCGTGAGGAATATTTAATTTTTCTAAAATCTTAAAACCGAGATTAGATCCTGAAACGAGTTCAGGATGACGATGGGAGGAGGTTTTACCAAGAATTACGTCATCCTGAACTTGTTTTGAGATTTGTTCAAATTGGGGGTGAAAATTGAGGGAGGTTTTACCAAGAATTACGTCATCCTGAACTTGTTTCAGGATCTGTTCAAAATCCTCTAAACTAATTTTTTTTGCCACTTCGCGCTGCACAAATTCACGACGAATTTGATAGATTTTTTTTAAATCTTCGTGACGTTTTTTTAAGTCAGAATTTTCTTTTTCAATGTCAAAAAGCTCGACAATAAAATTTTCCAAAACCCGCGCAACATCAATTAAAACCTGCGATTTCTGTGGATTGGTCATAAATTCCAAACCAGCTTCAACTTTTCTTAAACTCAAAAAACGCGGTGCAATTTCCGGAGTTTTTTCATTTAAATATTCTTCAAATTTTTTGTTTAATTTTTCCAAACCTTCACGCTCGTAAAGATCTTCAAAAGTAACGCCAAATATAGGATTAAGAGGATTTTCTGAGGGCATTTTTTACGATTGATTCTTCATCAAATTCAAATTTTGTAGCTCCAATTATCTGATAATTTTCATGTCCTTTTCCAGCCAAAATCAAAATGTCATTCGGCCGCAACATTGTCAGCGCTGTTTCAATTGCGGTTTTACGATTATCAATTTCAACAGTTTTTGTTCTGTCGCAATAAGTTAAAATTTCGGCGCGAATATTTTCGGCTTTTTCACTGCGCGGATTATCATCGGTTACAATCACAAAATCCGCCAATTCGTTGGCGACGCCGCCCATTATTGGTCTTTTTTTAGCATCGCGATCGCCGCCACAACCAAACAAAACCAACACGCGCGCTTTGCTGATTTGATGAGCTAATTTTAAAACATTAATCAAAGCATCGGGCGAATGGGCAAAATCAATAAAAACTTGGGCTTGATTTGGCAAAATTGCCACGCGCTGCATTCTTCCTAAGGCTGGCTGCAACTGATTAAAATTCGGCAAAATATTTTGTAATTGCAATTCGGTTAAATTGTACTTTGTAATTACATTTCCCAAAGCGCAAAGCGCGTTAAAGACTTGAAAATTTCCGCTAACTGATAATTCAAATTGATAGTTTTTTTGGCGAAATTCAAAGAAAACTTTTTGACCATTTTCGATTTGTTCGATTTTTTGAAGCCTTAATTCACGCGCTTTAAAGCCATATTCGATAATATTATATTTTTTTTCGACGCAGATTTTTCTGATTTCTGCAAATTCCTCCAAATCACTATTTAAAACTGCCGCTCCGTTTTTTTGCAAAATATTGGAAAATAAAATCATTTTGCAGCGAAAATATTCGACCATCGATTTGTGATAATCTAAATGATCTTGCGTGAAGTTTGTAAAAGCGCCAACATCAATTTTTAAACCCGCAATACGACCTTGTTCTAAGCCAATCGAACTCACTTCGAGAGCAACATCATCAACTGCAAATTTTTTTAAATTATACAGATTCTTGTACAATGAAACAATATCAGGAGTTGTAAGTGAAGAATTTTGCAAATGATCTTTTATTTCATCGTCGCACATCACGCCGAGAGTTCCAATTGATGCTGATTTTTTTCCTAAAAATTGTAAAATCTGGCGCGTAAATTCTGCGCTAGAAGTTTTTCCATTAGTGCCTGTAATAGCGTAAATATTGGCTGGAAGTGGTGCATAGAAAATTTGTAGAAATTCAACAAGAAGCTGAAATGGATTTGAAGATTTGATGGAATTTTCAGCATTTTCTGAAATCGCAATTGCCGCGCCATTTGTCAAAGCGCTGGCGATAAATTTTGAACCATCATTTATTTTTCCGGGAAGAGCGAAAAAAACTGAATTTTTTTTTACCAAACGTGAATCAATTGCAATATCTTCAATCGCAATTGAGTCAATTAAAACGCCTTCCGGCAAGCTAAAATCGGTTTTAACTTGAGAGAGAATTTGTGAAAGTTTCACGAAAAATTGGCAATCAATTGATTAAATTTATGCGCCGCATTTTTTGGATTGGCGTCGCGCGTGATTGGCCTTCCAACCACTAAATGCGAACTGCCATTTGTAAGTGCGGTTTTTACATCAGCAACACGTTTTTGATCATCATTGACAATTTCTTCCAACCTGATTCCCGGGGTTACGATCAAAAAATCAGAACCAAATTTTTGACGCAAAAGCGGAGCTTCTAAAGCTGAAGCAACAATGCCATTCAAGCCTGCATTTAAAGCCATTTGGGTTTTTTTAAGAACTAAATTTTCTAATGAAATATTGGGATCAAAACCCATTTCATTTAAATCTTTGGAATCGAGATTGGTTAAAACTGTAACGCCGATAATTTGCATTTTGCCTTTATTTTCTGCGGCTTGATGCATGATTTGATGGCTGGCGGTGTGAATTGTGAGTAAATCAATTTCATATTGCGCCAAGTTTTTTACGGCGCGTGCAACTGTTTCAGAAATGTCGTAAAGCTTTAGATCGGAAAAAACTTTTTTATCTTTATTTTTTAGCCATTTTACCAATTCAAAATATTGACCATTCATCATTAATTCGAGGCCAATTTTATAAAAAATTATCTCATCGCCCAGATTTTCAACCATTTTCTTAGCGGTCTCAATATCAGGAACATCAAGAGCGACGATTAATTTTTCTGACATATTTTGCATATTTAAAATTTTTTTTCTTCGCCGGTGATTAAGCGAGCAATATTTTCTTTATGTCGAACTAAAATCAAAAGAGATAAAAACCAGCAGAAAGCTATTTGTGAACCCGGAGCGCCTAAAGATGTCGAAATAATAATCGAAGAAAAAATGGCGATTATTGATGAAATCGAAGAAATACGAAACAGGCAAAATGATAGAATCCAAAAACAAATCACTAAAAATCCAACTGAAACATTAAGCGCAAATAAAACAGCAATTGCGGTTGCAACACCTTTACCACCTTTAAAGTTGAGATAAATCGGATAAACGTGACCAAGAACCGCAACTGTTGCGACCAGCACTAAAAATAAATGTAAATTTTGTATGTCATGAAAAGTGAAGCGCGCAATAATCACCATAATTGCGCCTTTTAGCCCATCTAAAATCAAAGTTGCAAAGCCGAGTTTTTTTCCGATAACGCGGGCAACATTTGTAGCGCCAATATTTTTAGAACCAAATTCACGAATATCTTTTTTGGCGAAAATTTTGGCCAGAACCAGCCCAAAAGGAATTGCGGCAATTGCATAGGTCAAACCTAGAAACAAAAGCTGATAGATAGTATTCATGAATTGTCGTTAGTGTTATTATTCTGATTTTTGCGAAAAGCATCAAGGGAAATTACTTTTGCCGACAAGTCAATTCCGGCGACGCCTTTTTCTTTCTTACTGGCTTTATTGGCGCGACTTGACTCGCCAAAATCATCAGCTTCGCTTAATTCTTCAATATCGCCGTAACTCATGCTGAATTTTAAGGCAAAATTCATCGAAGGATCGGCGAAGGAAGTTACTGCTTTGTAAGGGATTGTAAGCTTTTCATATTTGCCCGCGAAGCTTAGGGAAATCTTGAAAGAATCATGCTCAACTACCAAACTTTTATATTGGTATTGCAGCGCGATTGTCATTTCTTCGTTATATTTTTCGAGAAGAGATTTTGGAATCGAAACACCCGGAAAGCGCGTCAGAAAAGTGACGATAAAATAATGTTTACCAGGAAGGCCAGTTTTTTCGATTTTTTTTAGAGTTTCATGAATTACCGAACGCATTGAATTTTCGATAATTTCGTCATATCCGATTAAGTCTTGCATGGGGAATTTTTACTTGAATCCGTTTGGGGAAAGTTGCCCGACTTCTGTTGACAGGCGTCGGGCGGCCCCGATAAAATCACTTATACTAAGCAGCTAATGCCACTGGAGTAAATTCGAAGTTATCATTAGCAAAGTTGTCGTTTGCATTTACTTTTTTGAACGGATATTGCGTGAAGCTTGCGCATCTAGCAACCGGCAGTTTCTCAACCGAGTAAAATCAGATCCTTTATCGCATGTCGAAAGCTGTGTCACCCCCATATGAAATCAATAGAAATGGTGGAGGTGCTGGGTACCGCCCCCAGGTCCATGTACGTTTATTACGAAAAGAGTTTATCACCATATTTGGCAAATTAATTTGCCAACGAAAAGCAATTTAATTGTGAGAAATTTTTTAACAAGCTTGAAGGTAAATTTCTTGCAAAGAAAATCGAATGACTTGCGTGAACTTAAAAACAGAGTTGCGAATTCACTTTCGCTCTACTTTCAAATTTTAAAATTGATGAAGATTTAAAAGTTTAATTAACATATCGCACAATCACAATGCCCGAGCCGCCCGCGCCTGGTTTTCCACCACGATCTCCTTCGCCGCCGCCGCCACCGCCACTATTGTCTGTTCCGGATGTTGCATAATGGGAATTAGAACCTCCATTGCCCCCGTAACCACTTCCTCCAAAAGAACCAGGAGAACTGTTGTTATTAGCACCACCTCCACCGCCACCAGCTCCAAAAAAATATGAAGAATAGCTCGTGCCACTTATTATTGAAGAGATAGGAGTTGTACTTATTCCTACACCACTGCCTCCATTGCCTCCAACTCTTGTGAGAAGGTTCGCACCAAAACCAGAAGAACCTGCGCCGCCGCCACCAGAACCTGGATAAGGATCTCCGGAAGGACTATTTGCTCCTTGATTGCCAAAAGAAACAGCGTTGGCGTAAGTTAATTGGTTAGAAGCGGCGTTACCACAATTACTAGCGCCAGTGCCTGAATTACCACCACCAGATCCACCTATTTGAGCACATTTATATTGTTGATTATCGTTGCCACCGCCACCACCACCGTTAGCAGTTATTGCGCCAAAGAGTGAACTTTGTCCAGAATTTCCAGGAGTACCATATTGACTCAATTCAGATGCTGGAGCCGCTCCACCACCTCCAACTGTAACTGAATAAGCTATGCTTGAGAGCGGATAAGCATCAGAAGCAACTACACCGCCACCACCACCGCCACCGCCTTTTATCCCACCGCGACCCCATCCACCACTTCCGCCACCCCCAACCACCAAAATTTTGGCAGTTACACTTTGCGTACAATTCAAAGTGGTGGTTCCAACCGCGGTGAATTTGTGAATTACCTCACCCGCAACCGAAGTTCTATCGGTTGTGCAATTGGTAGCGTCGGCGCAAGTACATTTTGTAGGAACAATACAAGCCCCACTAACAACCCGAAATTCACCAGCAACACAAATGTAATTTACAGTGCCAGAATAGCCCGTTTTGTCGCAGGTAAGTGTTCCGCTTGCCAAGTTTACGGTTGCTGTATTTGTTCCGTCAGTAGAAGGAGCGGTAACCGCACAAGAGATTGGCTGACAAGGAGACGAGCCAATTTGTTCATATCCATTCGCGCAAACAGTGGCTCCCGACGAAGTAGCACCCGCCGTGGTACAAACAGCGCCTGGGGGCGGATTTAACGCACCATTTGTGCAAGTGTAGCTTCTGGTTGTTCCACCAGCATATCCTGTGGCGTTGCAGGTTAAGGTTCTCGTTTCTCCG
>Ga0114967_10001090_pt1 | contig 22605 bp, 32 predicted proteins | sample M_130628_MF_Meta_FD_92639 | JGI IMG/M metagenome (GOLD analysis project Ga0114967, IMG submission 92639) | Freshwater microbial communities from Lake Montjoie, Canada to study carbon cycling - M_130628_MF_MetaG | ecosystem: Environmental > Aquatic > Freshwater > Lake | place: Lake Montjoie... | reverse complement strand
TATACAGAATTTAGAAAAGCTAGAGATATGTCATTTAATAGAGATCCTATAAGAATGGCTAAAGCATTAGATAGTTTTTCTACAAATAAAGAGTATGAAAAACATGTTATTGAGGTTATAAATAAATTAAGAAATAATAAATGATAGAAGCAATACTACTTTTTAATATAGCTGTTTGGACATATTATACATATTTTTATTAAAATGGAATTAAGTAAAAGTTTTACATTAAACGAATTAACAAAGTCTCAAGAAGCAACTAGACTTGGTATAGACAATACACCAAGTGATGAGCATATAGAAAATTTAAAAATACTTTGTGAAAATATACTACAACCTATTAGAGATTTTTATGGTATGCCTGTTTCTATATCTTCTGGATATAGATCTGTTGCACTTTGTGAAGCTATAGGATCTTCATCTAAAAGTCAGCACACTAAAGCACAAGCAGCAGATTTTGAAATTTTTGGAATAGCTAATAAAGATCTAGCAGATTGGATTACAACTAATCTTGATTATGATCAGTGTATATTAGAATTCTGGAACCCTAATGAACCTAATTCTGGCTGGGTTCATTGTAGTTACAATAGTACTGGAAATAGAAAACAGTACTTAAGAGCCAGTAAAGTTAACAATGTAGTAATGTACTACCCAATGAAATAATTATGGCTATAGGAAGATCAGCAATACCACAGCAAATAGAGGGAAAGCTTAGAGGAGCTAAACCATCAAAAGCTATGCGTAAAAGCAAAAGAACTAAGAAGTAGATTATACTATTCAATAGTGATATAATTTTCTCTTATGGAAAAACAGGGTTTATACGCAAACATAAATAGAAGAAAACGTTTAGGTATAAGTCGTCCAAAATCTAAATCTACAGTTTCTAAAGAAGCCTTTTCAAATATGGAAAAAGGTTTTCCTAAAAAGAAAATGGTAGATGGTGGTTCTGTTAGAGGGCAGAAAGAAATACAAGTAAAAAAAACAATCTTTAAAGGAGTATTTTAATATGGCAGCACAACAACCAATGGGTGGCGCACACAAACCGTACAAGCTTACAGGAAAAATAACAGCTAAAAAAGGCAAAGCTGTAATGAAGAAGAAAAAGTAAGGTCGTGACCTATGGCTACATCTGGCACAACTACATTTAATTTAGATATTGATGACGTCATAGAAGAGGCGTATGAAAGATGTGGCATTCGTAATACAAAAGGTTACGATTTAAAATCATCAAGAAGAAGTTTAAATTTATTATTTTCTGAATGGGGAAACAGAGGTGTTCACCTTTGGAAAGTAGAATTAAAAAACCAACTTCTAACAGCAGGTACAATTACTTATACTACACCGTCTGATTGTAGTGATGTATTAGAAGCTTATGTATCAACTTCTGAAACTGTAACTTCAAGTACAAACGATATTTCATTAAATAAAATTGATAGATCTGCTTATGCAGGACTTCCTAACAAAGGACAAACTGGTCAGCCTTCACAATACTATGTAGACAGACAAATTAATCCTACGATCAGTTTATATCTTGCACCAGATTGTACGACTTATACTTATTTAAAATATTATTATATACAAAGAATTCAAGACGCTGGTTCTTATACTAATCAAACAGATTTACCTTATAGATTTTTACCAGCAATGGTTTCTGGGCTTGCTTTTTATATTTCACAAAAATATGCACCAGAAAGAATACAGAATTTAAAATTATTATATGAAGATGAATTACAAAGAGCTCTAGAAGAAGATTCTTCAAGAACTTCTGTATTTATTTCACCTTATACTTATTTTGGAGACAGATACTAATGGCATTTGCACGAGGTAAAAAATCTTTAGCAATTTCTGATAGAAGTGGAGCACAATTTCCATATAAAGAAATGAAAAAAGAATGGAATGGATCTGTTGTTCATTTTACTGAATATGAACCAAAGCATCCCCAATTAGATCCTCCATATCATCCAGCTGATCCTGAAGCATTATTAATGCCAAGAGCTGATATTAGACCAGGTGGTGGTTGTGTAGTACAATTAGATTTATATTATTGGCCAGGTCAATATTTAGCAAATGGTATGCAACCTGGAATCAGTGGAGATGTAATTAATTATCTAAGATCTGCAGCAACAAATGTTGGAAACGTAACAATAGTAATATCATGACATATACAGAATTATTACAACAAATTAGAGATTATACAGAAGTAGGTTCATCAGTTTTAACTAATAGTATTTGTGATACTTTTATTAAAAATTCTGAATATAGAATATTTAGAGAAGCAGATGCAGACTATGCTAGACAATATGCTACATCAAGCTTTAATCAAAATAATCAATATTTAAGTTTACCTGATGATAATACAGATGAAGGAACAACTTCTATTAGAAGAGCTTTAATCGTTCGTTCAGTAATTGCTACAAATACATCTTCTATTCAAATATCACTAGAGCCAAGAGATGATACATTTATAACTGAATATAATAGTTCAGGAACAAGTGGCTTTCCTAAATATTATGCAATGTATAGAGAAAACGCTATTCAAGTAGCACCCATACCAGCAGCAGCTTATCCAGTAACATTAGATTATGTTTACACCCCTGATAATTTAAGTACTACAAATACGACTACTTATATCAGCGAGAACGCACCAGAATTATTATTATATGCTTGTTTAGTTGAAGCATTTGCTTATCTAAAAGGTCCTATGGATATGTACAAATTGTATCAAGACAAGTATAATACAGCATTACAAGGCTTTACGATTGAACAAACAGGTAGAAGACGTAGAGATGAGTATTTCGATGGTTCATTAAGAATTAAAATTAATTCACCATCACCATAAACTATAAGGAGTACAAAATATGGCAATAGTACAAGCAGTATGTAATTCTTTTAAACAACAAATTTTAGAAGGCGTACACAATTTAGCGACAGGCGGAAACGTTTTTAAATTATCACTTTATACATCAGCAGCAAACTTATCAGCTTCAACAACTGTTTATACTTCAACTAATGAAGTATCAAACACTGGTCAGTACGCAGCTGGGGGTGGTACTTTAACAGGACAACAAACTTCACTTGATACAGGTGTAGCAATTGTTGACTTTGCAGATTTATCATTCACAGGAGTTACGCTAACAGCAGCGGGCGCTTTAATTTATAACACATCAGCAGCAAATAAAGCTGTATGTGCTTTAAGTTTTGGTGGAGATAAAACAGCAACAGCAGGAACATTTACAATTGTGTTCCCAGCGTTTACATCAGCAAATGCAATATTAAGAATTAGTTAGAAGGTAGTTTTATGGCGTTCGTTATAAACGACAGAGTCAAAGAAACTACTTCAACTCTTGGTACAGGCACCGTTACACTAAGCGGGGCTCAACTAGGATTTCAAAGTTTTTCTTCTGGCGTTGGAGCAGGTAATTCAACTTATTACACAATTGCCTTAGGCAGTCAGTGGGAAGTTGGTATTGGCTCTTTAACGAACGCTACTACTTTTACAAGAGACACAGTAATATCTAGTTCTAATGCAAGTGCATTAGTAAGTTTTAGTACAGGAATTAAAGATATATTCTGTTCATTACCAGCGAAGGAAACACCTTCTCCAGTAATGGATCCACAAACATTTGTTAATACACACGCAACAACACTTACAGACACTCAAACAATGCAATCTGGAGTATTAGCAGGACCTGTTAGTATAACAGGAACACAAACAGTAACAGGAAGTTTAGTAATAGTATAAATATGGGCGGAATTTTACAAGTTGATACAATTCAGAATAATAATGCGACAACGCTTATTACTCAAACAAATAGTACAACATTAACATTTGGAGTATCAGGGCAGAATATAGTTATTCCAAGTGGAGTAACATTTAATACTGCTAGTGCTACGTTAACTTTACCATCTACTATTAATGTTACAACTATAAATGTTACAACAGTTGTGTTAGCAGCTGGAGCTGTAGGCACTCCTTCTCTTACAACTTCAGGCGACACAAACACAGGAATATTTTTTCCAGCTGCCGACACTATCGCTTTCACAGAAGGTGGTACAGAAGCTATGAGGATAGATAGTAGTGGAGATGTAGGAATTGGTACTACTGCAGGTTTTAGTAGTGGAAATGGTTTAGAAATACAAAGAGCAGGTGTAGCTACATTAAGATGTGATAACAGCACATCAACTGCCGCTGGTGAATTTAGAGCAGATGCAACAGGTACAGCAATAGATTGTAGAGGATTGGAAGTATTTAGAGTTCTTACTGGTGGAGCAGAACGTATGCGTATAGATTCTAGTGGGAGAGTTGGGATAGGAACTACTGCTCCTGCTTATACAGTAACAGTTGGGGATACAGACGCAGGTAGAGGTTGGTCTGTAAATTTAAATAATAACGTTGGAAATGTAAGAAGCAGAGCTTCAGCATCCGATCAACAAACTCATAATGTATTTCTTAATACAAACGGAGAAGTTGGAAGTATTAAAACAAGCGGATCAGCTACGGCTTTTAATACCTCTTCAGATTATCGTTTGAAAGAAAATGTAAATTATAATTTTGATGCAACAACAAGATTAAAACAATTAAAACCTGCAAGATTTAATTTTAAAGCAGATTCTACAACAACATTTGATGGTTTTATCGCACATGAAGTTAAAGAAGTTATCCCTGAAGCAATAAGTGGTGAAAAAGACGCTGTTGATGAAAAAGGAAATATATCACCACAAGGAATAGATCAATCTAAATTAGTTCCTTTATTAACAAAGGCACTTCAAGAAGCGATTATTAAGATTGAACAATTAGAAGCAAGATTAACAGCATTGGAGAATAAATAAATGCCAACACTTAAAGTAAATGAAATTGTATCTTATAGTGGTAATACACTTACCATTGGTACTTCTACCGATACTGTTGTTTATACAGGAGGTATTGTTAAAGCTAGTACTATTCAAAATTCAAATTCAAGTAATTTAATTGTACAAACAAATACAACCACGATTACAATTGGAACATCTGGTCAAACAGTAACTTTAGCTAGTGGTGCGAGTTCCTCTGGATTTGGTGCGACTTATAATAGCGGATTAAACTGGACTTCAACGTTAGTAACTTCAGCGTTAACAGTATCTTCTGGTACAGGATATTTTGTAAACACGTCAACAGCTGCTATAACAGTTACATTACCCGCTTCACCAACATTTGGAAGTATAGTAGGTATTAATGATTATTCAGGTTATGCTTCAACAAATAATATTACAGTTAATCCTAATGGAAATAAATTAGAAGGTGGAACTTTAAATAAAGTAATAAATACAAATAAAGAATCAGTAATTTTAAATTATGTGGATTCAACACGTGGATGGTTACCAACGTCTGGAGTAAATAATGGCACAGATGCTTTATCACCAAGTTCATATTCAGTAGATTTTTTAGTAATAGCGGGTGGGGGTGGTGGTGGATTTACTGGAGGAGCAGGTGGTGGAGCTGGAGGTTATAGAACATCTGCTGGAACATCAGGTGGTGGAGGAAGTGCAGAATCAAGCTTAAGTTTTATAGGAGGAAACACTTATACAATTACAATTGGTGCTGGAGGTGCTGGTGGTCGAGAGACTCCTTCTATTACTGCATCAAATGGTGTTGATTCTTCAATTTCAGGAACAGGAATTACAACAATAACCTCAGCAGGTGGAGGTAGAGGAGGTTTTGGTACAGTACTTGCAAATAGAACAGGTGCTAATGGTGGATCTGGAGGAGGTGGTGGAGGAAGACCATCAAGTTCATCAAGACCAGGAGGTTCTGGTACAGCAAATCAAGGATATGGTGGAGGTAGTGGAACAAGTACTGATGAAAGTGTTGAAGGTGGTGGAGGCGGTGGAGGTGCTGGATCCGCTGGTTCTAATGGAACAAATTCTGTAGGTGGTAATGGAGGTAATGGAGTTGCTTCAACAATTACAGGTTCTTCAGTTACAAGAGCAGGTGGGGGTGGAGGTGGTGGAGAAGCTATAACAGCAGGAACAGGTGGAACTGGTGGTGGAGGAAATGGAAGAAACTATCCAGATACAACACCAAGTGTTTCTGGAACTGCAAATACTGGAGGAGGAGGTGGAGGAGTTTATTCAGGAGAAGCTGGAACTGGAGGTTCTGGAGTTGTAATACTACGTATACCAACTGCTAGTTATTCAGGAACAACAACTGGTTCTCCAACAGTTTCTACATCTGGTTCAAATACAATTTTAACATATACTGGTTCAGGGAGTTACACAGCATAATGGCACACTTTGCAAAATTAGGAGTAGGAAATATAGTTGAACAAGTGATTGTAGTATCTAATGATATTGCAACTACTGAACAAGCTGGAGTAGATTTTATTAATAAACTTTATAATACAAGAGATGTTTGGAAACAAACTTCATACAATAATAATATTAGAAAAAACTTTGCAGGAATAGGTTATACTTACGATCAACAAAGAGATGCTTTCATTTCTAAAAAACCTTATAATAGTTGGATATTAAACGAACAAACTTGTTTATGGGAATCTCCAGTACCTTATCCAAGTGATGCTTCAATTGATAAAAGATACCAATGGAACGAGCAAATTCAAAACTGGGAGTTGATCAATGGCTAGTATTATAAGAACAGACGCACTTCAGAATTTAAACACGACTAATGTTATCAGTCAAACAAATAGTACAACTATTACAGTTGGTGCTACTGGTCAAACTATTAAAACACCAGCAGGAGTTACATTACAAGTAGATACTATTCAAAATACAAATTCTACAACATTAATTACACAAACTAATGCTACAACTATTACATTAGGAACATCAGGACAAACTATTGCAGTTGCATCAGGAGCTACTTTATTAGGTGGTGGAATTTCTTGGACTTCAACTGTAGTTACTTCTGCTATGACAGTAGCGGTTAATACAGGTTACTTTGTAAATACATCAGCGGCAACTATTACAGTAACTCTACCAGCTTCAGCTTCTGTTGGAAATACAATTATACTTTCAGATTTTTATAGAACATGGGGAACAAACGCTTTAACTTTAAATCAAAATTCTTTAAAATTTCAAGGATATACTTCACCAAACCCAGTTTATAATACTGCTGGGCAATCAGTACAATTAGTTTATTCAGGATCAACACAAGGTTGGATTCCAATATCAGACGATGATGTAACTAATGAAACATTACAAACTTATTCCGCAGATTTTTTGGTAATTGCAGGTGGTGGTGCTGGAGGATATGACCAAGGTGGTGGAGGAGGTGCTGGTGGGTATCGTTCTTCTAATGCTACTTATGGTTCTTCTGGTGGAGGAGGTAGTGCAGAATCAAGTTTAACATTTAATCCAGGAACAGTTTATACAGTAACAATAGGTGCAGGTGGTGCAGGTGTAACTTCTGGCGATTCAAATGCAGGTAACAATTCTTCAATATCAGGTACAGGAATAACAACAATAACATCTACTGCTGGTGGTAGAGGTGGAAGATATAATGTTTCTCCAAGCACAGCAACTTCGGGAGGAAGTGGAGGAGGTGGTGCTGGTAGTTCTGGTTCAAATTTAGCTGGTGGCTCTGGAACAGCAAATCAAGGTTATGCTGGAGGTACTGGTGTACCTGGTGCTGGTGCTGGTGGGGGAGGTGCTTCTGCTGTTGGTGGAAATGCTAGTACTAATACTGCTGGAAATGGTGGTAATGGTGTAGCTTCTACAATTACAGGTTCATCTGTTACAAGAGCAGGAGGAGGAGGTGGTAATGCTACTAGCAATACTGCTGGAACAGGCGGTTCTGGTGGTGGTGGAGCAGCTTCAAATACTCATTCACCTGGTTCTAATGGTGGAGATGGTACAGCAAATACAGGAAGTGGAGGTGGAGGAACTTGGGACACTTCTTCTCCAGTAAGAACTGGAAATGGCGGTTCAGGAGTAGTAATACTTCGTATGCCAACAACTAATTATTCAGGAACAACAACAGGTTCTCCAACAGTTACAACATCAGGTGCAGACACAATATTAGTTTATAACGCATCAGGAACTTACACAGGATAATTTATGGCACACTTTGCAAAATTAGGAGTAGGAAATATAGTTGAACAAGTATTCGTAGTATCTAATGATATTGCAATAACTGAACAAGCTGGTTCAGATTTTATTAATAAACTTTATAATACAAGAGATGTTTGGAAACAAACTTCTTATAATGGAAACTTTAGAAAAAACTTTGCAGGAATAGGTTATCAATACGATCAAACAAGAGATGCTTTCATTCCACCTAAGCCTTATAATAGTTGGGTATTAAATGAAAATACTTGTTTATGGGAAGCTCCAGTTGCTTATCCAACAGATAGCCAAAAATATAATTGGAATGAAACTACTAAAAATTGGGATTTACAACAATCTTAATTTAGTATAATCAATCCTAATGATTGAATCCACAATAAACGGAATATTTCCAATACCTGTCTATATGTCAAAACTAGACAGAGAACTTACTAAAAAAGAATTATCATTTATTGATAAAACAAAATTAGATTTTTACAAAAACGAAGGTAATATTACTTCTAATGATAATTATATATTAAACCAAAAAGTATTTAGTTCATTAAAAAAAGATTTATATTTAAGAGTAGAAGATTACTTTAAAAAAGTATTATCTTATACAGATGCAGTGACACCTTTTATTACACAATCTTGGTTAAATTATACTGAAACAAATCAATATCATCATAAACATGAGCATCCTAATTCATTAGTATCAGGAGTGTTTTATGTTAATTGTCATGAAGAATTTGATAAAATAAAATTCTTTAAAAAAGATTCATATCAAGCTATTAAACCAGAAACTAAAGATTGGAATTTATACAATTCTGAAACTTGGTGGTTTACTGTAAAAACAGGAGATATTATATTATTTCCATCTTCTTTAACTCATATGGTTGAAACTAAAGAAGGAGATAATACAAGAATTAGTCTAGCTTTTAATGTATTTATTAAAGGCACTATTGGTAACAATAAGAATTTAACAGAGCTAATACTTTAGGCATCATTAACAATATGATATAATTCTATATTGGGAGGGGTCTTCCACCTATACACCAACCCTTCCCATTATAGGATTATTATATGTTTTTTGGCGCAACAGCATTTGCAGAAGCACCTTTTTCATCAGAAGGTATTATAAATCAAACCGTTGAGCTTACGGGGGTTAGTGCTGTAACAGCCATATCAGATGTTTCTACTTTTGTAGATGTAGATGTACAAATTTCTACAAATTTATTAACTATTACATCTGGTGATTTATCTTTAATAGGTACAGCAACAGTAAATTTAGATACAAACTTATTAAATATATTCCAAGGTAACGTAGATCTTAATTTTGATGTTGCAATTAATGTAAGCACAAATTTAATCCAATTCACTATTGATAGTGTAACAATTGAAGCTGGAGGAAATGTTTATATTGCTACAGGAGCAGAAGCAGCTCTCGTATCTACAGTTAATGTAGTAGAAATTGATATTGCATTTGCAGAATTTTTAACAGGACAACAATTAAATTCAACTGTTAATAGTGTAGATGCTCAAGCAGTAAGTTTAATAGAGGTATCAACTAACTTACTACAAACTACAGTTAATACTGTAGTGGTTAATGCAGACGCTATAGTAGATGCTACTACTAATTTATTAACAGTTGCTTTAGGTGATGAAAATACAATAGCTGATGCTAATGTAACTTTATCAACTAACTTATTACAATCTACAGTTGGAACTGCTCAAGGTACAGTATCCATAGATGTTAATGTTACAGGAGTATCTTTAAATACAACTACAGGAACAGTAGTAATTAGTATTGGTGTAGAGCTTACTGGAGTACAAATGACAACTTATGTTAACTCTCCTTTGATTATCTCTTGGGCCGTGGTTGATATAAACACTACAAATACATGGGCAACAGTAAGTACCAACACAACTAGTACTTGGTCGGTGGTTGATATTGCGGCTTAAAACTAATATAATAGCTTAATTATGCCATCATCATATTCTACAGATCTTAAACTAGAGTTAATGGTTACGGGGGAAGCCTCTAACACATGGGGAGATAAAACTAACTCTAATTGGAATTTAATACAACAAGCAGTTGCAGGTTATCAATCACTTGCTTTAACCTCAACAACTACAACGTTAGCAATGTCTAATGCAACTATTTCTAATGCTAGAAATATGGTGCTTGAACTTACAGGAACATTATCAGCAAATTCTACAGTTAACTTACCAGATGGTATTGAAAAATTTTACGTTGTAAAAGATTCAGTAACTCATGGTGCGTATAGTTTAACTTTTAAAACAACTTCTGGATCAGGATTTACTACAGAAAACGGTAAAGCATATCTTGCTTATTCAGATGGAACAAATATTAATGGAGTTAGTTTAACTAACTTAGGTGGAACTATCGGATCTGCACAAATAGATGATAGCGCTATTACTTCAGCTAAAATTAATGCAACAGCAGTTACAACAGTTAAAATTGCAGATGGTGCAATTACAGCAACACAAATTACTTCTAACGCAGTTACTTCTGATAAAATTGCAAACGATGCAGTAACAGCTAATAAATTACTTAGAAAATTTACAATTAGTACATCTAATCCAGCAGGCGGAGCTGATGGAGATCTTTGGTTTAAATATACAGCCTAATTAAATATGACCGTAACTTCAGCAAATGTTTCGGGTACATTCAAAACAGTTACAGATATTTCAGGAAAGGTATCTGGAACTTGGAAATCCGTTGATGAAGGATATGCTAACGTATCTGGAAATTGGAAAACAGTATTTATTGCATTTCAAGCAACATCATTTGTAACAGTTACAGGAACTTCTACAACTACAACAGTACCAACTGGAGCTAATGCTATTCATGTTCAAGCAGCTGTAGGTGGCGGCGGTGGTGGTAATATAGGTTGTGATTATGATAAAGCAGGTGGAGAATCAGCAGGAGCTGCTGGTGGATCGGGTGCTTATATATCAGATAAAATATTTTCAGTTATTGTTGGAGAAACTTTAACATTAAATGCTGGAACATACGGTGGTACAAATACTAGTAAATTAAATGGTACAGCTGGTTCTGGTAATACTACTTCATTATCAGGATCTACAACAGGAAGTATATTTTCATTAACAGGTGGAGGCGGAGCATCTGGAACAGGTGGAGGTGGTCAAGGTCCAATTAGAACTAATACTGCAGGAACTGCTGGAATTTCAACTATTTCAGGAACTGCAATTACATCTGGATCTTTTAATCAATCAGGTGTTGTTGTAACTGTTTCAACATGTACAGGTGGACCTGTAGGAACTTTTAATCAATCAGGTAATGGAGCAGATGGTGGTAATAATGGAAATTGTGGTGGAGATAACTGTCAAATAGGTGGAAGTACTGGTGCAGCCTCTTATGCAGGAAATATTTCAGGAGGAGCAGGATCTCCTCAAGGACAAAACGTTAACGCTACTGCAGGAACAAGAGGTTCTGGAGGTGGCGGTGGTGGAGCTCAATATGGTAATCAAGGATATGGTTTTTGTACACTGGGTGCTGTTGGTGGAAACGGTGAAATTGTATACAGATTTCTAAGAGTTTCTTAATTGACTTTATTTAAATAAAGTATATTCATTAGTAATGGGCAATATATCCAAGTGGTTTGGTAAAGCTATTTATATTACAGCTTTAGATAATTTTAAAGAAATTAATGAAGAAATAATTCCATTAATTAATAAAGAAATTACACCGACCAATATTCAGTATGCACGGACTACGGACATTAAACCACATGAATTACAATCTATAAATGATGGTATCCACCGTGATGAAAGATTTAAAAAGTTATTTGATGCAATTCAACCAAAGATAATAGAAGCATTAGAAACCCAACATCTTAGTTTAGAATTATTAGAGGTTTATATAACTAAGGCTTGGGCAACGTTTGCTGTTAAAGATCAGTATATTCATTCGCATAGACACATGGCTTCTCATTATAGTTTTGTTTATTATCCTTATGCAGAAGAACAAGGTGACTTAGTATTCCTAGATGATGAATTATGTAAAATTGGATTAAACATTCCAGTAAGAAAAGAATACTTTAGTAAATTTACAGAAGTAAATTATGCAAGTGCAATCTACCCAGCTAAAACAGGAAACTTGATTGTATTTCCAAGTATGATATTTCATGAAACTCAAGTAAACACTACTAATAAACCTAGAATATCAATTTCTGGTGATATTATGCTAACAATGAAACCTAATGTTGTATCAGAGCACAATATACCAAGTCCTGCAACGTGGAAGAAATTAGGCTCTTAATTTACTAGTGAGGTATTTTAGTATAAAATACCGAATATGCCTTTAGTTAAGATACCATTAAAATCAGGGTTTAATAAACAAGCCACTGCTTCTCAAGCTATGGGCGAATGGATTGATGGTAATAACGTTAGATTTAGATATGGATCTCCTGAAAAATTAGGGGGTTGGGAACAGATTACAGATAAATTAATAGCTGGCGCTGCAAGAGCACAATGGTCGTGGACCGATTTAACTGGCAGACGTTACGCGGCTCTCGGAACTAATAAATGTTTATATGTTTACGATGCAGATAGTTTATATGATATTACACCTTTAGATACAGACAGAACATTAACAAGCTGTACATTTACATCTACAACAGGATCTAAAACAGTTACAGTTAATAAAGCTTCACATAATTTAGAAATTGGAGAATACATTTTATTTACTTCTGTAACATTACCAGGTGGTGGAGTAACTAGTTTTGTAGCTTCTGATTTTACAACAAATACATTTGAAATTATTTCAACTCCTACAAGTGGAACATTTACAATAACAATGGCTGTAACTGAAACAGGAACAGGAATGTCCTCTCAAGGATCAGCTACTACAACACCTTATGTTAATCCAGGTCCATTAGTTGCATCATTAGGATATGGTTGGGGAACAGGTACTTGGGGTTTATCTACGTGGGGAACACCAAGAACAACTTCTAATGCAACCATTGATGCAGCCGATTGGTCATTAGATAACTTTGGAGAAAATTTAATTGCAACTGTTAAAAACGGCAAGACATTTATTTGGTATCCAGCAAGTGGTGCTGGAACTGCAAACAGAGCAACACTAATTCCAAATAACCCGACAGCTACTATTCAAACTATAGTATCAGATAGAGATAGACATTTATTACATTTAGGAACAGAAACAGCTATTGGAAATCCTAATACTCAAGATCCAATGTTTATAAGATTTTCTGATCAAGAAGATATTGAAGACTATGTACCAACTTCTACAAATACAGCGGGTACATTTAGATTAGATGACGGTACAACTATTGTTGGTGCCGTAAGAGCAAAAGATTATATATTAGTTATTACAGATACTGCAGCTTATACAATTCAATTTGTAGGGCCTCCTTATACATTCAGTATAAGAAAAGTAGGTTCTAATTGTGGACTTATTGGTAAACATGCTTTAGCGTTCGTAAACGGAGCTGTTTGGTGGATGGGTGATTCTGGAGGATTTTTTAAATTTGATGGAACAGTTAGTGATGTATCTTGTTTAGTAGAAGACTTTGTATTTAAAACTCTAGGTACGGACAATTTAGGAATTAACTTTTCACAAGGTTCACAAGTATATTGTGGATTAAATACTTTATATACAGAAATAAATTGGTTCTATTGTAAAGCGGGAGTAACAAATATAGATAGAGTAGTTACGCTCAATTATGAAGAAAACTCATGGGTTACTGGAGATTTAGCTAGAACTACATATGAAGATTCTAAAGTATTTAAATTTCCATATGCAACTAAATATGATACAACAGCTACACCAACAGTACCAACTATTAATGGAGCAACAGCTGGAGCTTCTTATTATTTCATTCAAGAAAAAGGTAAAAACGAAATTATAAATACAGGTGGAACTACAACTAACGCTATAGCTGCTTATGTTAGATCAGGAGACTTTGAAATAGATCAGGATGGTAATGGAGAGTATCTCTTAAAGATTAGAAGATTTATACCAGATTTTAAAAACTTAGAAGGAAGTGCAGACGTTACTATTTATTTAAGATCATATCCTGCAGATACAACAACTGTTAAAGGAGAGACATTTATAGGACCATTTACAATAGACACATCAACTGATAAAGTAGATACTCGCGCTAGAGGAAGACTTGCTAGTATTAGAATAGATAGTGATGCTATAGATGATAACTGGCGCTACGGAATATTTAGAGTGGATATACAACAAGATGGTCTTGGTGGTAGTTTCCCTCAAACATAATTATGGCTACATATAAATTTTATTATCTTATTTCTGGGAGTAATGGTATTCAACAAAAAGAATACATATCTTCTTATAATATAAATCAAGTTAAACCTTATTTCTTAAGTGATACTCCTAATGTTACAGAAGTACGTAGGATTGATATATTGGCAGATCCAGACGGTATCAATACAGATGAAGCTTTAGGATATAATTAATGGCAAAAATTAATTTATACATACCAGAACCTAGAGAACCTTATACTGTTGATAACTTTAGACAAATTAATCAAGTATTAGAAACTTTACAAAATCAATTAAATACAACTTTTCAAGAAGATTTAAATGAAGAGCTACAAGCATTTAACTGGTTTTTAATTGGAAGCGGTGCAGAATGACAATAGAATATAAAAGTCAAACTTATAGATTAGCCACAACAAATTTAACTACCACACTTACAGTTAATGCAACAACTAGAACAATTGTAAAAGAAATTAGTGTTTCAAATATACATAATAATACAGTAGATTGTAATTTTTATTTAAATAAAACTAATGGAAGTGCTATATTTTATCATGTCAAAGTAGCTGCAGATTCTCATGATAATGCTGTACATAATACTTTAGTATTAGAAGAAAGTGATTATTTAACTTTTCAAGCTAATGTATCTAATGTAGTATCAGGACAAATTTCTTATGCTTTATTAAGTAGAAAAAATCAGAATGGCTAGAAAAGTAAGTAACGGTTCAGGAGCCTTTGTTAAGCATACCAATAAAAAAAGACCAGGCAGACACTCAAAAAGTCCAAATAAAAGAAATGATCATAAAGAATATCGTGGACAAGGTAGACGATAATAGTATATATTAAAGTTTATGGATTATAAAACAATAATAGTAGATGGGGTAGAGGTTCCAGTTCTTCCTGCAAAAGCAGAAGAAACAATATTAAATAAAATTACAGGACAAACATACGCAACTATTGATGAATTTCATGCAGATGTGGCTGACCCTAGTACGCCTACTAAAGCAGAAGATTTACAAAGAGATTTAAAAATAACAGTTGCATCTTTACAGGTTATTGGTAAAACTAAATAATGCAGCCGTTTGGTGGAACTGAAATACAATTAGCGTATTTAAAAAAATACGTATCTAAAGATTTATTTTCTAAAATTAAATTAGAACTATCCGTACCAGAAAGAAGTCCTGTAGTTATAGATAAAACTAATGTTCTATGGATTCAAAACAGTTACGATCAACCTAATCTTCATCCTTGGTTTAAGAACAAATTAAATCACGGTAAATATGATTGGTATGTATTCAATTCTCATTGGGTATATGAGAAGTATAGATACTTCTTTGATATTCCAACAGATCAATCTTTAGTCATTAAGAATGGATTTACTGATGATCTAGTATTAAAAAAAGATTTTAAACGTAAAGATAAAATTAAATTAGTTTATACTTCAACTCCTTGGCGAGGACTTGATGTTTTATTAGATGCTATGGAATTAGTTAAATCTGATAAAGTAGAACTAGATGTATATTCAAGCACACAAATATATGGGGATCAATTCAAAGAACAAGCTGATGATCAATACAAACCTTTGTATGATAAAGCTAGAAATCTAAAGAATGTTAATTATAAAGGTTATTGTCATCACGATGAATTAGTAAAAATACTTCATACCTATGATGTATTTGTTTATCCTAATACTTGGGAAGAAACTTCATGTATCGCGGCCATTGAAGCGTTAGCCTGTGGACTCGTAGCAGTGACCACGGACCTCGGTGCTTTATATGAGACCTGCGCAGATTTTCCAATCTATATACCTTATCTAAAAGACAAGAAGAAACTAGCAAATCAATTTACATATGTAATAGAGTCTTTACCTGAAGTATTAAATAATATAGAAGAAGATAAATTAAAGTTTCAAATGCAATACTATAAACAGTTTTATCATTGGGACATTATTAAAGGAAATTGGGAAAATTTTTTAAATGGCATCAAGTAAAGATATAAGATTATTTGTAGGTACTCCAGTTCATTCAGAGGTTTCAATTCATTATTTTAAAGCTTCATTAGAATTTCAAAAAGAATGTTACGTTAGAAAAATACCTATAATGTTTCAGGTAATGAAAAGTAGTTTAGTTACACAAGGGAGACAGTTATGTGTATCTGCTTTTTTATCTTCTCGGTGTACTCATTTATTGTTTGTAGATTCTGATATTGCATATTCATATAAAATGTTTGAAAAAATGGTTAACTATGACAAAGATATTTGTATGGTTCCTTATCCAATTAAATCTATAGACTTTGAAAAAATTAAAAAGAAAATTGAAACTGGTTCTACACTAGATCCAATGTTATTAGGTAATCAATATACAATGTCTATTACAGATTCTAAAAACATAAAAATTGAAAATGGTTTTATAGAAGTTGAAAGAGGACCTGCTGGATTTATGTTAATTAAAAGAGAAGCTATTAAAAAATTAATAAAAGAATACCCAGAGTTTACAATTAAACAACATACATTAATTGATGGTAAATTAGTTGAAAGAGAAAACATGTATAATTTCTTTGATACCTATTGGGATCCAAATGAAAAAACTTATACTGGAGAAGACTTTTATTTCTGTAAATTAGCTAAACATGCTGGTATTAAAATGTATGCTTTAGTTGATGAATACATATCTCATTATGGAGAATTTGGTTATACAGGTAGATTAATTGATGAATTTATAGTTACAGAAGATAAAGCTGAAGTACCAGGCACTATTATCAATAGTGATATAGATCCTAAAGACCTAGAAAAATCAGATAAATAGCAACGATATTGTACATATTTCATTAATTAGTTATAATAACATTTAGTTAACTAAATTAAAAATATGGATCCATTTACAATCGCTTTAGCCGTATTTGGCGTACAAAAATTAAGAGGACAATCTACAGGTAAATCATTTCGAGACGCATTACTAGCGGCTACAGGAGCACAAGCTCTTTCCGCTACTTCAGTAGGAGCTGATTTAGGTATTAAAGGTTTTACATTAGGACAAGAAGGATCTTTTTTAGGATCTCTTGGGCCAAGTGCAAACGCTGCAAATTCTTTAGCTTACGATGCTGCAACATCAGCAGCAGGTAACACAGGAATTATGAGTCAGTTCGGACAAACAGCAGTTGGACAAGGTATAAGTTCTTTATATGGTTCACCAGGAACACCAGCAGTAACAGGAATACCTGAACAAACTTACAGAGAAGCTATAACAGATAAAACTACAGGAGCTCTTTTACAACCAGAGAGAGCGTATCAAGCAGCAGTACCTGCGCAGGCAGCAGTACCAGCAACAGGATACCAAGCTCTTTCACCAACTGAAAAATTAATTACAGGAGCAGTTGCATTACCTACAGTTGCAGCAGCATTTCAAGATACACCAGAACCAGAAAAAGCTGGATACACAGATGAAGAATATAAAAAAGCTTACGCAGAACAATCAGAAAGTTTAAAAAATTTAAGAAATACAGCTAAACCAACTTATACATCAATGAGTCCATATAATTATGGTCAAGGTTCTATGTACACATTTAATCAAGGTGGTATTGTAAATGCATTACCAAGATTTGCAGTTGGCGGAGTTAACTACATGCCATCAAAAATTACACACGATGAGAATGATGTCTATAACTACATTAGAGCTTCAGGATACGTGGAAGATGGATCAGGTACAGGTGAAAAAGATACAGATACTATTCTTGCACAATTAGCAGATGGAGAATTTGTGTCTCGTACTGATGCTGTTTTAGGTGCTGGGATTATGGCAGGTGCATCACCAAATAATATGAAAGAAATGAGAAAATTAGGTGCTTCGTACTTCTATGATCAACAAGCTAAATTTAAAAGAATATTTGATTTATTAGATGCAAGCAGAAAGACTAATTGAGAAACGAGTAGACGTCCTTCACATCCATAACACAGATGTAGAAAGATTTTGGCCATTAGTAAATTTTATGGTTGCAGAATCTTTAAAGTACTCAGGGGGCGCTTACAGTGCTTATCATATTAAAGATTCTTTAATTGATGGTAGCATGCAATTATTCTTGGTATTTGGTTCAGATGACGGGCTTAAACAGAAAGTATTTGGTTGCCTCGTTACACGGATCACGGACCAGCCTAATTTAAGACAGTTAGAAGGTATCATTTTAACTGGAGAAAAAAGAGAATTGTGGCAAGACGAGATGGTATCCATGGTTGAAAATTTTGCAATACAAAACGATTGTAAAAGATTATGTATACTAGCTAGACCAGGTTGGAGTAAGATAGTAAAACAATATGGTTGGAAAGTTAAAAACGTAGAATTACAAAAAGAGTTAATATGATTATAACAAGTTTAATATTACCTAAAGACCTAAATGAGTTTTGGCCAAAGGTTAAAGATCATTTAATGAAGTCCGTAAAATATACTTACGGCAGATATAATTTACAAAATATTTATGATGCTATCATGCACAGAAATTATCATTTATGGGTAATATGTGTTGATGGTGTTTATAAAGGAGCTGTTGTAACAAACATTACTGAGTATCCTCAAAAGAAATTCTTATGTATGCACTTTACAGGTGGATATGATTTAAAAGAATGGAAACAACCTATGTTAGATAAATTAAGAAAATTTGCAATTGATATGAATTGTGATGGTATTGAATCTAGCGGAAGACCAGGTTGGGTTAAAATATTTTCAAACAATGGAGTTAGAGCAAGTTGGATTACTTACGAACTTCCATTAACAGAGGAAAAATTATATGGGTAAAGGCGGAGGCGGTGGCGGCGGAGTACCTGCTAACACAACTGCTGTACAAACAGTAAGAGAAGCTCCAGAGATTGAAGCACGTAAACTCGCTTTATATGATGAAGCAGCAAAGTTAGCACAACAACCAATTTCATTACCAGCAATACAAGTTGCTGCACCAAGTCAATTACAACAAACTGGATTTGGTATGGCTGGTCAAACAGGTGTTGGTCAACAGGCTGCACAACAAGGTATAGCTAGTCTTCAACAAGCTGCTGCTGGACCAAACATTTCTCAATTTTATAATCCATATCAATCATATGTATTAGATGAAATTAATAGACAAGCAGGCATGCAACAAAATCAATTATCCGCACAAGCAGTTAATGCTGGTGCATTTGGTGGTGGAAGAGAAGGTGTGCAAAGAGCTGAACTACAAAGAGCAACACAACAAAATATAGGACAAGCTCAACAACAAGGATTCAATACTGCATTACAAGCGGCACAGCAACAACAACAAGTTGGATTAGGTGCTGGACAAGCTTTACTTGGAGCAGGCGCTCAACAACAAGCAATGCAACAAGGTGATATACAAAGTTTATTACAAGCTGGTGGAATACAACAACAACTTGGACAACAAGCTTTAGAAGCTTCAAGACAGACGCAATTACAACAAGCTTATGAACCTTATCAAAGAACAGAATTCTTAAAGAATATAATGACTAACTTACCAACTACGCAGAGTTCCGTAACAGCGACCACGGCTCCTGGATCTAATCCACTGGCTCAAGCTGTAGGTACTGGTTTAGGAGCATATGCGGCTTATAACATTGCAGCTAAAAAATAATGGATACAATTTTATCAAGAAAATTATTTCGCGAGAAATATGTTGAAGAGATTAAACCAAAAAAATTTAATGAAGGCGGTATAGCTACTTTAAAATTAGCTGAAGGTGGAGAAGTTTCAACAAGCAGCTCTACTTTTACTGAAGGAGAAAAATTAGGTTATTTACTTGCTCCTATTGCTGCTCAATTATTACAAGCAAAACAAAGACCAGGTGAATCAGCATTGTCTTCTTTATTTGGTGCTGTTGGTGAAGGTGTATCTCAAATACCAGCTATTGGTTTAAAAATGGCTGAAATTGAAGGTAAAAAGAAAACAACTGCAAAAGGAATTAAAAAAGCAACAGAGGCTGAAAAGTTAGGTTTAGGTTATAGTGCAGCAGATGAAATTTTATTAAATGTTGAAGATGGTGCTGTAACAGGTATTGCTAAAGAAGTATTTAAAGTAAGTGATTCAAATAAAGAAATTAACACACAATTAGAAAAATTTAATATTAGATCAACAGATGGTGCTTTAAGAGATTTAGAAGAATATTTACAAACTCTTGCACAAAAAGGAGAAGGCGGAGATTTACCAGGTATTGGTCCTATCGGTGGAAGAAATCCTCTTCCTAGTACTGAAGGAAAAATATTAAGAGCAAAACTTCAAAATGTAATTAACATTAGATTAAAAGATCAATCAGGTGCTGCGGTTACAGATTCTGAGTTTAATAGATTTCAAGATGCTTTAGCTGGTGGTGTTACAACAACTGATCAAGCAGCATTATTAGAACAAATAAGAGGAATGAGAAAAGGTATAGAAACAGATAAAGTTAATTTAATTAATAGAATTGATCCAAAAGGAGCAAAAGCTTTTATTGAACAAGGCGGCTTAACTTTCTTTGAATCTCCTGGTTATGTTAAAGGACAAGTTGCTGCAGCAGGAATTCCAGTTAAAGAAGATCCAAATGTATTAACTATTGATGGAGAAAAGATTAAATTTTATGGAGGAGTACCACACGCTTTAGATCCTAAAGCAGGTGTTTGGAGGCCTAAAAAATCATCAACCGTTAAACAATAATGGGTAAAGTTATTAATGTTGAAGGCTTAAACATTGAAATAGCTGGAGACCAAATCACTAAAGAAGAGTTTGATTTTATAAATGAGATAAAAGCAACTTATGCTAAAACACCATCGGGTGTTGCTGAAAGCGATATAGATCCAGCAACTGGGTATTATAAATTACCTGAAGTAGATGCTAAAATAAGATTTGCTGTAGCGGCAGCGCCAAACCTAGATTCTAAATTTTTAACATTAAAAAAATTTTTTAAAGATGTAAAACAAGATGAATATGATCCTACTAATTTTATTGTTACAGATGTAAATAATAAAAAATTTATTTTAGATGATAAATCAAAAAAAAATTTTAAAGATGTAATAGATGCTTCTAGAGATATAGCTGGTATTGTAGGCTCTACTGCAGCAGCAATTGCAGCTGCTCCTGGTGGACCAGGGGCTGTTATTGCAGCTTCAGGAGCTGGATTAGCGGGTAGTACAGAACTTATAGAACAATTAGGAAGATTAGCGGGTACTGAAATAGATAGATCTTTAACAGATCACGCAAAAGAAAGATTAGGAGAATTTGCTTTAGGATCACTGTCTCAAGCAGCTCTTCCATTAGTACTGGGTGGAACTAAATATTTATTAAAAGGAGGATCTGAAAAAGCAATTTATACAAAGACTGCTGAAGTATTAGGTGTTCCCGCTGCAGAAGGAAAAGCAGCTTACAATTCTTTATCTCTAACAGATAAAATTGATAAAGGTATTGAATTAAATATGAAAGATAAGTTAACCCTATTTCAAAAATATGACACACGTCCTACATTTGGACAAATTACAGATAACAAAGTAGTAGATACACTTGAAACAACATTTGCTAACGTTCCATTTGCAGCCCCAATATTAAGATCAAATGCAGAAGCAGCACAAAATAGTTTAGGTAAAAGATTTGGAGAAATTGTAACTAAAAATTTAGAAATTCCAACAACAGAAATTCCAGGAGATGTTACATCTAAAATAGTACAACGTGGATTAATAAAAGAAAGAGGACCAGGAAGATTACCTTTAGGAGATACTGAATATGGTATTACTAATAGATCTGGATTTTTTGAAAGATTTAGAGATCAAGCAACTGTTAAGTACGGTGCTTTAGATGATATTATAGGTAAAAATACTACTGTTAGTTTAAATAATACATTTGGGTTTTTAAAAAAAGAAGTAGGGGACGTTTCTTTTCCTAATTTAAATAAAGTTTTAAATGATCCAAAATTATCTAAAATGTATGCTGCTTTGGTTAAAGATGCTGGAGAAGAAGGAACTATTAATTATGGAAAAGCAAGAATACTTAGAACAGAGATAGGAAAAAAATTAGGTAATCCAGTTCTTATAGATCCTCTTCCAAGAGCTACTTATAAAAAATTATATGGAGAACTATCAAGAGATATTCAAAATGCTGTAGGAAATCTTCCTGATAAACGAGCATTAACTTTAATGAAAAAGACAGACGGTTGGTATCAAACTAATTTAAAATTAATAGACGATTTTTTAGAACCAATTGCTAAAAAAGCAGATGTTGATGGATTAGTTAATAGTTTAATAAATAAATCAAAAACAGGCGCTTCTCAAAT
>Ga0114967_10001086_pt1 | contig 22624 bp, 33 predicted proteins | sample M_130628_MF_Meta_FD_92639 | JGI IMG/M metagenome (GOLD analysis project Ga0114967, IMG submission 92639) | Freshwater microbial communities from Lake Montjoie, Canada to study carbon cycling - M_130628_MF_MetaG | ecosystem: Environmental > Aquatic > Freshwater > Lake | place: Lake Montjoie... | reverse complement strand
CGCTGTCGCTACCGTCGCGTTCGCTTCGTACAAACGCCGGGTCTCGTAGTAGCGATAGCCGTAATTCAGTAGCGCCTGGCTGGCCTTGGTGCGCGCACCGTTGGAGGCGGCCCCCATGACGACCGAAATCAGGCGCATGCCATCGCGTTTGGCCGAGCCCACCAGACAATAACCGGCTGATTCGGTGTGCCCGGTCTTGATTCCGTCAACTGAAGGGTCCTTGCCTAGAAGGCCATTGCGGTTCTGCTGGTGAATCCCGTTATAGGTGTACTCGGGCTGCGAGAAGATTTTGTAGATTTCGGGAAAATCGCGGATCAAGGCGCGCCCCAACACCGAGAGATCGTGCGCCGTGGTGTAGTGCTCGGGATGGGGCAAGCCGGTGCTGTTAACGAAGTGCGTGTCCTTCATGCCCAGTCGCTCGGCGTGCTGATTCATGACGATCGCGAAAGTCTCCTCGGTGCCAGACACATGTTCCGCCAAGGCCACGCTGGCGTCGTTGCCAGACTGAATGATGTCGCCATGCAGGAGAAGGTCGATGGACACCGGCTTGTTCACGTCCAGAAACATGCGCGAACCTTCCTGCTTCCACGCGTACTCGCTGACGATCGTCATGTCGTCCATTTTGATGTGGCCTTTGTGCAGGGCATCCGCGACGGCGTAGACCGTCATGATCTTGGTGAGGCTGGCGGGCTCCGCGCGCATTGCGGCGTCCTTTTCGGCCAGCACCTGACCAGTCTCGAAATCGACCAGAATAAAAGCCTTCAGGCCGAGTTCCGGCGGTGCCGGGATTGCGGGCGCGTCAGCCGCCCAAGCCACGCCCGATGCCAGAGAAAAGGCACATGCCCAAAGCACACTTTTGAATTTCACAGTTCCTGCCCAGCCACTTCGGTCAGGCCACAAGGCCGACCTCATTGATTAATAAATTGATGTTCCGAAATCCCGGCATTGGCCAGCGCTTGAACCGCAGCATCCGCACGGTCGACGTCCGCGAGCGGGCCGATCTGCACCCGGAACAAGGTGCGGCCGTTCGACTTGGCCTGCACCACGCGAATCGGCTCGACGGTGACGGCATCAGCCTTGGCTCGGAGTCGTTCGGCATTTGCCGGATCGCCGAAAGCCCCCACCTGCAGGTACATTTTGGTGGCTTTGGCCGTTTCGATGACAGCGCCGCCCGAGAGTTCAGCATCGGGTCGATCGATCGCCTGAATTTCAACAAAAGCGGTCCCCTTGGCGATGACGTCGAGTTTCAAGGCTGCCGCATAGGAGAGGTCAATGATTCGGTTGTCCTTGAACGGGCCGCGATCGTTGACCCTCAACACCACATGTCGCCCGTTTTCCAGATTGGTCACTTTGACCCAGGTCGGTAGCGGGAGCAGTTTGTGTGCAGCGCTCATCTGATACATGTCATAGACCTCGCGGGTAGAGGTCAGCTTGCCGTGGAAATCTGGGCCGTACCAGGACGCAATGCCACGCTCCACAAAGCCATTGCCGCTTTTGAGTACGCGGTAGGTTTGACCCAGCACTTTGTAGGTCTCTGGATTCCCGTAGCGGCTATAGCCTTCATCCGGCACCGCTGGCGTTCCGCCCGTGGTAGCAGGTGGCGCCGCCACCGGCGCGGGCTTGCGCGGAGCGAAAAGGCTGCACCCTGCCAGTGTCAGCAAGCTGGCGGAGAGACACAGTACAACGAGGCGGCCTCTGATTGATTTCACACTCACGGTTGCTTGGCAACCGACGCAGGCCGCCGCTTCTGCACCATGGCGTCTGCCAGTTGCGCCACTGCCAGCGCGTATTTAGGGCTGCGGTTGTAGCGTGTGATCGCATAAAAATTTTTGAAGCCCAACCAGTATTCGGCCGCCTCCTTGGACTCATAGGCGATTAGTACGGCTGGCAGTTCAGGGTCGACCGGATCGAAAGTACGGACGCCGGCGGCCATGAACTGGGCCACGGTGCGCTTGAGTTCAAGCTTGTCGCTGGCCAGCGCCGCGTTCGCCGTGCCCGGCATCACCGGCATCACGATGGCTTGACGAGCGACCCAGCCATGCTGTTTGAGGTAGTTCGCGACGCTACCGATCGCGTCATCTGGATTGCGCCAAATATCCCGATGTCCGTCGTGGTCAAAATCCACGGCAAAGTTCCGGAAGCTGCTGGGCATGAACTGGGGCAGACCCATCGCGCCGGCGTAAGAGCCGGTTGGCGTTAGGGCATCAAGATTTTCATCCCTTGCGAGCAGGAAAAAATTCTCTAGTTCGGCGCGAAAAAAAGTGGCACGCGGCGGGTAGTGAAATGCCAGCGTCCCCAAAGCTTCCATCACCCTGAAGTTACCGGTATTGCGGCCATAAAAGGTTTCGACCCCGATAATCGCGACGATGATCGATGCCGGCACACCATATTCCTGCTCGGCCCGGGCGAGCACCGCGGCATGCTCGGTCCAGAAGCGTACACCGGCGTCGATGCGTTCTGCCGTCATGAAGATCGGACGGTAGACGTACCAGGGTTTGTGTTCAGCGGGTTTGGCGATGGTGGTGAGGATGGTATCGCGCCGTTGCGCTTGGGCCAGCGTCGCGGTTAGCGACTCCGCGTTAAAGCCATAACGCGCACTCATTTGCTGACTGAAGGCAGCGATAGCAGCACGATCCAGGCCTTCGGCGGAGGCGGGAAGCGCGCATTGCAGGAGCAGGGATACCAGCACTGCTACAGCGCCGCGGAATGTTTGAGGTCTCACGGTGAATCGTTTCCTGCCCGGCGCGGTGACTCAAGATTCTACAATGAAGCGTCGATGGGTTTGAATCGACATCAAGATGCCCATGCCGGTCAGCAAAGTGACCAGCGACGTGCCGCCATAACTGATCAGCGGCAAGGGCACGCCGACGACCGGCAGTTGCCCCGTGACCATGCCCATATTGACGAAGATATAGATAAAAAAAGTGAACGTGATGCTGGCCGCCATCATCCGGCCGAAGTGGTCCTGCGCGTTGAGCGCAATGCTCAAGCCGCGCACCAGCACCAGCAGATAGGCCGCCAGCAAGACCATCACCCCGATCAGTCCGAACTCCTCACAGTACACCGCAAAAATGAAATCGGTGGCGCGCTCAGGCAGGAACTCAAGGTGCGACTGCGTGCCGTTCAACCAGCCCTTGCCAGACCAGCCGCCAGAACCCACGGCGATGGTCGCCTGGATAATGTGATAGCCGGTCCCGAGTGGGTCAGTCGACGGATCTAGGAGGGTACGGATTCTCTGACGCTGATACTCGTGCATGCTGATCCAGCCCAAAGGCGCCATCAACGCGGCAGCCATCGCTGAAAAAATGATCCATCGCCAGTGCATGCCGCCGAAGAACAGCACCAGCAATCCCGCGGACATGACAAGAATGGCGGTGCCCAAGTCAGGCTGCTCCATGATGAGCGCACCGGGCACGGCGACCAGCAGCAAGGCGAACGCAATGAGCGAGAAACGTGGCGGTAGAATTTTATCGCTCAAAAACCAGGCCACCGTGAGCGGTGTCGCCAGTTTCATAATCTCTGAAGGCTGGAAGCGCAGCGGGCCGAGTTCAAGCCACCGATTCGCGCCGCGGCCAGTCCCGATAATTTCGGTGACGACCAGCAAAATGACGCCCAGCAGGTAAAATCCGGGCGCCCACCGCGCGAGGCGCTGTGGACTGACCTGCGCGACGCCAATCATCAACGTGAATCCCAGCCCCATGCGCGCACCTTGGCGCAGCACCGTGTCCAGTGTTTCGCCAGAGGCGCTATACAGCGTAACCAGCCCGATAGCACAAATCATGAGCAATCCGCCGATCAGGGGCGCATCGATATGCAACTGCGATAGCAAGGCGCGGTGCCTATCCAGACGCATCGTCGGCTCGCGGCAAAGCGAAATAAAAGTCGAACAACTCGCGCGCAATCGGGGCGGCCGTATGCGCGCCGGACTCGCCATTCTCCACAATGATTCCTAGCGCGAGTTTGGGTGCGTCCATCGGCGCGAAAGACAAAAACAGCGCGTGATCGCGGAGTTGTTTGGTGATGTCCTTTACGTTGATGCGTTTGTCCTGCGCGATGCCGAAGAGCTGCGCGGTGCCCGTCTTCCCGGCATATTGATAAGCCGCGCCCTGGCCTGAGGCACGGGCGGTGCCGCGTTCGCCTTGCACCACTTCGTGCATGCCTTCAATGGCGGCGCTCCACGACTCTTCCCGCTTGATGGGCACCGGCGCCCGTTCCACCGGCGTGAATGCCACGCGCTCGCCGCTGATGGGCTCCTCAAAGGTTTCGACCACATGCGGCGCGATGACGCGGCCACGGTTAGCCAACACAGCGGCGGTATGGGCGAGTTGCACCGGGCTCGCCAACATGAAGCCCTGCCCAATGCCGCTCAGGAGTGTTTCGCCCGGAAACCACGGCAATTTGCGGGCTCGCCGCTTCCATTCGCGCGAAGGAACCAAACCGGGCAGTTCGCCTGGCAGATCAATGCCAGTGACCGTACCGAGACCAAAGCTGACCAGCAGATCGTGCATGCGGTCAATGCCCATATCGCGCGCCAGCGAGTAGTAGAAGACGTCGCAAGATTCGGCGATGGAGCTCACCAAATTAATCGTGCCGTGACCGGCTTTCTGCCAACATCGGTATTTATGTTCGGCGCCAGGCAGTTGAAAGAAGCTCGGGCAAAAAGTGGTGCTATGACGATCGCGCAGGCCCATCTCAAGTCCACCGGCTGCCATTACGGGCTTCACCGTGGAGCCGGGTGGATAAAGCCCTTGTAGCGCCCGATTGAAGAGCGGACGTTCGGGTGCATTGCGCAGTTCATCGTAGAGTCCGACGCTAATGCCAATCACAAAAGGGTTGGGATCGAACGAAGGATTGCTGACAAAAGCGACGACGTTACCGCTGGCAGGCTCAATCGCCACAATCGCGCCCTTTTGCCCTTCCAGCGCTTTGATCGCTGCACGTTGAAGCCGGGTATCGATCGCCAGGTGAAGCGTCTGGCCGGGCGTGGGAGGCGTGCTTTCGAGCACGCGCAGAACGCGTCCCTGCGCGTTGACCTCAACCTGTTGATAGCCCACTTTCCCGTGCAGTTCGGTTTCGTAGGTGCGTTCGATACCTTCTTTACCGATGTGGCTGGTGCCGCTGTATTCGCTCGCATCAAGACGCCTCAGTTCGTCCTGATTAATTCGCGAGACATAGCCAAGGACCGCGCCCGTTTCCGCGCCGAGCGGGTAATAACGGGTAAGTCTGCCGGCAATGGCAAAGCCCGGAAACCGGTAGCGGTTGGCCGAAAAAACCGCGACCTCTTCTTCCGACAGATTGTCCTTCAAGGTGATGGTATCGAACCGCCGATGCTGCTTTCGTTCGGTCGCAAAGCGGGCTAATTGCTCCGCGCTCAAGGAGACATAAGGCTGAATCGCCGCGAGCGCTCGGCCCAGATCCTGCGTTTGCTCAGGGACTACTTCCAGATTGAAAGACGCGTGATTTTCGGCGAGGAGAACGCCGTCACGACTGTAGATAAGACCTCGCGTCGGCGCGATCGGCACCACCTTCAGGCGGTTCTCCTGCGATAGCGTGGTGTAGTGGTCGTGGTTAAGAAGTTGCAGAAAAATGAGGCGGCCCAGCAGCACCATAATCAGCAGCAGCATGCCAATGGTTGCCACAGCGATCCGATTCTGAAAGGACACCGACTCGCGCGAAGGCGCCTTCAATTTCCGGCCGCGTTTGATCATCTCGTGGAGGCCACCGCTTTACGTCGGAAATCGCGCAGTACGACATAAGCCCATGGCCAAATGCAGGCACTGATAATCGCGCCCAAAAGAAAGTCGAGGCCGTAATGCAGGGAGCCGAGCAAGTTGTAGATAAGCGCCATGCCGCCCAGATAGATGAACACCAGCGAGCCTACCACCAGCGACTGTTGCACCAGCGGAAAGACTCGAATGCGCTGGTGGTAGAGCACCACCAGATAACCAACGGTGGCCAGTCCCAAAGCATGCTGTCCCAGAATCGAGCCCTGCAGAACATCCAGCAGCAAGCCCACACCCCAGGCGACAAAGACCCCGACACGCTCCGGCATCGCGAGGCACCAATAAATCATGGTGACGACCACCCACTCCGGACGCCACACCTGCATCCAGTCGGGAAGCGGCACAGCAGTCAGAATGAAAGCCACCAGCAGGCTCAAACCGCTTGCGCCAAACCAGTTAAGACGGGAAATCACGGGGTCTCCGACGCCTCGGTCGCGCGTCGCTGCGGCCATACCAGCAGCACTTCACGCGACTGTCCAATCTGAGCGCTGGGCTTTACTTTGATATGCGCAAACGAGTCGCCGGGTTCAGTCGACACTTCTGTGACTGAGCCCACGGGATAGCCAGCCGGAAAGCGTTTGTCGAGCCCGGAACTGACCACCAAGTCGCCCGCCTTCACATCGGCATTGGTGGGGACAAAGCTCAACAGGAGTTGCTCGGCCTGCCCGGTGCCAACCGCGATGGCACGTAAGCCGGTACGGTTGATCGTCACTGCAATGGCATGGCGTTCATCTGACACAAGGAGCACGGTACTCGTATAGGGCGAAACCTGAACCACTTGCCCGAGAATGCCGTGCGCGTCGGCGATCGGTTGCCCAACGTAGATGTGATTGCGACTGCCTCTATCGATCACCAACTGATGTTGGGCCGGATTGCTATCGACGGTCAGAATCTCCGCAACCGCGATGTCGTCCGTCCGCGCCGCGCTCGAGTCCAGCAGTTGGCGCAAGCGCTCGTTTTCGCGCGCCAAGGACTCCATGCGCAGTGCCTTCGCCTGCAACAGCAGATTTTCAGCGTGCAAGTGCTCGTTTTCGGTGAGCAGCGAACGATGTGTTGCGAGGATGCGGGCGGCGCCGTCGACCATTTGCACCGGCAAGCCCGCCGCGTATTGCAGGGGATAGACCGCCACTGCGAGGCCGGCTCGCAGCGCGGCAAGATGCTGATGGGCGTGGTCAATGGAAACCAGCAGGAATGACAGAATGACGCAGGCAACGAACCGCGCAGTCGGCGCGGTAGCGTCTGTGAACAGCGGCTTGATCGCTCGCTCCTTATCTTCTGGCCCGAAGCGCAGTCGGCGCTATTCGAGCGCCAGAATTTCGGGCCCGTGCTCCTCGATCATTTCCAGCACCCGGCCACCGCCGCGAGCCACACAGGTTAGCGGGTCTTCGGCAACCAGCACCGGCAAACCGGTTTCTTCCATCAGCAAGCGATCGAGGTCTCTGAGCAACGCGCCGCCGCCGGTGAGCACCATGCCGCGCTCGGCAACGTCGGAGCCAAGTTCTGGCGGCGTCTTCTCAAGGGCGGTCTTTACGGCCTGAACAATTCCCTGCAGAGGTTCTTGCAGCGCCTCGAGAATTTCGTTGCTATTGAGGGTAAAGCTGCGCGGCAAACCCTCGGCCAGATTGCGGCCCTTTATTTCGATTTCGCGGACTTCGTTACTCGGGTAGGCGCAACCAATTTCGTGCTTGATTCGTTCGGCGGTGGCGTCGCCGATAAGGCTGCCGTAATTGCGGCGCACGTAGTTCACGATAGCGTCATCGAAGCGATCGCCGCCGATGCGCACCGAGTCTGAATAAACGATGCCGTTGAGGGAGATCACGGCAACTTCCGTGGTCCCACCACCGATATCAAGCACCATGGAACCGCTGGCATCGCTGACCGGCATTCCGGCGCCAATCGCGGCTGACATCGGTTCTTCAATCAGATACACCTGACGAGCGCCGGCACCTTCTGCTGACTCGCGGATCGCGCGACGTTCCACCTGAGTTGAGCCACAGGGCACACACACGAGTACGCGCGGGCTAGGCTTGAACATGGAATTACCGTGCACTTTGCGGATGAAATGCTGGAGCATTTTTTCAGTGACGGTGAAGTCGGCGATGACGCCGTCTTTTAAGGGCCGGATAGCTTCGATATGGCCCGGTGTACGCCCCAACATGCGCTTGGCTTCAATGCCGACTGCGGCGATTTGTTTGGAACCGGAATCTTTGCCGCGACGAATCGCGACGACGGAAGGTTCGTTCAGAACGATACCTTTACCGCGGACGTAAATGAGCGTGTTGGCCGTGCCCAGGTCAATGGACAGGTCATTGGAAAACACGCCTCTGAGCAATTTGAACATTCTGTGCGCCCCTCGGTCGGGAAATAACTACGACGACGCTTGGCGTAGCGCGTTCGGGCTGGAGTGGGAGGCCGACAGACCCGAAAGGGTCGTGATAGACTGCGTTGACGCACCGCAAGCTTTGCAATCCCGGCTCTCGCCATGACGAGCCTGAATGAGCCGCGCGACGCGTCAATAAAATCGATTTGTAATTTAACAGCCGACCGCTTGTTCGGCAAGCTGACAAGAGTTCGGTTTTGCCTTCACTTTCAATAGATAACGAGTTCGGTGCATGAGCCTCAGCACGGCCGATTTACTGCGCGTCGCGTGCCTTGCGCGTCTAAAGATTGCAGACCACGAAGTGGACACCTACGCCGCGCAACTTTCCGGGATCCTCACGCATTTCAGTCTCATCGGCGAGGTAAACACGGACGCCATTATCCCGTTGGCGCACGCCATCGAGACCATCGGACAACTACGCGAGGACGTCGTGTCGGAGGACGTTGATCGAGACCAACTGCAAGCAGGCGCGCCGCTGGTTGAGGATGGTTATTTTCTCGTGCCACGGGTGATTGAATGATGAATCCCGATTACCCGCAAACGCTCGCCGCGCAGTCGGTAGCGCTGACCGAGGGCCAATTCAGCAGCGTCGAATTAACGCAGCACTACCTCGAGCGGATCAACCGGCTTGATGCGCAGTTCAACAGCTTCATTACCGTTTGTCCGGACTTTGCGATCGCGCAAGCCGCAGAAGCGGACCGTCGGCGCGCAGCGGGTGAAAACGGACCACTGCTTGGCATTCCCTACGCCAACAAGGACATCTTTTGCACGAAAGGGATCAAGACGACCTGTGCCTCGCGGATGCTGGCAGAGTGGCAGGCGCCCTACGACGCCACCGTGGTTGAACGTCTCCATGCTGCAGGCATGGTGATGCTCGGCAAGACCAATATGGACGAGTTCGCCATGGGCTCGTCGAATGAGACAAGTTGGTTCGGCCCGGCACGTAACCCTTGGGACACGAATCGCGTCCCGGGCGGCTCGTCGGGCGGTTCGGCAGCGGCGGTTGCCGCGCGCCTTGCACCGGTCGCGACGGGCACCGACACCGGAGGCTCGATTAGACAACCGGCTGCGCTTTGTGGGGTGACGGGGCTCAAGCCCACCTATGGGCGGGTCTCCCGCTGGGGAATGATTGCATTTGCATCCAGCCTTGATCAGGGCGGACCGATGGGGCTGTCGGCTGAAGATGTGGCACTTATGCTCAATGCAATGACGGGAGCCGACCGGCGCGACGCCACCTCGATTGAGCGTGCACCGGAGGATTTTATGGCCGACCTTAACAAGCCGCTGACGGGATTAAAGGTCGGAGTGCCCACCGAGTTCATGGACGCGGGCCTGTCGCCGGCGATTCGCGCTTGCGTCGATTTCGCAGCCGCGACGCTAAAGCAGCTTGGGGCGACAATCAAGGAAGTCTCTCTGCCGAACGCGGGGGTCGCCGTGCCTGCGTATTACGTGGTGGCTAGCGCTGAGGCATCCTCCAATCTTTCGCGCTACGACGGCGTTCGGTTTGGGCATCGTTGTGAGAACCCGGTTGATTTGGCTGACCTGTACTCGCGTAGCCGCGGAGAAGGATTTGGAGACGAGGTCAAGCGGCGCATCCTCGTGGGAACTTACGTCCTATCGGCCGGCTACTACGACGCGTGGTACCGAAAAGCCCAGCAGTTGCGACGACTGATACAGCAAGATTACGTGGCGGCCTTTATCGATGTTGATCTGCTACTTGGCCCGACTACGCCCAACACGGCCTTTGCACTCGGCGAAAACATCGCGGACCCGCTCACCATGTATCTGTCGGATATCTACACCACCGGCGTGAATCTGGCCGGACTGCCGGGTCTTTCCATGCCGGGAGGCTTCGTGGATGGGCTTCCGGTCGGCCTGCAACTGATTGGCAATTATTTCGACGAGCGTCGGGTCCTACAGGTTGCTCATCAGTTTCAACAACACACAGACTGGCATTGCCGAGTGCCTGTCGCTGCGGAATAAACCCATGCGCTGGGAAACGGTTATCGGGTTGGAAATTCACGTTCAGCTTGCGGCGGAGAGCAAGATTTTTTCGGGCGCACCAACTCGCTACGGCGCCGAACAAAATACCCAAGCGTGTGCACTAGATTTAGGTCTGCCGGGCGTGCTGCCCGTGCTCAACGCACGGGTGGTGGATATGGCAATCACCCTCGGCCTGGCGCTCGACGCCAAAATAGCGCCCGCCTCGATCTTTGCCCGGAAAAATTATTTCTACCCGGACCTGCCCAAGGGCTATCAGATTAGCCAATACGAGCAGCCTATCGTCGCGGGCGGTCGGCTCGAGATTAGCCTGCCGAATGGAGAGACAAAAACGATCGGCATCACACGCGCTCATCTCGAAGAAGACGCTGGCAAGTCCGTCCACGATGCGTTTCCTGGATACACTGCCATCGATCTCAATCGCGCGGGCACCCCATTGCTGGAAGTTGTTACCGAACCCGACATGCGGTCACCGGGGGAAGCCGTCGCCTATATGCGCGCCATGCATGCGCTGGTGCGGTACCTCGGGATCTGCGACGGCAACATGCAGGAAGGCTCTTTCCGCTGCGACGCTAACGTCTCGGTGCGACCCATGGGCAGCGACACATTCGGCACACGGGCGGAAATCAAAAATATCAACTCCTTTCGGTTTGTTGAGCGCGCCATTGAGTACGAAGTCGAGCGCCAAATTGACCTCATAGAGGGCGGCGGCAAGGTTGTGCAGGAGACCCGCCTCTACGATCCAGACAAGCATGAAACTCGGAGCATGCGCAGCAAAGAGGATGCGCACGACTATCGCTACTTTCCCGACCCAGATTTGCTCCCTGTGGTTGTCACACAGTCACGCATCGACGCCATTCAGCGCAACCTTCCAGAATTGCCGTGGATCCGGCGCGACCGGTACGTAGCAGACTTCGGATTGGAGTTAGATGAGGCGCGCGCTTTGGCCTCCGACCGTCCGCTAGCCGAGTATTTCGAAGCGCTCGCCCGAACTTCGGGTGACCCACGCCAGGCTGCTAATTGGCTCAATGGTGAGTTGGCAGCCAAGCTCAACCGGCATGGCATAGGCATAGAATCATGCCCGGTCACGGTTGATCGTCTTGGCAAGCTCATAGCCCGCGTAATCGACGGCACGCTCTCTGGCAACCTCGCCAAACAACTCTTTGAAGCCCTATGGAATCTCGAGGGCGAGGTGGATGAGTTAATAGATCAGCGAGGGCTATGCCAGCTCAACGACGATGAGGCGCTTCGGGCATTGATTGCGCAGGAGATAGAAAAAAGTCCGGCGCAAGTCGCCCAATACCGCTCAGGCAAAGACAAGGTCTTTGGCTATTTCGTCGGGCAGGTCATGAAACGGTCCGAAGGAAAGGCCAACCCCCAGAAGCTCAACGACTTGCTGAGAGAGATGCTCGTTTAGAGGTGCGCAGGTAAAACGCGGGACCATTGGGGCCGGGCCCGCGTTTCAAAGAGGAATCTTACTCGTCTGCCGCAGCGACAACCGCGGGGCGGTCGAGGAGTTCGATGAAGGCCATTGGCGCGCAGTCGCCCGGCCGGAAACCGCACTTAAGAATCCGCGTGTAACCACCAGGTCTCGTCTGAAAACGAGGCCCGAGCAGATTGAACAACTTCGTGACTGCTTCACGGTCCCGGAGACGGGTGAAGGCCAGTCGGCGGTTCGCCACCGAGTCGATCTTCGCCAGCGTAATCAACGGCTCCGCCTCTCGGCGAAGTTCCTTCGCCTTCGGCAGGGTGGTGCGGATGATCTCATGGTGGATCAAGGACGCCGCCATGTTCTTGAACATCGCTTTCCGATGCGAGCTAGTGCGGCTCAAGTGCCGCCCGGCGTTTTGGTGCCTCATCTTCTTCTACCTCTGTTCCGGCCTGTCAGTTCGACAGGCGCTCATGCTCGTAAAGGCCCTTCGGCGGCCAGTTTTCCAAGCGCATTCCGAGCGAGAGTCCACGCGCGGCTAGCACATCTTTGATTTCGGTGAGCGACTTCTTGCCAAGATTCGGCGTCTTGAGGAGTTCGACTTCAGTCCGCTGAATCAGGTCGCCAATGTAATAAATGCTTTCCGCCTTCAAGCAGTTGGCCGAACGCACGGTCAGTTCCAGATCGTCAATAGACCGCGTGAGGATCGGGTCGACCACCGCGCCGCCACTGACGGGTGGCTGCGTGACCTGCCCACCCTCTAGGTCGACGAACACAGATAGCTGGGTCCGCAAGATCGTCGCCGCTTCACGTACCGCGAATTCAGGGTCGATGGTTCCGTTGGTCTCGATCGTGATGATCAGCTTGTCGAGGTTCGTCTGCTGCTCAACGCGAGCACTCTGCACCTCGTAGGCGACTCTGCGCACCGGACTGAAAGACGCATCCAGTCTCAACTTGCCGATCGAGGCGTCGGTGGTCTCATCCGACGTCTCGCGCGTCAGCGCTGGCTGGTAGCCGCGGCTGCGCGCAATTTTAAGCGTCATGTTCAGCTCACCGTTCACACCTAGACCCGCAATGTGATAGTGCGGATCGACGATTTCAACGTCGTGGTCGACGAGGATATCTCCCGCGACGGCTGCGCCAGGCCCTTTCTTATTGAGGGTCAGCGTCGCTTCGTCACGGGTGTGCATTTTAATGGCCAAACCCTTCAAATTCAGCAGGATGTCGGTCACATCCTCTTGTACGCCCTCGATGGTCGTGTACTCATGGAGGACGTTCTCGATCTCGACTTCGACCACCGCTGCTCCCGTCATGGAAGACAGCAGGACGCGGCGCAAGGCGTTACCGAGCGTGTGACCGAAACCTCGATTGAGGGGCTCGATCGTAATTTTCGCCGCGTTAAGCCCCAAGGACTGGACATCAACAATTTTCGGCTTCAACAAATCGCCAACGGCTGCGAGCATGAATATTTCCTTCAGATACCCTGTTACTTCGAGTACAACTCAACGACAAGGGATTCGTTGATCTCGGCGGGGAGATCGCCACGTTCTGGCACAGATTTAAAGATGCCCTGCATCTTCTTTACATCGACATCCAGCCAGTCGGGAAAGCCCATCTGCTCCGCAACCGTCAGCGCGTCTACTATGCGCGTCTGGGACTTTGCCCGTTCGCGAATAGCGACTACGTCAGTTGGCCCTACCTGATAGGAAGGAATGTTGACGACGTGCCCGTTAACCATCACTGCACGATGGCTTACGAGTTGACGAGCCTCGGCGCGAGTAGTGCCGAACCCCATTCGATATACCACGTTGTCCAAGCGACACTCGAGAAGCTGGAGCAAGTTTTCGCCCGTCGCTCCCTTGCGGCGCGCGGCGGTCGCGTAGTAGTTGCGAAACTGCCGCTCCAACAATCCATAGATGTAGCGCAGCTTTTGTTTTTCGAGCAACTGCGTTGCGTAGTCAGACTGGCGGCGATTCTTTTTGTCGCCGTGCTGTCCAGGTGGCTTGTCCAGCTTGCACTTCGATTCGAGTGAGCGTGCGCGCCCTTTCAGGGAAAGGTCGGTGCCGAGTCGACGACTCAGCTTGCACTTTGGTCCGAGATATCTCGCCATTCCATTAATCCTTGATGCTTAGACGCGGCGCTTCTTCGGCGGCCGGCACCCGTTGTGCGGGATGGGGGTAACGTCAGTGATATTCGTAATCTTGAAGCCGGCAGAGTTGAGCGCTCGCACCGCGGACTCGCGTCCCGGCCCCGGGCCTTTCACGAATACATCAAGCGTTTGCGTGCCGAATTCGTCGATCACTCTAGAGAGCTTCTCGGCTGCGACCTGCGCAGCAAACGGCGTGCTCTTGCGTGAGCCGCGGAATCCGCTGCCGCCAGAGGTAGACCACGCAAGCGTGTTTCCTTGACGGTCTGTGATCGTGATGATCGTGTTGTTGAAGGAGGCGTGGATGTGAGCCACGCCCTCAACGACGTTCTTTTTGGTTCGCTTGCGGGCTTTTGCCGCAGCGCCTTGCTGTGTCGCCATTACGCTTTATCCTGACCGATCATTTCTTGACTACCCCTCGACGTGGACCCTTACGCGTGCGCGCGTTGGTACGGGTGCGTTGCCCTCTCACCGGGAGACCACGGCGGTGTCTGAGGCCGCGGTAGGTGCCTAAATCCATCAAGCGTTTGATGCTCATGGAAACTTCCCGGCGCAGGTCCCCTTCGACCGTGTAGCGCCCGACTTCAGCGCGGAGCGCCTCCATCTGCTCTTCGGTCAAATCCTTAATTTTAGCGTCGGGCGCAACTTTGGCGGCTTCGCAAATCGAGCGCGCGCGGGTTGGACCAATGCCGTAAATATGGGTGAGGGCGATCACCGAATGTTTTCTGTCTGGGATGTTAACTCCCGCTACGCGCGCCATTGCTTTATGACCTCGTTAGTCTTGTTCTTAACCCTGGCGCTGCTTATGCCGGGGATCCTTACAAATTATCCTCACCGTGCCTTTGCGCCGAATCACGCGGCAGTTGCGGCATAGCGGTTTGATGGATGCACGTACTTTCATGGCTCTATCCTCGTTCTGGATCTCAACGGCGGCCGTAGCCTTTGAGATTCGCTTTGCGCAGCAGGCCTGCGTATTGATGCGTAGTCAGGTGGGACTGAACCTGCGCAATGAAATCCATAATAACGACCACAATAATCAGCAGTGAGGTTCCGCCGAAGTAAAACGGAACCCGGAATTCCAGAATAAGGAACTCAGGTAGCAGGCAAACCAGCGCGATGTAAACAGCTCCTGCACCTGTCAAACGGGTCAGCACGGTATCAACGTACCTCGCCGTCTGCTCACCCGGCCGGAAACCGGGCACCAAAGCGCCTTGCTTCTTCAGGTTGTCGGCCGTCTCTCTAGGGTTGAAGACGATTGCGGTATAAAAGAATGCGAAGAAAATGATGGCGGCCGCATAAAGCATCACGTAAATCGGCTGTCCGGGCGACAAGGTGCCCGCGATATCACGCAACCAGCCCATGCCCTCTGAGTTTCCGAACCAGCCCGCGATCGTACCCGGAAAAAGGATGATACTCGAGGCGAAAATGGGCGGGATCACACCGGACATATTGAGCTTGAGCGGGATATAGCTGCTCGGGGCCGCGAAACTTTGTGGGCCCCGTTGCTGCTTCGCATAGTTCACGGTAATTCTCCGCTGTCCTCGCTCGACGAAAACCACGAACCCCGTTACTACGATCACTAGGGCGAACAGCGCGAAGATCAAGAACACATGCATTTCGCCAGTACGTGCCAGTTCAATGGTCCCTCCAACGGCCCGTGGGAGCCCGGCGGCGATGCCGCCAAAAATCAGCATCGAAATGCCGTTTCCGACGCCGCGTTCAGTCACTTGCTCGCCTAACCACATTAAGAAAAGCGTACCGGCCACCAATGTCGTGACGCAGGTAATCTTGAAAGCAACCCCGGGATGCAACACCAAAGTCATGCCTGCCGCAGTTTGTTGCTCCAACATCACGGCAATCCCGAACGCCTGAAAACTGGCCAACCCCACGGTTGCGTATCGCGTGTACTGATTGATGGTGCGGCGTCCGGTCTCGCCTTCCTTCTTCAATTGCTCCAGTCTCGGATGCACGAACGTCAGGAGTTGGAGAATGATCGACGCTGAAATATACGGCATTACGCCGAGCGCAATCACCGAAAATCGCTCTAAGGCGCCACCTGAAAACATGTTAAACATGTCCAGGATAGTCCCTCGCTGCTGATTGAACATCGCGGCGAGCGCGGTTGGATTTATCCCCGGCACCGGGATATAGGAACAGACCCTGAACAGCACCAGGGCACCGAGCAAGAACCATAACCGAGAGTACAAATCGGTGAGGTGAGCTCCGGCCGGAACTTGTGGTTTTCTGGATGCCGTTACCATCTGATTACGCTTCGACGCGGCCCCCGGCGTTTTCGATGGCGGACAGCGCCCCCTTAGTAACCTTCACGCCCCTCACGATCAGAGCGCGATTAATCGTGCCCTTGGCGATTATCTTTACCTCGGTAGTCGCATTGCCGATCAGGCCAGCAGCCCGTAAGGTCAGCAAATCCACGGTGTCGCCTTGGAACTGATTCAGTTCTTCCAAACGAATCTCGTCGCGAGTAAGCGCCGCTTGCGAGTTGAATCCAAATTTGGGCAGTCGGCGCTGAAGAGGCATCTGGCCGCCCTCAAACCCAACCTTGTGGTACCCGCCTGCACGGGCATGCTGGCCCTTATGACCGCGACCGGCTGTCTTGCCCAAGCCCGAGCCAATGCCGCGTCCGAGGCGCTTTCGCGGCTTCTTGGAGCCCGGTGCCGGTTTGATATCGTTCAGGCGCATTTTCAGGCCTCTTCAATTTCTAAAAGGTAGTGAATCTGATTGACCATGCCGCGGATGGCTGGCGTATCCGCCACCTCAACGGTGTGGTGCATCCGTCGCAGGCCGAGACCCGTTACACATGCCCGGTGGCTCTTTAGCCGGCCAGACATGCTTTTGACGAGAGTGACGCGAAGTGTTTTAACATCTGTCATGGCGTTAGCCTCGAATCTCTTCCACGGTCTTCCCGCGCTTGGAGGCGACGTAGTCCGGCGCCGACATGCCCTGCAAGCCCTTGATCGTCGCCCGAACGACATTGATTGGGTTTGAAGAGCCGATACACTTGGCAAGTACGTTGTGCACGCCAAGCACCTCAAAGACCGCGCGCATCGGCCCACCGGCGATGATCCCGGTCCCTTGTGAGGCGGGCTGCATGTAAACCTTTGCCGCACCATGTTCGCCAATAATGGCGTACTGCAACGTGTCCCCGTTTAGCGCAATGCTACTCATGTTTCGCCGGGCGTTTTCTAGCGCCTTTTGGATGGCGGCGGGAACCTCGCGGGCCTTCCCACGACCCATCCCCACCCGCCCCGAACCGTCGCCAACCACAGTAAGGGCCGCGAAGCCGAAGATTCGACCACCCTTAACCACTTTCGCGACCCGGTTCACGGTTACGAGTTTTTCCTGAAAGCCTTCCGGGCTATCGCCCATGCCATCGTTTGCGCTCATAAATTCACCAGAATTCGAGTTAGAACTTAAGGCCGCTTTCGCGGGCCGCGTCAGCCAGCGCTTTTACGCGGCCGTGATACCTGAACCCGGCGCGGTCAAACGCCACTGATTCGATGCCCGCCGCCAGTGCGCGCTCCGCCACCAGTTTGCCGACGGCCGCAGCCGCCTGCACGTTGCCGCCATGTTCCAGGCTGTCGCGCATCTCTTTTTCCAGCGAGGATGCAGCAGCCAAGACTTGGCTGCCATCCGCCGTAAAGACTTGCGCGTAAATGTGACGTGGCGTCCGATGGATGCTCAGACGCGTAGCGCCCAACTCCTTGATATGACGGCGGGCCGATTTGGCGCGCCGTTGACGAGATTCCTTTTTGTTCATGGCATACCGCTCAGGTCTTCTTCGCCTCTTTGCGCAGGATCTTCTCACCTGCGTACTTCACACCCTTGCCCTTGTAGGGTTCGGGGCGGCGGTAGGCACGGATGTTTGCCGCTACCTGACCGACTTTTTGCTTATCAACGCCTTTCACCAGAATTTCAGTCTGGCTCGGCGTCTCAATCGTGATCCCGTCCGGGACTGGGAAATCAACCGGGTGGGAGAACCCGAGCGTGAGGCTCAAAATGGTCCCTTTCGCCTGTGCGCGGTAACCCACGCCAACGATTTCCAGCTTCTGCACAAATCCGTTCGCAACGCCCTCCACCATATTGGAGAGAAGCGCGCGCGCGGTACCGGCTTGCGCTCTAGAGCCAGATGCTTCGCTGTGCGGGATAACGCTCAGAACATCCCCTTCGATGGAAACACCCACCTCGCTATGCAACGAGAGCGAGAGGGTTCCCTTCGGACCGTTGATACTGACGGACTGACCGGTGACGTCGACTTTGACGCCAGCAGGCAGATTGATCGGTTTTTTTGCTACGCGTGACATGGCTTGATCTCTAATAAACCGAGCAGATTACTTCGCCGCCAATGCCTTGGGCGCGAGCGTCGCGGTCGGTCATGAGGCCCTTCGACGTAGATACAATTGCGATACCGAGTCCGCCTACGATTTTGGGCAATTTATCAGTCGTCTTGTAGACCCGAAGGCCAGGCCGGCTGACGCGTTGAATCTTTTCGATTACCGGACGGCCTTGGTAATACTTGAGCTCGATGACGATGTTTGGGTGAGTGTCGGACTTGTCCATCCGATAATCCGAGATATAACCCTCATCTTTAAGAACCTTGGCAATCGCCGCTTTTTGCTTTGAAGCGGGCACCAGCGTTTCACGCTTCGCACGCGCCTGCGCGTTACGGATGCGGACAAACATGTCGGCGATTGGATCTTGCATGCTCATGGTCGGTCTAACCTTTTAGTTTTCTTGGGCCTAGGCCAATTACCAGCTGGACTTCACGAGTCCGGGAATGTGGCCTTCCATCGCCAAGCGGCGGAGTTCGTTACGCCCTAGTCCGAACTTCCGGTAGTAACCACGCGAGCGGCCGGTTAGCCGACAGCGGTTGCGTATTCTCGACGGACTCGAATCACGCGGCAGTTTCTGCAACTTCATCCTCGCCGCATCCCTCTCTTCGGGGGACCGCTTCATGTCGGTGATCGTTTCCTTGAGCACGGCGCGCTTGGCAGCAAACTTTTTCGACAACGCGATTCGTTTGTGCTCGCGGTTAACCATTGACGTTTTAGCCATTCGCTTGTCCTCTCAGCGGAAAGTGGAAGGCCAACAGCAGCGCCCGGCCCTCGTCGTCAGTCTTCGCGGTGGTGGAAATGCACACGTCCATGCCACGAATCGCGTCGACTTTGTCGTACTCGATTTCGGGAAAGATGATTTGCTCCTTCACGCCAAGCGTGTAGTTGCCCTGACCATCGAACGCGCGCCCGTTCACACCACGGAAATCTCGAATGCGGGGCATTGCGACGTTGATCAGGCGGTCCAGGAACTCATACATTCGATCGCGACGCAAAGTGACCTTGGCGCCGACGGCCCAGCCTTCACGCAGTTTGAATGCGGCAATCGACTTGCGCGCCTTCGTTACCACCGGCTTTTGACCGGAAATATCCGCGAGTTCTTTAACCGCGTTCTCCAAAATCTTTTTGTCGCCCAGCGCTTTACCAAGGCCCATGTTGATGGTCACTTTGGTGATGCGCGGCACTTCCATCACGGAGCCATACTTAAACTGCTCCATCAACTGCGCGACGACCTTTTCCCGGTAGAATTCCTGCAATCTGGCCATGGTCTGGATTCTCGTGTCGCTCAGACGTCGACGACTTCGTTGTTTGATTTAAAGACTCGCACCTTTCGACCATCCTCAAGCGTCTTGATTGAAACCCGGTCGGGCTTCGACGTGTTGGGATTGAAAAGTGCAACGTTGGAGCGGTGAACTGGCGCTTCCTTCTCAACGATCGAGCCAGGGGCCCCCGTCGTCGGGTTAGGTTTGGTATGACGCTTCACCATATTCACGCCCTCTACGAGGACCTTTTCTGACGCAGGCGACACCTTCAAGATCTTCCCGCGTTTACCCTTGTCCTTACCGGTGAGGATGTAGACCTCATCGCCTTTCCGAATTTTCATCATGACATTGATATCCTGACTTACAGCACTTCAGGCGCAAGCGAGACGATTCGCATGAAGCGTTCACTGCGGAGTTCGCGCGTTACAGGCCCGAAAATACGAGTACCAATCGGCTGCAGTTGCTTGTCGAGCAGAACAGCAGCGTTACCGTCGAACCGAATCACCGAACCATCCGGACGTCGAACACCCTTACGGGTTCTTACGACAACCGCATTGAAGACATCGCCCTTCTTAACCTTGCCCCGCGGAATCGCGTCCTTGATGCTAACTTTGATGACATCCCCAATGTGGGCATAACGACGGTGAGAACCGCCTAAAACCTTAATGCACATGACACGGCGAGCACCGCTGTTGTCTGCCGCGTCGAGCATGGTTTGCATTTGAATCATGAATTTCTACTCCGGTAGCCGCTTTTCGGGTTTAGACGCCACTCGCGCGAGTGATTACGCGCTGCAGACGCCAAGCCTTACGCTTTGACAGCGGCCGGCATTCTTCAATAGCTACCACGTCACCTTCCGCGCATTCGCCGTCCTCGTCGTGAGCGAGCAACTTGGTGGACTTGCGCAAATACTTTTTATAGATGGGGTGCTCCACCTGACGTTCGATGAGCACAGCGATGGTCTTATCCATCTTAGTACTTACCACTTGACCGGTCAGCGTACGCTTGGTTTTGGTCGCGATCTCCATTAGGCGCTCCGGGTCTTCTCGGTCAAAATAGTTTTAATGCGGGCGATATCCCGCCGAGCCGACCGCAGTACGTCTGTCCGCGCCTCGGCGCCAGAACCACGCTGCATTCGCGCGTTAAACTGCTCTCTGCGCTTCTCTAGGACGAGCGCATTAAGCTCATCTGGCGTTTTATCGCGTAATTCTTTTGCTTTCATCACATCACCTTCCGCGAGGCAAAGGTTGTCCGCACCGGCAATTTTGCACCGGCGAGACGAAACGCTTCGCGGGCAACGCTTTCGTCCACACCTTCCATCTCATACAACACCATGCCGGGCTTGATTCGGCACACCCAAAACTCGACGCCACCCTTGCCACTGCCCATCCGGACTTCGAGCGGCTTCTTGCTGATAGGCTTATCTGGAAATACCCGAATCCAGACCCTCGCCCCACGCTTGACCGTGCGGGTGATGCAGCGCCGGGCTGCCTCGATTTGTCGTGCAGTAAGCGCCCCACGAGACGTTGCCTTCAGGCCGAACTCGCCGAAGGACACGTCACTCCCGCGCTGCGCGAGACCTGTGTTACGCCCTTTATGCTGTTTTCGGTATTTCGTGTTCTTAGGTTGTAGCATCTCGCCAACTCCCTTAACCCGCTACGGCGTCAGTAGCGGCCTCGGCCTTGCCGAGATCGGCGCGACTGAGCACTTCGCCTTTGAAAATCCAGACCTTTACGCCGATGACGCCGTAGGTCGTGTGTGCCTCTGCGAAGCCGTAGTCGATGTCGGCGCGCAGGGTATGGAGGGGCACTCGTCCCTCCCTGTACCACTCTGTTCTCGCGATCTCCGCGCCGTTCAAGCGTCCGGCGACGTTGATTTTGATTCCGAGAGCGCCAAGACGCATTGCGTTCGTAACAGCCCGCCGCATCGCGCGCCGGAACATGATGCGTCGTTCTAGCTGCTGCGCGACCGATTCGGCGACCAGATAAGAATCGAGTTCCGGCTTCCGAATCTCTTCCACGCTGATATGCGCCGGAATTTTCATCAGAGCGGAGACTTGCTTCCTAAGCGCCTCGATGTCCTCGCCCTTCTTGCCGATGACAATACCCGGTCGCGCAGTATGAATGATTATGCGGGCGTTGTGTGCGGGTCTTTCAATCTGAATGCGACTCACTGAAGCATGCGCCAGCTTTTTCTTGATGAACTGGCGTACCGCGATGTCTGAATTCAGGTAATCCGCGTACCGGCGGTTATCTGCATACCACGTCGATGTCCAATCTTTGATGATGCCCAGGCGTATGCCATATGGATGAACTTTCTGGCCCATGAATTAACGCCCCGCCTCTTCGACCACCACAGTAACGTGGCTGGTACGCTTGAAAATCTGGTTGGCACGGCCGCGCGCGCGCGGCATAAAACGTTTCATGATTGGACCCTCGTCCACCATGATCGTCTTCACCTTCAACTCGTCGACGTCCGCCCCATCGTTGTGCTCCGCATTCGCGATCGCGGACTCAAGAACCTTCTTAATCAGGGCGGCGGCCTTCTTGTTGCTGAAGGCCAGCAGGTTGATTGCCTTATCTACCGGCAGTCCCCGAATCTGATCCGCAACAAGCCTCGCCTTTTGAGGAGTGATGCGCGCTTGCCGCAACTTAGCTGTAGTAGCCATGGTCGATCGTTCCTTCCGGTTACTTAGTCTTTTTGTCAGCCTGATGGCCGCGGAAGGTTCGCGTCGGAGAGAACTCGCCCAGCTTGTGGCCGATCATGTTCTCGGAGACGAAAACCGGCATGTGCTGTCGACCGTTATAAACGGCGATTGTCAGGCCGATCATATCGGGGGTGACCATCGAGCGACGCGACCAAGTTTTGATCGGGCGCTTGTCGCTGTTCGCCCGTGCCGTCTCCACCTTTTTGATGAGGTGATGATCAATAAACGGACCTTTTTTAATCGAACGAGGCATGCCGCTACTCCACTATTACCGCTTGTCGCGGCGACGCACGATCATTCCATCTGTGCGTTTGTTGGTTCTTGTCTTGTATCCCTTGGTGGGCTGACCCCAAGGGCTGACTGGATGACGTCCACCCGACGTGCGTCCTTCACCACCACCATGGGGATGGTCGACGGGGTTCATCGCAACACCTCGTACGGTTGGTCGGATGCCACGCCACCGTTTCGCGCCTGCCTTACCCAACTGTCGCAGGGAGTGCTCGGTGTTTCCGACTTCGCCGATAACCGCCCGACAGTCAATCGCCACACGGCGCATTTCGCCTG
>Ga0114967_10001079_pt1 | contig 22678 bp, 14 predicted proteins | sample M_130628_MF_Meta_FD_92639 | JGI IMG/M metagenome (GOLD analysis project Ga0114967, IMG submission 92639) | Freshwater microbial communities from Lake Montjoie, Canada to study carbon cycling - M_130628_MF_MetaG | ecosystem: Environmental > Aquatic > Freshwater > Lake | place: Lake Montjoie... | reverse complement strand
CTAAACAAGTACCATTTGATACTGTAACTGCTAATCGGTTATTACTTTGACAAGAAGCAATAGATTGCGCCGCATAATAGGTAATTCCTGCTGATAAAACCGTAGAATTGGCAACGATATTTCCATTTGCTGGCGCATCATACCACACTACTGAATTTCCTTCCACTATGATATTACCGACCGTTTCACCATCACAAAATGTTTGTGTTGCACTACCCGTAGGTGCTGGTACTTCTTGACTAACGGCTATGGTCATTTCGGTTGCTGTAGCACATTGACCAGCAGCAGGTGTAAATGCATAAGTTGTTGTAGTGGTATTATCTATGACTAGAGACCAAGTACCATTAATCCCATTGGCAGAATCCACGGGGAGGACTGCTCCTGTATCTCCATAACAAATAGGCGCTACTTGGGTAAAAATTGGCGTCACATTAGGATTAACTACTATGCTCATCGCCGCGTTAGCAGCGCATTGACCGGTCGTAGGTGTAAATGTATACAAAGTAGTTTCTACGTTGTTAATTGCCGGAGACCATTGACCGTTTATTCCATTATTAGAATCTACTGGTAAATCCGCTAATGAGGCTCCAGAACAAATGGCTGCTACAGGAGTAAAAACGGGAATCACAATTGGATTCACTGTAATATTCATGGTCGTATTTGTGGCACATTGTCCGGCTGCTGGTGCAAATGTATATAAGGTTGTTTCTGAATTGTTTATTGCTGGAGACCAGCTTCCATTAATTCCGTTTGTAGAATCTACCGGTAAGTTAGCTAAGAATGCTCCGCTACATATTGACGGCACTTGATTAAACGCCGGAGTCACGTTAGGATTAACCACGATATTCATCGTAGTATTTGTAGCACATTGTCCGGCTGCCGGAGTAAATGTATATAAAGTTGTTGCTGAATTGTTAATTGCTGGAGACCATGTCCCATTAATTCCATTGGTAGAATCCACTGGTAAGGCAGCTAAAGTAGTACCGGCACAAATCGGCGCAACTTGCGTAAATGTCGGAGTAGCTGGAGTAGTACATTGTGTATACGACAATGAAAAATTAATACAAGGATCATTGGCAAACGAACAGCCCCACCCTGAAGGACAATTATCTCTAACAAAATAACTAAATACAATCGTACCAGCACCGTCAATAACTGCTTGATTGAAAACACTTTTACTTATAGTGTACGTATTTAGAATTACACTACAGTTCCCCGCAGCAACGTTATCTTCTGAAAATGTAGTGCCATTTAATCGAATTCCAGCAGTATTGGAAGAATAAGGGGTGCATACGATAAAGTTAATTGTTAATTCCACATCCGTAGCACTTTGTTGCACTCCATTGAATGTTTTTGAGTAATTAAAATTTGAGGGCGACCCTGCATTATTTAAATCACATTCAAACCACGATAACACCTGTGAATAAGCAGTGAAATTGCAGAGTAGCATTAAAAAAACAACTCTAAATATGTATTTTTTTTTCATTTTAATGATTGATTTATAGATTCTTACTTCAGTTCGTTTAAATAAATTTGGGGCAAAAATATAATTTTATCTCAGTTCTAACTATTAAAATTCAAAAAGAATTAGCACGGCTAATACGGCGAAATTTTTAATGAAGCCATAGATCAAAAAAAAATCCCGCAACCAAAAAGAAGCGGGATTTAAATATATAGGCGCCTCATCCGAGGCGATCAGAAACCCTATAGCTCTAAAGCTTTCTTAGGGTTGTTACTCATTAAGATTTCAACTGGATTTTCTAACGCTTCTTTTACTGCTACTAAGAACCCAACCGACTCACGTCCGTCGATGATTCTGTGGTCGTAAGATAAGGCTACGAACATTACAGGTGCGATTACGATTTGGCCGTTTCTAACAATGGCTCTTTCTACTACGTTGTGCATTCCCAAGATACCTGATTGAGGTGGGTTAATGATTGGAGTACTTAACATACTTCCAAAAACACCTCCATTAGAGATGGTGAAGGTACCACCCGTCATTTCGTCCACCGTGATTTGTCCGTCACGAGCTCTTAAAGCCAAACGTTTAATTTCGGCCTCCACACCTCGGAACGATAACAATTCAGCATTACGCATCACTGGTACCATTAATCCTTTTGGTCCCGATACTGCCACTGAAATATCGCAGAAATCGTAGGCGATTTTTTCCTGACCGTCAATCATCGAATTTACGTCTGGATATAATTGTAAAGCTCTTGTCACCGCTTTGGTGAAGAAAGACATAAAGCCTAATCCTAAACCGTGTTTTGCTTTGAATTCTTCTTTGTACTGATCGCGTAGTGCGTAAATGTTGGTCATGTCTACTTCATTAAAAGTAGTCAACATTGCCGTTTCATTTTTAGCTGACACTAATCTCTCGGCTACTTTACGACGCAACATGGATAATTTAGTTCTTTCAGAACCACGCGTTCCTCCTGTTGGCGTTCCCATTGAAGGTACTGCGTTTACCGCATCTTCTTTGGTAATTCTACCTCCTTTACCGGTACCGATGATATCGGTAGGCTGGATGTTTTTTTCGTCTAATATTTTACGCGCTGCTGGAGACGGCGCTTGGGTAGCATACGTTGTTGCAGGAGCAGGAGCGGCTTTTGGGGCTTCTACTTTTTTCTCTTCAGCCTTAGGAGCTTCTGTTTTTACTTCGGCTGCTGGTGCACTACCACTAGGTTTTGCAGCACTAGTATCAATTAAGCAAACTACAGCACCTACAGCTACTGCATCGCCTTCTTCGGCTTTTAGGGTAATGATACCACTAGCTTCCGCTGGCAACTCAAGCGTTGCTTTATCTGAATCTACCTCGGCGATGGCTTGATCTTTTTCAACATAATCACCATCTTTTACTAACCAGGTAGCTATTTCTACTTCTTTGATTGATTCTCCCGGTGAAGGGACTTTCATTTCTAAAATCATCTTTTATACTATTTTAAATTATGAATTTTAAATATTAATTGTGTGTGATTCCCCTACTGCTTTATCAAAGCTGAGTACTTCACTTCGGTTATATTTTTATCTAAATAAATTTTTATCAAAAACCATACGAATTGCATCAGAATGACGTCTTCTATCTCTCGTATGACTTCCTGCCGCTGGAGCAGCGTATGCTTTTAACGATGCTAAGCGCCATGGCACTAAATCGAAATTCATCAACATATAACTGTAAGCTCCCATATTCTTGGGTTCTTCTTGTGCCCATACGAAATCGTCGGCATTTGGATAGCTTGCAATTACGGCTTTTAATTGGTCTACTGGTAATGGGAACAACTGCTCGATGCGAACCAAAGCTACGTCATTTCTTCCCAAGTTTTCTCTTTCGGCTAAAATATCGTAGTAGAATTTACCGGTACAGAATACCACGGATTTGACTTTTTTCTTATCGATTGATTTATCATCAAGGACTTCTTGGAAGCTTCCCTTACATAATTCCTCACGCGTTGATACACATAATGGGTGACGCAACAAACTTTTTGGTGAAAATACTACCAAAGGCTTACGGAACTTGGTTTTCATTTGACGACGCAACAAGTGGAAGAAGTTGGCCGGCGTTGTACAATCGGCTACATACATATTGTGTTTAGCACATAATTGTAGGTAACGTTCCATACGAGCCGAAGAGTGCTCAGCCCCCTGTCCTTCATATCCATGTGGTAATAATAATACGATTCCGTTTTGGTTGTTCCATTTATCTTCTCCACAAGAAATGTATTGGTCAATCATGATTTGGGCACCATTGGAGAAATCACCAAATTGCGCTTCCCAAATCGTCAAGGCATTTGGATTGGCTAAGGCGTAGCCGTAATCAAACCCCAACACCCCATATTCTGAAAGGAAGGAATTAAAAATATTGAACTTCCCTTTTTTATCTTTTAGGTTATTTAAGAGTATTACTTCTTCTTCGCTGTCTTCTACTTTTACGACAGCATGACGGTGCGAGAAGGTTCCTCGTTCCACGTCTTGACCTGAAACACGGACATCGTAACCTTCCGTTAATAAGGTACCGTAGGCTAAGGATTCAGCAGTACCCCAATCGATGACATCGTTGTCGTACATAGTTTTTCGATCGGTAACGATTTTAGAAATCTTACTGATGAATTTTTTATCTGCTGGTAACGTTGAAATGGTTGCAAGGATCGTGTCTAATTTCTTTTGATCATAAGTAGTGTCTACTTTTTTCAACATTTCATCGTCAGAAACTTGTACAAATCCTTCCCATTCGTCTTGCATAAAAGGCTTGATGATAGTCAAGTCTTTTTTGCGCGAGGCTTGAAGGTTCTGATCAAGGTTTTCTTTGTAATCGTTTTCTATTTTAGTTAAATAAGCTGCATCTACAATCCCAGCGGTAATTAACTTTTCCGAATAAATGTCTCTTGGGTTTTTATGACGAGCAATCAGTTTATATAATACGGGTTGGGTAAAACGTGGTTCATCTCCTTCGTTATGCCCGTACTTTCTATATCCCAGTAAATCGATGAATACATCGCGACCAAACTGCATTCTGAAGTCCAAGGCAAAAAGCATAGCATGCACTACCGCTTCGGCATCGTCTGCATTTACGTGTAATACAGGTGACAAGGTTACTTTAGCTACGTCAGTACAATAGGTTGACGAACGAGCATCGAGGTAATTGGTTGTAAAACCAACCTGATTGTTGATTACTATATGAATCGTTCCTCCTGTTTTGTACCCGTCTAATTGCGCCATTTGCACAATTTCATACACAATTCCTTGACCGGCTACAGCAGCGTCTCCATGTACTGCGATAGGAAGTACTTTTGAGAAATCATCTGGAAAATATTTATCTTGTTTGGCACGAGTAATCCCTTCAATTACGGCTCCTACGGTTTCCAAGTGCGAGGGATTAGGTGCTAAATTAATGTTGATTTTTTTACCCGATTTGGTTTTTCTTTCTGAAGTTAGACCCAAATGGTATTTTACGTCCCCGTCAAAGTATTCTTTATCATAATCCTTTCCATCAAATTCTGAGAAGATATCTTGGGTTGCTTTTCCAAAAATATTGGCTAAAACATTCAATCTTCCGCGGTGCGCCATTCCCATTACGAAATGCTCTACTCCTTTTTCGGCTGCGGCTTCGATCACAGCATCTAGGGCTGGAATGATGCTTTCTCCCCCTTCTAATGAAAAACGTTTTTGACCTACATATTTCGTGTGCAAAAAGTTTTCAAAAGAAACCGCTTCATTCAACTTACCTAAGATGTGTTTCTTTTGGTCGTTGTCGAAGTTTGGCAGGTTGTCGTTGATGTTTAATTTATCTTGTATCCACTGAATGGTTTCAGGATTTCTCATGTACATGTATTCGATACCAATATGTTGGCAATACACATTATTCAAGTGGTTTACTATTTCTTGTAGTGTTGAAGGCTTGTGACCTAATACTTTAGCAGCGTCAAATACCGTATTTAAATCCGCTGATGAAAGACCAAAATTCTCCAATTGTAAAGTAGGAAAAAAGGATCTTCTGTCGCGCACTGGATTGGTTTGTGTAAAAAGATGTCCACGTGTTCTATACCCGTCGATGAGTTTCAACACGTTAAATTCTTTTTGTAATTTATCAGAAACTTGGCCGTCTTGAGGCGCGTGAGCACTATAATTGGCTAATTCATGCGCTACATTCTCTTCATTGTAGGAGGTTATTCCAAAGTCAAACCCTTGAAGAAAGGCTCTCCAACTTGGCTCTACGCTATCAGGATTTTGAAGGTATTGTTCGTATAAATCGGCAAAAAATTCGGTGTGTGCTGCGTTTAAAAAGGAAAACCTATCCATATCTTACGAGTAAATAATCTTAGAATTAGAAAATCAATTGCAAAAGTATGATATTTGTAATAATCTTTCAATGTTTTTAGTACATTTATCTCGCTAATTAAATATATATATTGCCATGAAAAAGAATACTTTTCAAACAGTAGCTATGCCTTTCCTTTTGGGACTCCTGTTTGGGACTCCATTCTTTATTTCAGCGCAAGAAAAACCGATGCCCAAAGCTTACACCGATTCTTTTTGGGACCATGTTCAATTTGGAGGCGGATTTGGTCTCAATATGGGTAATGGCTACACCGATATAACAGTAGCACCGAGCGCCATTTATAATTTTAACAATTACTTTTCTCTGGGTTCTGGATTGCAATACAGTCATATAAAACAAAAAAATTACTATAACTCAAATATTGTTGGAGGAAGCATTATTGGGTTGTTTAATCCTATTGAAGAAGCCCAAATTTCCCTTGAATTAGAAGGAGTTCATGTTACTAATACTTACAGTACTTTTTACGACAATGCTAAAAAGAGTTTTTGGAACACTGGTTTGTACATAGGTCTTGGATTCCGTAGTGATAATATCACCATTGGAGGGCGGGTTAATGTCTTGTACGACAAAAATAAAGATCTTTACGACAGTGCATTTATGCCCTTTATTAGAGCGTATTTTTGAGACAAGGCAAAAGATAATTTGTACCGTACTATTATTTTTAGTCTGCTGGTTTGGATTCAAATACTCGCTGACTTGGTATTGTATAAAGTTACACCGTACCTGTTTTTAATTGCCTCAGGTTTACTTTTGAAACCGTCAGCATTGGTATTCATTTACAGGAAAAAAAGAGCTTATTTAGACTATTCCTTGTTTGCTTACAACCCTGCTACCCCCTTAAATGATTGGCATGTCCGCGGAAGTGATTAGTATTTTATCGGGGATACTAGAGTATTTCTGTTTTACAACATTATCGGAATGAAAAGAGATTCTATGAATCTTAGTGAGGTTTCCCATTTTGCCGGTGTTCTTTTCAAGCTAATGAATTTACTCCTAAAAAGCTCCTACTATTTATTTCGGAACCATACTTTCATCCATTCTCGTTTTAGAATTAAAAAAGCGATTTGCTCGGCTAACGCGACCGTATCTGCGCCTTCCAATTGCTTAACATTTTCTTCTGGTACGTCGATAATGTAAAGCAAATTAAGTAATTCTGCATATTTGTATTGAATAAGACGGTATATCTTTTCGTGCAGCTGGACTTTCAATTCGCGTGGCGTAGTCCCTTGTGGAAAATCAATGGCTTCGTTGGCAAAATTAAAATCCTTATTGATTTGCTCAATAAGTTTAGTATACAGTTCTTCTTTCTCGGCTTCCGAAAGTAAGTGATCGGTATTTTGTGGAGCAACGAAACTAGACATTTCGACTCATTAACTTTTGTCCAAATGCTTTCAATACTGCTTTTTTATCGCCGCTGATATTCATCGTGTCTAAGGTTTCAAAAGCTTTAAAAGTAAAATCTTCTATGGCTTTTTGGGTGGCTTGTGCCGCTCCCGTTTGATTGAAAAGTACTTTTACGGTATCGATTTTATCGGTATTGTCACTAGGTTGGATAGAGAACAAATGTAAAAGTTGTTCTTTTTGGTTTGCGGTGGCAAATTCAATCGCTTTGAGATACAAGTACGTCTTCTTGTTTTCAATGATGTCTCCACCAACCTGCTTTCCAAAGGTTTCTGGATCTCCAAAAGCATCGAGATAATCGTCTTGTAGTTGAAATGCTAGACCCAAATTCAATCCAAAATCGTAGATTGCAGTAGCATTTTCTTCTGATGTTTTTGAAACTATGGCACCCATCTTCATGGCTGCACCTACCAACACAGCTGTTTTATATTGAATCATTTTCAAGTATTCTGGAATTGTAACATCGTCACGGGTTTCAAAATCGACATCATATTGTTGACCTTCGCAAACCTCGAGTGCTGTCTTACTGAATAATTTTGCCAACTCTTGAAAAACAGCTGACTCGTAGCCTTCGAAATATTGATAAGCCAAAATAAGCATCGCATCCCCGGAGAGTATCCCGGTATTGACGTTCCATTTTTCATGTACCGTTTCATTTCCTCTTCGCAGTGGAGCGTCGTCCATTATATCATCATGAATGAGTGAAAAATTGTGAAATACCTCTACTGCGGTCGCGGCGGCTAACGCTTCTTGACAATCAACCTCAAACACTTCTGTCGCCATTAATGTTAGTACGGGACGTAGTCTTTTCCCACCAAGACCCAAAATATAGCGAATTGGTTCGTAAAGCGAAATTGGTTCTTTATCCAAGCTAAGTTTTTCAAAGTGCGATGAGATAATATTCTGATAGTCTGTGATGCTGCGCATGCCTTTATTTTTTTGCTAAAGTAAGTCAAAAAGGGAATTTATCAAACCCAAAGGAAATGTTAAATAATTGTAAAAACTATGGAAACTATTTTTGTGTTAAAAGTTTCCAATCTATCTTTGCGCCATAAATTAACACTATAGTCTTACACTTTATGTCTAGAAAAATTGCATTAATTACCGGAGGAAGTCGGGGTTTAGGAAAAAACATGGCCCTTCGCTTGGCCGAGCAAGGTCATGATATTATAATTACGTATCACACTCAAAAAGACTTAGCAGACGACGTGGTTAGAGCCCTAACACAGTTGGGCGCAAAAGCTACAGCGCTTCCTTTGGATGTGCGTAATCCTAAAAGTTTGGATGGTTTTATGGATACTGTAACCGAAGCGTTGGCAGCACAATGGAATACGAATGCATTTGACTTTCTAATTAATAATGCGGGAACTGGCGCCACCATACCCTACTTAGAAGCAACCGAAGAAGATTTTGATGCCCTGTTGAACATCCACTTCAAAAGTGTTTATTTTTTGACACAAAAAGCTTTACCTCACATGAACGATGGTGGTAGCATTATCAATTTATCCAGTGGCACTACCCGATTTTGCAACCCAGGGTATTCGATTTATGCTTCCATGAAAGGAGCTATCGAAACATTTACTAAATATTTGGCGAAAGAAGTAGGGCCAAGGAATATTACCGCTAATGTGGTGGCACCTGGTCCGATTGAAACTGATTTCAACAATGCGGCAATTCGAAATAATCCCGCGATCAAAGAACGATTAGCAGGTATGACTGCTCTAGGGCGCGTTGGCGAAGCTAATGATATTGGTGGTATCATCGCCTTCTTGTGTTCTAAAGACGCCTATTGGATTACTGGACAACGTATAGAAGCCTCAGGCGGAATTTCATTATAGTTGCTATGAGAGATAAAATCATCAAAAAGGCAACGGAAATGTTCCTTAAATTAGGATTCAAAAGCGTCACTATGGATGATATTGCTTGTGAAATGTGTATCTCAAAAAAAACCATTTACAAGTATTTTCACAACAAAGAAGTACTTATTGAAGAGGGTACCGAAATAATTCATCAAAAAATACACACCATAATTGATGAAATTGTGGCAAAAAATTTCAATGCGATTGAAGAAAACTTTGAAATCAGGAAGATGTTTAAAGAAATGTTCCAATCGATTGATACGTCACCAGTATTTCAATTAAAAAAACATTACCCTGAAATTTACTCTAAAATGATTGCAAACGAAATTGAAGATTGCAACGCCATGTTCATGCAAAACATTAGTAAAGGCATCGAGCAAGGTTTGTACCGAAAAGATTTAGAAAAAGAGATTTGCGTAAAGTTTTATTACACCTTAATATTTTCGATAAAAGAAAGTACCCCATCCGAAAAAGAATCGGTAATTCTTGAAAATTATGCTTTAGAATACCATACAAGAGCCATTGCAACGGCACAAGGAATTACTGAACTCGAAAAACAATTACATAACATAAATCAATAATCATCAATCCATGAAAAACAACGCAGTACTAATCCTCCTCTTGCTGGTAAGCCTCTTACAAGCGCAAGAACAAAAGCAAACCTATTCATTTAGTTTGCAGCAAGCCATCGATCATGCGCTTCAAAACAACTATGCGGCCATTAATGCTACTAGAGACATTGATGCCGCTAAGCAGAAAAAATGGGAAACCACAGCGGCAGGTTTGCCTCAAATCAGCGGTAGCGCCAGTTATCTGAACAATTTCGATTTCACGCTGCAAGGAATTTCAGGCAACGCCTTCAACCCGGCCGCTAGTCCAGACGACATTAGTTTGGTCGCTTTTGGGACCAAACAATCCATGAATTCGAGTTTAACTTTGAGTCAGCTGCTGTTTGATGGCTCCTATATTGTAGCGCTTCAGGCTTCCAAAACCTATTTAAAGTATTACGAAAATGCCAAGCAAAAAAGCAATACTGAAATTAGAGAAATGGTAGTCAATTCGTATGGAAACGTGTTATTAGCCCAAGAGAGTATCGCCATCCTGGAAAAAAACAAAGCAACTTTGTCAAAAACTTTATCCGACACTAAAGAAACGTATAAAAACGGATTAATAGAAGAAGAGAATGTTGAGCAATTGCAAATCACATTAGCTTCTATTGAAAGTAATTTAAGCAATACTAAACGACTCTTAGATGTTGCTAACAAGATGTTGAAATTTACCTTAGGCCTTGATTTAAATTCTGACTTGACCTTGACAGACCGATTGGATACTTTATCGATATCCAACCTTGATTTGGCTTTTAGCCAAAGTGGATTTGAAGTTACCAATAATATTAATTACCAAATGGCTTCAAATTTTCAAGAGCAAAGATCCTTAGAATTAAAACTTCAAAAAAGTAAAGCACTGCCTACGTTAGCAGCGGCCGTAAACTTTGGTTATAACTCTTTCGCTAACGATTTTTCATTTGCGGATAGCAAACAAAAATGGAATAAATTCTCCAACCTTGGCGTAAGCTTGAGTGTGCCTATCTTTAGTAGTTTTGGAAGGAGTGCTAAAACACAACAAGCCAAGATTGCCTTTGAACAAGCCAAAACGCAATTGACGCAAACAGAGCAACAATTAAAATTAGCATACGAAAAAGCCAAAAGTGAGTACGAATTCAGCATTGAAGAATATGCCACCTCAAAAAGCAATTTGAATTTGGCCGAGCGTATTGAGAAAAAACAACAAATCAAATTTACCGAAGGATTGTCCTCTAGTTTCGATTTTAGTGAAGCCCAGAGACAATTGTATACTGCGCAACAAAACTATTTGCAATCCATGGTAAACATCATCAACAAAAAAGCTGCACTTGAAAAAATTATCAATAAAAACTAAACCCTTAAACTCATAATCAGTTAAACATGAAAAAAATACTATATCTATCCGCATTTTCGTTGTTTTTGTTCTCTTGTTCTAACGGCAAGACGACTGAAAACATTGACGAGTTAATCAGTGCCAAAAATGTAAAAGCACTACAAGAAAAGAAATCAGCTTTACAAGCCGACATTACTAAAATAGAAGAAGCATTGGCCACCCTTGATGTCAAAAAAGAAGAGGCTTTAGTTTCCATTATGACCGTAAAGGACACTGTATTCAATCATTATCTTGACATACAAGGAAGTGTAGATACCAAGGAAAATATTTTGGTACAACCAGAATTCAGCGGCACCTTGACGTCCCTCACCGTAAAAGCAGGCGACCACGTTACAAAAGGACAAGTACTGGGGAGAATTGACGACGGTGGAATGAGCCAACAATTGGCCAATGCCGAAAATCAATATGCGTTAGCCAAAACTACGTATGAAAGACAAAAAAACCTTTGGGATAAGAAAATTGGTTCTGAGATACAATATCTGCAATCGCAAACCCAAATGGTATCGGCTCAAAAAAGTGTCGCTCAAATAAAAGCTCAATTAGCAAAAACCATTATTCGCGCACCATTTACTGGAAGTATTGACGAGGTTTTTGTAGAAAAAGGACAAGTAGTTGCACCAAGTGTACAAGGCTTGATGCGCATTGTGAACCTAGGCAATATGTATGTTTCTACAACGGTTCCTGAAACCTATATTGGAAAACTAAAAGTAGGTACGGTAGTAGACGTATATTTAACATCACTAGGAAAAACCTATAAAGGAAAAGTACGTCAAGTAGGTAATTTCATCAATCCGAATAACCGAAGCTTTGGTATTGAAGTAGCACTTCCTAACCCAGACAACCTATTGCGACCAAACCAAGTGGCTAAGTTGAAAATCATTGATTACACCAGCAAGGATGCTATCGTAGTACCAACCAATGTAGTTCAAGAAGATGGTAAAGGAGACAAATACATCTACATTGTTGAAGGCAGTAATGGGAAAACAGGTAAAGCTAAAAAAGCAATCGTAACGGTTGGAAAATCATCTGACAATGTTACCGAAATCCTTAGTGGGATTACAGCCAATGAAATCATTGTAACCGAAGGTGTGAATAGCATTTCGGAAGGAATGAAACTAAACTTTTAATCTCCTTTACCCTTAAACACATAAAATATGAGTCATCATAGTAAAGAATTCAGTATATCCAGTTGGGCGATAGATAACCGAGTAACGGTCTATATCTTCACCTTTTTAATCATAATTACAGGATTGTTATCCTATATCAATATGCCCCGCGAAGATTTTCCGGAGATCATTGAAAACAAAGTATATGTTTCGTCGGTTTTTCCGGGAAATTCTGCCGAAGATGTCGAGAAATTAATTGTCAAACCACTCGAAAAAGAAATCAAAAACATCAGTGGGGTTGATAAAGTAACGGCTAATTCTTATCAGGATTACGGAATGATAATTGTCGAGTTTTCCGATAAAGTAGGAATTGAAGAAGCCAAAACCAAAATCAAAGACAAAGTCGATATTGTTAAAGCCGATACTGATTGGCCGAATTTAGACAATGGCAGTAAAGTAGAACCTAGCGTCTTTGAATTAAACATTTCGGAAGAAGTGCCCATTTTGAATATCAATTTAAAGGGAAATTATACCACGCAACAATTAAAAGACTACGGCAAAAAACTTCAAGACGACATTGAAGAAATTCCCGAGGTGAAAAAAGTAGACATCTTGGGTGTAGACGACAAAGAAGTAGAAATTGCTGTTGACATTTTCAAAATGACCGCAGCCCAAGTTTCCTTTGACGACATTCAAAATGCAGTTAAATATGAAAACATGACTATTTCCGGTGGAAATCTGATTTCGCAAGGCTCTCGAAACAACATTCGCGTGGTTGGAGAAGTGAAAGATCCTAAAGAATTAGAAAATGTTATTGTAAAACACAATGGCGGAACGGTATACTTGAAAGATATCGCCTCGGTTAATTTTAAAGAAAAAGAGAAAACAACCTATGCCCGCGAAAGAGGTAAAGAAGTTGTCATGCTGAATGTTAAAAAACGTTCGGGGCAAAATATGATTTCGGCTATTGATCAAGTAAAAGAAAAAATCCACCTCGCTCATGAAAACTATTTGCCCAAGGATTTGCAAGTAGAATTGACCAACGACCAATCTTCGCGTGTAGAGCATCAAGTAGACGAGCTGTCCAATCACATTATTTTCGGAATCGTACTGGTAATGATTGTATTGATGTTTACTATGGGATTGCGTAACTCCCTCTTTGTGGGTGCTGCTATACCGCTGTCCATGATGATTGCATTTACTTTGCTAGCAGCCTTTGGAAAAACGTTAAACACCATGGTGCTATTTGGTTTAGTAATGGGATTAGGATTGCTAGTAGATGATGGTATTGTAGTAGTCGATAATGTATTTGCCAACATGAAAAAAGGCATGTCCCGAATTCAGGCTTCCAAAATTGGTATTGGCGAAATTGCTTGGCCTGTAATCTCCTCCACGGCAACTACTTTGATGGCATTCTTGCCTTTTGCACTGTGGCCTGGGACTATGGGTAAATTCATGATTTATTTTCCGATAACCTTAACGGTAACGCTGACTGCCTCCCTTTTTGTGGCGATGGTCATTAATGCCGCTATGACAGGAGGATCTATGGACATTGAAGATAAAAACGTATCCAAAAAAACGGCAAAATTCTACTCTATTATTTTTGTGATTTTAGGAGTGATTTTTGTGCTCCTTGGTAATGTTTACGATTCTAAATTGGCACGAGCTATTGGACACTTGTCAATCATCTCCTTAGGGTTAATGTGGTTATACAAAATTAAGTTGTACCAATGGACGCAAGATTTCCAACACAGCTTCTTCCCAAGATTAGAGGAAAAGTACAAAACCTTTTTAGCTAAAATATTAACTGGAAAAAGAGCTTGGTATTCACTGATCGGAATAATCGGAATGTTGTTCTTGTCAATAGCACTTTTGAAAGTATTCCCAAGAAAGGTGCTGTTCTTCCCTGATAATACACCACGCCAAGTAATTACGTATATTGAATATCCTCAAGGAACTGATATCAATAAAACCAATAAAGCGACGCTATTTGTTGAAAAACAGATTATCGATATTATGAAAAAATATATCGACCCTAAAACCGACGAAAATTATTTAGCTGAAAGTATAGTATCGCAAGTAGGTGTGGGTGCTGGAAATCCTAATGTAGACGCTGGTTCGGCCAATGAAACTCCGTTCAAAGGAAAAGTAACGGTGAATTTCACTGAGTTTAAATTTAGACGGGGCGCTAATACTTCTGATGTTTTGGAAGAAATTCGCCGCCGCGTTAAGGGAATTGCTGGCGCTAAAGTTACTGTTGAAAAAGATGCAAACGGGCCGCCGGCTGGGTATCCTATCAGTGTACAATTAACTGGTGCTGCGGGTGCCGATTATGATGTGATGCTGAAAGAAGCCGATAAAATGATTGCCTTTATTGACTCCAAAAAGATACCAGGAATTGAGCGCTTGAATGTGGATGTGAACAAAGAGAGTCCGGAATTGGAAGTAAAAGTTGACCGTGTAAATGCGGGTAGCTTGGGGGTATCGACCGGACAGTTAGGGTTTAACCTGCGCCGTTCGGTATATGGACAAGAAATTTCTACGTTTAAAGAAGGGGATGACGATTACAACATCGTAGTTCGCATGCAGGAAGACCAACGCAAAAACGAAAACATCTTGTTTAATCAAGCGTTAACCTTCCGCAATCAAGCCAATGGACAGATGATGCAAGTACCTATATCGGCGGTTTCTCAAACGGAAAAGACCAATACGTATAATCAAATCAAACGAAAAGATTACAAGCGTATTATGACGATTTATTCCAATGTATTGACAGGCTACAACGGCGATGAAATTACCAAACAAATCGCAACCGAATTGAAAGGATATGAATTGCCAAAAGGTATAAGCTATTCGTTCTCGGGTGTGCAAGAAGAACAAGGTAAAAACCAAAGTTTCTTGATGTACGCCTTGTTCTTAGCCATGGCAGGAATCACGATAATCATCGTTCTACAGTTTAACTCCGTATCGAAAACTGTAGTGATTTTATTCACGGTTTTACTGAGCTTCAGTGGGGTGTTTTATGGCTATGTCATTGCTGGAATGGACTTTGTGGTCCTCATGACCATGATGGGTATCATTTCCTTGGCCGGAATCGTGGTGAAAAATGGAATTGTATTGATGGATTTCTTTGTCTTACTATTGGATAAAAAAGTAGCCGATAAAGGGGTGGAAAGCCACAATGATTTGACGCTAGACGAAATTAAAGAGATCATCATTGAAAGTGGTAAAAACCGTTTACGTCCGGTACTGTTAACGGCCTTAACTGCGGTATTGGGATTAATTCCTTTGGCTATAGGATTAAACTTCGATTTCTTTGGATTAGTGACCGATTTGAATCCACACTTGTATATGGGTGGAGACAATGTGATTTTCTGGTCACCTTTGGCTTGGACGATTATCTTCGGATTGACCTACGCCACTATTTTGACCTTAATTATGGTGCCCGTAATGTTCTTCTTAGTGAAACGAACCAAATACTGGTTAAGAGATCGTAGACAAAAGTCGGCCGCAATCGAATAAAACAATAGAATCACAAAGAAGCCCGCCTAATTTATTATTAGGCGGGCTTTTTAATAGCAATGAATTTTGAATTATTGAAGCGATACTTTTTTTACTGTTTACCAACTTTGTTGAAAATATCGCAAACTTTTGCAGCATCAGTTGATATGTAAAAGACTTGAAATGCGCGTTTCCCTGGGAAACAATCTATTATTAATTACTATACTAGTTACACAACCGCCTGTTATTAATAATCAAACCACTTATACATAAAAAAAGGAAGCCTTTTGGGCTTCCTTTTTTTATTAAACTATCTAAAAGATTATTCAACAATAATCTTTTTAACTATTTTTTTACTGCCATCCGTTACATTAACCAAGTAAATACCTGCTTGTGCATTATTTAATTGAATGTTTTCGTTGAAAGTAGCTTGACTAGCATAGTTGTTTTCGAAAATTCTTCTACCACTCATATCGTATACTGTGATCTTAACTTCGTTAGCAGAAGGGTTATCAAATTTAACATTGAAATTCCCTCGGTTTGGATTTGGATAAATCGTTAAGTCAGCAATTTCATAATCATTTGTACCCAACGTACAACCAAAATCAAGTGCCCAATTTACTAGAGTACCTGTATTGTTTGCTGCATTATCTGTGACTGTTAAAGTCCAGTTACCGGCTGACGTTTTATTATTATACCCTGACAACGCTGTAGACGCTTGAGAAGCTTGGTGAGTTCCAACCGTTGGGCTAGCACATGCAGTTGAAATACTTCCTGTTCCATCGGCAAATGTCATGTCGATACCCGAATAAGTAGCGGAATTACAGGTGCGGTTCCATAATGTTCTTAATGTTCCATCAGGGTGGGTAAGTTTTACGACTAGGTCACCAATTTTAGTATGGTTAATTTTAAGGTTAACTTTTAAACTCGTAATGTTGAATGCATCAGGAACGTTAATGATTGAAGTGGTAGTTGCACCAGCAGTGCTTGACCCCGTTCCATCTGCAATGGCAGCGTTTGGAGTCGTAGCATACGTATTACATTCAGCTCCAATTGAAAACGCTTTTGAATTAATAGCAAAAAACACATTAGCTGTTGGCTCCACTAAAACTCTACAGTTTAAAGAACCGACAGCAGGCACGGTAATTGTTTCTGTTCCGTCATTTGCGGTATTTGAAACTAAAATAGTATCATAGGTTAAACCCCCATCGAGAGATAATCTAATATTTACATTAGTCGCTCCAGCCAATATTGTAGTATTAGCCACGTCCCATGTAATAGTTTGTTGTTGACCTGGTAACCAATTTATATTTGGAGTACTTTGCGAAGTAACAACAAATGGCCCCGCTGTTGCTAAAGTGGTAATAGTGGTCTCGTCCGAGTTAGTTTGACCTCCATTAAGCACATTATCTCGAACCGTAAAAGTAAACTTAGAAGTTCTTCCAACTGAGGTTAAAGTCTCCCAAGTTGTTCCATTATTTCCAGCCAAAACCGTTGCCAAAGCAGGGAAATATCGGTAAGGAACTGAGGTTGGCTCAAAAGATCTAAAGTTTGGTCCTGTGGTTTTAGTTTCAGATGGAAAAGATGCCGCTGGAGTATTAGTCGAAGCATCATCGTTTTCTTCCCAACAATACGTTAGTGTCTCTCCTGCTTGTCCGGTAGCAATACCCGTTAATTTAAACGGTGTTAAAATAGGAATCGAATAATTAACTCCTGCATCAGCTGTTGGTTTTAAGTTGGTAAATGCAGGCGTTGATGATGCATTATAAGAAATTGGACAAGTTTTAGGTGCTAAATTGGTCTGAATTTGTAAAATACTTCTGTAGGCAAAATACGGATCTGAATGTGCTTGCACGTCAGTACTTCCTGTAATTCCTGCATACCCCATTATCGTAGATCCACTTCCAGGTTCTACATTTACTTGTGTATTTTCTCCGCCACCAGAACCTCCGTAAGAGAATGTATGATTAGCTCCCATTTGGTGACCCATTTCGTGTGCTACATAATCAATGTCAAAATTATCTCCTACTGGTCCACCAGTTCCAGGTGAGGTAATTCCACTTCCTTTTGAACCATTCGTACAAACACAACCAATACATCCTGCATTTCCTCCTCCTCCAGAGGCTCCAAACAAGTGACCGATATCATAATTGGCTTCTCCAATAACGGCCGTCAAATTAGATTGTAATTCAGAATTCCAATTGTTCATGTTTGCTGCAGCAGAGTATGGGTCGGTTGCAGCATTAGTATAAATAACTAAATTAGTATCGGCTATTATAAGTAATTTGACCGCTAAATCATTTTCAAAGACAAAATTTACACGAGTCATCGTCGCATTCATCCCAGCTAAAGCACCTGCGGTGGTCCCTCCATAGTAAGCACCATATTCTCCCGTACACGACAAAGCTAAACGCATTGTTTTGTAGATTTCGGTATTCGAAAGCACGGATAAATTGTTTTTTAACTGTTGTGTTAAAGCCACATCATCTACTGTAGAACAAGTAAACGTATCATTTCCTTCTATTCTAGTTTTTGAATCAAAAACTACGTAAGCTGACTTGTCTTTCGTGTAGGCTTCAATAAATTCCGAACTTTTATCAGCACGGCTAATCATCGTTTGAATTCCGATTGGAGCAAAACTAAAACATAATCTCGCTGCAGGATCTGTGATTCCTTGACCAACAAACGCTCTAATATCTGGATATTGTGCTTGCAATGCAGGCTCGAAGTTTGACGATTCCCAAACTAAGAATTTCTCAAATTGTCCCTCTGCATTGGGTAACAAAATTTCAACTCCTGCTTTTCCTGATGCAATAGTAGCTACAGCTGCAAGTTGCGACTTGAAAAGATTGGCGTTAAATTGAATAAATTTTTGATTTTCAGAGTACGGTCCATCTTTAACTCGCTCTGAAGTAATTGATCTTTCATCGTCAATCAACTGCCAAGGGTTATTGCGCTGTGCAAAACTTTGACCGATGGTAAACAACAAAATCAATAATAGGTACTGTTTTTTCATGGTGGTTTTTAGTTAAATAAAAGAAGCCAAAGATAATTATCTTTCAATACTTTACAAATTCAAAGCATTTTTTTTGAATCATCTGTATAGAATTTTAACATATTCTTACACATTCTTCAAATTTAAATTGTTTTCGGCTGGTTATTGATAAATCGATTCATTACTTGTAATGAAAAACATTTATAATCACTTTTACCCTACCTTTTCCTGTTTCGACAACTATTTTAATAAATAAAATGGCCAACTATTTTTATATTTGTTGGGAAGCTATACTGCTTGGTATTAACAAATTTCAAACTATGAAACCACTAATTGCTGTCATTTCCTTGTTCCTATTTATAGTTCTCGCCTCCTGTGGCAATCGCCCTACTGCGCAACTGGATAAAATAAATTTAAAAACAACGGTCTTTAAGAACGGAAAAGAAACCCTTGCCCTCTTAAAAAATAAACGCCTTGACACCCTTACCGTCAATGGACATCTTACCTATCAAATTACAGACAATCCTACTTCTGATGTCCTACTTTTTAGTTATGAAAAGGATATGGATAAAGTGGAGGTTGACGGCGGATTGCGGGAAGAGGTCCTATTTGAAATCCCAAAAGGAGACCTTGCTCTAACCTTTAAGGATTCCGATCTGCAGCAAACCAAAATGCTTTTTGGACGTTATTGCTATTGCAGGGGTCAAAATGGCATCGTGAAAATTAACGACGGTACGCTTAATCTTAGTCGAAAAAAAGAGGTTTTACATTTAAACCTTGAATTCCATAGCAATAGTATCCCCCAAGCCTTTGACAATATAAGTTCAAAATAAGAACCATCCAATAATTTGAAATTAAAAAGCATTGCTTTAACTTCGCTCCCTCAATTGCATTTTTTGAAAATAATTCATTCCATACAAGCTTATACGTCGCTCAAACCTACCGTAGTTACTATTGGTACTTTTGACGGGGTGCATCTTGGTCATACGAAAATAATTGACCAGATTGTAGCGAATGCTAAGGAATTGGATTGTGAAAGCTTGGTTTTAACTTTTTTCCCGCATCCAAGGGCCGTCCTTCAGGAAGGAACTGAGATGAAACAGTTGTCCACCTTGGACGAAAAAATATGCCTCCTAGACCAATTAGGAGTTGATCACTTGGTCATTCATCCTTTTGATAAAGAGTTCTCCCGATTAACAGCCGAAGCTTTTGTCAAAGAAGTGTTGGTAAAAACCTTTAAGGTAAAAAAAATAATCATTGGCCATGACCATCGCTTTGGGAGAAATCGTACGGCAAATATTCAAGATTTAATAGGCTTTGGCTTAACTTATGGTTTTGAAGTAGCTCAAATCTCTGTAGAAGAGATTAATGCGGTCGCTATAAGCTCTACAAAAATCAGAACGGCTTTGGAGGAAGGCAATGTTGGATTAGCCAATGAGTATTTGGGTTATGAATATTCCTTAACTGGTACCGTTGTGAAGGGGCAGCAATTAGGGCGAACACTTGGGTACCCTACCGCCAATATAGCGATTGCAGAAGACTACAAACTCATTCCTCGGAACGGTGTTTATGTAGCTAAAAGCGTCATTGTTGGTAAAACTGTTTACGGCATGATGAATATTGGCACCCGGCCTACCACAGATGGTAGCTTGCAAACCATCGAAATTTACTTCTTCGATTTCAATCAGTCCTTGTACGATGAAACCCTTACCGTATCTTTTCTACTTCGGATGCGTGAAGAGCAAAAATTTGAATCATTAGAAGCCTTAAAAAATCAATTAGCGGTTGACAAAAACACCGCTCTTACTTATATAGCCTCTTTATAAGTATTTGCATTTCAATGAATAAAAGATTTATTTGAGATTACTCTTCTTCCGTTTTCTTTACAGATGGTTCAGCTTTGATCGACTGCTTCTTTTATACACTGAAACACAAACTTATGAAACTTATTAGAGAATTACTTTAGGGAATTTTTTGGCCATTCCCAGTATTTTCAACTTCAAATGTTCAATGTACTATTTTTTGTACGATGGGGTCTAACGAACTTTAAAATCGAATTCTATTGAAAAGAAAAACGGATACGTAATTACTTTATTGTCCGCTTCGATTACCGCTCTTTTGGAAGTCCTCCTTAGCGTAGCTGCCTTCTGAATTAGTCTCTACTTAGGCTGTGGTGCTGTTTACATCGCTATTCTTTCGGGCGCATTTTTAGTGAGTTGACATCCTACAATAAACGAGTATAGTTATGGGTGATGTTTGAATGAATTGCTTCGTCCGTGATTTAGTCTTTGTAGCCATGCAACAATGGAGTACAAAAATAGCAACACTTGATACCTAACTTTTCTTTTAACACGGACAAAATTGTAACTTATTGACAATTTAACTACTTTTGGTGCACTAAAACGAGGACCTATGAGTATTACTAAACACAATTGGACTAAAGAAGAAATCATTGCTATTTATAACAAACCTTTAATGGATTTGCTATATGAAGCAGCCAGCATACATCGCGAGCATCATGATCCTAATGTAGTCCAAGTTTCAACCCTTCTATCTATTAAAACAGGTGGATGTCCAGAAGATTGTGGCTATTGCCCGCAAGCGGCTCGTTACCATACAGATATTGAAGGTAATGATTTGATGACGGTAAGTCAAGTTAAAGCGCAAGCATTGCGCGCTAAATCTAATGGTTCTTCTCGCGTGTGTATGGGTGCTGCGTGGCGTAATGTAAAAGACGGAGAAGAATTTGACCAAGTTTTGGAAATGGTGCGCACCATCAACAAACTGGACATGGAAGTTTGTTGTACGTTAGGAATGCTAACCGAAAACCAAGCTAAACGCTTGGCGGAAGCTGGATTGTATGCCTATAACCACAATTTAGACACCTCGGAAGATTACTATAAAGAAGTTATTTCTACTCGTGGATTTGAAGACCGTTTGAATACCATTGAAAATGTTCGCAAAACCAATGTTACCGTGTGCAGCGGCGGAATTATCGGAATGGGAGAAAGCATTGAAGACCGCGCCGGAATGTTAGTAGCACTTTCTACACTAAATCCACAACCTGAGTCGGTTCCTATAAATGCTTTAGTAGCCGTAGAAGGCACCCCAATGGAACATGAAAAACCAGTGGAGATTTGGGAAATGATTCGTATGGTTGCCACTACACGAATAGTGATGCCTGAAACACAAGTACGTTTGTCTGCGGGTAGAACCGAAATGTCTCGTGAGGGACAAGCCATGTGTTTCTTTGCGGGCGCGAATTCAATCTTTGCAGGCGATAAGTTATTGACCACTCCAAATCCTGATGTGAATGAGGACATGAAAATGTTTGAAGCGCTAGGTTTAGTAGCGCAAAAACCGTTTATCAAAGTGATGCAACCTAAAACTGTGGAGGCTGAGGATTCGCAATACCAATCTTTAGGTGAAAAACCAAAATGGTCTAGACCAGGGCATACTATTGAAAGAAACTTAGAAGCTTCAACTAAAGGAAAATAAGGTCTAACCAAGTGCTTTGTTTAAAGCCAACTGATGCAATAAAAAAGCGTTCTTGTTAAAACAAGAACGCTTTTTTATTGCTGTTTTTGAAAAGCTATCCTATAATTTTTCGTGTCACTACCGTTCCGCTTACTAATTTAATTTTTATGATTAAGGTTTGTGTAGCACTCGAAAGATTCTGGGTTTTAAATTCGTTATTGCCAATGTTTTTGGCCGAAAGTAAGGTCCTTCCTAAGACATCAAAAACGGTAACTTCTTGCAGGTTTTCTAAATACGACTCGATAGCCATTGTTCCACTATTTGTTGTCACAATTACACTATTATCCAATGAGGTAAAGGAAGAATTTCCAAGCGTTTCATTGGTATAACGCAATACAAAACGGTTGTTGAATTTACCCTCTTCAGCAGTAAAGACATAAGGCGCTTGTTTTAAATCATAAATAAGTTGCAACTGTTTATCTTCTAAGTAGATGTTAGTATCGTTCAAAAATAAACCGTCTACTTT
>Ga0114967_10001078_pt1 | contig 22687 bp, 22 predicted proteins | sample M_130628_MF_Meta_FD_92639 | JGI IMG/M metagenome (GOLD analysis project Ga0114967, IMG submission 92639) | Freshwater microbial communities from Lake Montjoie, Canada to study carbon cycling - M_130628_MF_MetaG | ecosystem: Environmental > Aquatic > Freshwater > Lake | place: Lake Montjoie... | reverse complement strand
TGATCAGGTGCGTCCGGTTCAGGCCGTGGCCTTGCCGATGCCGAAGCCGATTCCGCCGAAGACCAGGACGCCGCCGGCGAGACCGCCGAGGACGTACATCCAGTTTTCCGCGACGAGCTTCGCGATGTCCGTGTAGTTGCCGACGGCCATCTCGGCCACGGCCCAGCCTGCGCCGCCAAGCGCAAGCGCAGCCACGATCATGGCGCCGCCCGCGAAACCCGAGAACTTCGGATCGTGGGCCTCGGCCAGCGTGGCCGTGCCGAAGGTGACGCCGGTGGTGCCGGCCGTGACGGGGGCAGCTTCCTCGGTTGCGGCAGCTTCGCCGCCGCCGAAGATGTCCGCTGCGTTCTCCGGGATGGAGGCAGCGTCGTCGCCGCCCATGCTCTCCTCGATCATCTGCGCGCCGAAGAAGCTCTCGTCGCTCGAGATGTCCAGGAGGCCGCTGCCGGAGCCGACGGCTTCGAGCTGCGTCTGGCCAGGGTTGAGCGCCATGGAGTCGTCCATGCCGCCGCCCTTGGCTGCGGCGGACGGAGCGTCCATCATCATGCTCTCGGCATTGCTGTCGGCGAGGCCGAGTCCGCCCATCGCGCTGCCGCCGCTGCTGGCAGCGGGGGAGCGGGTCGGGGCGGCGGCGCGCGCCGCCGGTGCCGGCGTCGGCTTGGCGGCCGGCGCATCGTCGTCGTCGGCAAGCATCAGGTCGTCGAGGCCCATCGAGTCATCGGCGCCGCTCGCTGCCACGGGCGCAGGGCCGTCATCGAGGCGGAGTTCGTCCCCCAGGCTCAGTTCATCGCCCAGGCTCAGTTCATCGCTCGCACCGGCGCCCATCGCGGGAGAGGTCCCGGGGCTGCTGTCCTCCATGCGCAGGTCGTCGCCAAGGCCGACGTTCATGGCCGGTGTGGCGCCCGGGCTGCTGTCGTCCAGGCGCAGTTCATCCATGCCACCCATGGAGCTGCCGCCGAGCTGCACGCTGCTGCCGCCACCGCTGCTGGAGAGGTCGAGCCCTTCGAGGTTGATCTCGCTGCCCATGTCCGCGTCGCCCGCCAGCTGGTCGATGGCGGAACGGCGGAAGAGGACCTGGTCCTTGTCGCGGAGCTCGACGAGCTGCCCGGCGCGGGCCATGCTCATCACTTCGTCCGTGGACTTGCGGAGCTTCTGGGCGGCTTCCTCGAGCGTGTAGAACAACTTGGCCATGGTGGGTCTTCCGAAGGTGTCTACCCGCCGGTCGGCGGGGGCGGGCCGTCCAAGACGGCCGAGAGGGTCGTACGCTACCTCCGGCCATGATCCGCCTGCAAGCGATCTGGCCAGCCCATGACCATCCGCAGGACCACAAATTCAGGTTCCATCAGGGTTGCCACGCCGGCTCCGGCACCGGCTCCCGGCCCGGATTTGGGCAATCCGATGGCCATTTGCAGGCTGCTGGAGGCTTGGTTCCCGGGGGCGGCCCGGGTCCTGCCCTGGCGGGAGCGCCGAACCGGCTACGGCGCCCTCGTCAGCGAATTGATGCTCCAGCAGACCCAGGTTTCCCGGGTGGTGGACGCCTTTGCCCGGTTCATGGCGCGGTTCCCCACGGTGGTGGCCCTGGCGGACGCCGAGGAGGGCGAGGTCCTCGCCGCCTGGCAGGGTCTCGGTTACTACCGCCGGGCGCGGCTCCTCCACCGTGCGGCACGCGCCATTCGAGACGCCCACGGGGGCACCGTCCCGGCCGACGCCGAGGCCCTGACCACGCTCCCGGGCATCGGCCGCTACACGGCCGGCGCCATCGCCAGCATCGTCTTTGGCCAGCGCACCCCCATCGTGGACGGCAATGTGCTGCGGCTGCTCTCGCGGCTTGCGGACCATCCGACACGCATGGGCGACCCCGCCGCGGAGCGATGGGCGTGGGTTCAGGCAGAGCGCCTGGTGCAGGTCTCGGTCTCGCCGGCCGTGTGCAACGAGGCGCTGATGGAGCTTGGCGCCACCGTGTGCACGCCCGCCGCGCCACGCTGCGGCTCCTGCCCGCTGGCCGGCCTGTGCGCTGCCCGTGCCTCCGGCCGTGCCGCCGAGATCCCCGCGCCGCGCAAGGCTGCCGCCCGGCGGACGCTCCACTGGCACGCGCTGGTGGATGTCACGCCGGAGGGCCTCCTCATCGCGGAGCGCCCGGCCACCGGGCTCTGGGCACGCATGCACCAGCCGCCCACCGTGGAGGCGGCGCAGCCGCTCGATGAAGCCGCGCTGGCCCGGCAGTGGGGCGCCGAGGTCCGTCGTGTCGGTGCGTTCACCCACGTCACCAGCCATCGGGACGTCGAGTTCGCGGTGTTCGTTGCCCGCCATGCAGGATCGCCCGCCGTGGAAGGCGCGCGCCGCGTCGCCCTGGGTTCGCTTGAATCCGTTGCCTTGTCCAACGCCGCCTGGCGCGTGCTCGAGTGCGCCGGTGTCCCGGTCAGGACGCCACCCTCGGCATCGGCTGGTCGCCGCGCTGGTCGCGCTGGTCGGAGCGCGCCGACGGATAGCTGATGCGCCCGTGGTAGATGGCGTTGAGGCTCTTGATCACCGAGTCCTCCACCGAACGCAGCTCGCGCAGCGTCAGCGGGCTGTCGTCGAACTGGCCGTCCACCAGCCGCTTGTGGCTGAGGTCGCGCACCAGCTGCTCGATGCGCGCGGGCGTGGGCTCGCTCAGCGTGCGGCTTGCGCTCTCCACGCAGTCGCAGAGCATCATCACCGCTGCCTCGCGCGTGCGCGGCTTCGGGCCGGGATAGCGGAAGTCCGCCTCGTTCAGCTCGTCGTCGCCGGCCTTGCGCTGTGCGGCGTGGAAGAAGTACTCCATCAGCGTGGTGCCGTGGTGGCTCTCGATGAAGTGACGCACGCTGCGCGGCAGCCGGTACTCGGCCGCCAGCTCCATGCCGTCCTTCACGTGTCCCACGATCACCAGCAGGCTCATGGCGGGCGACAGTCGCTCGTGGCGATTGATGCCCGTCTGGTTCTCCACGAAGTACTCGGGCTTGTTCACCTTACCGATGTCGTGGTATAGGGCGCCCACGTAGGTGAGCAATCCGTCCGCGCCGATCGACTCCGCCGCGGCCTCGGCGATGTTGGCCACCTGCAGCGAGTGGTTCCACGTGCCCGGCGCGCGCCGCTGCAGCTCGCGCAGGAGCGGTTGCTTCGGGTCGCGCAGTTCGCCCAGGGTCAGGCCGGTGGTCACCGAGAAGAGCCGCTCGATGGTCGAGAGCAGGCCGATCACCAGGAAGCCCACGAAGAACGCGGTCACCACCGAGACCAGCGCGTCGCCGAGCATCGGGACGGCGGAATCGCCGTTGGCCGCGCCGTTGGAGATGCCGGCAAGGATCACCGCGATTCCGGCCGCCGCGCCGGAAGCAAGCGCCGCGGTCACGAGCGTCGAGCGGTGCCGCACGTCGCGCAGCGCGATCGCGAATGCCACCGACGAGGCGAGCGTCGCGAGGAACACGCCCGCGGGCGGGTGCAGCGCGAAGATCGCCAGCACGCCCTGCAGCAGGATGGCCAGGAGGGAGACGCGGAGCCCGAAGACGATGGTGACCACGCCCGTGGCCAGCAGGCCGCTGCCCACCAGGCAGAAGAGGAGGGCGCGCGGGAAGATGCTCGACACCGGCGCCGTCAGCGCCAGCGGCAGGAGCGCAATGGCAAGGAGCGCCGCCAGGCGCTGCCAGTTGCGGAACAGCGCGGGCTCGTGCTCGGCCAGATAGACGGAGAGGAGGAGCGCAAGCGCCAGTGCAAGTGCGCCGGCTTCGGCCAGCGAACCGAGGTAGCCGGCGGTGCCGCGGGACTCGGAGTTGCGGCGCTGCTCGTCGGCGGCCATCGCCACCTGCTCGGCGGTGAGCGTGTCGCCCGGCGTGAACACCGTCTCGCCGCGCGCGTGGATGCGCACCGTCGGCGCCACGGCATCGGCGGCGTCGTCGGCGGCGATCTTCGTGGCACCGGAGTCGAATGCCACGGTGGCGCGCGGTTCGGCGAGGATCGGGCCCACGGAGACGCGGGCAAGTTCCATCGGGAAACCGGCCTCGGTGGCTTCGGCAACCAGCCGCGCACGCATGGGGGCGGGGTCATCGGCACGGAGCTCGATGGCGCCGCGGCCAAGCGTGCTGCTGCGCGCGCGATCGCCCGGAAGGTCGGCGCGGGGCGGAATCACCACCATCCGGCGTGCGGCGGTCGAATACGCCTCGAACTCGGCGGGAGCCACCAGCGGAACGCCGGTGGTGAGGTTCGCCACCATTCGATCGGTCCAGCGCTTCCACTGGTCCAGCTCATCGGTCTCGTCCAGTTCCTTCAGCGCCCGGAAGCTTGCTGGGCCGAGCCCGTAGCGCTCGACCACCGTTGCAGGGACCTCGGCCAGCGTCGGCTTGTCGCGCAGCAGGAGCGGCAGTGCCTCGATCTCGCCGCGCATGCGGTCCAGGTAGTCGGTGTTGGCGGTGTAGACCAGCGGCGCGGCCTTGCGTGCTTCCTCGCGGCGCTCGCGGGTGGCCGTCTCGTCCACGTCGCGGTACTCGAGCCGGTTGACGCGGCTGACGTCGACGCGCTGGCCCACGAACTCGCGCGGCAGCTGGCTGCTCCAGGAAACCATCACGGCCGCCACCGCCACGAACGCGCCCATGACCAGCACGGCGCTCATGTTGCGCTCGTCGCGCAGCCATGCCAGGATCGGCGAAGTCTGCCGTGGCAGCTTTCGGCGAAGGCGGATCCGCCGACCGGAGCGGCCTGGGCGGGAAGGTTGTTGTCCGAAGACCATGGGTGGTTGCTGGCGCGACCGGCGTCCCGGGAGGGATGCCCTGAAAAGTCTATCGGTCACCGCAGGGGATCCGCCGTATCGATGGGTACCATCACCCCCGATGCAGGAACGCGACGCTTCAATCACACGCTCCGGGCCCTTTTATCGGTGCGCCGCGATCGGCGTGGCTGCTTCGCTCATCGTCTTGGTCGGCTGCGGCGGCCCGGACGCCGCATCCACCAATGTCCGCTGGGAAGGCGATCAGTTCGCACCCAACGTGGTGCTCTCCGGAACATCTGCCGACGCTGCCGTCAGCGGCATCCGCGCGCCCACGGCGGGCTACCAGGCGCGGCCGTTGGTTGCTGCCGCGGATGGCGTCCGCTGGTCGGACGTGAAGATGGCCATTCGCAACGTGGCGGAGCACAATTTCCGCGGCGTGCAATCCATCAATGCCACCGACGCACTTGTCACGGCGACGATCGTCTCGGCCGATGGCCAGCGCGGCACGGTCCGCGTGACCAAGGGTGCCGCCGGCGAGATCACCGCGCAGGTCCAGCTGGGCACGTTCCCGGATTCCAAGGTCGATGGCGCGTTCGTGCAGGAGTTCGATCGCGAGATGCGCCGCCTCGGTGCCATCGCCCAGCCGCAGGCGTGATTGCCGCGCCGGCGCGTGCGCTCAGGCGTGGATCGCCGGCACATGCGCCGACGTCCGCGACGCCAGCGCACGCTCGAGCATCCGCGCCGCACGCAGCAGCCGGTCTTCCTCGAACGCATTCGCCTGCAGCTGCACGCCCACGGGGAGGGCCTTGCCGTCGCGCATGGCGAAGCCCGCGGGAATGCTGATCCCGCAGATCCCCGCGATGTTCGTGTTCACGGTGTAGACGTCGCAGAGGTACATCGCCAGCGGGTCGGAATTGGCGCCGAAGCCGAACGCGGGCGTCGCGGCGGTGGGGCCAAGGAGCACGTCGCAGGCCGTGAAGGCACGGTCGAACTCCTCCTTGATGCGCCGGCGCACCTGGAGCGCGCGCTTGTAGAAGGCGTCGTAGTAGCCGCTGGAAAGCATGTAGGTTCCCAGCATGATGCGGCGCTGCACCTCAGGGCCGAAGCCCTCCGAGCGGCTGCGCGCATAGAGCGTGAAGAGTTCCTCGCCGGGCTTGAGCTGCGCACGGTGCCCGTAGCGGATGCCGTCGTAGCGGGCCAGGTTGCTCGAGGCCTCCGCGGGCGCGATCACGTAGTAGGTGCTGATGCCCACGTCGGTGAGCGGCAGCTCCACGTCCACGATGGTCGCCCCCATGGCGCGGTACGCATCGGCGGCGGCCTGCACGGCGGCGTTGACCTCGGGGTCGTTGGCATCGCTCACGTACTGGCGCGGGATGCCCACGCGCAGGCCTTCCCACGGCTGCTCCACCGTGGTCGCCAGTCGCGTCGGCGGTCGGTCGGCGGTGGTGCTGTCGCGCTCGTCGACGCCGCTCATGACGTCGAGCAGCAGTGCCGCATCGCGCACGCTGCGCGTCATCGGCCCCACCTGGTCGAGGCTCGATCCGAACGCCACCAGTCCCCAGCGGCTGATGCGTCCGTACGTGGGCTTCAGGCCCACGATGCCGCAGAACGAGGCAGGCTGTCGGATCGATCCGCCGGTGTCGCTGCCGAGCGCTGCGGCGCAGAGACCCGCGGCCACCGCCGCGGCGCTCCCGGCGCTGCTCCCGCCCGGCACGCGCGATGCGTCCCAGGGGTTGCGCACGGGGCCCCACTTGCAGTGTTCGCCCGAGGAACCCATGGCGAATTCATCCAGGTTGGTCTTGCCGGTGACGATCGCGCCCGCGTGGAGCAGGCGTTCCACGGCGGCCGCATCGAACGGCGAGCGGTAGTTCTCCAGCATCCGGCTCGAGCACGTGGTGCGTCCGAGCACGGTGGCCAGGTTGTCCTTCACCGCGATCGGCATGCCGGCAAGCGGCGGAAGCGGGCGTCCGGCGCGCGCATCGATGTCCACCTTGCGCGCTGCCTCCATCGCCTGCTCCTCGAACACCTCGTGGTACGCGTTGAGCTGCGGGTTGTGCATGCGTGCGCCGGCCATCATGGTGGCGCAGATCGACTCCGCGGTCACGGAGCCGTTCGCCACGGCATCGCGCATGGCGGTCATGTCCATGGCGGGTTGGTTGTTCGTGGTGGTCGGGATGGCCATTTCAGTCTCCCTCCGCAAGGACCTTGGGCACCGCCAGGAACCGTCCCTCGACCGCCGGCGCATTCATGAGCACGGCCTCGATGGGCAGGCCGTCCACGGGCACGTCCTCCGCGAGCCGATTGTGGCTCTCGAACGGATGGGCCATGGGCTCCACGCCCGCCAGGTCCACGGCGTCGAGTTGCGCAATGTGCCCGAGCACCGCGGCCAGCTGCATGCGGTACTGCTCGATTCGTTCCGGGGCCACCTCGAGCCGCGCAAGCTTGGCCACGTGCGTGACCTGCGCGGCCGTCAGAGCCACCTGTGTGCTGGCCGGGGTGTCTGGCATGGCGTGGAAGTGTACGAAGACCCGCTATCTTGGCGCGCTCCATGGCAAAGAGCGAACTCGCGATCGGCATCGACCTCGGCGGCACCAACATGAGCGTGGGAGTGGTCGACCGCCGTGGCCGCATCGCGGGGCGTGCCAAGAAGAAGACCAAGGCGCACGAAGGCAAGGACACCGTCGTCGAGCGGCTGGTGGTTGCCATGGAAGCCGCCTGCGAGGACGCCAAGGTCAAGCTCTCCGACATCCGCACCGTGGGCATCGGCGCGCCCGGCCCCGTGGACTACGAGCGCGGCGTGGTCATCACCGCCGGCAACCTCGGCTGGAAGAACGTGCCGCTCGGCGAGATCCTCCGCAAGAAGGTGGGCATCCCGGTGAGCGTGGACAACGATGCCAACGTCGCCGCGTGGGGCGAGGCAACCGTGGGCGCCGGCGAGGGCTCCGATTCGCTGCTTGCCGTGTGGGTGGGCACCGGCGTGGGTGCCGGCATCGTGGTCAACCGCGGCGTGTGGCGCGGCGACCTCTGGACCGCGGGCGAGATCGGCCACGTGGTCGTCTATCCGAACGGCCAGCCCGGGAACCGCAAGCTCGAGGAGTTCTGCAGCCGCACCGGCATGGTGCGCTCGCTCACCACGCTCGCCGGCCTGCATCCGGACTCGCTCTTCAGCAAGGCGCTCGCCAGGCACCTGGAGGAGGGCAAGGTCGGCCCCATGGGAAGCGGGGCCCTCGCCGAGTGCTACCTGGCGGGCGACCCGCTGGTGTGCGACGTGGTGAATTCGGCCGCCGACCTCCTCGGCTGCACCATCGCCAACTGGATCACCATGATGTCGATGCGCACGGTGGTCCTCGGCGGCGGCGTCTCCGAGGCGCTCGGCAAGCCGTACCTCGAGCGCGTGGAGGAATCGGTGCGCCGCCACGTCTTCCCGTCGGCGCTGGCACCGAAGGTCAACCTGCGCCTCACCAAGCTCAAGGACGATGCCGGCGTGCTGGGCGCGGCGATGCTTGCCTGGCAGGCGCTCGGGTGAACGGCGCGCGCGGGCGGACCCGATCACCAAACGAAAGCGGCCACGGCAGATGCCGTGGCCGCTGTGTTTCGTGGTCTTCGTGCCTGCTGCGCGATGCGCCCGGTCACTTGCGGTTGGCGGCCGCCATGCGGAAGGCCAGCTTCAGCGACTCCAGGTAGATCCAGACCAGCGTGACCATCAGTGCGTAGGCGAAGTACCACTCGTACTCCTTGCTCACGCGCGAGGCCACCGCGTTCTCGATCATCTGGAAGTCGATCACCAGCCAGAGCGACGCCACGATCAGGATGAAGCCGTTGATGGCCACGCCCACCCACGCCCCCTGGCCGCCCTGGAGCGCGCTCTGCAGGCCGAGGCCCGGGATCTGCACGCCGAAGAGGCTGAGGATGAAGGCCGCGAAGTACATCAGGCCGATGCCGATCGTCAGCGTGGAGACCACCGCCACGAAGGTGCCGGTGGGCTTGATGAGGCCGGCGCGGTAGCAGATGAGCATGGCCGCGGTGATGGCCAGCGTGATGACGAAGGCCTGCATGCCCAGCCCGCCGAGCGTCTTGATGCCGCGGTCGGCGAGGACGGCGTCCAGCAGCAGGGCCATCACGCCGAGCATGGCGCCCTGCGTCACGCTGTAGAGCGGGGCGCACCAGTACGCGCGCTCCGGCTTGCGCCAGAGGGCGAAGAAGCAGACGAGGCTCGCCACCAGGGAGCCGATGAAGACGCCCAGGATCGCGCCGCTGCCGACCGCGCGCACGAGCGCCGCGCCGCCGATGCCGCCGACGATCGCGAGCGACACGGCGAAGGCCGTCTTCTGCGCGACGCCTGCAACCGTGGCGGGGTTGGCGACGGGACGCGCGTGCGAATCTGCCATCAGCTGGTCATCTGCCAGCACCGGATTGGATGAACGGAGTTCAAGCATGGTTCCGTCATTGTATGCCGCCCGGAACGCACAGGCCCCGCGACGCGCGTTTGTGCGCCGCGGGGCCCGTGATTCGCGTCCGGGTCCGGTTACAGCACTTCCGCGGCCAGGCTCGCCAGCTCGCTGCGCTCGGTCTTGGAGAGCGTGACGTGGCCGGCGATGGTCTGGCCCTTCATGCGCTCGATGGCGTGCGCCAGGCCGTTCGATGCGGCGTCGAGGTACGGGTTGTCGATCTGCCCGATGTCGCCGCACATCACGATCTTGGTGCCATCGCCCACGCGGCTGATGATGGTCTTCACCTCGTGCGGGCTGAGGTTCTGCGCCTCGTCGACGATCATGAACTGGTGCGGGATGCTGCGGCCGCGGATGTAGGTGAGCGGCTCCATCACCAGCTTGCCGGTGGCCATCAGCTGGTCCATGCGCTGCTCCGCGCTCTTGCTGTCGGCATCGCCCTGCGTTCCGCCGGAGCGGGTCGAGAGCAGGTAGCCGACGTTGTCGAAGATCGGCTGCATCCACATGGAGAGCTTCTCGTCCTTGTCGCCGGGCAGGTAGCCGATGTCGCGGCCGAGCGGCATGATGGGCCGCGCCACCAGCAGCTTGTCGAGGCGCTCCTCCTTGATGACCTTCTGCATGCCCGCGGCGATCGCCATGAGCGTCTTGCCCGTGCCCGCGGGGCCGATGAGCGTGACCAGCTTGACGTCGTCGTCGAGCAGCAGGTCGAGCGCCATCGTCTGCTGCACGTTGCGTGCCATCACGCCGTAGACGGGCTTGCGCGGCCCGGTGACCGGGATCAGGTGCCCGGTGTTGCCGAGGACGCGCGCCAGGCCGGTATGGCCCGGGTCGGATTGGTCCACCAGGATCACGAACTGGTTGGGAACCAGCGAATCCACGTCGAGCTTCTCGCCGTCCGGCGTGCGGGCATCGAGCCCGGCGAGCGCCGTGCGCGGGAGCTGTCGCTCCTGGTACAGCGAGTCGATCAGGTCGTTCGACACCTGCACCGTGCAGTAGCCCGAATGCAGCCAGTCCGCATCCACGCGGTCGGCCTCGAAGTCCTCGCAGGAGATGCCCAGCGCATCGCACTTGACGCGCGCGTTGATGTCCTTGGTGATGAAGATGGTGCGCAGTCCGCGCGCCTTCAGGCCGGCGGCCACGCTCAGGATGAGGTTGTCGTTCTTGTCGAGCTCCAGCCCGCGCTCGCCGGTCATCGGCTCAACGCGTGCCACGCGGATCATGCCTCCCTGCTCGTTCCAGCGGACGCCCTCGAAGAGGTGCCCGAAGCTCCGGAGCTTGTCGAGCGAGCGGATCACCTGACGCGAGTTGCGGCCCGTCTCGTCGTTGTTCTTCTTGAACTTGTCCAGCTCCTCGATCACCGTGAGCGGGATGACGACCTCGTGCTCCTCGAACTTGAAGATCGACTGCGGGTTGTGCAGCAGCACGTTCGTGTCGAGCACGAAATGCTTCTTCGTTGCAGTCGCTCCCTGGGCGGCGGACTGCTGGGTGCTTCGGGCCTCGGACGCGTCGCGGGCGGTGTGACTGGTCAACGCGCGATCCTCTGGATGTCGGGGCCTGTGGCCCCTGGGGTGCTGTCCGGCCTCGGGGCCGGCGCCTTCGGGCCGCATCCGTGCGGTCCGCACTGCTGTGGTGAAGGGTGCGGTATCCGGAGGTCCCCGTCAAGGGGTTTCCGGACGATTGAACGCTACTCTTGCCGATCATGGCCCGCCAGCCCGCACGCCGCCCCCGTCCGCAGGCCCCTTCGCCCCGCACCCGCCGCGAGGTGCGCTCGCCCTCCGGCAAGCCGTCCACCATCGGTGCGCTCGCCCTGGCGATGGAGGCCGTGGCCCCCGCGCGGCTGGCCGAGTCCTGGGACAACGTGGGCCTCCTCCTCGGCGACCGCGCCGCACCGTGCGGCCGCGTGCTGGTGGCCGTCGACTGGACCGCCGCGGTGCTCGAGGAGGCGCTCGCGCTGCGCGTCGACGCCGTCGTCAGCTACCACCCGCCCATCTTCGACGCGCTGAAGCGCCTGTCCTCGGATGACCCGAAGCAGCGCACGCTCCTCGACGCCGCGCAGGCCGGCATCGCGCTGCTCTCGCCGCACACCGCGCTCGATGCCGTGAAGGGCGGCGTCAACGACTGGCTCGCCGAGGGCATTGCGGGCGGCGCCGAGGCCATCGCCCTGAGCGCCGGATTCGAGCCGCTTCGGCCGGCGTCCACGCTTCCCAAGGGCGAGGCGTTCAAGCTGGTCGTGTTCGTTCCTGCGGAAGCCTCCGCGCGCGTGCGCGAGGCGCTCGCGCAGGCTGGAGCCGGTGCCATCGGCAACTACGACCATTGCACCACGCGCGGCGACGTCACCGGCACGTTCCGCGGCGGGCCGGGCTCGGATCCCGCGGTCGGCACGCGCGGGAAGCTCGAGGAAGTCCGCGAGGAACGCATCGAGACCGTCACCTCCGCGGAGCGGTTGCCGTGGGCGGTGGCCGCGCTGCGCGCCGTGCATCCCTACGAGGAGCCCGCATTCGAGATCCACGCGCTTGCCGCACGCCCGTCGCTCGACGAAGGCGCCGGCCGGCTGCTGACGCTGCGCACTCCCGCCACCGTGCGCGAGATCGCCGCCCGCCTGCGTCGCCATCTCGGCACGCGCCGCATCGACTGCGCCTGCGCGCCGGGCACCGAAGGCGCCCGCCATGCGCGCATCGCGCTCTGCCCGGGTGCGGGCGCGTCGTTCCTCCCGGAGGCCGCGGCGCGCGGCGCCACGCTCCTCGTCACCGGCGAGGCGCGTCACCACGATCACCTGGCCGCCATGGCTGCCGGCGTGACGCTGGTGCTCCCGGGCCACACGCAGACGGAGCGTGGCTACATGCCGATCCTCGCGCAGCGACTCGCTCGCTCGCTTCCCGGTGTCTCGTTCACCACGTCGCAGGCGGACCTGCCGCCCGTCACCGATGCGTCGGGGCGCGCGGCACCGGGACCAGGCGCGCGGCCGCGTCGACCACTTCGCTGAGGCGCCGCACGCTGGCGTCGGCACCGATGGCGGCGGCCAGGCCGGGATCGAGCGCGAACGGCCTTCCGCCCACCAGGAGCGCCACTCCTGCGCACTCCGGCGAGCCCTTGAGCGCGCTTGCCAGCTCCATCATCGAGCGGATCGAGAGGTTCGTGCCCGCGCCCGCCACCACCAGGTGGACCCTGCTCGCCGGGTCGGCGGATGCGGCCTCGATCGCCATCACGATCTCGGAGCTCGGCATGTCCGCGCCGAGGAATTCCACGTTCCAGCCGTCGAGTTCCAGCAGGTCCGACGCCATCCGGATGACGAGGTCATGCATGTCCCCGCCCACCGCGAAGCAGATGGCGCGCCGTCCATCGGCGGGCTTCGCATCCGTGGCTGCGCGCAACCGGGCGATGATGGTTCGCGTGGTGGCGGTGCAGAAGTGCTCGTCGGCGATCGACGCCTCCTGCATGTGCCACATGCGGCCCACTTCCGCGAGCGCCGGCGCCACGATCTGCTCATAGACGGACGAGAGCGTCATGCCGCCTCGCAGCGCGTTCATGGCCAGCTTGGTGGCCTCGTCCGGGTCGCGCTGGAGGAGGTTCAGCAAGTAGAGGCGCGCCAGCGTGGCGTCCCGCGATCGCTCGGCCAGCAGCCCGGGCTCTTCCGCGCAGGTGCTTGCCACCGCTTCGTTCGCGGCGGCCGTGAAGCGCCGTGCGCGTTCCTTCACCGGCGAAGGCAACTCCGCATCGAGCGCAGCGGCGATCGACGCAAAGTGGTTGTGGACGTCGCCCTCGGGCACGTTGCGCGCACGCAGTGCCGCGACGGACCAGGCCGCGTGCCCGCCGTAGAGCTGCGGTCGGTCGCAGGCCATGGCCTCGACAAGCTGCGCAAGCCGCGACGCGGCCTCGGTCTTCCAGATGCGCCGACCGCCCGGACCGTAACGCTCGTCCATCGTGGGGTCGCCATCGAAGTGCGCGTCCACCGCCAGGTCGGCCAGGCCGCGGCGCAGCTGGTCGAGTTCGGAGGCGTGCTGGCGCGCGAGGGGGTCCATCGTCGTGGGATTCGCGTGGTACTGCGTGCCGGATTCGCCCCGAAGCCAGGGCGGGGGTCAGCCAGCAAGCCCAGCGCGTCCGCGAGACCCGCTCAGCCGCGGTAGCGGCCGAGGATCATCGAGGTGTTGTGGCCGCCGAAGCCGAACGAGTTGTTGATGGCGAAGTCGAACTTGGCTTCCTGGGCGGTGTTGGCCACGAAGTTCAGGTCGAAGCCCTCGTCGGGATTCTCCAGGTTGATGGTCGGGGGCAGGACGCCCTCGACGATCGCCTTGACGGTGGCCACGGTCTCGATGGCGCCGGCGCCGCCGAGCGTGTGCCCGGTGACGCTCTTGGTGCTCGACATCGCGAGCTTCGACGCGTGCGCGCCGAAGAGCGACTTGACCGCCATGACCTCGGCCTTGTCGCCGAGCGGGGTGCTGGTGCCGTGTGCGTTGATGTAGCGGATGTCCGAGGCGTTCACCTCGGCGTCCTTCAGCGCGAATTCCATCGCCTTCTGGGCACCGCGGCCCTCGGCATCGGGCGCCGCGATGTGCGACGCGTCGCCGGTGACGCCGAAGCCCATGAGCTCCGCGTAGATTCGCGCGCCGCGCTTCCTCGCGTGCTCGAGCTCCTCCATCACCACGATGCCCGCGCCTTCGGCGAGCACGAAGCCGTCGCGGTCGCGGTCGAACGGACGGCTGGCCCGCATCGGGTCGTCGTTGCGGGTGCTGAGGGCCTTCATGGCCGCGAAGCTGCCCACGCAGAGCGGGGTCACGGCGCCTTCGCTGCCGCCGGCGACGATCACGTCGGCATCGCCGCGCTGGATCATGTGGAACGCCGCGCCGATGGCATGGCTGCCGGTGGCGCAGGCGGTGGCCGTGGCGATGTTCGCGCCCTTGAGGCCGAAGCGGATGCTCACGTTGCCCGCAAGCGCGTTGACCATGAGCTTCGGCACCACGAACGGGCTCACCGAGCGCGGTCCCTTGTCGAACAGCTTGCGCAGGCCCTGCTCGATGGTGTCGATGCCGCCGATGCCGGAGCCGATGGCGACGCCGTAGCGGTAGGGATCGCCCTGCGAGAAGTCCATGCCGCTGTCGGCGACGGCTTCCTCCGCGGCGCACATCCCGAACACGCTGAAGCGGTCCATGCGGCTGATCGATTTGGGGTCGATGCGCTTCTCGGGCTCCAGGTTCCGGACTTCACCCGCGAAGGTGACGCTCCACTCGGGGGTGGGCGTGAAGCTCTTGATGGGGCCGATGCCTGATCGACCCTCCACGAGCGACTTCCAGAACTCGGGCACGGTGTTCCCGACGTCGGTGACGGCACCGAGGCCGGTGATGACGACGCGTCGGAGGGTGATCGTCCGCATGGGAGTGGAGTGGGGTATCCGGGGAAGAAATGCGCTCCGGCCCCCCACCCGCGAAGGGGGTGGGGCCGGAGCGCAAGGGTCTCAGCGGGCCCGGCCCAGGGTCACTTCGTGCCCTTGGCCTGCATCTGGTCGTGAATGAAGTCGACCGCGTTGCCGACGGTCAGGATCTTGCTGGTCTGGTCGTCCGGAATCTGGATGTCGAAGCGCTCTTCGAGTTCCATGACCAGCTCGACCAGGTCCAGGCTGTCAGCGTTGAGGTCGCTGGTGAAGTTCGTGTTGCGGTTGATCTTGTCCTTGTCCGCCGAAAGCTTCTCGGCGACGACGACAATCACCTGCGGCTCGATCTCATCCTTGGTCACTGCGCTCTCCTTTGAGAGGGTTGCGGGCGGCCGGAGGTTTCCGGCCCCTGGGTGAAGTGGGGGAATATAGCGGATCCTTTGGGAGTCCGGCGGGGTGGGATCCGCGATCCCGTGGCCGGAAACATCGGCCACGGCGGGGCTTGCAGCCACACAATTTGCGTGTGGCGGCGTACCCGTTGGTTCACATGGGGAGACCGCCGTCCACCACCAGCACCTGGCCGGTGACGTAGCCGGCATCGTCGGCGGACAGGTAGGCCACCGCCGCGGCGATGTCCTCCGGAATGCCCAGGCGGCCGACGGTGATGTGCTCGCAGACCTTCTTCTTGTCCTCGGGGCCTAGGAAGGAGGTCATGTCGGTCTCGACGAAGCCGGGGGCCACCACGTTGGCGGTGATTCCCTTGGCTCCCAGTTCCTTGGCGACGCTCTTGGTCAGGCCGATCACGCCCGCCTTGGCGGCCGAATAGTTGGCCTGGCCCTTGTTGCCGTCCACGCCGCTGACGCTGCCGATGTTGACCACGCGGCCGAACTTGCCGCGGAGCATGGGGCGCGCGGCGGCGCGGCAGGCGATGAACACGGAGCGCAGGTTGACGTTGACCACCTCGTCGAAGTCGGCGTCGGACATGCGCATCAGCAGTCCGTCCTTGGTGATGCCGGCGTTGTTGACCAGGATGTCCAGGCGGCCGTGCTTCTCGGCAACTTCCTCCACCAGGCGCTGCACCGCGGCGCCGTCGGCGAGGTCGCAGGTGCGGTGCTCGCAGGAGCCGCCCTCGGCGGCGATCTCCGCTTCCAGGGACTTGAGCTGCTCGGCGTTGCGGGCAACGGCCACCACGTGGCGGCCATCCTTCGCAAGGCGCTTGGCGATGGCCCGGCCGATTCCGCGGCTGGCTCCGGTGACGATGGCGACGCGCTTGTCCATGCGAGCACTCCTTCTTGGGGGGTTCCTGTAAGTGGCGGCGAAGTGTAACGGCGCGCCAAAAACGCAGCCGGACCGGGGTCATCCGGTCCGGCTGCACGGCCTGTGCCTCGGCTCACTTGCCGGGGCGCTTGCCTGGGGGATCGATGCCTCCCGGCGGCGGCTTGTTGCGCATCGGCGGAGCGCCCATCGGGCCGGAGGGCTCTTCGCCGCTCGAGGCTTCGGGCTTCTCCTGCTCCTGCACGCGCGCGGCGGGCTTGATCACCTCGTCGGGCTCCGACGCAACCTTGCGGTCGGCGTCGACCACCTTGATCCACTCGGCGATCAGGTTGCTGCCGCTGATCTTGTCCATGATGTCGACGGGCTGCACGTAGCTCTGGAACTGCTGGCTGGTGACCTTCTTGCCCTCGCCGGCCACCTTGAACGTCCAAAGCTGGCCTTCGATCGCGCCGTTGGCGCGGCACACGGCCATCACGTAGGACTTGCCCTCGCGGTTGGTCGTCGTGAGGTCGATGCGCGTGATGGGCGTGCATGCCTTCTCGAAGCCCGTCTGCTTCATGGCATCGAGTACCGCGGCATCCTCGGGGCTCATGGCGCCGCGAACTGCGTCGGCCTTGGCCTTGGCGAAGCCATCGAAGAACTTGAGGACGGCCACGCGTTCCGGGTCGGTCGCCGGGGCCTTGTCCTCGGGCAGGCGGATCTTGTCGCTGATGCCCAGCTCCTTCATGAGCTGCGCGATGGGCGTGACCGTCGGCGCCGGCGGCGGCGGGGGCGGCGGCGGCGGGGCCGGCGGCGCAACGGCCACAGGCGCCTGCTCCTCCTCGCCGCATCCGGTCAGCGGGGCGACGAGCAGCGCGGCTGCCAGTCCGGCCATCGCGGCCGTACGAGCGACGACGCAGAAGGCGTCAAGCGGTCGGCTGGGTTGCATGGTCTCGTTGGGGTTGGTCATGGTTGGTCACCTCTGTGGCGCGGTCGATCCGTCGCATCAGTCCCTTGAGGACGCTGTTCGGCGCCAGCTCGTGGAAGGTTGCGCCTCCCGCGGCCTTCATGGCGGCGATCAGGTCCGTGCAGGACTGGCTCCATCGTACCGGGGAGACGATCTGCTCCACCAGGAGCTTCTTGAGCGTGGCCGGGTCGTTTCGCTGGTGGCGGACGCCCGTGACGTTGCTCCACACATCCACGTTCAGCGGCTTGAGCTCCACGTGCTCGAGCGCCCGGGCCATTCCCTCGGCCGCGGGGGCCATCAGGGGGCTGTGGAAGGCTCCCGCCACGGCGAGCTTGGCGGCGCGGAGGCCCATGGTGCCTGCCACTTCCACGGCACGGTCGCACGCGGCGATGGAGCCCGAGACCACGATCTGCCCGGGGGCGTTGAAGTTGGCGGGAACGAGCACGTCGCCCTTGGCGGCAGCGGCGCAGAGTTCGTTCGCCTGCGCCTCCTCGGCGCCGATCAGCGCAACCATGCCGCCCTTGGATGCCTCGGCGGCCTGCTGCATGAGGCGGCCGCGCGTGGAGACCAGGCGCAGTCCGTCCGCGAACGAGAAGGCGCCGGCGATGCAGAGCGCGGTGTATTCACCCAGCGACAGGCCGTTGGCGGCCGCGGTGACGATGGTCGGGTGCTGCTCGATGAGCGCCGCGTGGCACGCGATCCCGGCAGTGAAGAGCGCGGGCTGGCTGACGTCGGTGCGGTTGAGCTCTTCCTGCGGCCCGCTGAAGCAGAACTCGCTGAGGCGGCGCGCACCGAGGCTCGTGGCCTCGTCGGCGGTGCGGAAGATGTTGGCCGCGGCGGTGCTGTGCTCGGCCCATGCCTGGCCCATGCCGACGACCTGCGCGCCCTGGCCGGGGCAGAGGAAGACGAAGCCGTTGCTCATGTCGATGCTCCTTTGGTTGCTTGCGGCGCGCGGCCGCCTGGTGCCCGGATCGGCGAGTGTCGTGTCAGGTGTTCCACACGCAGGATGCCCACGTCACGCCGGCGCCGAAGGCGACCAGGATGATGGGCTTCCCGCTCTCGATCCGGCCGGCCTCGAACAATTCGTCGAGGCAGATCGGGATGCTCGCCGCGCTGGTGTTGCCGTAGCGGTCGATGTTGATGTAGACGCGCTCGGCGGGAAGCTTCAGCTTCTCGATGGCGCTCTCGATGATTCGCTGGTTCGACTGGTGGCAGATGTAGTGCTGCACGTCGCCGACGGCCAGGCCGGTGCGCTCCAGCGCGTCGCGGATCGCTTCCTGGAAGCGAGTCACCGCGAACTTGTAGATCTCGCGGCCGTGCATGCGCAGGTGGCCCAGGCGGATCGGGTTGGCCTCGTCGCCCGCAGGAACGTCGCGGTCGAGCTTGGGGTGGTACAGCGTCCGCCACAGGCGGCCGTCGCCGTGCATCTCCTGGTACTGGCAGCCCTTCTTCGGATCGGCATCGGCCACGAACACCGCGGCGCCGGCGCCGTCGCCGAAGATGATCGAGACGGAGCGATCGCCCCAGTCCACCAGGCGCGTGAGCACCTCGACGCCGATGACCGCGATCTTCTCGGCGCGGCCGCAGCGGATCATGGTGTCCGCCATGTTCATGCCGTAGAGGAAGCCGCTGCATGCGGCGGCAAGGTCGAAGACCGCCGCCTCGCCTGCGCCCACGGCCTCGCTGATGCGTGCGGCGGTGGACGGGCAGATCATCTCGCCGCTCACGCTCGCCACGATGATCATGTCGAGTTCCTCGGCCTTCACGCCCGAGCGCTCGAGCGCCTTCAGCAGGGCATCGCGCCCCAGCGAGAAGACGGTCTCGGAATCATCGGCCTTGTGGCGCGCGCGGATGCCGGTGCGCTGCGCGATCCACTCGTCGCTCGTGTCGACGATCTTCTCGAGGTCCTTGTTCGTGAGGACGCAGGCGGGGACCGCGCGCCCCGTCCCCGCGATCCGCACTCCACGCCCGAAGGGCGCGTTCATGCCTCGACCTGCTCCACGAGCTTGACGGTGGCCAGGCGCGCAACGATCTTCTCGTTGATCTTCGCCTCGGCGAATGCCTTGCCGCGGAGGATCGCGTTCTTGATGGTGCGGTCCTTGCTGGAGCCGTGGCTGATGAGCGACACGCCGTTGACGCCCAGGAGCGGCGCGCCGCCGTACTCGTGGTAGTCGTGCTTGGCGTAGAGGTTCTTGATGACCGACTCGAGGCGCAGCACCAGCTCGGGGTCGGTGGCCAGCACCTCGTGCGCGAGCGCCTTGAAGATGCCGCTCGAAAGTCCCTCGGCGAGCTTCAGCATGACGTTGCCGACGACGCCGTCCGTGATCACCACGTCGGCCTCGCCGTTGAACACGCCGCGGCCCTCGACGAAGCCGGTGAAGTTCAGGTTCTCGAACTGCCGGACCATGTCGCGCGCGTTGCGCATCAGGTCCGTGCCCTTCTGCTCCTCGCCGCCGACGTTCATCAGCGCCACGCGGGGGTTCTTCACGCCCAGGATCTCGCGCGCGTAGACGTCGCCCATCACGCCGTACTGCGCCAGGTGGCTGGGCTTCGGCTCGATGTTGGCGCCGACGTCGATGAGGACGATCGGGCCGCTGAACGTGGGGATGGTGACGCAGATGCCGGGACGGATCACGCCGGGCAGGCGCCGCATGAAGTACTGGCTGGCGGCGACGCACGCGCCGGTGTTGCCGGCGCTGATCACCACGTCCACGCGGTTCTCCGCGCGGGGGGACGCCATCTGGTTCATCACCACGATGGACGAATCCTTCTTCGCCTTCATCGCCTCCACCGGAGGCTCGTCCATGCCGATCACCTCGGTGGTCGGCACGATCTCGACGCGGGCGTCCGAGGCGAAGCCGCGCTCGGAGAGGCCATCACGGATGGTCTCTGCGTCACCCAAGAGGACAAGGCGATCCGACTGCGAAAGCAGCGGGATCGCCTGGATGCATCCCTTGAGGATCTGGTCGGGGGCGTTGTCGCCCCCCATGACATCGACGGCGATGCGCATGAGCTGTTTCGAGCGCGGTTCCGAGGCTTACGCCTCGGGCTGCGCAACCTTCAGCTGCAGGCCGGGACGCACGTAGCCGCAGTCGCGGCACGCGGTGTGCGGGCGCTTGGTGGCGCCGCAGTTCGGGCAGGTGACGGTGTGCGCGGTCTTCAGCGCCTGGTGGGCGCGACGGCGACGCGTACGGCCGGGGGAAGTGCGGAATGCGGGAAGCATGTGCTCTGGACCTCTTGCTGATGCCTGCGTCGTTCCACACCGTTGTGGGTGGAGTGCAGGGGGGGTGATCGTAGCCGAAACCATGGGGAAGGCGCAAGAGAGTTGTTGTCGATCGCCGGGCGCCGCGCTGTTTCCGGTAATCTTGCGCGCCTGATGTCCTCCTATGAACTGTTCACCGACGGTGCGTGCTCCGGAAACCCTGGTCCGGGCGGTTGGGGCTTCATTCTGCGTGGCGGCGGCGCCGCCGAGCGCGAGGAGAGCGGGGGAGAGCCTTCTACTACGAACAACCGCATGGAGCTGACCGCGGTGATCCGCGGGCTCGATGAGCTTGCCGACGGCGCCACGGTGGTGGTCACCACGGACAGCGAATACTGCGTGAAGGGCCTGAACGAGTGGATGGATGGCTGGAAGAAGCGCGGCTGGCGCAAGGCCGACCGCTCGCCGGTCATGAACCGCGACCTGTGGGAGCAGCTCGACGCGCATCGCTCGCGTCTGCGGCTGCGCGCCCAGTGGATTCGGGGCCACAACGAGCATCCCGAGAACGAGCGCTGCGATCGCCTGGCCGTGGCGGCCATCGATCAGGTGCGCCGCTCCGGGGCGAGCGTGCGCGTGCACGGCGCGTCGCGTGGCTCATAACTGGCGTTGCGAACATTGGTTGTCTTCGATGGGTGGGTTGCGGCGAACGGCCGTTGCGGCTATCGTTGCCCCTTCCCCCTAACGGAACCAACGCAGCACCATGCCCACGATTAATCAGCTCGTTCGCAAGCCCCGCCGCTCCCCGGACGCGAAGTCGAAGGTCAAGGACCTCGCCGCGTGCCCGCAGAAGCGCGGCGTCTGCCTCCAGGTGAAGACCGTCACCCCGAAGAAGCCGAACTCGGCGCTCCGCAAGGTGGCGCGCGTTCGTCTCTCCAACGGCAAGGAAGTCACCGCCTACATCGGCGGCGAAGGCCACAACCTGCAGGAGCACTCGATCGTGCTCGTGCGCGGCGGCCGCGTGCGTGACCTGCCGGGCGTTCGCTACCACATCGTCCGCGGCACCCTCGACTGCCTCGGCGTCGAAGGCCGCAAGAAGGGCCGCTCGCAGTACGGCGTCAAGAAGAAGGCCGCCGCTGCCGCGAAGAAGAAGTAATCGCATGCACCTTGGTGCCGGGATGTTCCCGAACACCGTTTCACCACATCACGGCGAGTAATCCCGCCCAGTCACCCACGGACCGACGTCCCGGGTGGGATGAAGAAACCGGCACGCGCCGGAATCGCCAGAGGAGTCACCGATGCCGAAGAAGTTCACCGCCAGCGAAACGCAGCTCCAGCCCGACCCCCGCTACCAGGACAAGGTCGTCTCCAAGTTCATCAACTGCATCATGCGCGGCGGCCGCAAGGGTCCCGCCACGCGCGTGGTGTACGACGCGTTCGATGAGATCCAGGCTCGCCTGGACAAGGACAAGAGCGAGGCCCTCCCCAAGACGGCCATCGAGCTGTTCCAGAAGGCCTGCGACAACGTTCGTCCGGTCGTCGAAGTGCGCTCCAAGCGCGTCGGCGGCGCCAACTACCAGGTGCCGATGCAGCTCAACCGCCGCCGTCAGCAGAGCCTGACGTTCCGCTGGATCATCGAGGCCATCCGCGAGGAGCGCGGCCGTCCGATGCACCTGCGCCTGGCCAAGGAACTCATGGACGCTGCCAAGAACGAAGGCAAGGCCGTGACGACCAAGGAAAACACCCACCGCATGGCCGACGCCAACAAGGCGTTCGCGCACTTTGCCTGGTGATGTTGGCGTGGTGAGCCCAGCGCTCGCAGCCTGATCCGAGATTTCCCGAAGCGTCGGCCCTGCGCCGACGCTTCGGTGTTTTTGCGGTGCTTCGCGCGCGTTGTCTCTCCATCTATCGTGATGTCGTGAGCGATCCCCGTCCCGACCCACGCGCGCGGCACCACCGGCAGATGATCCTGCCTGGGTTCGGCGTCGCTGCGCAGGAGCGGCTGGCGGGTTCGCGCGCGCTGGTGGTGGGCTGCGGCGCGCTCGGGTGTGCAGCGGTGGATCTCCTGGCGCGTGCCGGCGTGGGCACGCTCACGCTCGTCGATCGCGACGTGGTGGAAGTCACCAACCTCCAGCGGCAGTCGCTCTACGTGGATGCCGATGCGCGGGCCGGCGTGCCCAAGGCCGAGGCCGCCAAGCGGCGCGTGCTGGCCATCGACCCGTCGCTGCGCGTGCATGCGTGCGTGGAGCATCTCTCGGCGGAGAACGCCGAGGACTTCGTGCGCGATAGCGACGTGGTGGTGGACGGGCTGGACAACTACCGCACGCGCTACCTGCTGAACGACGCCGCCGTGAAGCTGGGGAAGCCGTTCATCCATGCCGGTGCGGTGGCCATGCGCGGGACGTCCATGCCGGTGCTGGCGGGCGTTGCCGATTCGCTCGGCATGGCGCGCGTCGATGCGCCGTGCCTGCGCTGCGTGTTCCCGGAGGTCCCGCCGGCGGGCGAGGGCGAGACGTGCGACACGGCGGGCGTGTTCGGCCCCGCGGTGGCGGTGGTGGGCGCGCACGCGGCGGGGCAGGCGATCAAGCTCCTGGCGGGGCGCACGGATCTGCTCGATCGATCGTTCTGGTCGGTGGATCTCGAGCACAACCGTACGGTGCGCATGCCGCTCGCCGGCGCGGCGCGCGCGGAGTGCCCGTGCTGCGGCGCGCGGCGGTTCGAGTTCCTGGAAGACGAGGCC
>Ga0114967_10001076_pt1 | contig 22708 bp, 22 predicted proteins | sample M_130628_MF_Meta_FD_92639 | JGI IMG/M metagenome (GOLD analysis project Ga0114967, IMG submission 92639) | Freshwater microbial communities from Lake Montjoie, Canada to study carbon cycling - M_130628_MF_MetaG | ecosystem: Environmental > Aquatic > Freshwater > Lake | place: Lake Montjoie... | reverse complement strand
TCGTTCGTCGCGACGATCAGGGGCGTCTCGGGTAGCCCGGACACCATGGGGTCCAACCGTGCGGTGATGGAAGGGGCGGCGGCGATCTGGGCGGTGTTCGTCGTCGTATCTTCGGTGGCGAACAACGCAGGCGCTCCGCCTTGACCCGCGCCGGGCACCTCGGCGCCGTCCGCCAGTCGGCTCAGGACGTAGGTTGCTGCGAGCACCTCGCACGACGGACCCGGGTACAGCACGCGGCCCAACTCCTCGACGACGGCCGCTGCGGTTGCCACCGACCCGTCGACCGGTTCGATGGTCGACCACAACCCCTGCTCGGTCAGCGCGTCCCAGTGTGTCGGCCAGGATTTCTGCCATTGTTCGTCGGGTTGGCCCGGGTAGAGCGACTGAAGCGAATCGCGGACCGACTCGCGGAGCATGGCGATCTCGCCTGCCGTCGGCGTTGAATCGGTAACGATATTGGTCACTGGTATCCCCCCACTCCCGCTCCGTTGGATACGGCCTGGCCGGCTCCGTTCGAGCCGGCCTCCTTGAGGTGCTCCGTGGCACCGCGCCGTAACGCCTGCGATTCCGACGCAAGCGTCAGCATCTGAAATCCCATCTCCGACAGTCTTCTTCCGAGCGCGCCGGTGCCGGCGTGTGCACCGCTGACGAGCCCGGCCGCCGACGCGGCGGCCTGAACCCGACCGATCGCTTCGAGGACCTCGGGAGCCGCCCATGCTTCGCTCACCGCGTATCCGAGCGAGATCGCCAGGTCGGCGGGTCCCACGTACACGCCCGTCAGTCCGGGCACGGCGCAGATCTCGTCGACGGCCGCCAACCCCGGTGCGGTTTCGATCATCGCGAACACGCTGACCCGCGATTCCAGGGCAACGGTGTCGACGCCGAGGCTGGCGCGCAACGGCCCGAAACTACGCACACCCGTGGGTGCGTACCGGGTCGCGGCAACCGCAGCGGCGGCCTGTCCGGCCGACTCGACCATCGCAATGATGACCGCGTCCGCCCCGGCATCGAGCACCCGGCCGATGGGACCGGGATCCACCGATGGCAGTCGAACGGCTGTCGCAATCGGGACGTATTCGAGGCGGTGCAGCAGCCGTGCGACGTCTGCGTCGCCGAGGTAGCCATGCTGCACGTCGAAGCCGACGTAGTCATAGCCGGCCTGGGCGTAGGCCTCCGGACCCAGCATGGTGGGTCCCACCACCCAGCCGCCCCAGACTCTCTCCTTGCCGGACAGGGCTGCTTGCAATCTGCCCGTGGCCACTCCCGCGGCCGTAGGTCCGTCGGCTGAGCCGGTGGTCATGCGACGATCGCGATCTTGATTCGTCCCGGGGTGGGGCGAGCGGCGAGGTCGAACGCCGCCTGCGCGTCGCCCACGCCGAAGGTGTGGCTCAGGTAATTGGTGAGCAATTCCGGGTGCGCACGGGCGTACTGATCCGCGGTGCCCAGCACGCGCCGCCGGTCGAGGGTGATGCCCGACTTCAGGGTGAGGTTGTTGCGCAGCATCGTCCGAATGCTGATCGGGTAGCAGTCGTCATCCGGAACGCCGAAGTAGAAGACCGTGCCGCCGAACGCCGTTGCCTCGACGGCGTGACCCAGCGTGGCGACCTGATGTCCGACGGCCTCGATGACGAGATCGGGGCGGTCCGTCGGGGCAAGCTGACTGACCCACCTGTCGCTTGTCGCCTGCACGACGGCGTCGACCCCGAAAGCCGTTGCCACATCCGAGCGGTCGACCGGGTCCACACCGGTCACGTGGGCAGCGCCGGCAGCCTTGGCCGCGTAGGAGAACAGCAGTCCGATGGAGCCCTGACCGATGACGGCAACGCGAAGGCCCGCCACGTCAGGGAGCTGCTCCAGTGCGTAGAGGACACACGCCAGCGGTTGCAAGCCGACGGCCAGCTCGGGGGTGAGCGCTGGGTCGTACGGCGCCAGTCCGTCGCCGTCGGCCACGACGAGTTCCATCAGTCCGTCGAATCCCGAGGCCCATCCGACGACTCGGTCACCGCGACGGTGTGCGGGGTGTCGGCTGGCCTGCACCTCGCCCACGATCTCGTGGATCGGGTAGCCCTCCTTCTCCGCAGCGCGGGCCCCGGTGTCACCCGGGATGCGACTGCGCGCGCCGCGGAAGGCGGGCATGTCACTGCCGCATACTCCGGCTGCGAGGAAGCGCAACAGCACCTGACCCTCGGCCAGCGATTCGGGTGACGTGTCCGGGAGGCTCGTCCGCTCGAACGTGTACGGCGCGACGAGGCGCTGAGACCACATGTCAGACCTCCACGGGGATGTTGTTCCAGCCCCATTGGAAGCTCGACGGCGGACGCGACGCGGCATCGGCGTCGATCCGGTACTCCGGCACCCGTTTCAGCCACTCCTGCACCATGATGGCGATCTCGAGACGGGCCAGGTGCACACCGAGGCAGAAGTGCTGACCCCGGCCGAAGGCCAGTAGGCGTTCGATGGGCCGATCCCAACGGAAGGCCTCGGCGTCGGGGTACTCGCGGTCGTCGCGGTTGGCCGATCCGATCAAGGTGATGATGCGCTGTCCCGGTTCGATCGTCGTACCGTGAATCGTGAACGGTCGGCGGGCGGTGCGGGCGAACCACTGAGCCGGGGCGCAGTAGCGGATCATCTCCTCGCGGGCGCGAAAGACGTTGGCGTCCAGATCGGCTCGAACGGCGGCCAACTGGTCGGGTCGGCGGCCGAGCTCCCACAGCCCGTGCGCGACGATCTTCGGCACGGTCTCGGTGCCGCCGATGAAGACACCCAACATCTGGACGGCGGCCTCGGCGTCGGTGAACTGCGAACCGTCGGGCAACCGATAGCCGATCAGTCCGTCGACGATGGGCAGCTCGCCGTCGGCTGCGCCGGCGCGTCGCTTGTGCACGATGGGGATCAGATATTCGAGGTAGCCGGGTCGGGCGTTGGCGGTGTTGACGCCACTCCCCGGTTGGGCGAGGCTACCGGCGTTGACGGTGGCGAGCACGTCGGCCGCGAGGTCGGTGGGCAGACCTACCAGTTCGCACACTATCGACGCCGCCACGATTCCGCCGAAGTCCTGCGTCAGGTCAAAGGTGCCGCGCGGCAACAAGTCATCGAGCCGCTCGTTGGCGAGTTCACGGATGCGCGCTTCGAGCTTCGCAACCGACTTCGGCCGCAACGGCCCTGAATGCGACCGGCGCACACCGTCGTAGATCGGAGCGTCGAACTGGGCGTGAAATGGCATCGGATGCAGGGGTGGATCCGGCACCGGCCCCTCATTGTGCTGCGCCAGGACCGCTGCGGCCGGAAGGGTTCCCTCCGATGCGACGAAGGTTCCGTCGTTGATCTCGAGCACATTCCAGATGTCGGAGAACCGGGACAGCACAAATGTGTCCCACTCCTCCATGTAGTACAGCGGGTGCTCATCGCGCAGGACGCGATAGTACGGAAGCGGGTTGGCCATCACCGCGGGATCGAATGGGTCATACGAAAAGTTCTGCATCACAGGGCTTTCCATTCTGATGTTCGCTGTAGTGGTGACGGCGGGAGCGCCTGCAGAATCGAATCCTCCCAGCCGTCTCGCAGTGCTGGCGCGACGCTCATCCAGGTGACGATCTCGGCGGGCGGGGTTTCCTTCCACGACGGGTAGTGCTCGGCGAAACAGTCCCAGCCGCCGTCCAGCGCCCAGTAGTGGATGACCTCGTTGAATCTGAACGTCGTGATGAACGATCCGAGCCACTTCTTGCCCGTTCGTTCCGACCACGGCACATACAGGCGTTCCAGCTCGCGAATGTAATCGTCCTGGCGGCCCGGTTTGGTCTGCATGATCTCTTGGATGACCAGCCCCGCATCGAATTTCGCGTCACGTAGTTCCGCGAGCGGCCTGTTACTTCGGCCGGCGTACATGATCCTGCCCTCGCCGGAGGCACCGGTCTCGGCCAAGTACGCCCGCCATTGCGCGGCCACCGACGCGTGACTGCCGCCTCGGCTCTGCGCCGTTCCGATCCGGGCGTAGTCGCTGAATGCGTCGATCTCCCAGACGATGGTGACCTGGGGCCAGTGGCCGTTGAACGGGGTGGATTCCCAGATCGCGAAGAGTCGTGCGCCGAGTTGATCCATCATGGGGCGATAGAGCTTCTCGAACGCCTCGGTGAACGGCTCACTGACTCCGGATCCCAGGTCGATGGTCTCGTGCAGGTAGAGCAGGGTGTGGCCGTGATACTTCTTCATCGTCACCGTCGGTGCTCCACCCGCGACGATCGCACGCAGCAGCGGGCGGTTGACAGTGACACCTAGCGAGCGTGACACTTGTGCCGTGTTTTGTAAAGGTGGGAATCCAATCCATCGGACCGCGAACAGGTGACTCCGCGACCATTGACCGCAGGTATTTGCTTCGGGGAGGGACCACGCTGGTTCGCCGGGCGGCTGTGGTTCTCCGACATGCTCGGCGAAGCGGTGCACACCGTGACCATGGCCGGTGAGACGACCACGCTGCCGCTGGCGGGCCATGCGCCTTCCGGGTTGGGGTTTGCGCCCGACGGCGCATTGCTGATCGTCTCGACCGAGGCCCGTCAACTGTTGCGACACGATGGCGCAGCCCTCGGCGTCATCGCCGATCTGGCCGACGTCGCGCCGGCGAACCTTGGCGACCTGGTGGTCGATCACGCCGGACGTGCCTATGTCGGGTCTCAGGCGCGAGAGGACGGCGTGATCGTGCGCGTCGATCCCGACGGCGGCACAAGCGTGGTGGCCGACGGTCTGGACTTTCCCAACGGGATGGTGATCACTGCCGACGGGTCGACACTCATCGTCGCCGAGTCGACGGGGCGGCGACTCACGGCCTTCACAGTGGACGACGGCGGTGGTCTCATCGACCGTCGAGTGTTCGCCGACGGCCTCGAAGGACCACCCGACGGCATCACCCTCGATGCCGACGGTGGCGTGTGGGCGTCGATGACGTTGGCCCACCAGTTCCAACGGATCGTGCCGGGCGGCGAGGTGACCGACCGCATCGACATGGTCGACCGGATAGCGATCGCGTGCATGCTGGGCGGGCCGGATCGTCGGACGCTGTTCCTGCTGTCCAGCACCGAGGCCTACCCGGAGCGGCTGATCGGCACCAAACTCTCCCGGGTCGATGCCGTGACGGTGGCCACGCCGGGCGCCGGCTTGCCCTGACCCATCTTCAACACTCACCACGACCCATGGAGGTTCGCCCGTGCCCGACGCTTACTACGAACTGATCGACGGAAGCCATCCGCTCGGCGAGCATTTCACCGCAACGGATTTGGTCCGCAGCACGTGGTCACCCCTGCTCCAGCACGGAGCGCCTCCGTCGGCTCTCCTGGTTCGCGCGCTGGAGCGGTGCGCGCAGCGGGACGACACTCGTCTGAGCCGGGTGGTCGTGGACCTGTTGGGTCCTGTACCGGCAGTCGGTGGCCTGTGGGTCACGTCCCAGGTCGTCCGTCCGGGCAAGCAGATCGAACTGGTCAGCGCCGAGATGCTGGCGCTGGGGCCGGACGGTCAACCTCGTCCGGTGGCCCGCGCAAGCGGGTGGCGCCTGAAGACCCTGGACACCATTTCGGTGTCCTCTGCGTGCGCGACACCGTTGCGCCCCCTCTCGGCAGCCGTCAGTCATGACCTGGCCAAGGACTGGGACCTCAATTACGTACACAGTGTGGACTGGCGCTGGTTGACCCAACCGCGCAGCGCGGGCCCGGGGGAATCGTGGATCAAGCCCATGGTCGCACTGGTCGCGGGTGAGACCCTGTCGCCGTTGGAGCGGCTCTTCACCGTCGCCGACGACGCGAACGGGATCGGGACGAAACTGGACATCACGAAGTGGACGTTCCTCAACACCGATCTCGTGGTGCACGTGCACCGGATACCCCTGGGCGACTGGATCGGCATCCGCGCGGAGACCGACTACGGACCCGACGGTATAGCAACGACTTTCGGAACGCTCTTCGATGAGCAGGGGGCAATTGGCGGCATCCAGCAGTCAGTTCTGGTGCGGCCTCGCTAGAACATCTGCGAACCCCGCCGTCCGCAGCCGGAGATTGCTCAGTCCACCAAACGCAAGGCGGCAGCCGGACACTGCGTCACCGCCTGCTGGAGGCGAGCACGGTCTGACTCAGGCCGTTCCGCCTCGTGGATCGTCAGACTGCCGTCATCCTCGAGTTCGAAGACGTCATCGGCGATCGACTCGCAGATGCCGTGTCCGGTGCACTTGTCGACATCGACCTCGACCCGCATGTTGACTCCAGTCTGACGGTTGGCGGCGGCGCCCCGGTGTTGCAGGGTAGCCAACATCACTTCTTTTCAGCGTGACACTTCGAGGTAAATTTGTAAAGCTAGCAGGATGCCGCAACTCGCCTCCCAACCGTGGGGGCTTCAACACGCCCCCCACGACAACTCGACGCGTCTGCGGATACTTGCTGCGACCGCGGAAGTCATGGGCCGACACGGCATGACGAAACTCAGCCTGACGGCGGTCGCGCTCGAAGCAGAGGTCTCACGCCCCACGCTCTACCGCTGGTTTCCCACCAAGAAGCTTCTTCTCGACGCATACGTTGCGTGGGAGAGGTCGCTCTACGAGCGCGCCGTCGCCGAAGCTACCGCGGGGCTGCCACCCGAGGAACGGCTGGACGCGGCGTTGCGCGTCATTGCGCAGGGTCAGCAGTCCTACCCGGGCCTGCGCATGGTCGACATCGAGCCGGCGCTGGTCATCGACCGGCTGGCGAACGTCATCCCCAGCATGCGCGCGGGACTCGAACGCCTGCTACCCGGACCGGATGGGGCTCAGGCAGCGGCAACCGTTGTCCGCGTTGCCATTTCGCACTACGTAGTTCGAGGTGACGACGCAGACGAATTCCTGAACCAACTTCGGCACGCGGCCCGGACACGTCGCCCCACGCCCAAGGTCGTCACCGACCAGCAGTCCGCCAAGTCGACGTGAGTTCCAGACGGCCGTAAGCCGATGCGCCGTCAGTGCGTCGCCGAAACCCGTGACTCCACCTCGCGAATGCGCTCCTCGCGGATCTCGACCGGACCCGTGTCGAATTGGCCGTCGACGCCGAGGTCGGCCAGCCCCAGCAGCGGGAGGATCGGTACGGCGCCGGCAGCCACCACCAACTTCAGGTCATCGGAATCGCCGCCGTCGAACAGCATCGCGCCGATGAGGCAGATCACCGCCATCTTGAAGGCGTTCAGAGCGCGGTACCAGTTCCGATTCGTTGCGGTGATGCCACTGGCCGCTTCATAGCGTTCCAGGAACTCATCGATACTCAGCGCCGCCGGATGGCTCGTGATGCCTACGGGCTGCATCCAGAGCAGTTCCATCCAGCCGATGTCGCTGAGCGGATCGCCCAATGTGGTCATTTCCCAGTCGAATAGGGCACTGACGTCCGCACCCAGGAAGGCGAAATTACCGGGCTTTGCGTCGCCATGGACCAACGTGACCTTTGGATAGGGCGCCGGTCTAGTCTCTCGCAGGGCAAGCAGGAGTCGCTCCAGCGCCGGGAGGGTGCCGCGCTGGACCCGGTGCATTTCATCGGCCCAGTGGTCGATCTCGCGATCCAGGTGGTCTCGTCCGTCACCGAGGAAACTCAGGTCCACAGACGTCAGATCCACCGAGTGAACCGCGGCGAGCTGCTCGGCCATCCCCGTGCACATGCTCCGGATGCATTCCGGGGAGCCACTCGGTCCGTCCGGCGTCTCCATCTCGTAGACGTCGCCGCCGACGCGTTCCATCACGAAGAAGGGGCGACCCAGCACTTCACCTGAATCCTCGAGCCACAACGCGCGCGGCACCCGGACCGGCGTGTGCTCCAACGCCCGCAGGACGTCGAACTGCCGCTTGAGGTCGTAGGGCTCCAGTAGCGCGGGCGGCGGCGGGCGCAGACGCAACACCACGTCCTGCCGGCTCTCGTCGCCTTTACTTTGCGTGACGATGGTGAGGACCATCATCTCGGCCGAGTGGCCGAACTGCACACGGTCGAGACCCTCGATCCGCACCTCATCGGCCTCGGGAATTTGCGTACCCAACCAGTCGCTCAAACGTTCGGCGACGTCATCGGTTCGTGTCATGTGAACTTCCCTCCGCCATCAACTGTTTCACTGATTGCCCGTGTCGTCTGCGGGCAGTCGCTCCGCGGGCGAGGTGTCTTGCTTGAACGCCGACATGTCCATCGGCTGCCAGTTGCCGTATCGGGGATAGCCGTCGCCACCCATCAACAGCTCGAGGATGCCCCAGCCGGTCTCGCCGTCGAAGTCGAAGCGCATGAGCTGGTCGAGCGCCATCGACTTGCCCTCGGTCTCGGCAAGCTCGTCGGGATCGTTGCTGTCCCATGCGTAGTGGATGAAGTAGGCGCCTGCGCCCAGGTCCTCGAAGTTGCACTTGGCAAGCGGGAGACCGTAGTACGCCTGGACGTTCTCGTGAGGCGAGTCCGCGGTGACCCGGTAAGTCGCGCCGTCCTCGTCGGTGAAGACCAACGTCGCGCGGACGGGTCGTTTGAGTTCGCCGTCGAATTCCACGTCATGCTCGAATTTGACGAAGCGTTTCGACAGCGTCCCGTCGGTGTGGGTGATGCCGCCGTCGACGTACGTGACCGTGCCGTCGGACGATTCGAACACCCACGCCTCGATTGCCTTGTCGTCGAAGCCTGCGTCGAGCCAGAGCCAAAAGTCGATCTCGTCGGAGACGCGTGACCCGAAGGTCCGGTCACGCCCGCCGTGGAACCCGTCGACCGAGATGCGTTCCCCGTCGATCTCGACCCAACCGGACCACGTCCCGGGTTCCTTGATGTGGTACATGTCGGCGATGAGCTTGTCGCCCTTGCCCTTGACTTTCAGAGGCAGAAGTTCCCACATTGGTGCGCTGGGCTCGTAGTACAGCTCCCAGGAGATGCCGGAGTCGTTGGGCGCCACCTCTAGTTTCCACCGCTTGAGCGGCTCGACACAGGTCCAGCGCATCGGACCCGCGCTGAGGTCGGCTCGATCCGAACTGTTCACCGGCCTACCGGCCATCAGTTCCCAGTGCCGGCCATCGGCGAGGCTGACCTTGACGTAACCCAAGCCGCTCTTCGTGTTTGGGTTGTTCCCGTAGCCGGTGGCCAACAACATCGTGCCGTCGGGTGACCCTGCGAAGAAGTAGCAGCGATCCGACCACGACGCCTCGTCGTCGTGGACCTCGTCGAAGGGCCTAGGCAGTTGATGGGTGAAAGACTCGTCCGCGGCGGAATACCCCACGGTCTAAAGACCCATCTTGAGGCCGGCGCCGGCGTCCACGAACAGTTGCTGTCCGGTCACGTAACGGGATTCGTCGGACGCCAGGTACACGACCGCGTGGGAGATGTCCGCAGGATCGACGTAGGGAACTGGCATGGCCTGGAGGAATGGGAAGGTCAGCTCTGCTTCTTCGCGGGTCGGGTTGGGCAGGTCGGGCCGGAACGTGCGGTACATCGGCTCGTTGTGCAGCATGTCGGTGTCGACGTTGGTCGGGTGAATTGCGTTGACCCTGATGCTTTGTGGGCCCATCGCAAGAGCCAGCGACTTGGTGTACTCCTTCACCATCGTCTTGGCCAGACCGTACCCGGCCCCGCCGGGACCCTGCAGGCCTTGGCCGTTGATGCCGGTCTGCGGTAGGAGACCGGCGATCGACCCCGTGACGATGACCGAGCCCCCGGCCTTGAGGTAGGGAAGGCCGACGTGGACGGTGTTGACGACACCGACGAAGTCGACGTCGAATGCATCGATGAAGCCTTGTGCGGGAACGTGATGGCCCAGCGGACAGATCGCCGCGTTGGCCACGATGACGTCGAGTCCACCCAGCTCGGCAACTGCATCATCGACGGTCTTCTTGAGTAGGACGCGGTCGCGAACGTCTACTTGAGCCGAGATGACGCGGCGTCCGGCCTTCTCGACCAACTCCGTGGTCTCCTGGAGGTCGGCCTCGGTTGCGAGCGGGTACTCGTTGGACTCGATGTCGGCGCAGATGTCGAGCGCGATGATGTCGGCGCCTTCATCGGCGAGATGTACGGCGTGGCTGCGGCCCTGGCCGCGAGCCGCACCGGTGATGAGGACGACCTTGCCACTGAGGCGGTTCATGTGATGGAGCTCCTTCGTTGAGTTGGTCAATCGACGACGCCGCGGAGGGCGTCCTCGCCGAACATTGGCCCGACCAGCGACGAGTAGTCGGGGCCCCGGCGCAGCGCCTGCCCGCCGTCTACGTTGATGATCTGGCCGGTGATCCAGCTGGCGGCATCGCTGAGGAGGAACAGCGCCAGATTGGCGATGTCGGAAACCTCGCCGACCCGTGGCAGCGGAGTATTGATCCGATAGTCCTCGGCCAGCGGCTCGAGGGTCAGAACGGGCGCGACCATTTCGGTCCGAGTCAAGCCAGGCCGAATTCCGTTGACCCGCACCGACGATGCGCCCAGTTCGTCTGCCGCCAGCATCAGAAGATGGTCCAGCGCAGCCTTGCTCGGACCGTACGCACCGAACCAGCGGTGCGTGTTGGATGCCGCAATCGACGAGACGCCGACGAAGGAACCGCCGCCGGCCCGGACCATGTTGCGCGCCGCATGCTTGAGGACGTACATGGTGCCGTTCACGTTCAGATCGACGGTGCGGCGCCACCCATGCGAATCGACCTGGGTGATCGGCCCGAGCGTTTCGGTACCGCCTGCGCAGTGCACCACCCCGTCCAGCCGACCCGTCCAAGCCGTCGCGACCTCGACGGCTTCGACGACCTGCTCCTCGTTGGTGACGTCGGCGCTGACGTGTTTGACGGCCCCGCTGCCCACGGCAGCGTCGATCTCGCTGACCGCGGCCGTCAACCTCTCGGCGTCACGGCCGACGATGAGCACGTTGGCTCCCGCCTCGACGAGCGTGGTCGCCACGCCCCTGCCTATGCCGCTTCCACCACCGGTGACCAAATACGTTCGGCCACCTAAGGACAAATCCACTGAGGCTCCTTCGATATTCATGCGAAACGGTCTGCGGTCTACCGCAGGGGCTTGCTGGGAGTGAAGACCACCGGCATCTTCTCCAAGCCGCTGACGAAGTTCGCCGGGCGCAGGGGCAGCGGGTCCCCGGAGGCCAGGCGAAGATCCGGCAACCGCTCCAGCAGCCGTTTCGTCATCAGCGACAACTCCAACCGAGCCAACTGATTTCCGAGACAGAAGTGGGTGCCGAAGCCGAAGGCGACGTGGTTGTTCGGATGACGCGTGATGTCGAACTTCTCCGGCTCGTCGAACTGTTGCTCGTCGAAGTTCGCCGACTCGAACAGCAACATGATCTTCTCGCCCTCCTTGAGGGCGGTGCCATGAAAGTCGGTGTCCGCAGTCAGCGTTCGGCACATGTTCTTCACGGGCGAGGTCCAACGCAGCATCTCCTCGACGGCGCTCGCGATGAGGCCGTCGGGATCGCAGCGCAAGGCGTCGTGTTGGTCGGGATGGCCCAGGAGCTGCGCGGTACCACCACTGAGCGTGTGCCGGGATGTCTCGTCGCCCCCCACGAGAATCAGCAACGCGTCCTGAACGATCTCGTCATCGGTCAGCCGCTCACCGTCCATGACTCCGTGCACCAGCACGCTTATCAAGTCTTCGGTCGGTTCCCTACGGCGTTGGCCAATGAGGTCCTGGGTGTACTCGGTGAACGCGACGTAGGCATTCAACGTCACCTCGAGGTCCTGCTCGGCCATTCTGGAGCTGAGGCTGGTGACGAGGTCGTCGGACCATTTCAGAAACATCTCGCGCTGATCCGGACGCACTCCGAGCATGTCGCCGATGACGGCCATCGGCAGCGGCGCAGCCAGGTCCCAGACGAAGTCGCATTCGCCCCGTTCGCACACCGCGTCAATCAGGTCGTCGCACAGGGTTGCGATGGAATGGCCGAGGTTGGTGACGCGCTTCCGGGTGAAACCTGCGTTCACCAGCTTGCGGCGGCGCAGATGAGCCGGGTCGTCCTGGTCGATCATCATCGGCACGGGCGGCACGTAGTCCGGACGAATGCCGCCGGCGTTGGAGAAGAGTCCCGGGTTGCGTTCGGCTTCGATCACGGCGCGGTAAGTGGCCGCGCCCGCAAGGCCGTCGCGGTCGCGGAAGATCGGTTCATTGGCTCGCATCCAGGCATAGGCTGCGCGCGAATCGCCTGCGTAGAAGTGGCCGTCGGCGAGGTCGATGTCGGGCCGGGTCGTCAGGTGAACGTCAGTGGTCATCCGTCACGCCTTTCGCAGGTGGGCGGTGCGGTGGGAACAGTCATCGCGCGCCTTGAGGGGGTTGTCTTGGTGAGGCGGCTGCCGTCGGCCCCGCGATGTGGGACGGGTAACCGGGCCGATGATCGTATGACGCGACTCACAAGCCTAGCGTGACACTTTCGTCGCGATCTGTAAAGCTAGCGAGGAACACTCCCGACGACGCTGGAGCCCGACCCGCTCCGAACGCGTCGGGAGTCAGCCAATTTGATCGAACGACCCAACGACGGACTACCAAGGAGTGTCGAATGCAGACCACCGATCAGATCTACGTGGGCGGCAAGTGGATTGCGTCGTCGTCCGACCGCACCATCGTCGTCGTCTCGCCGAGCACGGAGGAAGCCGTTGCGCGCGTACCCGATGCGAGTCTCGCCGACGTCGACGCAGCCGTCGACGCAGCTCGTTCGGCGTTCGACCACGGCCCGTGGCCCCGGCTCACTCCGGCAGAACGCGCCGACGTCATGGAAGCACTGCTGGCAGAACTGACCGCGCGGGCGGATGAACTCGCCCGAGTCATCGCCACCGAGAACGGCACGCCGTTGATGATGGCGCGGCCGGCCCAGGTCGACAACGGATTGCACGTCCTGCGGTACTACGCCGACCTGGCAAGGACATTCGAACCGGAGTCCCGACGCGAAGGCGTCTACTCCCCTGCCATCGTCCGCCTCGAACCCGTGGGCACCGTGGCGGCAGTACTCCCCTGGAACGTGCCGTTCTACCTGGCCATGCTGAAGGTGGCGCCGGCCATGGCAGCCGGGTGCACGGTGGTGGTGAAGTCCGCTCCCGAGACACCTCTCAATGCCAATCTGTTGGCGGAGGCAGCGGATGCGGTCGGCGTTCCCCCCGGTGTGTTGAACGTCATCTGCGCGGGCCCGGAGGCGAGCGAGCGGTTGGTCACCCACCCGGGGATCGACAAGGTCGCGTTCACCGGCAGCACCGCGGTCGGCAAGCGCATCGCTGGTCTCGCCGGGGCGCAACTGAAGCGGATGACGCTCGAGTTGGGCGGCAAGTCGGCCGCCATCGTTCTCGACGACGCCGACCTGGGTGCGACGATGCCGCAGTTGATCGGCGTGAGCATGTCGTTGACTGGACAGTTCTGCACGGCGCAGTCGCGCATCCTGGTATCTCGCGACCGCTACGACGAGGCCGTCGCGATCTACGCCGGCGTGGCCGCCAGCCTGCCCGTTGGCGGCGCGTTCGACGAGGGTGCTTTCATCGGCCCGCTGATCTCTGCGCGGCAGCGCGAACGCGTGCTCGGCTACATCGAGATCGGCAAGCAGGAGGGGGCGGTGCCGGTGGCAGGCGGCGGGAGGCCGGCGCATCTCGATCGAGGCTGGTTCGTGGAGCCCACGGTTTTCCGAGACGTCAAGAGCGACATGCGGATTGCGCAGGAGGAGATCTTCGGCCCGGTCGTGGCGTTCATTCCCTACTCCGACGAAGAAGAGGCCATCTCCATCGCGAACGACTCGGCGTTCGGTCTACACGGGACGGTGTGGATGACCGATGTGGACAAGGGTGTGGGGATCGGACGTCGCATCCGCACGGGCACCTATTCGGTGAATGCCATGTCGCTGGACCCCGCGGTGCCCTTCGGAGGCGTCAAGGACTCCGGCATCGGTCGCGAGATGGGCCCAGAGGGTCTGGCGGCCTACCTGGAGCCGAAGACCATCACCGTTCCCGCATAGGGCCGAGAGGGTCGGCGGCCTTCGCGATCGCCCACCAGTTTCGCCAAAGTGCATTACACATCCTGAACATTTTGTAAACTGACCACGTACGTGCCGAACGAGGAGGCCATTCAGCGGTGACGAAGCTATCGGACGTTTCAACCGCAGCCGCGCAGAAGGCGCGCGGCATCGCGCCAGTGCTGAGTCTTGGCGCTCACCTCGGCCGCGGATTCAGACGTGTGGCGGCAGACGCCGTGATCGGTCGAGCACGGTCGGTTCCGCAGCGCATCGAGGGACTCGATGCCGCGTATCTCTCGACCGTCATGGGCCGCACCGTGACGTCGGTGTCCGTGATCGGGGGCGACGCCGGAACGTCCTCGCGGGCACGGCTCGCCCTCACCGGCGTCGATGTGCCCAATTCTGTCTTCGTGAAGATGCCGGCGGAGACGGCGGCCACCCGGCTGATGGGCGAACTGGGCCGACTCGGCGACACCGAGGTACGTTTCTATGGCGAATTGTCATCCCAGTTGCGCGGCGTGCCAAAGGCTTACGGCACCGCCTTCGATTCGTTGACTGGCCGCTACCTCATCGTTCTCGAGGACCTGGCAGTCGAGCAGTGCATTTTCCCCGACACACTGCACCCGCTGAACCAGGACCAGGCGAGCCTCATCGTCGAACTCCTCGCCCATGTTCACGCCACCTTCTGGGGGCGACTACCGAGCAAGACCGGCGTGGGCCCACTCGGGTGGCTGTACTCGCCGTCGGGTGACAGCACGTCGATGCTTACCGGGCCGTTGTTGAACACCTCGGCGCGCAAGCTCGTCGGCAAGACCGACATCCCGATCGAGGACGGTCGTTTCATCATCGACAACTACCGGGCCGTCGCCACGCTCATCGATGCCGCACCCAACACGGTCATGCACGGCGACGCGCACCCGGGAAACGTGTACTTCCGCAACGGCGAGGCCGGACTGCTCGACTGGCAGGCGGTTCGACGCGGGCACCCTTCCCGCGAATTGGCTTACACGCTGATCACCAGCCTCACGACCGCTGACCGGCAGGCCGGCGAACGCGAACTCCTCGATGTCTACCGCCGTGCGCTGGCGGCTGGCGGCGGTCCCGAAATCGACCGCGACGACCTTTGGAACCGGTACCGGCAAGCTGCCCTTTACGCTTACGTAGCACCGCTCATCACCGCTGGCATGGGCGGCATGCAGGAGGGGGGCATCGCCATGGAGGGCCTGAGGCGCGGTGTCGCTGCGCTAGGAGATCTCGACACGGTGGCGCAACTCCAGAGATCGCTGTGACCAACGATGAATGAACCAGTTGGTGACATCGAAGATGGAGGCGTAGGCCTCGACGACATACCGACACGCACTCGAATCCTTGCCGCCACCGCCGAGGCGCTCGAACGCAGCGGCCACACCAAGTTGAGCCTCTCCGAAGTCGCGCAGCAGGCGGCGGTGTCCCGACCCACGCTCTACCGATGGTTCGCATCGAAGGAGGAGCTACTCGTCGCCTTCGGTGTCTACGAGCGGGAGATATTCGATACTGGCCTTGCTCGTGCCACCTCGGGATTGCACCGCGCCGAAAAGCTCGATGCCGCTTTGCGTTTCATCGTCGCTTACCAACAGTCGTACTCTGGTGCGCGCCTCGTGGACGTCGAGCCCGAGGCAGCCATCGCCCAGTTGGCCGAAGGAATTCCCCTCATGCGCGCAGGACTGGAGCGCCTCATCGCCGGACCCAATGCAGCTGTCAAGGCAGCGACGGCGGTTCGTGTCGCGGTGTCGCAGTACATCGTGCGCAGCGACGACGCCGACGAATTCCTCGCTCAGCTTCGCCACGCGGTGGGAATCAAGCCATCGGGGCCGAACAGTTGAGCCCCGATCCCTCGCGCCCAGGCCACGCCGTCGATGAACGCGAGACCGCACACGCGTTGGCACTCGCTGAAGCCGACGAGGCGGAGGCCGACGCGGCGGTAGCCGAGGCGCTTGCGACAGCCGCGCGAGCCCGGGCACGCGCGCTCAAACTGCGACGAGACGCCGAGACCGATTCGCCGGAGCAGGTCGATGCCGAGGGGGATTTCGACCAGCCTCCCGCGGACGCGGCGGAGGAGGCCACCCGGGAGGATCTGCCTGGCAAAGACGAATCAGCACGCGAGTCCACAGCTACAGAGCCTAGGAGACTCCAGTGGCGCCGGCCTCGGCCACGCGTCGTCGCGGCTGCCGCCGCAGTGCTCGTCGCGTGCGCGATGGTGGGTGCCAGTGGGTTCATCCTCTGGCAACATCGCGAAGCCGGTGCTGAACAGCAGCGCGCCGCGGAGTTCGCAGCCGCAGCACGGCAAGGCATAGTGACGTTGATGTCGATGGACTTCGCGCATGCCAAGGACGACGTTCAACGGGTCATCGACAACTCCACCGGGTCGTTCAAGGACGACTTCGTCAAGCAGGCAGCCGATTACACGGCGACCGTTCAGCAGTCGCAGGTCACCACCGTGACCACGGTGAACGCCGTAGCCGTCAAGTCGATGGCAGCGGACTCGGCCGACGTGCTGGTCGGGGCGACCTCCGAGGTAACCAATGCCGCTGGCGCCAAACAGGAACCGCGTGCCTGGCGGCTCGCCGTCACCGTGACCCGGGATGGCGATCAGCTGAAATTATCGAAGGTGGAGTTCGTACCGTGAGCAAGGATTCAAGCCCGACCGTGGTAGCCGACCCCACTAGAGAGGCCACCCCGGCCGAGGAACCCGAAGCGACTTCGGCCGCGTCTGTCGAACCATCGCAGCCAGCTGGGGACGAGGCAGTCCGCCTACGGGGCGCATGGCCGCTGACGATCGCGCTGGCGATCCTCGTCGTTGCTTCCACGGCGGTGGCCGCCAGCCTGTTCTACTTCCAGTACCTGCCCGACCGCGAGACCAACGACTCCGCGGCCAAAGCCGCAATCTCCGCTGCTTCCGACAGCACCGTGGCCATCTTGTCTTACGCTCCCGAAAGCCTGGACGCTGACTTCAGCAATGCGCGCTCACGGCTCACCGGTGAGTTCCTGACCTATTACGGAAAGTTCACCGAGCAGATCGTCGGACCTGCTGCCAAGCAGAAGCAGGTAAAGACCACCGCTGCTGTGGCGCAGGCCGCCGTGTCAGAGCTTCGCTCGGACTCTGCCGTCGTTCTGGTCTTCGTCAACCAAACCACTCAGAGTGCGGAAAGGCCGGACCCGTCGATCACCGCCAGCAGCGTGCTGGTGAGTTTGACCAAGGTCGACGGCGCCTGGCTCGTCTCTCAATTCAACCCGATCTAGGACCGGCCGTGTTCGGCAACCTCGCGCAGTCCTCAGTTGAACGGATCTCGAATATGCCGAGTAATACGTTGTGGCGGAATGGATCAGCCGCGTTACTCATGATCGTGGCCGTCTCGTGCCCGACGGGCACTGCGGGGGCCGAGGGCCCACCTCTGTACCACGTGCGGTACACCGTCACGGCAGCCGAGCCCTTCTATGCCGACATCTACTACCGCGACACCGATCCTCCGAACTTCGCCGAGTACAGCCACGATCCCTACGCCTTCAGTCCGAAGATCGAGATGGACGTCGGTCCCGACACGCCGTGGGTGATGGACGTGATGCTGGCCGACCCCTACCAGTGGGCAATGGTCACGGCAACGAGCGGACTCTCGCCGTCGTCCCCGAAGTTCCATTGCGAACTAGCGGTCGAAGGGGTCGTCATCGCCACCGACGACGGGCCCAAGGGTGCGCTGTGCTCACGGCGGGCCTGGTGAGCGACCGCGCAGGTGTCTGCCACGGCCCAATATTTCTAGCGACCCGTGTTCTGCCACACCGCGACTCGGCTAGATCGACGTTTGCAACTGCTCGGCTATGTGTCGCCGCGAATCCACGTCGCCTGACCGTCTCGCACGCCGCAGGACAGGAAGAGTCCATCCGGTGCCTGCGCGACCGCGTTGGAGTATCCGTCACAGGAGGTGTTCTCATTCTTGACTCCCATCATGGGAGGGGACCGGAAATAGCGGGGCTCATAACGTCTCGGGGAACCGCAGAATACGAGCCTCCCCCGCGACGTGGTCCCGAAGACGTAAGTCGTCGCGTTTGCGCACGGAGCGCCGAGTTCGACACCGGCGGCAATCCCGGGAACGCAATACGGGTCGCCACATGACGCTGGCTCCGCGGCGGCGGCCGGTGCCAACCACCCCGCGATGGCGAGGGTCGCGGCTGCCGCTACAAGTGTCGAACGCACCAGTTCATCTTCACACACGGAACAACCGCGCGGCTAGTTCTGGGCGGATCCGATTCTCGACCAATTTGCCTTGGGACTCGCTCTGCGACAACAGGACTCTGCGTCCCCGCGACGTCAGCCAATCGATTCAGACCTGCCTGCGAGGAGCGCACCATTCCCGCGCACGATGAGCCGACGACCAGCGATGCGGAGACCGAGGCGAAACTCGCCACCGAGCGGGCCGAACAAGCCCGATTGCACGCAATTGCTCTCCGCAAGCGCGCCGATTCGTTGGCCCACGCGGCGCCGATAGCGGACCCGAGCCCTGAGTCATCCCATGAGCTCTGTGTCTCATCGGAGCTGGTCGCCGAGACGGGAACCATTGCTCATCAGGCGTTTTCAGCGTCAACACCGGCCCGCCGAAGAAATGCCCCTCGCGCGTGGCGGGCCGTGGTCGGGGTCGTCCTTGCAGTCTTGATCATCTGTGGAGCTGCCGGCATCAGTGGTTCGATGTGGTGGACCCACCGCAATGTCGTCGAAAGGCAACAGCGCACAGCCGAATTCATGGCTGCCGCGCGGAGCAGCATCACGGGCTTGATGTCCATCGACTTCACCAAGGCGAGAGACGACGTCCAGCGAGTCATCGACACCTCCACGGGTCAGTTCAAGGATCAGTTTCAAGCCAGCGCCGATGACCTAATCGCCGCCTTGGAACAATCGAAGGTGAATACGACCGTCACGGTCGACGCGGTAGCCGTCAAGGAAGTGACCGATGATTCGGCGGTCGTGCTGGTGACGGCCACCTCGCGCGCGTCCAGCGTTTCGGGTCCGCATCGGGATCCGCAGATCTTCCGGGTCGTCCTAACCCTCGAGCGCGACCGAGGTCAGCTCAAGATGTCACGCGTCGAGTTCGCGACATGAGCAGTCCCCGATGGACTGGGACTTGGTTGCTGGCAACCCGATTCGGCTACTTTCGACAGCCCGTCAATGCTATTCTGATACGACGCCGGAGTGTCTTTGCGGGCTCATGGACGAGGGATGCCGGCGGGCGAGGATCGACGCTCACAAAGCCTGTCGGACCTCAACTATGTTGAGAGGCAGGCAATTGCTATGAATCACACGAGGCTCGGTTGGGCAGCTGGAGCAATGTCGGCACTTTCAATCATGACTGTGGCGCCCATGGCTTCAGCAGATTACGACAACTACGCCATCAACGGGTCGTTCGTCACCACCTCGAACGGTGAATGGGCTCAGATCCAACAGCAGTATCACGACGTGCCCGTAGTGCGCAGCGTCTGGACGTTCTCCACGACGTGCCGCACGGCGACCGATTGTGTCGGCACGGTCACCAGCGATCTCGGGTGGACCGCGAAAGCTGAGAGTACGAACGGCACCTGGTACGTCCAGCGTGATATTCCCAGTTTTCAAACGTGCCCCGACGGCAGCCCCGCACACGGTTTGCAGACCTATACGTTCTTCCCAGTGGACTCGACCGGCTACGTCGACCACGACTCGACCACGTTTGCCGGCAAGGACAAGACCGTCGGCGACAGCGGAAATTGCGGCGAGAGTAAGTGGTACGTCATCGAAATGCCGTTCAAGATGGTCAAGGCTGCCTGAGCCCCAAAGTCATTCGGGGTCGCTCTTGCGGCGGTTCGACCCGCCCGTCGGGGTATTCGTCGACCTACGAGGTCAGCATGTCCTTCCAATTGCGCGCCGCCGCAGGTGCCGTCAAGTCCGCCTGCGTGTACATATGGCCGTCGGGACCTACGTATCGACCGGTACGCGGGTCGTAGTGGACTACCGCCACCGACGGACCGCCACCGGAGCCATTGCCACTGAACGAACTGGGCGCGACCGCCGGAGGACCCCCAGGAACAGCGTTGGGGTCCAGTACATCTGCCGGAGCCACGGGTGGACTACTAGGGATTGGTGCTTGAGCCGGGGTGGGTTCTGTCGCGTCCGGCGGTGTCCCCGACGGCCCGGGCGACCCCGGCGGAAGCGGAGATCCCTCTATCGGGCCGTAGATGTTGGCATCTGGGTTGACGCGGGAGTCGGGCGGAACGCCCTGCGATATCAGGTTGGGGTCTATGGGATATGGCCCCAGAGTGTGCTGACGTTGCGCCAACGGTTCGTAAGGCTGGTCGCTGTCGCAAATTTCGACGGTCGGTGCGCGTTTCCCCGGGTGGCCCATGCACGGGTAGTTTCGCGCACCACGGACTGCGATGGGCGAATCCTGGGGCAGTTTGCAATACAGCCCGTCCGGGGTGTCTAGCGTCGTGGTCTCCTCGGGCGATCGCCAGGCTGACGGTGGCAAGAAGCCAACGGTGCATGCCGGCGGATCGGAGATTCCTAGCCCGAAGTCTCCCAACGGAATTCCTTCGCCGTTGTTGCGCACCAGACCCGTGGTTTGAACCGCGGCCACGTAGGGCGGCAACAACACTAAGAGCTGTTCGAGCGACGCATGGTAGGTCAAGCCAATCTGGCCGATGGTCGTCAAATTGGCAAGAAGAATCGGCAGCGTGGGCTTGACCTGATCCAACAGGCGCGAAACCTCGTCTACAGCACCTGGTCCGGTCTGCAGCAGCGTGCGTACTTCCGGGTCGTTCTGCGCTAGCTGACCGGTAAATCCCGCGAGGCTATGCGCCCAACTCCGAATCGAGTCCACGGTTTGGGCTTGCGTGTCCAGGAGCGGTCCGGCATCTTCGACCAGCGTCCGGGTCTGGTCGGACACGCGGTTCAGATCACCAATGACAGTCGAAGACGAATCTAGTAACGATCCGAAGTCGTAACCGGCGCCGTTTAGGCCTTTGTAGGATTCGTCGAGCAAATTGCTCAACTTGTCCTTCGGAATGCTGTCCACCAGAGAGCTCACCTGGTCCAGCATGGGGCCGACCTCTTGCGGAACGGTGGTAGCTCCCTTCGCGATGACCGAGCCGTCGTGAAGGAAGGGCGGCGCATCGCTATTGGGCACCAGGTCGACGTACTGCTCCCCGACGGCCGAGACGCTGTGAACCTCGGCCTTCAGGTCGGCTGGAACCTGGGGTGACGTGTCCAACGACAAGGTGGCAATCGCACCGGTGCGTCTCACGTCGACCGCGGTCACCGTGCCAATCTGCACGCCGCGGTAGGTGACGTTGCTAAAGCGGTACAGCCCGCCGGAGGTGGGCAACTCCAGTCTCACCGTGATCCGACCGACTCCCAGCAAAGTGGGCGCCTGCAGGTAACTGAACGCCATCACGGTGAGGCCGACGAGTGAAGCGACTGCAAAGATGATCAATTGGATCTTGATGAAACGGGTCAGCATTAGCCGTCCCCGTTCGTCGGCACAGGCTGGGCGGGCAAAGGCCCAGGCAGCGGACCGGCCCCGTCAGCAGGTGGCGTGTCCGCGGTGGACGGCACGGGTGAGATGCCTACCGTCGGTGGGGTATTCGGCGGTGCTTCCGGCAGTCCCGCTTGCCCACTGGGGGGCGCAGGGGCGGTGGAGTCTGCGGCAGCGGGCGGCGGCGACATGCCGACGCCGAGAGGGTCATAACTGTATTGCTGAAACAGCGGGTCACCTGGCGCAGGCACTAGAGGGGCGCCCTGCTGCCCGAAACGGGTGCCCAGGAACAAGGTGCGCTTCAATCTGGGAATCGTGAGGTCGATGATCGTGAACAGATTCACATAATCACCCCGGACGCCACGGTCGATGAGGTTCTGGCCGTAGGGGAACAGGGGTGCGAACGCAAGGGCCTTGTCCAGCGGCGGCCCGACGTCGGCGAGCCCCCGGAAGGTGGGCTCCAAATTTTGCAGGTTCTTGACGAGGTCGGCTTGTACGTCGTTGACGACGCCCGTCGCGGTGTCGCTGAAGGTGCCGAGTTGCTTGAGAGCGGTCGTGATCCGCGGACGCTCGCGTACCAACACGTCTAGGGCCGGCGGTAGTGCTTGCAACGCCCTCGACAAGATGGCGTCGTCATTTGCGAACGTGCCCGAAAGTCGGGCCAGCGCCTGGGTGGTCGCGACGATGTTCTCCCGATTCGCGTCGATCGTTCCGATGAACGTGTCGAGTCGTGTCAACAGATCCCGGATCTGTGGCTCACGGCCAGAGAACGCCTCATTGAAGTTATGAACGACGTCGCCGATCTGACCAAGGCCGCCGCCGTTGAGAACGACCGACAGCGACGAAAGGGTTTGCTCGGTCGACGGGTAGGTCGATGACTGGTTGAGTGGGATCGTCGTTCCCGCCATCAGCTTTCCCGCCGGTTGCTGTCCAACCGGCGGGTCGAGCGCGACGTGCATTGATCCGAGCAAACTCGTTTGGCCGACGCTGGCTACGGCATTCGCCGGCACCACGACGTTGGGCTCGACCGAGACGTCGACCACGGCGTGCCAGTCGTCCACCGAAATCTTGGCGACACTGCCCACCACGACGTCGTCGATCAGAACCGGCGAGTTCGGTTCCAGAGTGGCAACATTCGCGATTTCGACGCGGAACGTCTGGGCCCCCGAGCCACGTCCGACCGCCCCGGGGAGTGGAAGGGAGTTCACCCCATTGAACGCGCACCCGGTAACGGCCAGCATCACGATGCTCGCCGATACCGC
>Ga0114967_10001074_pt1 | contig 22719 bp, 17 predicted proteins | sample M_130628_MF_Meta_FD_92639 | JGI IMG/M metagenome (GOLD analysis project Ga0114967, IMG submission 92639) | Freshwater microbial communities from Lake Montjoie, Canada to study carbon cycling - M_130628_MF_MetaG | ecosystem: Environmental > Aquatic > Freshwater > Lake | place: Lake Montjoie... | reverse complement strand
TCCAGCACAGCGGGAGTGGCGGCGGCAATAAACGCAGGATCGTCAAGGCAGACCGCCGCCTCACGATCGGCCGCCAGCGTCGCCACATGCCCGCCTGCCTCGGACACCAGCAGAAGTCCGGCGGCAACATCCCAGGGAGCGATGCGGCGCACCCAAAACGCATCGAACCGACCGCAGGCGACGTAGGCCAGATTGATAGCCGTGGAACCGGTGCGCCGCATGGCGCTGGCGTGCGGCACTACGGAGAGAAAATCGGCCACCGCCGGCGCCTCGGCTGTCACATGGGGCGGAAAGCCGACTGCCACCACCGCTTCGGCGAGCGTCTGCGTGCTGGACACGGCAATCGGTTCGCCATTGAGACGGGCGCCGCCGCCAGCCTCAGCGGTGAAGCACTCGTTCAGCACGGGATCGAAAATGGTGCCGGCCAGAATCTCGTTGCCCCGCGCCAGCGCCACCGAAACGCAATAGGCTGGAATGCCGTGGACATAGTTGGTGGTGCCATCGAGCGGATCAACGATCCAGCGCAGGCCCGTGGCCGTTTGCTTCGCCAGCGTCTCTGCCTCCGGCAACGACTCCTCCCCGAGAAACCCATGGTCGGGAAACGCCTCCAAAACCAGACGCTTGATCTCACGCTGCGAAGCGAAGTCTGCTTCCGTAACCAGATCCCGCGGCCCCTTGGCCGAAACCTTGAAGCGGCCCACCCAGTCCTGCAGCACGCGGCCCCCTGCCCGGGCAGCGGCCTCACAGACGACGGAAAAGTGGCTCATGGTGGGATTCCAGGTGGGATGTGCCGCCGAGGACGACGGAGGTGCGCAGTTTCTCTCGCGAGAGCCTACGGAAAATTGGCGCAGGCTGCCAAACGGCCGGACGTGCCAACCCCCAGTCTGTGGCTGGGCACCACCGGCTACACTATGCTCAAAGCGTGCTGGAGAGTCGGAGCAAGGGCGCCGGCCAAGAGCCATTCCCGGCGAAATGCTGCCCAGCGCGCGTTGCCGAAGGAACACATCAGAGCATGACACGATCAGGTTCCTCACTGCCTACCACCACAGCGGCAGCCACCGCCATGCCCCCCCTCTGGACTCTTTTCCAGCGGCGGGCCACCTGCGGCGAAAGCGGCGTGTCACTCGATCTGGGTGCTCCCGGCTCCGGGCTGGAGGTGCCAGTGGATGGGGGCCGATTGGCGGTGCCGGCCCACCATCTTCTGGGGATCGATCTCCGCTTGGCCGGACAGGCGCCCGCTGCCCTCGGGCCGAGCGAACAGTGGGTCCGGGGGAGCGACTGCACAGCCATCTATGAGCCGAGCGACAAGCGGGCCCTGCGGGCCACCGTCATGTGGCGGCAGTGGCCCACCCCAACCACGGGCCACCCTTCTCGCCTCGCCGTGTGGGAGGTGGTCGTCTCAGCGCAGACGGCACTGCTGCAGAGCGATCCGACGCTCGCAGTGGTTTCGCAGATCGCTCGGGCCGGTGAGGTGGTGTGGGGCAGATGGCAGCCGGGCGGGCTGGCATTCTCGACAGCGCCCACGCCCGTGCCGGCATCTGCGCTGGCCGCGGCCGCTGGTTTGCTTGTGCGCACCGGCGCGGAGAGGAGCGTTTTGGTGCTGGCCCACCCCGCGGAACAGCAACTGGTGGAAGCGGTATCGGCTGCCGATACCTGCCGGGTGACCTGCGGGCTCTTCTCCCAGCCAATTGAAAAAGGAGTGCTGCTGCGCAGCCGGGTGTTGGCGGCGATCGGCCCCGTCACTGGCGACACCGCGTGGGCCGCAGAGATAGCCGCCTCATTCGCAGCCTCTCCGCCGGTGCTTTCGACCTAGCCCCTCCTCCCCCGGCTTTTTGCGCTGGAGTCTTCAGCCTCCACACGCTACATTGCCCCCATCTTTCCCGTTTTTACGAGCCATGGATCGGCCGAGGGGTGGCTCTTCGTCCGTCTGCTGGCTCCGTCGGTATCTTTTAGCCGCGCTCGCCGGGGCAGAAGATTCAACGCAGAGGAGATCGCCATGGCAGACCTCGTCTTCGCCTTTGATGCGGCGCTCGATCGGCCGATTCCTGTTCCCCCCGGCGCTCCCGCCGCCGTGGTTGAGGTGGTGGCAACCGCCCCTTGGGCGGCGCTTCAGGTGGCTGCCGCCACAGCCCGCCAAGCCCGGGCAGCGGCGCTGGTTCTCTTTGGTTCCACGCTCGATCCGCTGCGGGCCAGCCCCGCGCAGGCAGCGCAGCTGCGCGGGCTGATCACGGGGCTCGCCGCCGATGGCTGCCGCACCATCTGGCTGGCTGACGAGGCCGCCGAGTGCGCCAACATCGCGCGGGCTCTGGCCGAACCAGAAAGCCTCTCCTTCGTGACGCCGGTATCGCCGCTGCGGCTGGAAGTGCGCGGAGTGTCGGTGGAAATCTGTTCGGCCCGCGGGCCTGCGTTTGCCGCCACCAGTACCGGGCAGATGCTCCCCTCGTTCGCATCTGCGCACACCTCCCTCCTGCCGGCACAGCGCCGGTTTGTGATCGGCTGGGATGACGCCTGGAACGGCCTGCATGGCGAGGCAGCGGCAGCGCACGGGCTGCATGCTCCGCTGCCGGCAAGCCACCATGCCCTCGGCAGCTTCTTCATCTGGGGAACCCGCGCCCTGCAACCGGCCCCCGCGGGCGTCCATCAGATTCCTGCCCTGCAAGCCCGCAGCAGCCGCGAGGCCTCCGCCGGCATGTGTGCGGCAGTCACGCTTACCAACCTCACCACGCCCGTGCCCGGCCTGATCGCCAGCGGTCTGGCCGGTGGCTTACCAACGCTTGGAGGAGCAGCAGAGATCCGCAGCGATCTCCGCACCGACTGGCGCGAGGTGCCGACCCACCGCGTGGGCTGGCGCACGCTTTCGATCACGTCGCTGGCCGGCGGCGACGAGGAACTCGCCACCGCGATCTGGAGCGCTCTGGAGGGAATGTCGATCGACTCCCAGGCACCCCTGCAAATTGTGCGCTGCGCAATTGATTGCGGCGGAAGCATCTCGCGGCGCGTGCATGTGGGCGAGATCTCAGCCGAAACGCTGGCCCGCCTCCGTCAGCTCTACGATCCGCGTTCCTTCCGGGCCTGGTGTCAGGAACTGGAAGCCGATCGCGGGGAGACGCTCGCCGTGCTCGTGCGCAACGCCTCCGCTGCCAAAAGTGGCGAAACCGCCTCCTTCGCCTCGGCTCTGGCCGAACTTGTACTTGAGTCGGAAACCACCGGCTCCCACCACGCCACCCGCGAGGCGGCCTGGCTGGCGCTTGAGTTAATGGAATCGACCTGACGTTTCTGCTGGCCCACCCTTGGCAGTGGGCCCACCGGCGAACACTCTCACAGCGTGTCTGACGCAGACCTTTTCGGAGACTCTCCCGCATGTTCATCGAACGGATCGACATCGAGCGTTTCGGCGCTCTCAGCGACGTCTCCATCGAGGGCTTGGGCCCCGGGATCGAGGTACTCCACGGCACGAACGAGACCGGCAAGACATCGCTGCTGGAATTCGTGCGGGGAGTCTTTTTCGGATTTGGTGGCCTGTTTCGCCGGGGCGTGCTCGATCCACACACCCCCTGCGGCGGCAGCCTGTTGGCCCAAACCGGCGTCGACATGCGGCGGATCCTGATCGAGCGCCGCCACGAGGGGCCCCATCTGCAGCGGCTCTCCCGAACCGACTATGCCGCCGAGAAGGACCTGCCAGTCGCCGACCACCTGACCGTGACCGACGCGCAGGAACCGGCCGGCTCGTCGCTCTTTCTCCGCGACTACATGGGCGACATCGACGAGGGCACGTTCACCGCCGTGATGGCGTTTGGCCTCGACGAACTGCATGAACTGCAAACGCTCGACGCCGAAGGCTGCGGCAGCCGGCTCTACGAACTCGCCAGCGGACTCGACCGCTCCAAGGTGACGACCGTCCTCGATAACATCCGCTCCTCTCTTGCCCGGCTCGATTCAGCCGATCCAGAAATCTCGCCGCTGGAATCGCTCCGGCAAAAACGCAGCGCCGTGCTGTCGCGAATGGCGGCCATGCAGGCGCCGGCGATCGCCGCCGGCTCGCTCGGCACGGAACTGGCCCGCATCGATGCTGAGATCGCCGAGCAGACGGCGCACCACACTTGTGCGCAGCAAGCCGAAGAACTCCTCCGCAGCACGCTGCCGCTGGAGCCGCTGTTTCATGCGAAGAAGCGCGCGGCCGAACGGGTCGCGGTCCTCGAGGCCACGCCGCTGATCCATGCCGATCTCGACGCCTGGCAGTTGGCCACCAAACGCCGCGACAGCCTGGCCCGAGAGGCCGCCAAGCTGAAAAAAACGCGAAGCCTGCGGGCCCGCGATGTGAAGGCCCATGCCCCCGATGCCCTGATCTGGAAGAAGCGGGCAGCGGTGATCGCGCTCGGGGAAGAACAGCCCCGGCTCGATCGCATCGCTGCTGAAGCAGCGCGGGCAACCCTGGCGGCCAAGCAGGCGGCGCGGCGGTTCGGTGAGCAGATGGGCACGGCGGGCCTGGTACGGCTGGTGGCGCTCGACCGCCCCGCTGCATCCTCCCCCGACGCCCTGGCAGAGATGCTCCTTCCCAGCGGGCTCACCCGCTCGTTCACCTCCTTCAAGGCCCGGGCCCGTGAGGTGGCCTTGGCCGGACGCGAGCTGAAGGAAGCGCAGCAACAAGTGGCCGAAGCCAAAGCGGCCGTAGCGGGCACCCGCAGCGCTCTCAAGGCCACGCCAGCCGGCGGAACAACGATCGCCGCCGCCATTGAGGAAGCCAGCGGCCGAGCCACACTGCTGCGCAATCGGATCACCGCCGGGGAGCAGCTCTCCGAGCTCGATCGGTCGCTCGGCCGGCTGGAAAAAGAGATGGCGACCCATCTGGAGGGGCAGCTGATCCCGGTGGAATGGCTGCTCGGTCTGGGAGCGATGTTTGTGCTCGGCACGGCCCTGCTCCTCTCCGGACTATTTCTGCCGGCGGCAGTGACCGGCTCACTCGCCTATGCGATGGCAGCTCTCGGTCTGGCTGGCACCGGGGTTGCCTCGGTGGCCACCTGGTCGCTCGATCGGGCCGCCTCGAGCCGGCTAGAGGGAGCCCGCCAGCAGCTGGCAATGGTGCGCAAACAACGGGAGGAATCGGTCTCCCAGTGCGGTCTCATCGACAAGAAAATCGAGGCAGGGCGCGGTCCTGTGGAGCGTTATCCGGGGGAACATGCCGCCGCGCTCGATCGTCGGGCAGCCGCCGCGCAAGCGGAGGTGGAGCGATTGGAGGCGATCGCCGCCCGCGAAGGTTCGCTCCATGTGCTGGCAGACCGCGTGGCGGCCGCCGAACAGGAACTTTCCCGCGCCGCCGCCAGGCGCGTGGCAGCCCGGGGACGCTGGAAACAGGCGCTGGAGCAGCGGTCGCTGCCGACCACGCTGACCCCAGCCGATATCAAACAACTTTCCCGCCACCGCCACACCCTGCTGGCGCTCGACGCGGAGCGGCAGCGCGCATCCGAAGAAGCGCGGCTGCGCACCGAGGAACTCGCCGCCTTCGGACACCGCATCGAGCAACTGATGGTGGAATGCGACATGCTGCCCGATGGCACGCCACAAGAACACCTGCAGCAACTGCGCGAGCGGCTGGAACGGGAATCGAACGGGCATCGGCTCCGCGGCAAATTGGCCAGCCGGCTGGAGCGGGCCCGGCAGCGGCATCGGGAGGCGCTGCGGAGAGTGAATCTGGCCGACCAGCGGGTGCGGGAAATCATTGCCCGCTGGAATGTCGATTCCGAGAAGGAATTCCTGGCGCTGGTTGACCGCCGGCCGCTGGTGGAGGAGGCCCGTTTGGAAGCGCAGGCCGCGGAGCAGGCCTGGCTTGAGGCCCGGCGCCGCATCGACGGACTGCCCGACCTGGAGCGGTGGCTCGGCGAAGCGCGGCTGGTGACACTGGAGCAGCGTCTGGCGGAGGCCCACGTGGCCACGGCGCAAACTCGCGAGGCAGTCGCCCGCACCCGCAGCCTGCGGCAGGCCGCGTTGGCAAAGGTGGAATCAGCCGCCAAGGATCATTCCACCGAGGGCATCCAGATGGAACTGGCCGCCATCGAGCAGGAACTGGAGCATCATCTCCACCGCCGCCGGCTGCTGGCGGAGGCAGCGATGCTTCTGGAGGAGACGCGGAGCAAGTTTGCCCGCGAACATCAACCGGCCGTCCTCCGCGAGGCATCGCGCTGGCTGGTGCGCCTCACCGGGGGACACTACACCCGCATCACGACGAGCATCCACGAAGCCCGACTGGAGGTCCACGACGGCGAAGGCCATCTCTGGAATCCCGATCGGCTCAGCCGGGGCACGCGGGAGCAGGTATTTTTAGCCTTGCGGCTGGCGCTGGTGCAGGATCTGGAACGCCACGGGGTCCATCTGCCGCTGGTGATGGACGATGCGCTGGTGAACTTCGACGACTCCCGCGCTCAGGCGGCAGCCGAGGTGCTGCTGGAATTCGTCGCTGATCAACCGCGGCAGCGGCAGTTGCTTGTGCTCACCTGCCATACCCACGTGGCCCGTATCTTTGCCGATTCGGGCGCATCGGTCCGCTCTTTGAGTGAACCCGGGACCTCCTGGATGCGGCGGGCCACTCCCGGCGTGTTGGTCGCGGAACCGGCTCCGGTCGTCGTGCCCCGGCTGCCGGTCGCCCCACCGGAGCCAGCCATCCCCTCCGGGCCGGTGCGGGTCATCGTGCGGCAACTGCCCGCCGAGAGCGGCATTGCCGACCGGGTTGCGCCTGCGGCGCGTGTAGACAATCCCTGGGTGCCGCGCGGCAGATTTGCCTCCCGGCCGCCCCAGGCCACTCCGCCTGCAGCATCACGGCACCATCCTCCTGCCCAATCAGCCCCGCGGCAGGCCCCCAAACCGGTTCGCCCCGCGCCCGTGGATGAGGCCGACAAGGTGGCTCAAAAGCCGAAGCGTCCCCGCGGCCCGAAGGGCTCATGAACAGCCTGCCTGCCCATTCAGACGGCGCGGGCCAGATGCCGCCGGCCTATCAGCTCCACGATATGGTGGCCTACGCCCTGCATCTTGGCACCACCGGCTTCGGCGGGCCGGTGGCGCTCGTGGGGGCGATGCACCGCGATCTCGTCGAACACCGCGGCTGGATCTCGGAAGCTGAATACAAGGAGGGGCTGACGCTCGCGCAGCTCATGCCTGGCCCGCTGGCAGCGCAACTGGCGATCTATCTGGGCTACGTGCACCACGGGATCTGGGGCGCCACGCTGGTGGGTCTGGCCTTCGTTCTCCCGTCGTTTCTGATGGTGGTGGCACTGGGCTGGGCCTACGTCGCCTATGGGGGCCTGAGCTGGATGCAGGGCGTGTTCTACGGCGTTGGCTCTGCCGTGATCGGCATCATCGCTTTAAGCGCCTGGAAGCTGACGCTCAAAACGATCGGCCGCGATCGGCTTCTGGGGGGCATCTATCTCGTCAGCGCTCTGGTCACCCTGATAACAGAAACGGAATATGTTTTGATCTTCCTGGCCGGCGGGCTGCTCGTCTGGCTGGCCCGCAGCGGACGGCTGCCGGGAATACCACAGGGGGCGGCTGCCATGGTGCCGGGCCTGTTGGCGGCACATGCGCCAAGAATCGAACTGCCGCTCGATGTCCTGCTGGTGCAGATCGGGCTTTTCTTCACGAAGGCGGGGGCGTTTGTATTTGGCAGCGGCCTGGCCATCATCCCCTTTCTCTATGGCGGAGTCGTCAAGGAATATGGCTGGCTCAGCGACCAGGAATTCCTCGATGCCGTGGCGGTGGCGATGATCACCCCCGGGCCGGTCGTGATCACCGTCGGCTTCATCGGCTACCTCGTGGCGGCACGGGGGGGCGACGCTCTCTCCGGTCTGGCCGGTGCCTCGGTGGCAGCGCTGGCCACTTTTCTTCCCTGTTACCTCCTCACGATCCTGCCCGCCCCCTACTTCCGCAAGTATGGCAAGCTGCCTGGGCTGGTGGCCTTCGTGGATGGCGTGACCGCGGCAGCCGTGGGGGCGATTACCGGCGCCTGCCTGGTGCTCGGCAGGCGCACGCTCGTTCCCGATGGATCGTCACTTGCAGTTCCCAAGCTTCTTCTGCTGCTGGCGACGCTCGCCATCCTGCTGAAGTTCCGCAAGGTGCCCGAGCCGGTGATCATCGCCGGCGCGGCGATCCTTGGCCTGGTGATTCATCCCTTTGTCGCCCGGTGAGGGCCGCTCCCCGGTGTGCAGCGATCACAGGAGCGTTCGTCTGCGAGGAAGACCGCAGAAGGCCGATCTGCCTACGTGCGGATCACGCCCTGCTGGATGTCGCGCAGATAGCGCTGGCGCATGTTCGCCAGCAGGAGCCCCAAGTAGGCATTGGCGCCGAGCGAGAGGAAGAGCGTCAGCAGGCTGCCGATCAGGAGCCCCCAAGGCCGCTCGGGCGTTGCCCCGGGAAGAGGTGAGGCCGACAACGGCAGCGGGGGAAAGGTCTGAGCCGCAGAGGCTGCCGGGGCGATCATCGCCGCCGTTGCCACTCGGGGTCGCCGCGCCGCTTCCTGCACCGAGCGTTCGACTGCCGGAGGCCAGGCATCAGCCACATAAATCTTCACCCGACGCACATCCCGCGAATCAGCCGGCACATCGCTGGTGAAGGTGTAGGGAGAGGCGCTCCTGACCAGATCGGGCTCGACCCGCAGAATGTAGTCGCCGCCGCCGCCATCGGTCGGCACATAGGCCGCCTCGATCCCCATCAGGAACAGCCCGGCGAGCGAGCAGACGATCTCAAGCAGCATGGCACCATCCTCCAAAAAAAAGCACCGTCACCTCAAGCGAACACCGGCCGGGGAATCCCCCAGCGATCAGAAAACGTCAGGCTTCACAAGGATTTCACCCTCTGGACGACCGTTCGTGCAACTGCCCCGGCTTCTGCCCCCCCGAACTGGCCATTCCGGCCGGGCTCGGCAGCCCTTTGCCGTCCGCTGCCCCCTGTCCCATGCTGTCGAGTTCGGCCTGCAACATCGTCAGGGCGGCCTGCAGAAAGGCGACGGCAATGGGCCCGACAAAAATTCCGATCGGGCCCAGCGCCCCCACGCCGCCGAGCACGCTCAGCAGGGCCAGCAGCGGGTGCAGCTTCGACTGGCCGTGCAGCACAATCGGTTTGATGATGTTGTCCACCGTCGACACCACGCACAGCCCCCACAGGGCCAGCCCCGCCGCCGCCCAGGTGTTTTTCAGGAAGAAGAGCAGGTACAGGCTCGCTCCGCCCCACACCGCCGCCGCTCCGACAAACGGCACCAGGGCGCCGAAGAACGTCAACAACGTCAGCAGGAAGACATTCCCCAGACCGGCCACGTAAAACCCGAAACCGGCCAGCACAGCCTGCACGATCGCCGCCAGCAGCGTGGAGCTCACCACCGCCCGGCTGACCTCCTCAAATTCCTCAAGCAGTTGCCACTGATAGTGGGAATCGAGCGGAATCAGCTTCGTGACGGCCGCGAGCATGCGCCGCCCGTCGGCCAGAAAATAGAACAGGCTCACCGTCATCACCAGCAGGCCGATGATCAGCTTCGCGATCACCACCGGAGCGCCTGCAGCGATCGGCCCCAGCCACTCCTCGGCCAGCTTCTTCACTTCACCATTGACCGACTCCGCGGTGAGATGCAGGCCGGTGGCGTCATTCACCTTGCCGACGAGACCGTCGAGCACGGCGGGGTCAAGCTTGAGGCCGTTGGGCGTGCGCAGCATCGCCACGGCATCTCCACCGGCCCGCGCCACCAGCAGAAACAGTGGCACAAGCACAATCACCAACACAAACAGCGTGGTGAGCAGGGCCGCGACCCAATCGGGGCACGTCAGCCGCTCCCGCAACCAGCGGTGCAGCGGGCCGAAGATAACCACCAGCATCGCCGCCAACAGCAGCGGCAGCAGGAAGCTCGACATCACCCGCAGCGACAACAAGCCGGTGACCGCCACCAATCCCAAGATGACCCCCAACGACACCAGGCGGGCGAGGCGTTTGGGCTGGGCATCTGGATTGGACGGGTTCTCCACCATCATCGTGTGCTGCACTCCTGACTCTGGAAACGGCTGTGTGGGCCCTCCCACCAAAGGCTCTACGATCCTCAATTCTACGCACAACCAGCGGCCGGCGCCGACTCTTGCCTTCGCTTCCGCTCCTGTTGGCGTGGCAGGCCGACCGGGCGCAGGGTATCCTGCCGCAGGTCGTCGCCACTGGTCTTCCCCGGCCGCTTCTGTCCATTCCTCTCCGCTCTCCGTGGATCGTATGAACTCTCCTGCCGTTTCGCTCGTGGTGCCGGCACGGAACGAGGCAGGCAACCTTGCTCCCCTGATCGACGAGATCCGAAAGGTGCTTGACGCTGCCGGGCTCACCTGGGAACTGTTCGTAGTTGACGACGGGTCAACCGATGGCTCGTGGGAGGAGATCTCCGCCGCGTCCGCCGCAGACGCACGAGTGCAGGGGATTCGGCAGGGACGGGGACTGGGCAAGTCGGCCGCGCTTGAGGTCGGCTTTGCCCGCTGCCGCGCTCCTTCGATCGTGATGCTCGATGGCGATGGGCAGGACGATCCGGCGGAAATTCCTGGGATGCTCGCCCGACTGGCAGAACCGGCGCAGGGGAAGCCGGGGGCTGATCTGGTCAATGGCTGGAAGGTGCGGCGCCTCGATCCCTGGCACAAGACATTCCCCTCGCGCGTGTTCAACTGGCTGGTGGGCTGCCTGACTGGGCTGTGGCTGCACGATCACAACTGCGGCCTGAAGGCCTTTCGGGCGCCGGTCGTCGGGCAGTTGTCGCTGGGCAAAGACATGCACCGCTTCATCCCGGTGCAGGCGGCCTCCCGTGGCTTCCGCGTTGTGGAAGTGCCGGTGCACCATCGCCCCCGCACCCGTGGCCAATCAAAATATGGAATGGCCCGCTTCTTCACCGGCCTGGCCGATCTGATGCGGGTCGCGGTGCTGATGCGCAGAGCCCCACCGCCCGACCCCAGCGCTCTGGGATTCAGTGCGATCCCCACCGCCGCTGATACTGATCGGCCGGGGGATGCAACGGGAACGCTGCGCCGAAATTTCTATTGGCTGCTGGCTGCCGTGGCCCTCGGCGGCACGCTGGGCCGCATCGGCGCCGTGACAAGCATCGATAAGCTCGCGCTGGAAAAACGGCTCGTCTCTGATGCCGTGGCCGCCGCCACCGCCAAGGCGACTCCTCTGGGGGAGACTATCGATGCCGTCGCCATCCGAACGGGCGTGGAGCAGGGGAAGCGGTTGATGCGACCTTTTCTCTCCGGCAACGACCGCAGCCGGTGGCTGGCAATCCGGGCCCTGGTGGAGCGGGGCACGTTTGCGATCGATGACGTGGTGGTGGAACCGGGCTGGGACACCATCGACGCCGTGGCCCACACCGACGCCACAGGGCACCTGCGACTCTATTCGAGCAAGCCCCCGCTGCTGTCGGTGCTCGGCGCTTTGCCCTACTGGCTGCTCCACCGCCTGACCGGCTGGACGCTCGGCGACCATCCCTTTGAGATGGGCCGGTTGCTGATGGTTCTCTATGGGCTTTTGCCCTTGGGGCTGACAATCCTCTGCACGTGTCGATTGGTGGAACATGTCGGCACGACCGACTGGGGCCGGATTTGGGGGGCGGCGCTGATCGCCTGCGGCACGCTGCTGACAACATTTGCCGTCGTCTTCACCAACCATCTCCCCGCGGCGGCCTGTGCCGCCGGCAGTCTCTGGCTGCTCTTCCGCATCCGCTGTCAGGGGCCGCAGCCGGCGTGGACATTCGCCGTCGCCGGCCTGCTGGCGGGCTTGACGGCAGCCTTTGAACTCCCCGCACTGGCTTGGACGCTGGCAGTGCTGGTGCTCTTGGCGATGACCGATTTTCGCCGCACCATCGCCTTGGCTGCGCCGATGACGCTGGTGGTGGGGCTGGCGGCGCTGGGAACCAATTTTTCAGCGCACGGCACGCTGGTTCCTCCCTACGCCCACCGCAGCACCGCTGCGCCCGGTGCCGCGATTGCTGGTCGCCTGTCGGCAACGTTGCCGGGAGGCCAACCGGGGGAATGGAACCCGACCAATTGGTACGACTACCAACTCACTCTTTCCAATGGAAAAGTGCTCACCAGCTATTGGCGAAACCCGCAGGCAGCGGTCGACCGGGGGGAGCCATCGGCGATTCGCTATGCTTGGCACGTGTTGGTGGGCCATCACGGTATCTTTTCGCTGACTCCTGCCTGGCTCCTGGTGATCCCGGGGATCGCGTTGGCCCTTTTTTCCCGCCAGCGGCCGCCTGAGGAAAAGTCTTTGCCACGGGGCTTTGGCGCCCTCCTGCTGGCGATCGGGCTGGTGAGTCTGGTGGTGGTTGGCTTTTATCTGGCGCGGCCTGAACTCGACCGCAACTACGGCGGCACGACGAGCGGGTTTCGCTGGGCCTTCTGGCTGGCGCCGCTCTGGACTGTCGCGGCGCTCCCGGCGGCCGATCGGCTGGCCACGAGCCGAGCCGGCCGGGGCCTTGGCTGGCTGCTCTTGGCACTCTCGGTGGTCTCAGTCGCCTACCCCACCTGGAATCCCTGGACGCAGCCCTGGATCGAGCAGTGGATGCTCCATGCGGGCAGCCTGCCGGCGCGATAGCGCTATCGCAGGCCGCTGCTCTGCGCGAGCGCCTCCGCAGCTGCCGCAGGCCAATACTCTGGCAAAGGTGCCTCGGCGGTGAGGGGCTCCTGCGTATCAGGATCGTAGTAGCAGATTCTCCAGGCATGCAAGGCAATCGGGCGCTGCCGTGGATCGGGCATGTGGGCCGGCCCAAACGGATCGGGAGCAGGATTCCCATACAAACCATCCCCCACCACCGGCAGCCCGCGTGCCGCAGCCTGCACCCGCAACTGGTGCATGCGGCCGGTCACTGGCTGGAGGGCCACCAGCCATTCTCCGCTGGGCAGGATGCCGAGCAACCGGGCCCGCGTGTGGGCATCGCGTCCCTCCGCGGCCTCGTCCACCACCTCCACGCGCGGTTCGTCGGCTACCTTCGCCAGCCGATTGTGCCATTCCACCACTCCACCTGCGTCTGCCGCCGCGAGCCGGATCGCATCGGCTGATGGAATAGCGGGCGGAACGAGCAGCGCGACGTAGGTCTTTTCGATGCCGCGCCGCTCAAACTGCCGCGAGAGTTGCCGCGCCGCTCGCGGAGTGGTCGCCATCAGCATGATGCCCGACACGGCCCGATCGAGCCGGTGGGGCACGCCCACATAGGCCCCCACCGGCAGCAGGCCCCGCAGCCACGCTTCGACCGAGGGAATGCCGAGAGGCGCCTGCGTGGCAAGGCCCGCTGGCTTGGCCACCACGGCCACGCCCGAGGCTTCGCTGACACGATACGGTTCCAGCACATGCATACCGAAAGAATAGCAGTCCAGAGTAGCAGTCACAGTGGCAACAAGCTGCCACTTCTTCGGCTACTTCGGCGTCCGCCGCAGAGGAGTTGCCAGAGAGACATCCGCTGCATAGCCGTCGGCCTCATCCCAGTCGTCGTCGGCACTGGCCTCCAGCGGATCGATCCCCTCGCAGCACTCCAGATCGTCGGCAAACCCGCAGACGAGCGCCAGCAGGGCGTTTTTTTCGCTACCGGAGATCTCTGCCGTTTCGTAGCTGCGCAGAATCTCAGGCACCGGATCGGCCGAACTGTCACACGGTGTCACGACCCCCCGCTCCTGCAGGCTGACATATTCTTCGCACAGCGATACCAACTGCTCGCGTTTCATCGCCACCTCCCTGATACCTTTGGCCTGATACCTCTGGGGCCGCCCCGGTCGGAACCTCCCCGACACACCGCAGCCGCCTCCTTAGGGAGTATGTACGGAGGATGTTTGGATCATGTTCGGAAACGACCAAATTTCGGCAGCAGCCTGACCCGGGGGCACCTTCTCAGCGGCTGGCCCGTCGCCGGCTCGCCCACCATTCCCAGGCCACTGGCAGAACAGACATCAGCACGATCCCCACCACCACCAGTTCGAAATTCTGCTTGATGACCGGCACATTGCCGAAGAAATAGCCAAACATCGTGCAGAGCACCACCCACACGATTCCCCCGACCACGTTGTAGTAGAGAAACTGGGGGTAGTTCATGCGCCCCACGCCGGCCACAAACGGGGCAAACGTGCGGATGATCGGCACAAACCTGGCCAGCACGATCGTCTTGCCGCCATGCCGCTCATAGAAGGCCTGCGTCTTCTCCAGATGTTCGTGCTTGAGAAACCAGGCGTTGATCCGAAAGGCCCGGGGGCCGATCCAGCGCCCGATGGCGTAGTTGAGCGTGTCGCCCAGGATGGCCGCCACGATCAACAGCGGCAGCATCAGGGTGATATTCAGTGAATCGGGGTAGAGCGCTGCCATCGCGCCGGCGGCAAACAGGAGTGAGTCGCCCGGAAGGAACGGCATCACCACCAGGCCGGTCTCGCAGAAGATAATGGCAAACAGCAGCACGTAGGTCCACGGTCCCCAGGAGTCGATGAGGCCGTGGAGGTGGTCGTCGAGGTGCAGGAAGATATCGAGAATGCTTCGGATCGCGTCCATCGGTTCCGTAGGCCTTGTGTGCAGGACGGGATAGTCTGTCGCTCGCTGCGGCAGGCTGCCGCACTAGAAGCGGCCGCCTCACGGTATGCGATCGGCGACCGGTTTGCCACGGGCCCCGAGTGGCCCGCCAGCCCGGCTGCATTCCCCGCCGCTACCGCTGCCAGACGGCACCGGCAATGATCCAGATGCCGAGGCAAAACAGGCTCACGACAAACCAGGCGGCAATCGATTCAAACATGCTGCAGCATCCTCGGTGGGCGACTCCAGCCAACAATAGGTCAGGAAAAGGGCGGCGGCGGAAAATTCTGGCCGTCTGCTCTCAAGCGCCCGCCCCGCCCCGCGGCCGCTGGGGCTGCTATCATTCCCGAGACGCTCTTCGACGGAGCGGCGGAAACAGGCCTGCAGAGCTGGTTTCAGCCGCCGATCGTCTGTTCGGTCAATCCCAGGGCCGTGCGTTCCGGATGCCTTATGAGGACTTCAAAATGCCCCCCTTGAAAGCGGGAGATCTGGCGCCCCAATTCTCGGCCGTCACGGCCGCCGGCGACCCGTTGAACTCCGCCGATTTCCTCGGCAAGCGGGCGCTGGTGATCTTCTTCTATCCCAAAGACAACACCCCGCTGTGCACTCAAGAGGCCTGTGCCTTCCGCGATTCTTATGCCCGTTTTCTCGATGCCGGCGTTGAGGTGGTGGGTATCAGCAGCGATTCGGCGAAGAGCCATCTGGGCTTTGCCGACCGGCATCGCCTCCCCTTTCCGCTGATCAGCGATGCCGATGGCAGCCTGCGCAAGCTCTTCGGCGTTACGAAGACACTCGGGTTTCTCCCCGGCCGGGCCACCTATGTCATCGATCGCGACGGGATCGTGCGGCTCGTCTTCTCCGCCCAACTCGCCTCCCAAGCCCACGTCGATCGGGCGCTCGAGGCGGTGCGGGAACGGCCGCTGCCGACGCCCCCTGCCAACCAGTAGCCACGCCGGGCTCCCCGCCCCAGAAAGCTCCTCCCCATGCCTGTCTTCGATTACTCCTTCACGGTGCCCGCCTCCCTTCAGGCCGTGCGCGACTTCCACCGCGACACCAGCGCCCTGAAGCGTCTCACTCCCCCACCCACGATCGTGCAGTTGATCTCAATCGAACCGCTGGCTGAGGGATCTGTCTCGCGGTTTGTGTTGTGGGTGGGTCCACTGCCGCTGCGCTGGACTGCGGTCCACAGAGATGTCACCGAGCACGGCTTCACCGATGTGCTCGCCGCCGGCCCCGCCGCCGCGTGGGCCCACACCCACCGCTTCACGCCCCTCTCCTCGAACCTCACCCGGATCGACGAGCATATTGAGTTTCAGCACAAACCGGGGCTGTGGGGGATCGTAACCCGGCTGCTCTTCTCGTGGCCGAATCTCTATTTCATGTTCACCTACCGCAAGTTGGCCACCCGCTGGTTTCTCCGCCGCCGCGGCTGAACAGTTGCCACTGCCTGTGTGAAGGCAGTCAAAAAACGGGCGGTACGCGGGCTGAAAGAGAAAAAAGTCTGGCAGATACCGCCGCGTTGCAACGCGGCAACCAGCTGGTACTCTAACCATTCTTGGCTAACTCGACAGGATGGGCTAACTGGGGGATGGCGTTTCCGCCCCCGTTTCGTTGTTCGCCGCTGAAGCATTGCTTTGGCGGCGGAAGCCGGTTCACCGGTGCCTCCGCACCGGGCCGGTCTAATGTGCAGAGCGAACCCGTCCGTTGAGTCAGCGATCCATAGGCGGTTCCCCACATTTTCCCTGCAGACGGGCCGTTGGCCTTGGGCTGCAAAACTTCAGAAAGGTTTGGAATTCTCGATGGCACTCAGGAAATTTCCACCGATCCGGACGATCCTCGGCATTACTGATGATGTTCAGAGCCTGCCGCGAGCAGGTGAATTGGGCGATGCGTGGTATGAGGAGTCGACAGGGCAATTGTGGGTGTGGGACGTCGATCACAAGCAGTGGCGGGATCTCCCGCTATGGCAAAAACATGGCGGTGTCTCAGGTCTGGCCGGCATGGCCACAGCGGCGCTGGCTGGCGCAGCGGGACGCACTGGCGCTGTAGGACACAGCGGCGTTGATGGCAAGCCGGGCGCTGACGGCAAGCCGGGTGTCGCTGGACCGGCCGGCCCCAAGGGAGAGCCGGGGATCAACGGCAAGGACGGAGCACACGGGAAGGATGGCGCCCCGGGCAAGGATGGTGCAGCGGGCCACAACGGAGCCGACGGCAAGCCGGGTGTCGCTGGACCGGCCGGCCCCAAGGGAGAACCGGGGATCAACGGCAAGGACGGAGCACACGGGAAGGATGGCGCCCCGGGCAAGGATGGCGCAGCAGGCCACAACGGCGCTGACGGCAAGCCGGGTGTCGCTGGACCGGCCGGCCTCAAGGGAGAGCCGGGGATCAACGGCAAGGACGGAGCACACGGGAAGGATGGCGCCCCTGGCAAGGATGGCGCAGCAGGCCACAACGGCGCCGACGGCAAGCCGGGTCTTGATGGCAAGAACGGTGTCGATGGCAAGAACGGCCTCGACGGCAAGCCGGGTGTTGCCGGAGCGGCCGGCCCCCGCGGCGAGCCTGGCGCCAGTGGTAAGAACGGGATCGATGGCAAGAACGGCGTCGATGGCAAACTCGGCGACCGGGGCGCGCCCGGCCGCGATGGAGCGCCCGGCAAGAACGGCATCGACGGCAAGAATGGTCTGCAGGGCCCGCCGGGACCGCGCGGACTGCCGGGGAGCGACGGTGCCACTCCGAAGTCGAGCAAGCTGCCGTGGGCCCTGTTGCCTGTAGCGGGATTGCTGGGTGGTTTGGCTGGGTCAACCCAGCGGCCGGCTGTGGTGGAAAAACCTGTGCCGGTCGTGCGGTATGAGGCTCCCGTGCAGCAGTCTGCCCCCCGGCCAGCGCCGGTGGAACGGCGGGTGCGGGTCGAGGAGGAGCGGGTCGTCGTCGAGCCACCGGTGAAGGTTGAGACCCCAGTGAAGGTTGAGACCCCAGTGAAGGTTGAGACCCCAGTGAAGGTTGAGACCCCGGTGAAGGTCGAGACCCCGGTGAAGGTTGAACAGCCGGTCGAGACGCGGGTGAAGATTGAGGAGGAGATCGTGAAGGAGGGCCCGGTCACAGTCGAGCGGACGACCGTGGTTGAGCAGCAGGGACGAGAGGTTGATGTCGTGCGCGAAGAGCGAGTGGAGGTGGCCGTCAGCGACGAATCGGTGCGGTTGACCACCGGGCTTGGCGACCTGTTCGGCCGGCTCACCACAACCCTCTCGGGGGTGACCGATGTCGCCTCGGCCGAGGCGGCTGCTCCGGCGCTCCGTGAACTCTCCACTGCGCTTGGAAATCTCAAGGCCTCGGCCAGCACGCTGCCAGCCGAGGGCAAGACCGTGGTGCGCAATCTGGTGGAGCCGAATCTGGCCACGCTCCGCAGTCTGGCCGATTCTGTGCTGGCACTGCCGGGCGTGGGCGATGTGCTCGGCACGGTCGTGCGGCCGATGATCGACACGCTCTCCTCTACGGGACAGTAGCCACAGAAAAAGTCTCTTGTGTGAGCCCAAGGAGACAGGCGGAAAATAATTCAGGGCCGGGCCGGCAGACTGTCGGCCCGGCCCTGCCGCTTTGAGGAGTCGCTGCGCGAGTCGCTCCAGCAGAATTGCAGTGTCGCGCCGGAGGGTTCCCACACCCGCTTCACGCCGGGCGCGTTGTCGGGAAACCGGGGATGGAACGGCGATCGCAGAAAAACGCTGCCGCCGCGAGGATCGACGTGCATCGTCGTGACGTTGCAGAAATCATCCCCCAGGCCGCTGAGATCCCATTCCGCCACGAGTGGCAGATGCGGGGAGGCGAGATCGAAGAACAGCAGGCACTTGGGCTCCCGGCACAACACCACGAGACAGCGGCCCAGGCAGGCAAGCGCGATCGGCAGGCCGGGGGCGGCGAGCGTGGCGGCGAGCGTGTTTGATTCCCGATCGATCAGAAGCACCTGATCGGCGCGGGTTTCCGCCACCGCAATCCAGGGAAAACCCTCCAGATCGATCATCGCGGAGAGATGGTTGCGAACCTCGTCGAACGTGCGTTCGACCCGGTGGGTGACGAGATCGATTTTGGCGATATTTTCCAATCCGGGAAAAATGCAGTTTCTCTCCAGCACGAACAGATAGCGATCAAACGGCAGGATGACCCCCGGCAGATGGATGTCGGGCCCGATGTTCCGGGCCCACCAGCCATTCCAGCGAAACACCTTGCGGGTGCCGGTTTCGTTGAAATACATCCGGCCCGGCCGGCCGCCAAATTGCTCCACCTGCAGGTTCAGTGGCATCGTGCGGGTGCGAACTGCGAGCCGCCCGCGGCGCAGCGTGGCCGTGGTGTGGTAGGTCCGCCAACCGCGGCGGGGATGGCTGTGCTTGCCCACCGCCAGAATCGTGCCGGGGCCGAAGGGGTAAAGGAATTCGAGCGTGTGGGGCACGGCGGCCGAGGCGAGCGTGCGGCAGCCATCGGCGGCGATGACATCCAACCGGTAGTCTGCAACGCTGCCGGTGCTGTGGCCCTCCCAGAGCAGGCCGTCGTGAAACACCTGCCCGCGGTAAACCTCGCCCCCGGGCAAGGCCACGACCGCCTGCACGTTGACCGCATGAGCCCCAACCGAACGGTGGCCAGAAGTGTCGCAACGGGTGCCTGCCGCCATGCTTTGCCTCGTCTTGCGAAGGGTGGAGCCCGAAGGGCATTCCCGCGGCCCGTGGTTCGGGGAGACCCCGGCCAAAAAACCCCGTTTCAACCGTAACTGGCGAGCAATCTTCAACTCCCTGAGCTTACTGCCCGCCCCCTTGAACTCCAGCATTCGGTCGGCTGGCAGTGCTGCCACACACGTGTCGCAAACCTGCCACAAGCAGTTGCGCATCCCGTTGCGCACGCGGCACGCGCATGAAAAAACCCCGATTTCTCGGGGTTTGGAGTGGCTTTTTTATCGGGAAAACAAGCCTAAAACCGCAGTGCCTCGTCTTGGACTCGAACCAAGAACCCTCTGATTAAGAGTCAGATGCTCTGACCAGTTGAGCTAACGAGGCTGACTACCGCTGTTTTACCCTATCATCCACGCCCCCGGCAAGACCCTTCCAGAACTCGCCCACCAGGAATCCTCCCCTTCCCGGCCTGCGCTCGCATTGAGAGATTGCCGCCCAACGACTACATTCCCGCTCGACAGACATTCTCTTTTTCGTCAGCGAGGATCATGCCCATGGGTAGGTTTGCCGGTTTGAAGGGTCTCGTGCTCGGCGTCGCCAATGATCACTCGATCGCCTGGGCCATCTCCAAGGAGATCATGGCCGAAGGGGGCCAGATCGGCTTCTCCCACCTCCCCGACCGAGCCGACGACGAGCGGCAGCGCAACCGCCGCCGCGTCGCCCTCCTCACCGACCCCGAGCCCAACGCCAAGTTCCTCGTGCCGATGGATGCCGGCAGCGACGAACAGATCGCCGCCGTGATGCAGCGGGCCAAGGATGAATTCGGCGCCCTCGACTTCGTTGTTCACTCCATCGCCTACGCCCCGCTGGAAGATCTCAAGGGGGACACCACCGACTGTAGCCGCGAGGGGTTCCGCGTGGCCATGGAAACCAGCGCCTACAGCCTGCTGGCCGTGGGGCGCCTCTGCCGCAAGATTCTCGCCCCCAACGCTTCGATCCTCACGCTCACCTATTTCGGTGGCGAAAAGGTGGTGCCTGGCTACAACATCATGGGCGTCTGCAAGGCGACGCTTGATGCCTGCGTGAAATACATGGCCTATGATCTCGGCCCCGCCGGCGTGCGGGTCAATGCCGTCAGCGCCGGCCCGCTCCGCACGCTCGCCGGCCGCGGCGCCGGTGTGGACGACATGCTCGGCCTCTATCAGCATATGTCGCCGCTGGGGCGCAACATCACCCACGAGGAGGTGGGCAAGGCAGGGGCTTGGCTCCTGTCGCGGGAATCGCTGGGAATCACCGGCGAAATTCTCCATGTCGACGCCGGCTACAACATCATGGGCTCGCCGGGACGGCTGCTCAATCTGGTGCCCAAGCAGGAATAGGCCGATTCGAATGCACCGCCGCGACCAGCCAGCGGTCGAGAAAATCTGCGTGTGCCTCAGGCGGGATCATCGCCGCCGGGGTGCCAGGGATGGCAGCGGCAGATCCGTTTGAGGCCCCGCAGGCTGCCGCGCACCGCGCCATATTTTTCCACCGACTGAGAAAAATAGATGCTGCAGGTGGGGCGAAACCGGCAGTGCCCGCGGAACAGCGGGCTGATGCAGATTTGATAGAGCCGCACGGCACAGCAGATCGCCCCCGTGGCGCAGCGATCGCACGCCATGGTCGCTCGGCGCCACGCCTGCCTCAGCCGGCTCATGCATTACCTCCGCCGCTGCGGTCCCGTGGCTGGGCGGGCTGAATCTCCCGGAGCCGGAGGCTTGCCGTAGCTCGGGCGGCCAACCACCCGCCGGGCCAGTGCCACCAGCGACTCCTCCATCGCCCGCGCGCCTCCTGCCCCGCTCGGCACCCGGCTCGACCGCACCACCACCACAAAATCGTGCCCTTCCGGCAGCCGCGGCTGCACCAGCCGAAAAGCCTCGCGCAGCCGCCGCTTCCAGGCGTTGCGAACCACGGCATTTCCCACCCGCCGCGAAACCGAGAGCCCCAGCCGCGAGATGCTCGCAGCCGGCGGCGCCATGCCCCCAGCAGGTATCGTCACGCCTCCTGCAGGAGATGCCGGACATGCATAGAGCACCAACGGTCCATCGGCAGCACTGCAGCGAAACCCATAGACGCGGGCAAACTCGGCCGGCGAATGGAGCCTCGCTGCGGGAGGAAACCGACGGCTGGGAAAACTCACCACCGCAGCAGCGTCCGGGGAGCGGTCGGGGCAGCCGCCTCAACCGCCTTGGCCGCCTCCAACATTTTTTCAAGCGCTCCAGCTTCGGCCTGGCCAGCCTCGGGGAGCATGATCTGCACCTCGGCGATCAGATCCCCCTTCGAGCCGTTGGCATGCCGCACGCCCATCCCGGCGGCCCGCAGCTTGCGCCCCCCTGAGGTCAGCGGTGGAATCCGCAGGGCGATCGTGCCCCACGGCGTCGGCACATCCACCTTGCCCCCTTCAATCGCCTCTGTGAGCGAGATCGGCAGCGTGCATTCGAGAATATCACCGCGGCGCACAAACGCCGGATGCGCCGCCACGCCCACCTCCAGCAGCAGATCGCCCGCCGCTGCTCCGCCCGTGCCGGGCAATCCTTGCCCGCGCAGCCGCATCCTGGCGCCGTCGGGGAGGCCCTGCGGAATCGTAACGCTGATCGTTTCCGCCTTGCCGTCGCGTTCCACCCGCACGTCGGTTTTGCCCCCCTCGATCGAAAGCTTGAAGGGCACCTCGATCCGGGCAGTGATATCTTCCCCCGGCTGCTGGGCCGGCCGCCGGCGGCCGCGGGGCTTGGCACCACCGCCGCCAAACAGATCGCCAAATCCGCCGGCGCCGCCAAAGAGACTCTCCAGATCGATCTCGGAGCCGCCCCCGCCGCCGGCGAACGGTCCGCGGCGGGGATCAAACCCGGCTCCCGGTCCGGGCCCACCGCCGCCCACACCTTCAAAGGCGTTGCCGTAGCGGTCGTACATCTCCCGCTTGCTCGAGTCGTTGAGCACGTCGAAGGCGGTCTGCACCTCTTTGAATTTCTTCTGGGCAGACGTGTCGTCGGGATGCAGATCGGGGTGATACTTCCGGGCGAGTTCGCGGTACGCCTTGCGAATATCTTCGGCGGAAGCCGTGCGCGGCACGCCGAGGGTCTGGTAGTGGTCTTCCGCCATCGAGCCTGCACCATCCGTCTTTAGCTATCCTTGGATCGGAACTCAGCCACCGCTCTCCTCCATCAGTTTAGGCCCCCGGGCTGGTCGCAGACAAGCAGGTTCATCTCCTTCAGCCCTGCGCCCAATTCCCTTACCGCCGAGGAGCCCGTCGGGTCCGCCGCGCCGCACTCGCCTCGGCGAGAGATTCGGCTCTGGCCCCCTCGGCCCCAGCACCATTTTTGTCCGCCGTCGGTTCCCCCAGCACTGCAGGCTGGGGCTCGGCCGGTTCCTCCATAAACACCTGCTGGCACCGCACAGCAGCCTCTCCCTGCACCGGGTGTGGCAGGTGGAATATGCCGGCGGCATCCATCGCGCGGGCCCGCGTGTTATCGGCAAGATAGACCGG
>Ga0114967_10001072_pt1 | contig 22741 bp, 20 predicted proteins | sample M_130628_MF_Meta_FD_92639 | JGI IMG/M metagenome (GOLD analysis project Ga0114967, IMG submission 92639) | Freshwater microbial communities from Lake Montjoie, Canada to study carbon cycling - M_130628_MF_MetaG | ecosystem: Environmental > Aquatic > Freshwater > Lake | place: Lake Montjoie... | reverse complement strand
CATCAGTAACGCCATCAGTAACGCCATCAGTAACGCCATCAGTAACGCCATCAGTAACGCCATCAGTAACGCCATCAGTAACGCCATCAGTAACGCCATCAGTAACGCCATTAGTAACGCCATCAGTAACGCCATCAGTAACGCAATTAGTAACGACATTAGTAACGCCAAAACCTGAAGAAGAGCACAGTGTAAGCAAGTCATCGTCATCAATAATATATGAAGGTGGCAGCGACATTGAAGATTCATCACCTTTATTTGAATCTGAAGATGAAGAATTAGAATGTGAATTAAATAAACTGCTCGGCCGTATAAAAATTGAATAAATTATAAATAATAAAATGTCCAAACGCAATGGAACCGTTGCCGGCGCATGCGCAAATACACAAGGAAAATATTTTGAAGAAAAAACTAATAATATGCAACGATTAACAGACTATACCAAACATAAATTTACAAAAAAATCAAAGAAAATAAACTACATATCAAAAAAATTTGACGATAAAACAATTATTCTATTATTGCAAAATAATTTTAAAATATATATGAAATGTAAATACAAAATTAATGTTTTTAGATGTCCAGATGAGGCATATATTATAGAATATAAAACAGGACGTACAATAATAAAGATATTAGAAAAAAAGGCTCAGAAAGGTCCCGGATCTGTTGAAACTAAATTATGGGCGGGTCCAGCTCTTAAGCGAGAATATGAAATTGTATTGGGTTCGGATTTTGAAGTTATTTATGGATTTTGCGTTAATGATTATTTAAAAGATAAAATTATTTCAAATGAAAAAAAATATATTATATTAAATGAAATATTAAATGAAAATAATATTGAAGTTTTATTTGGTGATGATAAAAATTATTTCAAAAATCTTGATGTTTGGATTAATAATTCTTTATAATAACCTCCTTTGCTTTTGATTCGGGATTTTTAGAATTAATGGACCGCTTGCATAAAATTGATGTGATATTATATGATGTAAAATTACTACGCACCAAACTTACATCTGCATTGCTTAACATTACTTTTGTGTTTAAATCATGTATTAACTTAAATAAATTATTATGTTGGTCTATATTAAATCCGTCAACCGTATATCCTACAAATGATGTATCATTTTCTTTAGCATATGGCGGATCTAAATAAACAAAATCATTTGGTTTTATTCGAGTCAATGATATATTGAAACTGCAGCATTCGAATATAACGTTCTGTACAAGATTATGAATTTCTTCTATATGTGATTTATTTATAATTTCGGGATTATCATAATGGCCATACGGAACATTGAATCCATTAGGCCCCATTCTAAAAATACCGCGAAAACAAGTTTTATTTAAAAATATAAATAGGGCCGATGCCAATATGCTTTTTTTATCAGTTAGATTATTGTATTTACATCGAGTCCAGTAATAGTAATTTTCTTTACATAATTTGGCCTCGTCAATGTTTACTGGATTTCTATTTATATCTCCTTTGCCGCACTCATTAAATTCGGCAATAATTATTTGTATCGCGTTATATAATTCAATATGGTTAACTTGTATATTTTTATAAACATAAACTAAAGGTTCGTTTAAATCATACGCGTAAATATTTCCTCGAACTTTTACAATACCGTTTTTTATATACGATAATAAAGCTAATAAAACACTTCCGCCGCCAAGAAAAGATTCATGATAATTGTTTATGTCGATTGGAAAATCTGAAATAAGCTTATCAAGTATTTGAGTCTTGCCACCAACCCATTTTAAAATTGGCTTAGCAATATGTATGCGCTCAATAGGCACATCTTTTACAAGCTTATTATTATAAATTATGCACGGATTTTTTTTGGCTAAGTGTGCTGTGTAATGTGATTTTTGGCCGAAACCCTTTCCGCATTTTTCACAACGGTGGTTAACCATTTATATTTATATACTTTTTTAAATCATTTTTTAAATCAGAATAATAATTTAAAGTATAATTATAATTATCATTATAATGAGTAATGTTGAAGAAGTTAGCTTAGCAAAAGCCAATGAGATGTGGAATGACCTAAAGCAAAGAATAAAGGATGACCCCGAGTTTGTTAATAAGCCAGATTCCGAAAAAGTGGAGCTATATCAAAAATCTGGATTTAAGGAATTTTATACAGCATATCCTATTGTCTGCCGATATATGCTTTGCATGGGTCAGTTTAGTACAAAAGCGTTTAAACGTTATTTGGCTAAATGTATTAGCATGAGCTCGGCCCCACGAACCAAAGACTATGATAAAGAAGCCGAATGGATTAAACGGCAGGCAGACTACGTGCGCTATCTATGGGAATCATACCAGAAACAGCATTTTAATAAATCTGATTCTAATGCCATATGGCAAAACGCGTACGCAACGCTATCTAAGGAACTGACTGACTTTAAAAATTTACAGAAAGAAATCGAAGCCAAGATGGCAACCAATGCAAAAAATAATAAAACTACTATGGTTAAAGAACTATTGGCGCGCCTGTCAAACGAAGAGCAGTCTCTCGATGAAAAGACAACGAAAGAACTAATTTCAAAGTTAGAAGATAAGCTAATAAATCAACGCCGAAAAAATGTAATGAATCAAATAAATAACGATGTTCCTACGATAACGCCCAGCCGCCAGTTTCGCGGCTCACGTGAATAAATCTTTAAACATTATTGGTATTTCCTTATCTATTCGAACCGGATCTAAAATAACATCTATTAATTTATTACCATCTACAATTATTTGCATAGTTGTGTATTCAGTTTTATTTAATTTTTTTTTAACTGATGCGCATGAATATAATTTGTTTGTTATTTTATAGTAGGGCTCTATACAATCAATTGTTGTGTAATCGCCATATGGTATATCTTCTTTAAAATCGCCTATTAATATTTTGATTCCTTTATTGTAATTTATTAACATGCCCGGGCCATTTAAGCTGCGCGATGATTGTATAAAATGCCCGTTGCGAATAATCTTGTCGAAATGGTTTGAATAATAACAATTTCCCGTAAATATATGTATGAAATTATAAACAAATCGCGGATCATTGCTGTATACATGCGGAGTTTTCATTTCCATTTTTTTATTTTATTATTATAATATACTATGACACGAACTTGTATATTGCTTATTATATTATTAATATTTTTAATAACTATTTTTGACAAAAGATTCGAACCGTTTGAAAGTCCTGATAAAACTGTAATAATGTGGTTTTATCGACCGGGATGCCCGCACTGCGACCGCATGGCCAAAGCATGGGATGATTTAAAGAATACTGGATTACCCAATACATACGTATTTAAAGAAATAGATACTGGCAATCCCAAAAATTCTGGCATTGCATCCAAATATAATGTTAGCGGCGTACCCTACATTATTAAAGAAAAAAATAATAATATTGATGTCTACCACGGTGACCGTAGTACATCAGATATGCGCTCGTGGATTTTAAGTTAATCCTTTTTGTAAATATAATACTGATACAAGGATATAAATTCTATATCAATATCACGCAGTTCTTTATGGAAATGATTTTTATGTATAGCAAAGCTCTCAAGATAAGTGTCGAAGCCGCCAGTTTTAATTAGTCTAATCTTTTTTTTGGCCAGCTGGTCATTTAATAATGTTGTATTTATTAATACTTCATTATAATATTCGCCATTACTAAACGGCAATAATACCTCTATTTGGAGCTTAGTTCTTTTAGTTTTGTTTCTAATTGAATAAACTGGTTTTTTGGAGCTGGGCGACTCGTATCTATTCCATTCAGTAGACTCATTAAATAAATTTAGTACGCTATCCTTATTAAAAGCAGTAAATATAAATATGCCATCAGTAGCCAATATTGAATCAAGATAATTTACAAAGTTTTGCAATTTAACTTTGGTTGGTATCATGTAGTGCAATGCCAAGTTGCAAATAACTGTTTTAACGCCGCCGTTTGGAATATTTATATCTTGATATGTCAGCGCCGTATTTATTTTATGGCCGTCTAACAGGTTTAATCGCTTAATATAAATTGCATGATTTTTGATGGTTTTAATTTTATGTTTTCTATCTATTATGTCACACAGCGCATCTAAATCGTTATCAGTTAACATAATATTTTTAAATCCCTTTTCTATATATTTATTAAGGTCTTGACCCTTGCCCGATGCTAAATCTATAACCCATTCAACATCTGTAATTTTTAATATTTCTTTTTTTACATAGTTATTAAACTTACGCATATAGAAGTAATCAAGGCTATCAGTTTTAAAATATGATTTATTTATATCCTGACATAAATAATCTAACGTTACAGGATTTTTATAGGACATCCATATAGATTCGGCAACTTTAAAATTATTGCCATAATACATTTTTTTATTGACATCATTGACCCTATCGTCGCGCACTTTAATAAATTCCCATTCGCCCTTGTATATAAGCTCAACAACCTTGCCATCAAGAGTCTCATCAGCAACCCAAAATAGATACGCCAATGGGTCTGAACTCGGTTTAAATAATACCGGCTCGTAATTTTTTTGGTTAATCGGGAATAGTTGTTTCTCTATGGGGCAAACGCCTTGTTTTTCATTAGACGATATGCCGCAGAATAATAAATATAAAGTTTTTCCCGATTTCTCGGCGAACTGGCTTATTAAATTATTAGGACATCGCCTGGCAATAAAATCAATAGTAGTTTTAGGCTTCCATTTATAGTTTATTGTATTTACATAATTACTGGTTTTGGACAGTATAATCAACCCATCTATGGTATACGGCATGGTTAACATATGAATATAAAAATCCCTTATTTCATTTAAGTTGCTTAGTTCTATGAAATGCTTAGTGTATAAAAATGGCTTATCATCCAGTAACAAGTTTTTGGAACTCGCTGCTATTAAATTTATATATTCTAAGCGTTTAATAAATGGAATTTCACTAACTACTATATTGGATTCATAACATATTATGTCAAATATATAATATTTATCATCAACAGATTCCGTGTCAAGTATTATACATTTAACATCAGTAAATGCATCACATTTTATATTTTTTGTAACTATGCCTTCGCTTGTCTTATTATTAATTATATGGCATACGTTCTCGCTTGGGTATATTATAATCATGCTTCTAATACCATCTATTTTTTCAGTTACCATATAGTCATTTATTTTCGGCCTTATATCATTGTATAATTTCTTAGTAAGCTCTATAGGATTGTTTCCCAATTGCTTTATACCAGTCATTTTGAACTTACTTGCTGGCTTAATAATACTGGCTATTTTATCTATGCAATTTTGATATGTGCTAAATATATTTAATAAGTCTGATACGCATTGTTTAGTTAAGGGAATTGAATCAATATATTCCAATTCTATTTCAACTCTGTCATTATAATCCCAATCGGTATCATATGGGTTTAATGGTTGTGAAAACATGCGGTCGCGAATAACTTTCAAATTATTAATGGATGAGTCGCGCGTCTCTTTTATAAATGTTAAATCAAGTTTCCATCGGGAATTAATATATACGGTATACCGCGACCTGAACCTTATGATATCAAATTCATTAATATCATTATCCATAGTCGTTTCTTTATTTACAGTAATTTTATATGGTGTATCAGATAACATATAAAATGGCTTAATTATATTTTTTTTAATGTAATATGTCTTTTTATTTTTATCTTGAACGCCATTTATAAAATGCAGTTGCTTCACAAACATTTCTTTATTATACGTTTTAATAAAATTTATGGTTTGCGATGTTTCGACGCGGCCATTTAATTTTTGCAATATATTTAGAACCTGGTCACGCAATTGGATTATATTATGTGTTTTTTTTTGATATCCTGGCGTTTTAATTCTTTTATCCAATAATATTTTTATTTCAAATTCTATATTGGATTTGTCTGTAGCAATAGTTTTGTTAAAACATTCAATTACGGCATCCATCTTAATATATATATACTTAATCGTTAAATTCAAATTTAAAACTAAGTTATTATGGAAAAAATAAACATTTTTGCTTGAAATAAAATTACTCCAAGTTTTCTTTGATTTTTTTATTAATTAAATCATATATTTTATCTATCATATCATCGGCTAAATCTTTCATTTTAATCTGAGTGCCGTTTCCTTTTTCTTTTAGTTTTTCTCTATGACATGAGTTATATAGTAAGTATAAGATATCTTTTCGGTCGTCTATTGATATCTCGTTAATATTATCCGATATAAATACCTCTTTATTTTTTCTTTCTTTGGTCATTGTATATTTATATAATTTATTTTTTTAACATAGTATACATTTTCCAAATCTCTTTACTTTTGTTAATATGGTCAAGTGTTGGATATTGAGTTAGAAAATTTTGAAGCGTCTGTAAATTATTAATATATTGGGTTATTAAAATATAGTAAATGTTATACATAGATTCATTTACAACTGTGTTGACATTATGTTTGCCGCTTGTTAAATCTTTAATCATATCGTCTTCGGCCGTTCCGATACTTATCAAAGTGCTATTATAAGAAACATCCGGTTTAAAAATCATACCATCTTTAACATCCATAATATTGTAAATTTCTATTTTCGTTACTTTCGACTGGTCCGGCTTATTTGGGTTTAATATATCAATAAAGAATGATAATATCTTTTTTTCAGCAGCGCCAAGATTCTTTAGCTTACCCTCTTCTATTTTAGCTTGCTCCAGCATTGCCTTTATTTCAGTACTTTGAATTTTTGATAATTTTCCAGTTACATTGTAGTAAATAGGTTCATATTGAAGCGGGACGAACGGTATTGCAAGGACCGATATTGCACTTTGGTTTACGTTATACCTAACGCGCTTTACTATTACAGGAACTGTGTCTCCTTCTTTAAATATTGACATATTAGGCTGAATACTTAATTGAATGCCCGCATATTGCGATTTGCCATGTATAATGCCATTAGGTTCTTTTTTAATTATATTACATCCTTGAATTATTTCATTTGGTTGATAAATAATTGCATCAACTTCGAACATAATATTAGTATACGAATCGCCTTCTAATGTGTCTTTCATATAAATAAATGACTTGCGGATAACATTATTTATTTTTAATATATAGCATGACTTATAGCAAATACCAACAAACTTATCTGACAGTTTTCGTAAAATCATTTCATTGCGATTTGGCGAAAATATATCGGCCGGGTCTGTAATATCTATATACGTTTCAAGAACTTTCTTAATAATCATATTTATATATGAATGTATATAATCTTTATGTGATTTTCAAATTTAAAAAAACTGAATATTTTTTGTAATAATATAACTATTATCCTGAGATTACGAACTCGCTTAACATTTTCGAAATGTCTTTCGCCTCTGTTGCTGCCACCCCTGTTGCTGCCACCCCTGTTGCTGCCACCCCTGTTGTCACTGCCTTAACATATTCGCAGCGCGCCGCTGCGTTTTGCGCGAAATCAGGTCGACAACGATTTGAATGGGGCATCGATAAAGACGATGAAGACGACGAAGACGACGATGAAGACGATGACTCGGAGGAGCCTGCTCCAAATACAGTTATCAAGAGACGCAGTAATGCTCCCCCATTGACGCCCGTTGCTAAGCCCGCTCCTAAGCCCACTCCTAAGCCCACTCCTAAGCCCGCTCCTAAGCCCGCTCCTAAGCCCGCTCCTAAGCCCGCTCCTAAGCCCGTTGCTAAGCCGTTGACAGATCGGTATTCTGTTCCCGCTTCGGTTTCCGAGGTTTCCGAGGTTTCCGAGGTTTCCGCTTCGGTTCCCGAGGTTCCCGCTTCGGTTCCCGAGGTTCCCGCTTCGGTTTCCGAGGTTCCCGAGGTTCCCGATGTTTCCGATGTTTCCAATCTTGCTCCTGAGATTGCTAGCCTAGAAGCTCTGGTTGCGTTGGCTTCGGTTGCACCTTCTCCCAAGGTCGAGCTTGCTCCGGGAGAAAAGGTCCACTTGGATTTGTTTCGAGGAAGGCGCCCTTACCAACCCACTTATACACCAAAAAAGTCATGTATTGCGGCTGTTGTTGTGAAGTGTTACGGTAAGTACATGGTTGAGCTTGGACATTGGACCCCTGAACAGGCTGCTAAATTCTACAAGGCTTGTCATGGACACGATTGTTCGTTTAGGTCAGACGAACGTGTTGGTTCTAAAGAGTTTGATTTGGATCTGTTGCGCGGCTGGACTCCATCATGCGTTGATGGATACTTTCAAGGTATCGAAAACTTCAAATTAAAGCCGGGAAAATCAATCACCTACGTTCTTAGACAAACCCCTAACGGTTCTGTCCATGGACTGGTGTTGTCTAAGGAAACTGGAGAGTTTGAACCTGCTGATTGGTATCAGATTCTTCCAGAAGCCAACATTTCACCCAATCCCAATGATCCAGGCGCAGCTGAAATTATCAGGAGTCTCTTTCCGGATTATAAAGGAGGATATCTGACTAAAGAAGTACTGCTGAGTGGATGTCGTGGTAAACAGCAAGGTCAGCCAACCCCCCGGCCAACCCCTCGGCCAACCCCCCGGCCAACCCCTGGTCAGCCGCAAAGGCCTTCTGGTCCTCCCCTTGGTCAGCAATGGCCAACCCTTGGTCAACCGCAAGGTCAGCCTCCCCAGTCGGCGCAGCCGCAAGGGCCTTCTGGTCCTCCCCCTGGTCAGCAATGTCCAACCCCTGGTCAGCCGCAAGGTCAGCCTCCCCAGTCGGCGCAGCCGCAAGGGCCTTCCGGTCCTCCTCTTGGTCAACCGCAAGGTCAGCCTCCCCAGTCGGCGCAGCCGCAAGGGCCTTCCGGTCCTCCCGGGTCCATGGTTTGGGCTTGGATTCCATCCATTGCCCAGTGGAATTGGGTTTGGGTTCCGTCCAATCTGCCATTCGGTCCACCTGGTCCACAGTGGTCGCCATCTGGAAACGAGGCCATTGTGCGTAGTATGTAAGTGTGTAGTGTAGTGTTTATTGCGAGAGAGAGTTTATTGCAATGCGGTGTTTATTTGAGAGAGAGAGTTGCGATGCGGTGTTTATTTGAGAGAGAGAGTTGCGATGTGGTGTTTATTGCGAGAGAGAGTTGCGATGCGTGTGTTTATTGCGAGAGAGCGCTGCAGTGGCAGCCGAAAGCGTGTAAAAAAAAAATAAAAAACAAAAAAACAAAAAAAACCCTAAAAAGTTTTTTTTTGACAACCTTCTTTTTTGCCAAATTAAATATAAATATTATTATATACAATGATAATAGAATTAGTTTTAATAGTTCTAATACTGATAATGTTATTTTCAGATTTTTTAAGTAATTTTATGAACTATGGACCTGAAGCATTCGATGAACTTAATTTATATAAATACAATTTAGATAAAAGATATAATATTAAATATTGGTAAATTCGTTTAAATATTTTTATCTACTTTTTTTTATTTCATTTTTAATAGTTAATTATTAATATATATAATGTCTTATTTACTCGAGGATGAAACCGACCAAATCAATGAAGATATTATTAACAGAAAAGAGTTTTATCAATATAAATTAGAACACGACCATTTAGAAGAATCTATAATTCCCAGGTTTGATGTTAATAATATGATACGAGACAGTAGTTTTCTTCAATTTCATTCGTATCAGCTTTTTGTTTCAAATTATATAAACCCAAATACCCCTTATTCACGTCTGTTAATAAAATGGCAAACAGGAACAGGCAAGAGTATAGCAGCCCTTGCTATAGCATCAAACTTTATTAAGTATTTTCAAAAAGAAGAATTAAATGGCGTATCTAAAATAGGGTCTGTATTTATTATAGGTTTTACATCGCATGTATTTAAAAACGAGTTGCTACGCTTTCCGGAATTTGGTATAATAAGCAAAGAAGAGTTAAAGAAGTTAGAGCTATTAAAAAAAGTTGCATATAACGGCAGCCGCTTCGATAAAGAACATTTACAAGAGTTTTTAATTAAAATAAAAAAACGACTTAACAGCCGAACGGAAAATGGATTTTACCAATTTATAGGATATAAAAAATTAGTCAATATGGTATTTGATGTAGCCGAAGGTATTAATATAAGTGATTTGGATGAGGCTGCAATAAAAACTGCCATATCCGATAAAAAAATAGTATTAAATACTATGCTACTTGACGAATTTAAAAATTCACTAATAATTTGCGACGAGATACATAACGTCTATAATAGCATAGATAAAAATAACTGGGGTGTTGCATTACAATATATACTTGACTACCATCCAAGTATACGAGCAGTTTTTATGAGCGCCACTCCAATAAATAATAATCCAAGCGAAGTAATTGATTTATTAAATTTATTACTGCCCATTACTTATTATCCTAAGTTAATTAAAACCGACTTCTTTGAAAGCGACAAAGTTTTAAAGAAAAATGCCTTAGAAAAATTAGCTGATTTGGCAAAAGGCCGCGTAAGTTATTTGCGCGATGATAATCCCGTATATTTTCCGACAAGGAATTTTATAGGCGAATCTATAAATAACGTGGCTTATTTAAAGTTTGTTCGATGCCCAATGTCTGAATTTCATTACAATACATATAAGACTGTATACGATGGCGCATTAAATCCTGACAGTCAATATTTAACAGACTTTGCCATACCAAACCCAGAAAACGAAAATATAGGTTTGTATCAAACAAGCGAAATAAAAAAAATACTACCTTATGCAAGTCAGGAATGGAAGGACAAGAATAAAATTAACTTTGTAAAGGACAAGATTGTAGGTGAAATTTTAAAGTTGGAAAATTTATCAAAAATATCAAACAAATTTGCTAAAATGATGGAGACTATAAATAATATCATACCGACCGGAGGTAAAATGTTTATATATCATAATGTTATACACATGTCTGGTGTTTTATTTATACAAGAAATATTGTTACAAAATTATATAATTGGCGAATACGACAGTAGCACGCCCGATACGCTATGCGCAGTGTGTGGCGCCCCCAGGCATGTACATACAGCATCGCAAATTGGCGGCGGTGCGGCATCGCCACTTATAAACTTAAGTGTTGACGTGCGTTATAATTCGAACCTAGATACGTATGAAATATATGAAGCCGAATCTCTCGTCATGGAATATTCCAAATATGAAGATTACATTATAATACGCGATAAATTTATAAATAAAAAGAGCAAATTAATTTCTGCAATCATAAAAAGTTTTGCATCGAAATGCCGTGTTATATTGGAGTTAAATAAATCAAAACCTCCAGCCTCATTTAAATTAAAATATACAAAAAATAATCTTAAATACTACGCAAACACAGATGATGATAACTATTTAATCAAAGATATTATTAAAAAATTTAATCATAAAACAGGCGGTGCTCCTAAAAACTCTGGCGTTATAGATGACCATACCTATACGCCAGTTAGATTTATATCAGTACACAGCGAACTTGAACGAGGCGCCATGGATGCATCTATAGACAAATATAACTCGTCCGATAACACCAATGGGTACAGAATTATGATTTTGATAGGAGGCAAGATAATTAAAGAGGCATATGATATTAAGGCTGTTCGCGAATTAATGATTATGGGGCGCCCCGATAATATACCTACTCTTATACAGATACTTGGCAGGGCCGTTCGTAAAAATAGTCATAAACTATTGCCGAAAGATAAACATACAGTTAATATTAGAATATTTACATCATGCGTTCCTAAAAAGAATGGAGTCTACGGGCTAAGCTATGAAGAAGAAAAATATGCAGAAAAAATACAACATTATAAGGTAATTCAGCAAATAGAAAAAACACTGCATGAAAACGCAATAGATGCTTTAATAAATAAAGATTTTATATGGCCCGTTGGAACCAATAAAAATGCCGACTTGGGTCCTGTTTATTTCGAGCCTAATATAAAACATACATTTAAGCTTAAAGACCTTAATTTACAAACGTTTAATGCATTCCATACTAATGCCGAAATAGATAATATAGTAACTATTATAAAAAGGTTATTTATTGAGCGGTCGACCGTTTGGACATATGCCGATTTATTAGAATCTGTAAAAAATTCCAACAAATGGTTAAACATAGAATTTAACGCACACTTGGTTGATGAAAACTCATTTGTGATAGCGCTATCCAGGCTTTTATACATATCGGACAAAAATTATACTGAGCCCATAATACAAACATCTACTAAAAGAACCGATTCAGTTAATGACGTTCTTGATAAAATATACGATGTAAATGATAAAATTATAATATTACCAGGCCCTCAAAGTTCAGTCATAGTTCAGTTTGGTATATATTATATTTTATTACCACTTGATGAAAATGTAAATGAACCAACCCTAATTCCCGAGTCTCAATACCGCATAAATAAAACTAAAACCGAAACCCGTATTAATGTAAAATTGGTATTGGAGTCTGGTATTTCATTCGTAAACTATACAGACAAACGCGACCGGTTTTTTAAGAAATGGAACAATATAAGTATAGAAAAATTAGAGATGGCCGTATGCGATTTTGGCATAGATTTTCATATAGCATTTCTAGAAGAATGTATAAAATATGTATTTGATGTCTGGATAGACCCGGCCGCCAAAAAATCGGTTATGCATACATTTTATTTTAAAATGCTTAATTACTATGATATTAGAAAATTAGTTATATGGGCGCATACATTAAAGCACTCAATGTCTCTTCGATATGAAAAATATTTAATTCCCGTAAGCGTAGAGATAAAAAATGATAAAACCCCAAAAGATTCGAAAATAAGTATGAGCACGTCGGGCCTTATTAATATGTTAAAATCCAGTATAAACCGAAGCGATATCAACTGGATTTCTACAGGCTTTAAAAAACAGTTTGATAAAACTTTAGAAGATTCACTTAAACTTTTCGACGGCAATTATAAAAAGAATACGAAAGCACACAAGGTTAATGCCGACCTAATTCCGGTCGGTCATTTTATTAGCCATCTTCCTAAGTTTTATCACCCTGATAGCGGTTGGTTTGAGAGCCCCGATTACATAACCAGTTCTGCAGTTTTTGTAGAAAATGATATCATAGTTGGATACGACGAGCGGTCTAACACGGGTATACATATTCGATTTAAAGTTCGAAGCCCCATACAAAACATAACGCAATTTAAAGATTCGCGATTAATAGAAAAAGGGTCCGTCTGCTCATCTAAAAGCAAGATATATCTTAAAGAAATGGCCGCAAAATTAGGAATTAAACAATCCGGCAAAATTAATGTTACCAACTTATGCAATGATATTAGAACAAAACTGATATATTTGGAATTAAAAGAACGGTCCGCAAATACAAACAAGAAATTCTTTTATTTTACATATGAAAGGCGACCAGAGACTGTATTGGAATAAATATATAAATAGAATATTTTGATATATATACATGTTATTTCCTGACCAAGATTCTACTAATTTTCCGTTAGGTGTATTAAATAACTTAACTACTATTTCACAAGAATATACTGACGAACATTTTTTAAAGTTTCATCAATTTATAGTTTATGAATATATGATAAAAAATGCAAAGAATCGGGGATTATTAATATTTCATGAAATGGGTATGGGAAAAAGCATTACGGCCGTTGCGCTGGCCGAATATTATAGAAAACATGACCCAGGACGCAATATTGTAATTTTATTGTCCAAAAGTCTTCAAGAAAACTTTAAGAAAAATATCAAGTCATATGCGGAAAAACAGCCAGACCATGAAAATATAGATAATATTTATTCCAAATATAAATTTGTAAGTTTAAACGCATCAAATATGTATGTACAGATGTCGCACGTTGATAAAACAAAAGAAGAAATGGAAGTTGAAAAACAATTAAAAGAGTTCACAGATATAGTAGAAAACAAAGATTTCCTGGAAAATACGTTGTTAATAATAGATGAATTTCATAATTTATCCAATAGTATAACAAATGGCTCTTATAATGCACTGCGTTTATATGATAGCATCATGGCCACAAAAAATATTAAGTTAATGTTTTTAACGGGAACGCCCATTGTAAACAATCCATTTGAGTTGGTCCCAACATTTAATATGTTACGGGCGCAGTCCATTCCATTATTTCCCGAATTAAAAAAGGATTTCGATGGCTATTTTATAGACGAGCGGAATAACAGAATTAAAAATGCCGAATATTTCAAAAACCGAATTGTTGGAATGGTTAGTTATTACGGCAACCAGTATTTTGAAAAGAAAAAAAACAAAGACTTCCCCGAAGAGTATCCTATTATTATAGTTAAAGTTCCGATGTCCGATATCCAGTTCAGCAGATATAATGCAACTCGTGATTTAGAAATTGAGGAGGCCGCAATTAAAGGTCGCCCAAGCAATGCCGACCGGTTTTCTAATAAAAGTTCGACATCCAGTAGTTATAGAGTTAAATCGCGCCAAATAAGTAATTATTTGATTCCTGAGTATGCACTGGGTCCAATTCGTGGAAACAAAGCCCGCGTTAAACATATCGATAAAATATCAGACAAAGATTTATTAAACATGACAAGCTATTCCCCGAAGTTTTTACATATTATGAATAATATTAAAAAACATAAAAATCAGCTAGGATTATTTTATTCCGAATTCGTAAGCGGCGAAGGTATATCAATATTTTCCAGAATATTGGATTTGAGCGGTTATAGTTCCGTAAATACTAAAATACAACACAATAACGATTTAGATTCATTTGATTTAATTGATGGTGGTGCTGCCGGTAAACATTATGCTATAATAAGCGGCGATATATCCATGGAAGATAGAGCATCTATAATTAAAAAATTCAATAATCCAGCAAACGCCCATGGAAAATTTATAGAATTATTATTAATTTCAAAGACTGGCGCCGAAGGATTGGATTTAAAAAACATACGGCATATACATATATGCGAACCATACTGGAATATGGCCCGAATTGAACAGATAATTGCGCGAGGCGTTAGATATAAGTCGCATATAGATTTGCCTAAAACTGAACAAAATGTTCAGTCGTATATATATCTCAGTGATTATCCTAAAGATTATGAGCTAAAGAAAAAGAAAGAAGAAACTACGGACATTGAATTATATAACAATAGTATTAAAAACAAAGTTTTAATAGACCAGTTCTTAACTTGCTTAATAGAATCAAGCATTGACTGCAGCATACATCAGAAACATGACTTGAACGTTAGCAAAAAAATAAAATGTAAACTGTGCTCACCCAATAATAAAAAATTATATCACCCTTTAATAACTAAAGATTTATTACTTCCTAATCCCTGCGATGATTTAAAACAGGCCGAAATTAAAGTAAAGGAATTGATATTTAATGATACTAAATATTATTATTCTAATGATTTAGTTAAAAAAATATTTAATATATTTAAATATGATGATACAATACAAGGATATGTTCAAGTTCAGGACCATGAACCAGTATACAGCGACCTACTGCGAAAATTATTAAAATTAAATTGACGGGTCAATAATTTTATAGCACTGCGTTCGATCAACATCATATAATTTAGACATGGCCGATTTACTATTGGGAACTTCTAAAACGCCATCCACAGTCCATATGATAGGCGAACCTGTAGAACTGCCAATTCGTATAGGAACATCGCCATATAGTAATGAGGACTCGGCCTGCCCAATATTCGAGTATCGCTCGCTTGTAGGTCTGCGACAGGCCCCCGCATATCTTTCGCGCACAGAACGCCTGGGTACAGCCTGACCAGACGGAAATTCTTCATCATCGCTATCGCTGTCAGCTGGGTTTCGCCGCTGATTTTGCCGCGGTTGCCTCGGTTGCCGCTGCAGTTGTAGATGCGGCCGCAGACACGCTGTATTATTTTTTTCTTTAGAACCTATACATTTACAAGTATACCAAAAAACCATTAATAAAACTATGAGAGTTGCAACACTATATTCAAAACTTGGATCGGACATTTATATTAAGATTACTTTTTTATTGTATATTTTAATATATTATGAAAATTGAAAACATTTAATAAATAGTATTTCTGCCGTAATGAATTCTTGGATTAATACAAGCAGGGCGGCCCAAACTATTAATTTATTAGATGAAACGTTTGAAAAGATTGAAATAGTAGATGGTTTAAAAACATCTTTATTTCCACATCAAAAAACCGTAATTAAAGCCATGTTAGACTTGGAAAGAACTAAAGAGATAACTATATCAACTATATCGAGTAACCTAAAAGTTTATACAAACGCCGGAGTTTTAAGCGAGGCTGTTGGCAGTGGAAAAACAATTGATTTATTATCTTTAATTTTATTAAACAAACCGAGCCGCGAACCTGATTTTTCATACATAAGTTTATTTTCACCGGACCGCGAATATATATCGCATGAATCCATGATAAGAAAAACTTTTAGTAATATATTAAATCCCACTATAGTATTTGCAGGCGTTTCTGTAGTAAACCAATGGCTCAATGCTATTAAAACCTTTACAAATTTAAAAACTTATGCGGTGCTTGATGTCAAACATTTACAAAAATTATTAGATATGATAGAAAGCAGGCAAATCAATCAGTACGATATTATAATTGTTAAAAATGGAAAGATTACAAGGCCTGTTAAATTTCCGCAGGGTGTGACGATAGAATTTAAAAACACTAACACGATTAATTATATATATAATGTAATTACTAATATGCGAAGCTACTGCTGGACCCGATGCATTGTTGACGATATGGATACTATTCATTTGCCGCACAACGCCGGTATTATTAATAGCTTATTTACATGGTATGTATCAGCAACTACTAAAATTATGAAGAATTCAAATATTACAAACAGGCAATTTAAAACAACTGCCGATTTTCTATTACATTCGGATTATAGTTGCTCCAACGTATTAAAAAATACTATATTATTCTATAATTTAAATATTCGCAATAAAGAAGCGTTTGTATCGGCAACCAATAATATTAGCTATCCCAAGTTCTTTGCTTATGTTTATAGCAATCCAAATAATATGTATATAGGCTTATTAAGCACAATTAATTCCGAAGAGGCTCGAGAAATTACTGAAATGCTTAATGGCGATGCAATCGATACAGCGGCCGATCGCCTTGGTATTAAAACTAATCGAGTAGCTGATATATTTGAGAGCATGCTGGGTGATAAATATACAAAATATAAAAAATCAGTTAGTGTGCTTACTTATATCGAAGAAATAGAACCATTGCAGGGCAATCGAGCCAGTATGAATGAAAATCCCGATGAAAAAGATACGTACACAAAAAAAGATTTAATAAATGGCCGAGAAATTAAATATAATTACCCCAACTTAAAAAGTATTATAGAAAACACCAAAGCCGAGTACATGGAAATTAAAAGAGAATCCAGTTTCGCAATTGAGAGAGTTAAAACCAATATCAAAGCCGGCGAATGCCCAATTTGTATTGGCGACTTGGTTGACGATGATATTGTTATAGCTAAATGCTGCGGAACTATTATCTGCGGATTATGCTGCTTTGGAACTATATTTAATAAGAATAATACGCGCGGCCAGTGTTCAAATTGCAGGGCTATATTAAATTATACAAATTTAATCTATCTAAACTCTGAATTTGATTTATCAAAAATAGTAGAAGAAGTATTTGAAGAACCTGAACCTGAAGAACTTGAAGAAAAAAAAGAAATCCATGTCACCAGAAATAAAAACATGGCTATTATTGATATTATTAAAGGCACTAAACCAAAAGAGCAGATTTGTATTGATATCAGTATTAACAATCTGATGAAGGGTACATGCGTATTGCCCGATAATAAATTTAACAAAGTTTTAATATTCGCAAACTATGAAGAAACTCTTAATAGTATTATAAAAGACTTAAAGAGTGCAAAAATAGATTATTGGAAATTAAGCGGTTCGCATAGCGAGATTAATAAAACAGTTGAATTATTTACTAATTGTAATAATACATGCGTTCTCATCATAAATTCAACGAAACACTGCGCAGGCCTTAATTTACAAACGGCCACCGATTTAATATTTGCCCATAAAATAATCGACCCAAATGTTGAAACGCAAGTAATCGGGCGAGGCCAGCGACTAGGTCGCACGTCATGTCTTAAAATTCATTACATTTTATATGATAATGAATATAAGTCTATGAAATTATCCGGATTGGTCCGAGAGATTTAATTTACAAATGGTCATAGTAATAATTTTCATAGCTGGTGCTACCTTTAACAATATTTGACATATCATATTTACCAATAGGCGTTTCTAACGAAGCTCGCCCACTTATAGCGTCATGCAATCCATCATTTGATAAATCATAGTGTCGCACACTCATTGATTTCTGCCAAACGGGGAGTCTATTACAGTCTCTGAAAGTGCGATTAGATGAGAATATTTCACGAGAATTATCGTCCCACAAATTTAATGTATGGTAGTCAGCGGCTGTCATTTCATTATATTTTTTTAAATGTTCATTCCCGCAGGCGTCGGTCGTTAAATCTTTCATGCGGAATACATTGATGTGGTCTATACGTGGCTTTTTAAATACGTCTTTATATTTGATTAGGAAGGCCGAATTAGTATATTCTAATACTTGCGTTAAATCTCTATAAGCGCCTTTATTTTTATATATGTCGTTATCAGCAGCCCATTGGTCCATTAATTGCGGTATCATTGCATACATTTTATTGTAATCAAAACATGCGGGCTTTGACTGGGATATTATATACTCGGTCATATATGCTTTATTTTTTTTACTGAGAAATATATCCATATTATTGCGGGTTGCAAATTCATAAAACATGGGCAGATTTTTCTCATCTTTGACGGAAATGGGGCAGTATTCTTTATAGCTCATTTAAAAATTTGAATTTTTATTTATACTATAACAACTATATTAGTTTAAAATTATAAATGGTAAATGTTATTGCATTATACGGGAACTCGTGTCGAGAGCAGTCTTTCGATTTTGTAGAGTTGAACAAAAGACCATGGGTCAAGTACATATTAACAGCGGGTTTCGAAATATATTATGTATTATTAGAAGACTCATTGGAGTACAATACTATAGCAAAAAATTTATTAAACTTAGATGTGCATGGAACTCTTCTATTCGTCAAAATTTCCAAGACCAGTGTTGCAAATATTGAGATGATTGATATTCCTGATTTGATAGAATATACTTTATCGGCAAATTTATCCGAATTAAATATGGCAATCGATGACTATATTGAAGATAAATATATGGACTGCATTGAAAACCAGGAGAACTGCATTGATGACGATGCTGTTGAATGCGCCGATGACGATGCCGATGACTATGCAGGCGTTGAATGTGCAGACCAGGAATATTATGACTTTCATGGTAGATATGATAGCAATTAATTCTTGTAAATGTTTTATTGTAGTAATATAAATATGGCAAGCATAAAAACGTTTGAAGATAAAACAAAAGGTAAAATAGAAAAAGTTGAGTATAATTATTTATACGGTGCGATTATATTCTTAATTATATCGTATTATTTTTTACATTATACTCGCGGAAACTCATTTGGTAACTATAATTATGATATTCAGAAAAAAATAATAAGTGTTAAAACCGAGCATGGCGATAAATACATGGACCCCAATATTTTTGAAATGCATCTGCGTAAATTAAAGGACACCATATCTTTACTACATACAGATGATAATTATTGCGACGAATTACAAAACTATTTAAGCAAAGTTAAATTAAACTTGGCTGAATTTATAAAAATTAACTCGGGCGAAATAAATCGGCCTCTTGATGACGCAGAACCCTCGTATAAAATTTCTGAATTATTGCAGGATATAGAAATAATACTGTTAATGTTAAAATCATCAACTTGCAAGCGCGGTTCGATAGATATTGGTCTTGTTGATGCGATTGCCGTGTTTATATATAAAAATAATTGTATGAAACGAGAATATATAAATAAGCCTAAAAAAAATATTACTATAGAATCGCGCGATTTAAAAAGTGAGGGATTCTGTACAAATTCCAAGACGGTTCCGCACGCATCAAGGCGGGCTGAGCCAAGCCAGGATTATTTAGGCTTGTATAAAGATATTTACAGGCAAACAAAACCATCATATAGTACTATAGATAATTTTGAATCTAGGTCGCACTCAACTCAAGATACACCTGATAATTATACAAATCCGGCGGCCGTCCGGCTTAAATCGGCTAATCGTATATTATTTAATGATAGGTCGCATGCATCAGGCCGGACTAGTTTATTATAATATTATACCTTTATTGAAATCTATAAAATCTGGCTCTATATTATTGCTTCTGTATTTAGTTTTTAAAACTGGTAAGTCCGCAGTTTTTGGTTCGGGATTACATTTACTGTTATATAAATCTAGTTTGGCATCAATTACTTTATATTTTAATGGAGTCTTGATAGGCTCAGGCCTCGACTCGTATTTTTTTGGTGCGTTGTACATGTAACCTTTTAAACCCGTATTATCAAAATAATAATCATTACTTCTGCTATTATTAACAAATTCTTGACCATCGTCAACTGGATATGCCGATTCAGAAAATTTTTCAGAAAACATTCTATCATTTAAGAATAATAAAAATATAACCAAAAAGATAAGTAAAAATTTCATTTTTAAAATTGAATACTAATTATTGTATATATAAATAACATTAAAACTTTACAGAGTATAAATGTCTGTATATATAAAAAATGATAAAACCACATGGAAGGTAAGTTTAGAATCTGTAAAATATTCTAGCTTATTAAAGTCGGCTACAGAATCTACTAATTCAAATTACGGGTCTGAAGCTAATCCTATTATAATAACGGCATCAGCTGATGTCACGCAATATGTGGTATCATATATCAATTACTATAGCGATAAAACAGAGTTGCCGGCACCGGAAGCCCCCCTTAAAAATATACATATTTCTGTTACATTGGACGGCGAATACCATTTATTTAAAGATATATATTTAGATTCTGATACGGCTCTACAGAAGCTTATGAAGATTAATAAGTTTGCCGATGCATCTCTATATTTTGGTGTAAAAACGTTGCATGATAAGCTTTGTGCTATTATGGCATTTGTACTGAAAGACCTTACCGAAAGCGAAATTAGACAGCTACTATAAAATATTAAAATTGAAATCTATTTTTTTATATATAGTAATGAGCGAATACTTAACTAAAGAAAATCCAAGCCGATTTGTAGTATTTCCTATAAAACATAATGATATTTGGTTGTCCTTTCAAAATCATCGAAAAGCTTTTTGGATTGAATCCGAAGTTGATTTAGCCCCTGATTTGCGCGATTGGGCGTTGCTCAGCGAAAATGAAAAATATTTTATTAAAAGAGTTATAGCATTTTTCGCGGCTTCTGATGGCATTGTTATGGAAAATTTAGGACTCAGGTTCTTTAGTGAAATACAAATTCCCGAGGCCCGATGCTTCTATAGTATGCAAATGCTTGCCGAAAGCATCCATAGTATTATGTATTCGCAATTAATCGAGACATACATAACCGACGCAGATGAAAAAAATAGTTTATTTAATGCTATCGAAACTATACCGTCAATTAAAAAGAAGAGTGTGTGGGCCAGGAAATGGATAAGTTCCAGCGAAAGCTTTGCCACTCGTTTAATTGCATTTGCTATTGTTGAAGGATTATTCTTTTCGGGGTCTTTCTGCTGCATATATTGGCTCAATGAATCGGGTCGTATGCCGGGACTTTGTAAATCAAATGATTTCATAGCTCGGGATGAAGGGCTGCATACCGATTTTGCATGTATGTTATATAATAAATATATTGAAAATAAACTATCAGACGAGACTATCAGCGACATATTTAAAGAAGCCGTTGAAATAGAGATAGAATTTATTACAGAATCTATACCATGCAGCTTGCTTGGTATGAATTCCGAATTGATGATACAGTATATTAAATACGTTGCAAATAGACTTATATTACAACTAAACCACAAGCCATTATATACCAATATAAAACAGCCGTTTAGCTTTATGGATAGGATTTGCTTAGATGGTAAGACCAACTTCTTTGAGGCTAGAGTTACTGAATATCAAAAAGATGTTATTCCTATTAAGTTAGATAATTTATTATTAAATTCTGAGTTTTAATTATTAATTTTAATTATTAATTTTAATTATTAATTTTAATTATTAATTTTAATTATTTTTTTATGTATATAAATGAATAATATACAAAAAGGGTTACTAGGATTTATAGTCGCTGTATGTTTATGGCTTATAGTAAAGACTATGTTTCCAGATTATTATAATAGCTTAATAGGCGTTAAAAAAACGTGCGAGCCGGGATTTAGTCTTAATGCGAATGTATGCGAACCTATTGTATGTGGACCAGGCTATGTAATGAACTCTGCAAAAACTGGATGTGATTTAATAGATTGCAAACCTTATGAAATTAGAAATGCATCTAAATTGTGTGAAATCAAAGTATGCCCTGAAGGCCAATGGCTTGATATGCAAACTGGGACCTGTAATCCGTGCGGAGCTGGATTTAGAATTAATTCTGCCAAAACTGGATGTGATGCTATTGTATGTGAACCAGGTTATAAAATAAATTCTGCCAAAACTGGATGTGATGCTATTGTATGTGAACCAGGTTATAAAATAAATTCCGCCAGGACTGGATGCGATGCTATTGTATGTGAACCAGGTTATAAAATAAATTCCGCCAGGACTGGATGCGATGCTATTGTATGT
>Ga0114967_10001071_pt1 | contig 22760 bp, 21 predicted proteins | sample M_130628_MF_Meta_FD_92639 | JGI IMG/M metagenome (GOLD analysis project Ga0114967, IMG submission 92639) | Freshwater microbial communities from Lake Montjoie, Canada to study carbon cycling - M_130628_MF_MetaG | ecosystem: Environmental > Aquatic > Freshwater > Lake | place: Lake Montjoie... | reverse complement strand
ACAACATCAAGTATTTGATCTACTGGATTAATAAGAGCTTCTAGATAGTACATAAAATCTATTTTTAAAATATTTGCATGATTTTGAAAGTATTCTAAACTCTCTATCTTTTCATATTGTTTTGCTTTAGTACCATTGTTATGTTCTACTATGACATATTCAATTCTTGAACCATTTTCTACACGACCTCCTCGTCTTCTCATTTTTTCTGCTAATTGAACTTGTGCTGGTAGACATTTTTCATAAAATTCTTTTGCAGTCAATGCTTCTTTTTTTTTTAATTGTTCTTCTCTTTCTTTAGGATCTTCAGATAATAAAGGTACTGTATAATTACCTAATTTACCTTTAACTCTACCTTTTTCATCTGTAAAAGGCTCAACAAAACTAGATTCTTTAGTTTTTTCGTTAAAACCCGCAGTATCACCGACAGATTTTGTAATAACAAAGTTTTTAATGGGAAGAGAACTGCTACACAGTTTATTAATTTCTTCAAGAATAAAATATAAAACATAATCGCGATCATCTTTATCAAATACTTTTTTAACAATTTGCTCGTATATAGTACGAATAAATAAACTGTTATCTCTTCTTGCTAAAATAACACCACGTTTTCCTATTTTTTTATCAACTATTCCATCTTTACCACAACTAGTATACATATATCTCTTTTTTGATAAAATCAAAAACTGCCAGTAAACAGCCTCTTCGAAAGCAAGTGATCGTTATATACCTTTATTTACATAAAGGACTAGACTATACCTTAAGCTGATATAATGGTGGCTAACCATCATCAACCGACATCCGTTATTCATTTTCTAATAAAATTACTCGTCGTTGAGGGAATACCATATTCTTTCCATTACAAAGTTAGGTATTTTACCCGCGGATTACCCAATTCTTAACGTTATTACGATGTCCGAGGTCATTATCCTGGATATTATATTAAGTTTCCATAATATAAGACGTAGTTAAGACTATAAGGGGTTTCCCGTCATTATGAGATGTCTTGTCAAAAAGATGACTAGGTAGTTATACTGTTTATCTTATATGAATAACATATAAGCAGCTACCTATTACCAACTTAACACTTAATTGGAGGCGGAAACAAGGCTGAAACTTCTGCTGCAACTTTTTCTGCGTAGTCCCAACATTCTTCAGCTGTTTTTAAATGAGGAAAATTAATATAATTACTATCAGTGTCACCGTAAACTAGTTTTCCACCATATTTTTTTTGAATTGTTTTTGCAACTATTTCAATATTAGTTCTCCCCATAAAGGTCGTCGCCATAGCACCAGCCATAAACGGCAAATAACCTCTTTGTACACCCCAACTTCCATACATACTATTTGAACTTACTTTATAGGCTAATTGTCTTTTTTCTAAAACATTATTTAAAATTTTAATATCATTTACTTTTTCATCTTCAACTAATTTATTATGTTCTTCTTCTTTATGTAATTTGCAAAAAATAGGTTTATCTATACCATATTGAGCAATATCTTTACAATTTTCATCTTTACATATAGAGTTTTTCATTTGTTTTCTTGTATTTTTTCTTGCATCTAATAAATTTTGTAAAATAGTTGGAATAACACCTTTATAACCTTTATAAAATTTATAACATCTTTCTCCGCATAATGATTTTTTAAGAATAGTTTTCTTTATCTTTGCTCTTTCTTCAATAAAAGGTTGCAATTCTTCTAGTTTTATATTAATTTCGTCAATAAATTCTTGTCTTAATAATTTATTAGACTTTTTATCTCTTTCTGCGCGAAGTTCTTTTATATATTTTTTCTTATTATCTACAATTTTATTTAGTTCATTAACACGAATAACTTTCGGATCGTGTTCACAACTGAAATGATCGGCCCATTTCATAACATTACATTTACTATCCGGAATATTTTCATCTGTAACCAAGGTCGAATAATCTAGGTTATAAGCTATCATAGTTGTTGGGTAACTTTTTAAAACTAATATTTTCATATTAGATTAGACTGTATCTTAAGCAAATTCAAGCTGTTTACGCTATCATTATTTACCGACACCCGTGCGGTCGTTGAAGAAGAATCGTTTTCTAACATAACGAAATTAGATTCTTTACCCGCGGATCACCCAAATTCTTAACGTTATTACCATTGTGTACGGTCATTACCCGTGTTCCCTTTGTAAGTTTACAAATAAAGGTGGTAGTTAAGTTTTTAAGGGACTTCCCGACATTATAAGGTGTCTCGCCAAAAAATATTTTGACTAGGTAGTCAATATTTTAAATCTACCTCTTATCGCCTCACCCTTAAGCGAACTAAAATCGAAAGGTAAAACTCTATCATAAATTCCTGGTACTGGTGGAAACACATGTGCACCTGCATATCGTTCTCCTTCTTTTGTTACATAACCATCTTTTTCTACAACTATATTATTCAGTAAACAATATTTATATACTTGCGAATATACTTTAATTTGTTGCCCTTGTGTATATAAAGAAAAGATACCTGTGTTACAGGTCTTGGCAAATTCTGTAAGACCAACCCATGTTTGCATTTTCTGCATTAATTTTATACAAAGTTCAGAATCCTTAATACAATACTTTCCTATTATTGACATAGCTTTTATAGATTTTTTTGAATATTTACCATCTTTTCCTATTTGAGTTCCTATTTTATATAATTTAAACATTCTACTTATTGCTAAATCTACTTTTGTATCATCTTTTAAAATTTCTTGAGATACTGTTTTTAATGTGTAATTATTAAATTTATAATCTCTTCTAATTAATGGTAATAAATCTACTATAATTCTACCTTCAGCTTCTAAATAAGAAAACTCTTGATTTTTATATGCAGAAGAAGACCATTTAATTTTCTTTTCTTGAGAATGATATGTTAAATGAAAACCAATCTTATCAAAACTACTAATACAATAATTAAATTTAGCTCTATTAATCATATATTCAATATCAAAACCTAATATATTATATCCAACTATTACATTTGGATTTTTTTCTCTAATTAGTTCTGTAAATCCTGTTAATAATTTTGCTTCTGTATTATAACAAACAATTTTAATATTGTCTCCAACTTGTGACTGTTCAGCTTGAGCTAAAGTTAATAAATAATACTCGCTTTCATTACTACCTTCTCTATTAAACACACAAGATATTTGAAATACTTTATCTCCAGGATTCTTAGCTTTTGGCATAGAAGTTGGATTAGATGAATTAACTTCAATATCAAATCCCATTATAAGAGGTAAACCTACTGTATCATTTTCTATATTATACAAACCTTTCCAAGACACTTCATATTCTCTATCAGCTAAAGTTACTTTATCATGTCCAGTCGCTTCTTCCCCTAAAAATTTAATCCAACCAACACTAGGAATTTTTCTACAACAAACAAGTTGTAAAATAGGATCTGCATCACTTTCATGTACTTTCATTTTAATATTACCAATATCTCGAACATTTACAGATCTTCTTAATTTAGGAATCAAATACTTATTAATATGGGTTTTATGCGCAAAAGAACAAAATAAATATGGAAACTTCTTTTTATTACCATCTTTATCAATATGAGCGCCATATAATTTATGTTTCAAAATCAATGATTTTTTTATAGGACCATATTCACGTAATTCTTCATCTAATTTATTACCCAATAATTGAGCTTTTCTTTCATTCCATTGAGTAAAAGTTGGTAATTCAAGATATACATAAGGAGTAAAATCATTTATCAAAAGACAAACATTTTTGTTATTTTTATCAAGACCATACGCACGAATCTTAGTTATTTCTTCATCTTTTTCATCAATATGCCAATAATATATAAATATACTGTCTTGTTTCATGCCGTTATTTATATAATTATATCTTTTGCATAAATCAAATTTTTTTTTAATACATTGGATAATCTATTTAATTTTAAACCTATTTACAGGTTTAAAATTATTTACATGTTTATTACGCAGTTTATTTTTTATTCAATTAAAGAATTCTTCTTTAGTACTATATTACAAGTTTTAAAAATAATTTTTATAAAATTAACTAAATGAGGTATATGAACTGTTGTAAGTTTCTCGGAGTAAATCCTAGAACCATGTCTTGCTAAACTCACACCTTTAGGAGCATTAGTCTTTTTATTTGCAGACATATTATATAAAGGAGTATCCCATTTTCTAAAAAGATGAAAATCAACAAAATCTTTTGTTTGATATGGGCTACTTGATGGTGATATTTTTTTAATTACTGAATACATATATTCTTCTTTTTTAATTTGGTTTAATTTCAAAAGTATTATTAATGATTCTGTAAATAAACTAAAAATTAAATACTGTTCTTTTTGTATAATTTTGTAAATATCAAACTCATTCTTGATTGTTCCTTTGAAAAAATCTAAGACCAATTTACAAAACAAAATACTTTTTTCTGTCTGACCATCGTATTCTTTTGTTCCGACAGAAAAAGATACTTTTTTTACTTTTTTGGAAACACATTCAGTATTCATATTCATATTCATATTCATATTCGAAACAGCCATACTCATCCCCAATTTTATTTGAAAACAACATATAAAAATTCAATTTTTAACATAATAATTAATTTAAATATGTAGAAAAATAATTATAAATGACAGATTATTATGAAATATTACAAATTGAAAAAACGGCAACTCAAGTCCAAATTAAACATTCTTATAAAAGATTAGCCAAAATTCATCACCCAGACAGAGGTGGAGACAAGGAAATGTTTCAAAAAATACAAATGGCTTATGAAACTTTATCAGACGATCAAAAACGTAAAGAATACGATAATCCTATTCCAGATATATTTGGAGGAGGATTTCAAGGCGGTTTTCCTATGGGTGAAGGATTTCCAATGGGTAGAGAAGGTTTTCCTTTTGATTTTCTTTTTAAAAATGGCAATAACAAGAAAAAAACTAATACAAATTATCTTCTAAAAATAAAATTAAGTGATGTTTATTTTGGTCTAAAAAAGACATTAAATGTAAAACATGATATTAAGTGCGATAATTGTAATACAAAATGTAGTGTTTGTAACGGTACATGTAAGGTAAAAAAAGTATTAAGTATGGGTATGATGCAAATAATTCAAGAACAACCTTGTCTTAACTGCAATGGTTATGGAATTACAAAAGGTAAAAGTAATTGTATCGAATGTGATAATAAAGGCGTAAAAGTTAAAAAGAATACTATACAAATAAATATTCCTAGAGGAGTAGAAGATGGAAGACAAATAGTTTTTGAAGGTTTAGGAGAACAGCCAAAAACTGATAACGAAATAGTTGGAGATTTTATAGTAGTTATAAAAATAGAAGATAATAATCTTTTTAAAAGGGAAGGACTTGATTTAATATATGAAAAAGATATTACATTTAAGGAATCTGTAATAGGTAAAGAAATATTAATTCCACATTTTGAAAAAGAATTTAAAATAAATACAAAAACATTTGGTATAATTAATCCAAATAAAAGATATGTAGTATATAATAAAGGATTAAAAAATGATAATGGAAATGAAGGTAATTTATATATTAAGTTTAATGTACAATATGATGAAAAAATATTGAATGAAGATCAAATTAAAGCTTTAACAGAAATATTATAAATCTCAATGTAAATAATTAAATATAATATTATTAAACTAAATATAAATTGTATATACAATTTATATTCCATTTTTAAATATATATAATATACAATATTTAATCTTCAAATACTATTATACATTTTTCTTCTTCTATAAATTCTTCCATATCATATCCTACTAATTTCATACCTATTTTATTTAATACTGGAAATTCTATTTCTTGTACATTTGGTAGCGGATTTCCGTAAGTTCTTGGATTTTTTGGAAATAACGTACATTTATGAGGCCAATGAGACGTCGTTCTCATATTTTTAAAAGCTTCTTTTCTCTTTTCTATAACTTTTTCAGAAGCCAATATACGAGGAGTATAACATAAATAAGAAACCATCCTAATATTATCTTTCTTACGTATTCTTAAAGCTTCTTTACCAGAATGTACAGTACGTGAGTCCCATAATACAAGAGAACCCGCATTACATGTAATATCAAGATTATAACAACCATTATCTTTATAAAAATTTAATTGTTCGTCGCTTAATTTATACCAATCATCTTTATTCTCTATTTCAAATTCATCTGCACATTCTTTGTGAAATTTATGACTTCCTACTAAAACTGTTAATGTTGCATCACCTTCATTTACATCTTTCGCAGTTACCCAACTTTGTATACACTCAAAATCATTACGTAAATAACTTTGGTCAACATGTAACCAATTGTTATTTTTATAATAACCTCTTTTTGTAATTTCGTGCGGCGGAGAAAAACTGGCGCCATCAAATGATACCAATAAATCATCTGTATCATAAATATTTTTAAATACATTAATTATCTTAGGATTCATCCGTAAATTCCAATTAAATTGAGCATGACCTATCCAAAAATGCTGTTGTAACATTCCATGTTTAGGTAATAATTTATACCATTCTTTAAAAGTTTCTGGATTATTACGATCAATCGGCGCCTCAAATTTTTGTGTAACATGTTCAAGATAATCGAACATTCCAGACTCAAATTTTGAACACTCTTCTTTGTCAAGTATATTCGGTATAATAGCGACACCATATTCATCAAGAGTATTCTTAATATTCTTTACATCTGTAATTATATTCTCCATTCCCCTGATTTTTATACAAAAATGATAAAAAAAATTCAATTTTATAAATAAATGTCTTTTTTACTTGATGTAAATTTTTATAATAAATTACCAATATGGGTTTATATTTCTACAGGTTTTGGTGTACTCTTTACATTAAATACATGCTGTTTATGTTGTTACGCGTGTAAATATAAAAAGAAACTACAAAAACTAAAAATAAGAGAATTTGAGATAGAAAAAAGAGAAATAGAATTAGAAAAACGTCTTGAACGAGAAAAAGAATATGATGGTATAGTTTTAACAAAACCTATAGTGTATTCAAACGCATATAGATCTAATATAGTATAATAAATACTTTTTAAAAAATATTTGGAATAATAAATATGAGCCCTAAATTATCTTTTAAAAGTAAATATTTAATAAAATCTTTTTTTAATCACGATAAAGATAATGTACAAATTACGAAATATACTATAAATATACTTAAAAATTTGTATAAACAAATACAAACTGCGAAACAAACCATAAACAATATAGATATTAAATCTTTTGCAAAAATAGTTGATTATATTATAAAACCAGTTAATTTTTCTTATATGGAAAAAGATATTCAGAATAATATAATACAAACATTAAAAATAACAGCTACATATACTTTTAGAATATATAACAAATATGTTATAATTAATTTTATAGTAGATAAATTAGATTTAGAGTATATTAATAAGTGTGTATATAAAATATTATTATGGCTTTTTGTTATAATGAAAAATACGAATAGTAATAACCATGTTAATATATATTTATATATGACATCATTGGAAAAAACACTTCCTAATAACGATAACCAAATAACTAAATATCATATAAATTCTGGTTATACGTCTATAAATGAAAATAATATAGTTGTGTTTAGAAAAGAAGAATGGTTTAAGGTATTTATACATGAATCATTACATTTTTTCGAGTTTGATTTTAGACACGACAATCATATAAAAAATAAAGTACTAGAAATGTTTAAAGTAAAATCGAAAGTTAATTTATATGAAGCATATACTGAAACTTGGGCGAAAATAATAAATATAGTATTTTGTAGTTATTTTTTAAGTATAGATTATAATACTTTTATAAATATTTTTGAAACTTTAATTAATATTGAAAAAATTTATGCAATACATCAGATGTTAAAGATACTTAATCATATGGATATGGAATATTATGATATACTTACAGGAGATAATGTATACCATGAAAAAACTCATATATTATCATACTATATAATTGGGACAATATTGTTAAATAACTACCAAGAATTTATGAAATTTTGTAACGAGAACAATGATTATATATTTAACTTTAAAGAAACAAGATCAAATATAATTAAATTTTTAAAGTTTATTAAAAAATTCTATAAATCAAGAAAATTATTTGATAAAATAGAAATGGTTGATAACATAAAAATAACTAATTCATATATATTAAAAAATACAAGATTAAGTATTTGTGAATTAGAATAAAAAGTATATTTATTATAAATAAAATGAGTTATGATATAATAATAGTTGGAGGCGGACCATGTGGACTTGCACTTGCTCAATGTTTATGTGAATATAATAAAATTTTGGTTATTGATAGAGAACCTGAAATTGGAGGTTGTCACAGAGTTTTTAGAGTTGAATACAAAGGTGAAAAAATATTTACAGAACATAGTCCTAGAATATATTCTACATCTTATAAAAATTTTGAATTTTTATTAAAAGATATGAATACAAGTTTTTATGATTTATTTACACCTTACCATTTTTCAATGTCACAAATAGGCGGAGAAACTGTATTTTCAACTTTAAGTTTTTCGGAAATTTTTAAAATAGGTTTACAATTTTTTTTATTAATATTTAATAATAAACATGGTTTTAATATTACAATGGAAGAATTTATGGTTAAACATAATTTTAAAGATGCATCTAAACAACTTATAGATAGATTAACAAGATTAACAGATGGTGCCGGAGCAGATCGTTATACTTTAAATGAATTTTTACAGTTATTTAATCAACAATTTTTATATAGAATATATCAACCTAAAAAACCTAATGATGTAGGTTTATTTAAAATATGGCAAGACTATTTAACAAGTAAAGGTGTAACTTTTAGACTATCAACAGAAGTTAAAAATATTAACTATGATAATACTACAAATTTAGTAAAATCTATAACATTAAATAATAATGAAATTATATCTTCTAAAAAAATCATATTAGCAATACCTCCAGAATCTTTTTTGCAAATTTTAAATAATTCTGTAAGCGAAATAAAGAATTCTTTTATGGAATACAATGATTTAGTTAGGTATACAGAAAATACAGCATATATGACATATATTTCATTTACGTTTCATTGGGATAAAAATTTAAATTTACCAAAGATATATGGTTTTCCGAGGAGCTCGTGGGGATTAGCATTTATAATATTAACAGATTATATGACTTTTGAACAAAGTATTTCAAAAACAGTTATAACTTGTACATTAACATATACAGATACGATCAGTTCAGTTTTGAATAAAACAGCTGATCAGTCAACTAAAGATGAGATATTAAAAGAAGGATTGAGACAATTAAAAGAAGCTTATCCAAATCTACCAGAACCTACATTAAGTTTATTATCACCGCAAATGTATTATGATAATAATAAAAAAAAATGGATATGTAAAGATAAAGCATTTATTATGTCTTCAAAAGAAAGTTTTTTACCTTTCAGCAAAAACATAAACAATCTATATAACGTGGGAACTCATAACGGCAAATCTAAGTATAAATTTACAAGTATGGAAACAGCTGTTTCAAATGCAATTAACTTATCTCATATAATAGAACCAAAAACAATTAAAAAATATAAAATGCAAAACTTATTTGAAATGACGGATTTGATGCTTATAATATTTATATTTATTTTAATAATTATTATTTATATCTTAATAAGATAAGATAAAATGGATAGAGAAATTATAAATATACTAAAAAGTATTGAGGAAAGACTTGATAAAATAGAACAAGTTCTTGAAATGAACCAAAAATCGGCTAAAAAAATGGATGAACATATTGAATTTGTTGACAGCGTTTATGATAGCGTAAGAAATCCTTTTTGTAAAATATTATCATATTATAACGGAAATACTGTAAATATAGAAAAAAGAATGTTAACTAACGAATAATTTTTAATTTATTAAATTAAAAATATTTAAATTGATTCTTCATCTTCTTCTGGTTTATGAATATCACAAAATTTGAAATGTTCTTTTACTCTAAATTCACAATCTGGATATTGACAAACTAAAATCTTGTATCTAATATCACTATTGTTTTTAAAATAATCATTGCAAGGTTTGCAATATAAGTATGTAGTTTGATTATCACAGTTTATATTTTTACATTCTTTTAATGGAAAACTATTTTGTTGATTAAGTTCCTTTTCTTTTTTAAAACATTCGCCACATATTATAAACTTATCTTTAATCATATTATCGCAATTTTGACATTTATGGAAACTCTTTTTATAACATGTAAAACATTTTTCAAACATTCTTCCATCTTCTAAATATGCATGGTATTCAATATTACAATCAGGACATATTGCAATATGATTTTTATTATAAATATCTTGACAATCAAAACATCTTTTTCTCTTTGTTCCATCCTTTCTTAAAGCATAAAATACTTTCTTACAATCATAACATATTCCATTTCTATTTGCAATCATTTTAAAGTGACAATCTTTGCATTGTTTTCCATAACATAATTTTTGACAATATTGACATGGATGCGGTTGTTGAATTTCATTACTCATCGTCTATATTTGATATTATAATGTTTAAATATGTTTTAAATTTTATTTTTATTTTTTATACTTATTTATAATTTGTCCATTAATATTAAATATTGTAGCAGAACCAGATTTTATAAAAATATCTGGATATACACCATGTATTAAAAAATATACACTAGCTTGTAAAGATAAGAATGAATAATATAAAGCATCTCTAAAGTGTTCAAAATATGTTTGTTTGACATCTTCTAAATGTTTGAATCTCATTTTATGTTATATATTATTTTTATTTAAATTTCCTTTTATAAATTCCAAACCATAATTATTATATATTTTATGTTTATTATAATAACTTGAAAATTCTAGCCTTGGAATTCCATTTAAAATATAACCTTTATAAGAAACATTAAATGTTTCTGTTGTTTTATTATTTAACTTTATATATATATTTTCTTTAAGAGAAATTATAGGCAATGTCAAGTTTTTAAAATTATTAATTTCTTTATTATTATCTACAATAATACTGATATCTGAATCTGTTGTAATATCTGTAATTATATCAAAACAATAAGTATTTAATATATAAAGATTTTTTGTATTGGTTATAATAATTTCTTTTTTAATATATGAAATAGAATCTAATATTTTATTATATATCAAAGGATTTAGTAAATCATCTATATTAGCATTTACTTTATTTATATGCTTATTAAATATTATATCTAAATAATTATCAATGTTCATAATATATTATACTAAAATATATCTTTATATAATTTTAATATATTTTATTTAATAAATGATAGTTGTTTTAATTATAATATTTTTATCTATAGTTTCTGTATTATTTTATACATATAAAGCTAAAGAAAAATACAATAATATTATAGTACCATTAAAAATATATACTCATTGGAATACAAAAGATTTACCTGATGGAATGAAAGAAAATTTAGCGAACCTTAAAAAAGACAATCCTGAATTTGATATTATTTTATATGATAATATTGCAGCTAGAGACTTTATTTCTAAATATTTTGATAAAGAAATATTAAATGCATTTGATTGTCTCATACCACATTCATATAAATCAGACTTATTTAGATATTGTATTTTATATATCTACGGAGGAATATATTTAGATATTAAATTTAAATGTGTAAATAATTTTAAATTTATCAATATGGTAGATAAAGAATATTGGATACAAGATCTCAAAAAAGATAGAGTATTGACAGGATTATTAATTAGAAAAACAAGAGATCCAATATTATTAAAATGTATAAAGAAAATTGTTTTTAATGTAAGAACTAAATTTTATGGTAGATCATGTTTACATCCAACAGGACCATACTTATTAGGTGATTTTTTCACACAAAATGAAAAAGATAATATGGAATATATTTTAAAAAAAGAAGATGATAAAAAACTTGGTATAATTAATAAAAAAACAAAACTTTATATTTTAAAATATTATGATGGATATAGAGATGATCAAAGAAAAATAGAAAATAAAGAAAATACGAAATATTATTCTGACAGTTGGAGTGAAAAAAATATCTATTGCAATAAATAAATTTTTAAACTTATTATAAAGTTTAAAAATTGTAAAATTATTTATATTTTTTAAGCTCCACAACTTAAACATTCTTGTTCTTCTTCTTTCTTTAAATTCTGTTCTTTTGTAATATCAATACCGAATCTTTGCGAATTTAACGCTGGCTTTGATCTAATATAATAACTTCCAGTTTTTAATCCTAATTTCCAACCTAGAAAATGTGCAGCTGTTAATTTACTAAAATCTGGTTTATCAAAGAATAAATTCAAGCTCTGACTTTGACATACAAAAGGTGCCCTCTCTGCACTCATAGTTATTACACTTTTTTGTGGAATCTCGTAAGCAGTTCTGTATACATCTTTTAAAAACTTAGGTAATTCTTTAATATTTTGTACTGAACCTTTATCATATTGCAACCGAGTCTTATTGTCATCATTCCATAATTCTAAATCAATCAAATCTTTTATTAAATATGGATTAATTACGGTAAATTCACCTGCTAGGGTTCTTCTTGTATACAAATTAGATGATAAAGGTTCAAATGCTTCTACATAAGAACCCATAATTTGACTTGTAGAAGCAGTTGGCATAAGTGCTATTAATAAACTATTTCGCACTCCATTTTTAATAACTTTTTCTCTAAGTTTATTCCAATCCCATCTTCCAGATAATTTATTATCTTCAATACCCCATAAGTTAAATTGAAATTTACCTTCGCTTAAGGGACTTCCTTTAAAAGTAGAATAAGACCCTTTAACAATTGCGATATCATGAGAAGCATTCATTGCTCCAAAGTACATAGTTTCAAATATTTCTTTATTTATCATACGGGCTTCTTCACTATCAAAAGATAATTTCATTTGTAAAAATACATCAGCAAGACCTTGAACTCCTAAACCAACTGGTCTATGACGCATATTGGAAGTCTTAGTTTTTTCAATTGGATAATAATTAATATCAATAACTTTATTCAGATTACCGATTAGTTCATATGAAAGATCATATAACATTTTATGATTAATTCTAGGTTTTAATAATTCCCAGATATCAGTATATCCACCAAAATGATAAATATTTCCTTCATATTCAGAGAATAATTGTGGTACAGTAGTAAAAGGTTTTAATGTTTTTGAATCTTCTTTACATTTATTTCTCAAAACATCTGCGGCATAATCAGCTATTTCTTCATAATCTATTTTTCTTTCTTTTAATAAACCTTTTAATAATTTGCAATAAACACAATCTTCTTTAGAAAATAATTTAAGTTTACCATTGAATATATAATTTAGAAGTTCCCTTTCTTCATCATTATATAAATCATATTTATCTTTATTCGGTGTTTGTAAAATTGAAGATAAACAAATGCTTGCCAAATTACATACGGCTGTTTCCTCTTCGTTTGACACTTCATTTATTTCGATACAAAGGTTGCTTGATTTTATGGTTCCAATATTATTTTGATTATTTTTTTTATTTACATGATCTTTATACCCAATATATGGTACTCCAGTTTCTACTTGTGAAGAAATAATAGCTTTCCATAAATCGCGTGCTTTAATTTTCTTAATATATTTTCCTTCTTCTACATATTTATAATATAATCTATTAAAATCCTCACCATAAACATCTGGCAATCCTGGACACATATCTGGACACATTAAATACCAATCTCCTTCTTTTTGTACCATTTCCATAAAAATATCTGGTACCCATAATGCATAAAAGAGATCGCGAGCTCTAATTTCATCAGAACCAACATTTTTCTTTGCATCAAGAAAAGTAAATATATCTGCATGATACGGTTCAATATACATTGCAAAAGAACCATTCCGTTTCCCACCTCCCTGATTTATATATCTCGCAACATCATTATAAACTTTTAGCAGCGGCATAATACCATCACTATAACCAGCTGTTTTTCTAATATATGAACCAGTTGCACGAATATTGGAAATATGAATACCGATACCACCACTCCATTTAGAAATTTTTGCACATTCTGTAATAGTACCAAAAATACCTTCAATACTATCTTCAGTCGCTGATAAAAAACAGCTGCTAAGTTGCGGATAAATCATTCCGGCATTAAATAATGTTGGTGTAGCATGTGTATATCTTTTTAAAGATATATTATCATAAAGTTTTTTAACACTTTCCAAATCATTTTCATGAATACCAACTGCAACTCTCATAAATAGATGTTGTGGTCTTTCAACGATTTTTCTTACTTTTCCAGAACCAGCTTTTAACAAATATGATTTTTCTAAAGTTTTAAATCCAAAGAAATCAAGAAGAAAATCCCTTTGCATATCAATCATTTTTTCAATTTCATCTTTATGTGTTTCTACTATATTATAAAATTTATCATTAATTAAAGGTGAATCATTGCCGTGAATATCTTTATTATTCCTTAATTCTGTCATTACTTCATAAAAACTTTCATCAGTATTCTTTTGATGATTAGATATAGCAATTCTAGCTCCTAAAACACCATAATTTGGATGGTCCATAATCATTGCCATGCAAATTTGAGATGCCAAAGTGTCTAATTCAGTTGTTGTAATACCCGGATAAATACGTGAAGATAATTTTTGAGTAATAATAATAGGATCAACATCCTCAAAATCTACAAGTTTTTGAAGTCTATTCGTAATCTTATCAAATCTAACTGATTCTTTATTTCCGTCTCGCTTAATAACATACATTATGATATTTAATTTATATAATAATTTATATAATCAATTTTATTTTTAAATAATCTATTTTAAAATAATAAACAACATATATAATTATGTTTAGATACTACATACATTTATCTACAATACAACCAAGATTTCCATATTTAAACGGTCTTATTAATTCATGGTTAAATCAAACTATAAAACCTGAAAAAATAATTATAACAACTTCTATATATGATAAAAGATATACAACACATGAAATTCTAGAACAATATAAAAATGATAAAGTATCAATACAAATATTAGATGTAGATTATGGACCAAATAATAAAATTCTAGGAGCATTAAAATTTTACGAGAATTTAGAAGATAAAGAAAATGTTTATATTATAATTTGCGACGACGACATTATATATAATGAAAAAACCATTAAATCATATACAGATTATATTGAAAAGTATTATGTTAATAAAGATGACTATATTTACACTCATTTTTATACACCGTATTGTCGTTTTATAAATAAATTTTATGGTTTAGAACATTTACAAGGTGCTGATACATATCTATTAACACGTATATTTTTATCTTTCACAACATATTCGTTATACGAAGATTATTTAAAAAAATGTGTAGAAGATTGTAGCGATACATTTTTCCAGGATGATTATGTAATTTCGTATTTTATCCATTTTATATGTAAATTAAAAGTTAAACATATACCTCCTTATAGTTCATACAAGAAAAATGATTCTATACCAAACGAGACGCAAATGCATATAGACTCAAAAGTACATGAAAGAGAAGGAAATGTTATAAAGTATTTTAATTCTTTAATATTAAAAAATGAATAAAAAATTATTTTAAAAATATATACAATAATAAAAAATGAAAAGAAGTAATTATAGAAACATTGACAAATTCGGAAATACTCCAAATAATAATTTTTATTCTGACGCTGCAAATCCTTTGTCATATTGTATTAATGATACTATATCCAAAGGATTTTTACATGGAGGTAATGCTTATAAATATGGACAAAACTCTAAACCTTGTCAAGCTTTTCTTTCCGATTATTGTTCTCAGGGATGGGATGGTGTTTGTGAATTTGCGAGTAAAAATACCAGAATGTATGATCCAAATAATTTATCAAATGCGAATATTATGGGTAATATATATAATTTTAAAGGATTAACAAATGGAGATGTTTTAATAAGAAATACAGCTGCTAAAAAATATATAGTATCATTAGGAAATTGTATACCTAGATATGAACCATTTGATCCAACTGTTGCAAATTCTCCGATGATATCGTATTGGGATTCTGGAGAAGGTCAAAATGGTTGTATACCTTTATATGCTGTCGACCCTAAAAATATTGATAATGATATAGTTATGGATAAAATATTAGCTAAACCAACAATAGCTATCGATATATTAATAAATATTTACAACAATATGAAATCTTCTCGTATGCTTGACGATCTAAAAGATACAAAATTAGGAAATTATTTTAGATCAAATCCCCAAATTTTTAATTAAATATTTATTTTAATTTAATATAAATGACAAAACCATTTATATTATTAGCTGTCTTTATTTCTGTGTCATTATATTTTATTATATCTTCTGTTTTTAAACACGTTGATACAATAAATATCAAATTTTCAAATTCACAGAATAATAAATCATATAATATTTTGAGTAAAAATGCAATAAATACAGGTGAGAATCTAATTCAATATATTTATAGTTTTAAAGATGTTAAATGCAGTTTTAAATTTGATGAAAATATAAATTTTATGCCTTCTAAAATAGAAATAACAGAAAATAATACTAAATTTAAAATAAAAATATATTATTATGGTTATACTGATGACCCAAATAATTGTTTACAAAAGTATGTTTTAGTTCCAGAAGAAGAGTATAATAATATTACCAATTTTTTAGAAAATGATTATTTTAATTTTCTAGGTTTATTTATATTATTAGAAAAGTAGTTATTTATGTGTTTTCCATTCTAATTTAGCTTTTTGGTAAGATTCTTTATGTGATATTTTAGGATTTTCTTTCTGTAATTCTTCTATTTTTGCTTTTATAAACTCATTTTTAGTTATTATTTTTATACCTTCTTTCTTTTTCTCTAAATAAAATTTTAAATTACTCTTATCTAGTTCAACAGATAAAATATTATATTTAGTTCCATTTTTTATTGCTAAATTACACGCTTTTTCACCTTCTTCAAAATTTCCTACATAAAATGCAATAATACTGTAAAGATGCCATCTTTTATATTCATATGCTATTTTGTCTATAAATAAAATACAATTATCAGGATATGGTAATTCACACGCTAATTTTGCAAATGTATGTGCAATAATCCAATTACTTTTTCTTCTATAATAATCTGTAATTTTCACTAAAGGTTCTACTCTAGGAATAATTTCAAATGCTTTCATATACCAAGCAAAAGAATCATACCAATCTAAATTAAGGTTCTCGGATAGTTCACCGCATTTAAAACATGATTCATATCTTTCTTCAAAAAAACCTTCTTGTAGTTTACTACGTAATTTATAATAATAATAAGCATTTTCATTATCTTTCAAACACGAATATGTTTGAGCTAAATAAAATAATGTACGAGGTTCATTAGGATTTTTTAAATATTCTTTTTTAAGCAAAACTTCATCTCTTTGAAATCTTTTTGATGTTTTATCATCATCTTTTGTTCTATCTTGATAAATATATAATTGTTCTATTTGTAATTTATCTACCTTTTTATCTTCTACTTTATCTTCATTACAAATATATTCGTGAACTACTCCTTTATATCTCCAACCTTTATGTGCTTTAATAAATCTTACATTATAATATTTATTTGTTGTACCTGAAAACCATTCTTGCGATATTAAAAAAGCACTTTTATCTTTTTTCATATATTCTTCAGCTATTTTTCTGAGAATATTTCCTCCTTTCAATTCATCATTTGTATCAAGTAATAGTATATAATTAATATCTTTAAAAGAATCTGCAAAATCTAATGCTACATTTCTTGAAGTAGAAAAATCAACAAATTCTCCTTGTTTTAATCGCAAAGCTATATTAGTATCTTTACAAAAATTTTGACATATTTTTATTGTATTATCAACAGAACCTGTATCATAAATTACCAAACTATCCGCAAAATCTTTAATACTCTCTAATGTAATATGTAAACGCTTATGTTCGTTTTTTACCATTAATAATACTGCAATATGAACTTTCATTAATTATATATTTAAATTATATTTTTTAAATAAAATATAAATAATATTATAATTAAAATAAAATGGATTTTGATAATTGGATGAGTATAATAGCATTAGGATTATTAATAGTAGTTTCTGCTATGGTCGGTGCGCAATATATTGAAAATAAGAACAAAAAAAGTAGAGGTTTAAAAAATAACATGAAATACACATGTGGTGTAGAAGGAGGTTGTGAAATGAGTATGAATGGTACTTATGACTCGCGAGAACAATGTGAAGCAGAATGTCAAAATGCTAAATAATTTTTTTAATAATATTTAAAATATTTTTCATTTTTTATATTTATATGTTATAAAAAATGACACTAACAACAATTGCTATTTATGGTGGAGGTCTTTTAGTATTAATAATTTTATATTTTACTGTAACATATGTAGTTAACTTATTAACTAAAAATTCTTCTACAGTATCTACTACAACATCAGTACCAATAACAACAACATCGGTACCGATAACAACAACATCAGTACCAATAACAACAACATCGGTACCAATAACAACAACATCATCGCCAATATATACAACAACATCGGTACCAACACCAGGACTTACATATTCAAATTTATACAATATTAAAGATGTTAGTAATGGGTTTTCTATAACTCCTTCAAATAATAATATAAATATTGGTACAGAATTAGGTACATACAAAGGAGTTGTAACTAATCTTACTAGACCCATTCCAACATCAATATATTTATGGGATCAGAAACCAAATCCATATACATGGCAACCTTATTCAAATAAAATAATTTCTGAGAATATAGGAACAATTAATAACTCATATGCTTTGCAATATACATTTAATGGAACATTAAATATTGGAGGTATAAATTTTTCAAATGGTTTAGTAGGTGATCCAAATAATAATTATAATTGGAATGGTTATAATGGAAACTATAATTTTAGTAAAATAGATGTATATTTATTAAGAAATAATACAATAACAACTTTATTAACTAAATCAATTATAAATGTAGATGGTGGCAATCTCCAAACAATTCAATTAGATAATCCTGTAATTGTGAATATAGGTGATATAATATTTATAACATTATATGTCGATACACAAGGTTATTCAATTTCCTTAGGTAATTTGTATTTTCAACCATATGTAAAATCTATATCTCCTACTGTTTCAGATGTAAGTTATGGATTTACAATGAATCCTATTTTAAATACTATTAATATCGGAAGTGAAACATTACTTGATACTAATTATTATGGAGGAGGCACAGCTTCAACTTTAATAAATTTATCAAAACAAACTCAAATAAATTGGAATGTACGTCCTAATAATCAACCTGATAATAATTATATAAAAATTGAAGGTATATCACCCGCATTACAATCTTCATATGCTCTGCAATATATTTTTCCAGATAATACAAGTATTTCAAATATTTTATTAAAAAATGGAAATTTACAACCAACACAATCATGGGGTGTCGCTCCTCATTATTACCCGTCGAGAATATATGTTTATTTACTTCGTAATGGCAAAATAACAAATATATTAAGCAAAATAAGCGGTTTACCAAAAAATGATACATTAACAACTATTCCTTTACCTTCAAATATAACTGTTAATTCAACTGATAAAATTTTTGTTTGTTTATACAATGATAACGATGATGGATCAGGTAGAAAATGGTTATATGGTATGTCTCTAAATTTACTATATTTTACTTAATTATAATTTTTATAAAAAATACTATTTAAAATAATATTATTTTAAATATACAATGGAGCCTGAAAATGAAACTGGAAACGTTGAATATAAATTAAAACTACTTGAAAAAGATGATAAACGTATTGAAACATTAGCTACCCAAATGCGATATAGATGTATTGAAGGTGGAGGCGAGTGTATTTATAATTTAGGAGTAGGTGATGATGGAACTTTAATTGGTATTACAGAAAGTGAATATAATGAAACTATTAATAATATTAATAAAATTGCAACAAAAAATAATTATTCTGTAAAATTATTAACTCAAAATATCGTTTGCGAAGATAAAAAAATTTATGAAGTATTAATACGGGAAAATAATGATAATAAATACATAGATATTAAAGTTGCAGTTGCGGGGAACGTAGACGCAGGCAAATGCAACGGTAGAAATACACCTATAATAATGTACAATGGAAAAATTAAAATGATACAAAATATTAAAAAAGGAGATTTATTAATGGGAGATGATTCTACACCTAGAACTGTATTAGAAATAACAACTGGTTCAGGAGAGTTATATGAAATAATACCATTAAATGGCGATAGTTATAAAGTTAATAAAAACCATGTTTTATGTTTTAAAATTTCATGTGTTGATACTGTATGTTTTGATAAAAGCCGTAATAGATTTAAAATTAGATGGATGGAATTGGTTGGTGATATACCGGTTATTAAAGAAAAAAGATTACCTAAAGAATTTTCAAAAATAGAGTCTGAAAATGAATTAAAAGATATAGATAAATTAAAAGGAGGCGATATAATTGAATTAACATTTGAACAATATATTAATTTACCAACAAATACACAAAATGCTTTAAAATTATATAAAACTGGTATTGAATTTCCTGAAAAAGATATCCCTATAGATCCATATATGATTGGGTATTGGTTAGGAGATGGTACATCATCGCAATCTGAAATAACAATGCAAGACTCAACATCAGTTAAATATTTTAAAACTAATTTAGGAAAATATAAATGTTATTTGCAATATCATAATAATAATGGAAGTAAATATAGATATAGGATTAATGGAACTAAAACAAATGGTTGTAAAGGTGGAAATAATTTTTTTTTAACAACTTTACAAAATTTAAATATAATCGATAATAAACATATTCCAGATATATACAAATACAATTCAAGAGAAAATAGATTAAAGTTATTAGCAGGATTAATTGATAGTGATGGAAGTTATCAAAAAGGAAAGAATATATTTGAATTTTCACAATCACTATATCACGAACAATTAATTGATGATGTTATTTATTTATGTAGAAGTTTAGGTTTCGCTTGTTATAAAAATAAAAAAAATACTACATGGACTTATAAAGGTATTAAAAAAACAGGAGAAGCATGGAGAATTAATATTACTGGTGAAGATATAGAAAAAATACCTACATTATGCCCAAGAAAAAGAGCAAGTAAACGTAAATCTCCTAAAAATGTTCTTGTGACAGCAATTGATAAAATAACAATATCTAAAAAAGAAAAATATTATGGTTTTGAACTAGACGGAAATGGCAGATTTTTATTAGGAGATTTTTCAGTTACACATAATTCTACCATTCTGGGAACTTTAACTTCTGGACAAAATGATAATGGTCGTGGTTTAGCTAGAAGTTCAGTATTTAATTTTGTTCACGAATTAAAAAGTGGTAGAACTTCTTCTATCGCACATCATATTATAGGTTTTGATATTGATGGAAAAGTTGTAAATTACCAAGGTATAAATAAATTATCATGGACTGATATAGTTCAAAAAAGCTCTAAGATTATTTCTTTTTTTGATCTAGCTGGCCATGAGAAATATTTAAAAACTACTATAATGGGTTTAACGTCTTCTTTTCCAGACTTGTGTATGATTATGGTAGATGCAAATAACGGTATCAAACCAATGACAAAAGAACATATATTTTTATGTGTAACTTTAAGAATTCCTTTTATGATAGTTATTTCTAAAATAGATATTTGTAAAGATAGACAAAATGTTATTAAAGAAACCATACAAGGAATAAATAAATTTCTAAAATGTCCTGGAATTAGAAGAATTCCCGTTCCTATTAAAAATAACGATGATATAATATTATCTTCAAAAAATATTCACAGTGAGAGTATTGTACCTATATTTAAAACATCGGCAGTAACTGGAGAGGGTATTGAAGATATTAAAAGTTTTCTAAATATTATCGGTAAAAAACAAATACGGAAAGAAAATAATGGTATTGTAGAGTTTTATATTGATCATGTGTTTAATGTATACGGATTTGGTTTAGTTGTAGGAGGACATCTTATGTCCGGTACAGTAAGCGTAGGTGATAAATTATTAATTGGACCCCATTCTGGTTCTTATGATAATGTAATAATAAGATCTATTCACTGTAAAAAAACACCTTTGCAAACGGTATCTCACGGTTCATATGTTTGTTTTGGTATTAAAAAATCTGATAAAGTAAACATTAATAAAGGTAATGTTATTATTTCTAGTAAAAATGAAAAACTTGTTATAAAAAGATTTACAGCAGAAATTACTATTTTAAGAACACACTCTACTACTATTAGAGCTGGATATGAACCAATGTTCCATGCTTATAGTATTAGACAAGTAAGTAGAATAATTGAAATTATAAATAAACAGAATGCAAGAGGTGATAAAATATTAAATGATGATAATATTTTAAGAAATGGAGATACTGCGACAGTAATTTTAGAATTTAAATATCGGCCAGAATATCTTAAATTAGGTACGCGTTTTATTCTTGCAGAAGGAAAAACAAAAGTAGTTGGGGAAGTAGTTTCATATTAATTTTTAATCTAAATTTTAGATTAAAAATTATCCAAAAGTATTTTCACATGATATATAAAAATATAAAAACTTATCGCCATCAAATTTCTTTGAATTTATAAAGTTTTCCATATATTTATCATATATTTCGCCAATCATT
>Ga0114967_10001070_pt1 | contig 22764 bp, 21 predicted proteins | sample M_130628_MF_Meta_FD_92639 | JGI IMG/M metagenome (GOLD analysis project Ga0114967, IMG submission 92639) | Freshwater microbial communities from Lake Montjoie, Canada to study carbon cycling - M_130628_MF_MetaG | ecosystem: Environmental > Aquatic > Freshwater > Lake | place: Lake Montjoie... | reverse complement strand
TGATTGGCTGATTGGCTGATTGGCTGATTGGCTGATTGGCTGATTGGCTGATTGGCTGATTGGCTGATTGGCTGATTGGGTCTTATTTTAATCGCTTTTTTTTCCATAATGGTGCTATTTTAACACTGATTATTGCGAAAACACCATTCATTTTTTATAAAAAAGAGTCAATAAACTAAAATGTTCTTGTTTTGTTCCATAGACTATAGTAGTCTGTAGGCTACATCTAAAAAAAACGGCACCTAATGAAAAAAGAGCTTCGTTTCTACAGAACACTCGATGGAAAGGAACCCTTTACGCATTGGTTTGAAACCCTAAAAGACAAAAAAATAAAAGCACAACTTAAGAATCGTTTGGAACGTGTTGCTGTTGGTAATAATGGAGACTGTAAGGCTTTAGGGGATGGCATTTTCGAGCTTCGTGTTCATTACGGGCCTGGTTATAGAATGTACTTCGCCGAGAAGGGAAATTATTTCATCTTATTATTGGCTGGAGGAACCAAAGCCAATCAAAAAAAGGATATTAAAAACGCAAAAGCGTATTGGGAAGATTTTAAGGAGCGTACGAATGAATAAAAGAACCATTGAAAAAATAACAGGAAGCTACGAAGAGTGGCTTATCAATTCTTTGCAGGACAAAGAGGAAGCAACAGCATTTTTAGATACGGCTTTTGAATCATTTAAACAAGATGGCGATGCAGAGGCTTTATTGCTTGCTTTACGTCATATTGTTGAAGCTCAAGGTGGCATCAGAGCCTTATCTAATAGAACGCATCTTAACCGTGAGAGTCTCTATAAAAGTTTAGCAAGCAAAGGCAATCCTAAGTTACAAACAGTCGGAATTATCTTAAAAGGTATAAAATTTCAGTTGTCTGAAAAACCAAGACAAAGGAAGGCTTCTTAAAAAAAGTCCAAAATCTATAGTTTTTGGACGGTTGTGGGCGGGATCTAAAACCCCTTAAACTGTAGGCTGAATCAAGCCGATTGTAGGAGGGGTTTTTGGGCAGGGTTAAAGGCGCTTTAAGGGTAGGGCTTTATGCCAGGGTCTCCACTGCCGATCAAAAGACCCTATCTCTGCAAATGAAAAGCTTGCAGCACTATGCCAAACAGCGTGAATGGCAAGTCATCCATGCCATCAAAGCCATTGGCTCTGGTACGAAAATGCTACCCAGTCGGGCATTACTGATGCAGGCTGCTCGCAAAAGGGAGATCGATGTGATCCTGGTATGGCGCTTAGATCGCTGGGGTCGCTCGGTATCCGATCTGATAGGCACCCTAAACGAGCTTCAGGATCTGAAGGTTGGCTTTATATCTATCACCGAGGCCCTGGACTTTACCACCGCCACTGGGCGAGCCATGGCAGGGTTACTGGCAGTCTTTGCAGAATTTGAACGAGATCTGCTGAGCGAAAGGGTTAAGGCTGGTATTGCGGATGCCCGTCAACGGGGTGGATCTCATGGACGACCTCAAACCGTAGTGCATCAAAGAGACCAGGTTCGAGCACTTTTTACAAAAGGGCTAAGCCAATCGGAAATCGCCAGGCAATTAGCCATAGGCCGAAGTTCTGTGGGACGATTACTAAAAATTGATTTGACATAAAGGTTTTTGACTGACATAATTCCATGGTCTTAACAAAACTTAAATAACGGGTACCTCAAGCTTAATAAAGCCTAAGGTACCCGATGTTTACAGGGGATTACATAAAAGTCACCGTCTGAAGATCAATAAGCACAATGCTATGATAAGTCCCAAAGATCCATTTTAATCCATTAAACAGAGGATCCCATGCCTAAAAAAATACCCCTAGGAGTCGATGACTTTTCTAAACTGATCTCCAAAGAGAATAACTATTTATTTGTAGATAAGAGTCTTTTTATAAAAGAAATCTTAGAAGATGGTAGCGAAGTACCTTTAATTATTAGACCTAGACGTTGGGGTAAAACCCTGAATATGTCCATGCTACGATATTTCTTTTCACCTACCGTCAATGGTGTATCAACCATAGGATTATTTGATAACTTAGCGATTTCAAAGGAGAAAAATGGTGATTATTTGAAATATCAAGGGACACACCCAGTGGTTTTTATTAGCTTTAAGGGTGTTAAAGAAAACTCTTTTGAATTATTTTTATCGAATGTTTCTGCTCTAATGAGGGAAGTGTATAGGGAATACAGAGACACCTTAATGCAAAGCCAGAATATTGCTGAAGATCAAAAAGATGAGTATAGAAATATCATTGCACGTAAAGCAGATCAAACAGACTTACAAAACGCTTTAAAATTTCTTTCGATCTGTCTGGAGCAACATTACGGACAGAAGGTTATTATTTTAATTGATGAGTATGATACGCCTTTAAATTCGGCTTACCATTATGATTATTTTGAGGAAGCGGTTAATTTTTTCAAAAATCTCTTAGGTGCTGCCTTGAAAGGTAATATTGCCATGAAGAAAGGTGTACTAACGGGTATTTTACGCTTATCAAAAAACAGCATGTTATCGGATATTAATAATTTAACCGTTTATTCATTGATGGAAGAAGGATACAGTCGGTTTTTTGGTTTTTCAGAACAGGAGGTCAAGGAACTATTTGAGATGGCTGATGTTCGTTTGGATTTACTCGCTGTTCAAAAGTGGTATAACGGTTATCGTTCAGGCCATTTAATGGATATTTATAATCCATGGTCTATTTTAAATTGCCTAAAGAATAAAGGTAGGCTGGATGACTATTGGATCAAGACAGGCGATGAGAAGCTGCTTAATAAAATATTTATAGAATCTGGAATTTCGATTAAAGAGAAGCTAAATACCTTGATTTCAGGTAGTTCCATAGAGTCTGTAATTGATGAATACGTTTCTTTTGAACAAATGCAGGGAGGACGAGAACAAGTACTATGGAGTCTTTTATGGGCTTTGGGGTATTTAAAGGCGGTCGGGAAACCTAGTCTATTGGGATCGCTTAAGCGATATCACTTGCATATCCCAAATTATGAAGTGAGTACCAGCTATCGAAATATTTTTATTGAGTTCATGAATGACTTAGATCATTCCGAACAGTATTACAACTGTATGGGTCATTTGATGGCGGGAGAGGTTGAAGCCTTTGCTGTAAAGCTCAGAGATTTTATGCTGCGTAATGTCAGTTATTTTGACTGTTCAAGCGAATCTAATTACCACATGCTCTTACTGGGAATGAGTTCTTACTTAACAGAGACACATGATGTTTTATCTAACCTTGAACAAGGTCATGGTAGACCAGATCTTGTTTTTATCCCAAGTGACACAAAAAACCCTCTGGGGATTATCCTAGAATTTAAACGTGCAGAAACGGGTAAAATGGATGAGCATTATCAACAATTAGCAACTGAAGGATTAGAGCAAATTAAGAATAAACATTATGACACTCATTTAAAATCGAAATCACATATTAAACGCATTTTGAAGATGTGCATGGTTTTTTATGGTAAAGAATTTGCCTATCAATATCTCGTTGAAACATTTTAGAATAGTTATTTTTAAAGGATCTATTGTGAAGGATAACACGCTACGACAGGCCATTGAAACCTTAAAATCATACCAGAACTATCGATTGATAGAACGGTACGAACAACCCCTCTATTATTATTTGGATGATGGCAGCCCAAAGTTTAGGGGTGTTTTTCTGGATGTAGAGACCACAGGTCTTTACGTGGCTACAGATCAAATCATTGAAGTGGGCTGGGTGGTTTTTGAGTATGGCGCTGATGGACGGATCTTTAGAATCTTAGAGGTTGGCAGTGAGTACCAAGATCCAGGCAAAAAAATCCCTGCGGAGATTGTGACTTTAACGGGCATTAGTGATGCTATGGTGAAGGGATGCCACATAAACAAAAAAGAACTTTTTCAAAGATTGTCTGAGACAGATCTCGTTATTGCACACCATGCTGGTTTTGATCGCCCCTTTATAGAGGCTTTATGGAAAGATAGTCCACAGATCCCATGGGCTTGTTCCATGACACAACTTCCTTGGAAGCAAGAAGGTATAGAAAGCGCTAAATTGGAATACTTAGCCTATCGTTTTGGATTCTTTTATGAAGGCCACCGCGCTAGCACGGATTGTTTGGCGGGTGTACATCTGCTCTCTAAAACGCTACCCCAATCTGATGAGTAAGGGATTCCGTGGGTCCAGATATCTGGGCACTACCGAATCCCTCCTCTAGGAACCGTACGTGAGAGTTTCCCCTCATACGGCTCGAGCCAACTAAAATGCTCACTGAGAGCACCAGCATCACTCACACTTACACAGAGACTATGAATCCTTCCACACATACTGCTCATCTTATCACATCCGAGCAGGCAATGTTCTAGGACCCATTAGACGCTCCTTAAAATAAGGATACCAATCTCTATCGTAGGGATTGGCTTGACATCTGATCTTGATATGTCGACGTATTGAAACGTTCGAGGCTAAGAAAAGTTCTAGCCACTCCCTTTTGTTTTTCTTTTTAAGTATGGTGCCAAAGCACCATTGTCTACTACCCTGGACCTTAAAGTATTTCTCCTTGATCCATTGTAGACCTTTGTTAGGATGTCGACGTTTCGCCCATCTCCATAAGGCACCAAATATCTCATGATCTACTTTTTCGAATACCTTACGTGCACAAGACGTTCGGTGATAGTTTGCCCATCCCCGTATTTGTGGATTCAGCATATTAATCACTTCTTCCTGTGTGCTCGCACGGTTCTTCTTGATCACCGTTTTAACGCTATTCAGCAAACGATGAATACTCTTCTGGGATGGCTTGATCAATAGGCGCTTTTTGTATTTACGCACGTGTTGACCCAGAAAATCAAAGCCTTCGTCTACATGGGTAATCACCGTTTTCTTCTCAGACAGCTTTAAGCCCCTGTGCTCTAAGAAGGATTCAATCAAGGGTTTGACTTTTGTGACCAGCAATTCTTTCGTTTTACTGGTCACAATGAAATCGTCCGCATATCGAACCAAATGAACCCCATAGTGTTTGCGCTTTTTACTGCCTTTCTTGCCGAAGTGCTGATCAATCAACCCTTCTAGCCCGTCTAAGGTCATATTCGCTAACACTGGAGAGATAATGCCGCCTTGAGGGGTTCCTCTCTCCGTCGGGTAGAGTCTTCGCTTTTCTATAACACCCGCTTTTAGCCACTTGTGTAACAGCCTTTTTTCCATCGGAATGTTTGCTGCTAACCATTCATGGCTGATCTCGTCGAAGCAACCTTTAATGTCACCCTCTAAGATCCATGTGGCTCGATGGGCACCCGCCAATGTCTTGTGAACTTGGTTGATGGCATCTGCCGCACAACGATGGCGCCTGAATCCGTAAGAGTGTTGATCGCCTGTTGTTTCTCCAACAGGTTCTACGCCCATCAGATACAAAGCTTGCATCGCCCGATCTTTCATGGTGGGTATACCTAAGGGTCGCTTCTCGGTAGCAGACTTCGGTATGAATACACGTCTCAGGGGTTGAGCCGCATATCCCCGTTGTCTCAGATTTTCGATCGCTTGATATTTGTCCGTCGTTGTTTGCCATATCTGACCATCAACGCCAGGCGTATATTTCCCTTTGTTTGTTGTGACTCGTTTAACCGCCAATGCTTTGGCAGAAAAACTGCGAGTTAAAAGATGTTGTAAAGCGCGAACTTTATTCCATCTCTTCCCTTGTGTTGCCTGAACAATACGTGCCTGTAACCTTAATACAGAACGTTGACATCGATCCCAATCGATCGAGCGCCAATTTTTGTCGAAAGATGCACTCGCAGCATAATTGCCTGCAACCATTTGCTTTTCTTCCTTAAAAGGTTTTACAAGATTTCTTGTCCTAGTTAACCTGGTGGACGTGGGTTCTCTTTCGAGCCGGATAACCTTTAAACCCGTATCTTCTTCATTACAAAGAAGCCTTCACTTTTTCCACCTCTCCTCCACCCTCAAGACTATCAAGCTTTCTTACGATCGCCCTTTGTTTGGAGTCACCTCCATTCAAGCCTTAAGGGGTTCCCATGTTCCGCTTGTTAAACAAAAGTGTGACTTAGGATCAATCTATACACCGGTGGCTCTGAATTTGCGTGTTGGATGTTTTCAGCCCAACAACCCGCCACATACCTTTTGGTTCAAGCCTATCAGTGCCTTTGGCTTGTTAGACATCACGGTGCTTACAATTGTTCGTTTAATCTATCCTTATCACACGCCCTAGCTCCCTTGCCGCATTGACACTAGCAGCAACACTGTCTCTTCGCAGTTCCAGTGACCCATTTCTGGGTAGGTTCGTTGTCCCGAGTGCTTTACAACATCTCATTACTGTTACGCTGTAACTCGGTAGGGCACGACTGGCAAAACAGTCGGTTTAGTCGGATCATACCGCTAAACAATCCAACAAGCGACTTCACGTCGCACAAAAACAATGTCTTTAAAGTACTTCTTCAAAATAGTGCAAAGAAAACATTTAGGATTTGGGCTGTTAATGCACCAATAGAAGAAAAGGATCTCTTAAAACTAAGGCAATATCGCTGGAGCCCTGCTGGAGAAGGCAAACATAAGGCTTGGTTTATTGAACTAGAGGCTGATCAGCTTTTAAAAGAGTTAAAGTTTTTGCAGTCAATATACCCTTATCCTATCTGTCTTCCTGTTGAAGAACTCAATGCTAAAAATCGCTTTTCAAAAGAAGCAAGGATAGCAGAGCATTGGATAGAAAAGCCTTCTGATATAGATGCCATCTTATCAAAATAAAAAAGCAAGTTAAAAAACTTAAAAATCTATTCCGTTATATCTCAGTTCTAATAAATTAATTAAAAGGGGTCTATAAACCCCATTTATAAACCCCTTTTAATTCACTAAAAGATCATGCCATAGCAAAGCGTTAGCAAAGCGTTAGCAAAGCGTTAGCAAAGCGTTAGCAAAGCGTTAGCAAAGCGTTAGCAAAGCGTTAGCAAAGCGTTAGCAAAGCGTTAGCAATAGCGTTAGCAATAGCGTTAGCAATAGCGTTAGCAATAGCGTTAGCAATAGCGTTAGCAATAGCGTTAGCAATAGCTCAATGTAAAAAAAGGCGATGCTTTGATTTTTTTCTAAAAAAAAAGGTTTTTTATAGTATTTTTAAAATTTTTTATGTTTCCAAAAACAAGCAATAGCGTTAGCAATAGCGTTAGCAATAGCGTTAGCAATAGCGTTAGCAATAGCGTTAGCAATAGCGTTAGCAATTCAACGTAGTAGGTAGTAGTTATTTTAAATTAACTACTACCTACTAACGCGCAAAATCTAAGAACCGAAAAAACGTCAGCCAACTAGTAAACTTTTTGAATGATTTCTAGGTTATTGACAATTTTTTTGATGTGTTATAGTTTTATAAAATTTAATCGATTAATCGTAACATTTTTAAATTGGTGTAAATATGAAACATAGTTGGTCAGCCAGGGACATAATTCGTTTGTACAAAATTGATCGGACAAAAACTAGTATTTACAGAGATGAAAGCGAAAAAATTATCCCGTTGGCGCAAAGAGTTAAAAGAGGAAAAACATTATGTAGACTGTGGAATACTTCTGATTTACCAGCCATAGGTAAAAAATATGGATTTCTTTCTCCTTCGAGTATTTGCAGGGTTATCTCTGTCTATTCCCCAAAAGGTGGTGTATTAAAGTCAACTTTTGCATTTAATTTTGCAAGAATTTTAGCTTTGAATGGAATAAGTGTATTAGTAATAGGATTAGATGTACAAGGTACAATTTCAACAAATTTAAAAACAAGTGAAGAATCTCTTGAAAACCTTAACCAAATTAAAGATGTGATTGGGCTTTATGAAGCATATAAGTTTCAAAAAGACATTAAATTTAATATTGAAAGCTCCATTCAATGTTCTAGTTTGCCAAATTTGAAATTTATACCCGAATCATCAAATCTTGTTCTTCTCGAGCAAAAAATAAGGGATGAAAGCCGAAGAGAACAGGTTTTAAATAAACTAATAAACCCGCTCAAGAAAAGATTCGATGCTATTATTTTTGATAATTCACCAAATTGGAATTTTTTAATACAGAATTCTTTAGTTGCTGCAACGGATGTTGTTTGTCCAATAGCTTGCGATATAGAAACATATAGATCTTTGACTCAAAATATTGAAATGATTAACGATTTTAAAGATAAAATGGAGCTCGAGTGGAAAAATTTTATATTAATATCGACAAAATTAGAGAGAACAAAAATAAGCACACAAATAGAAGCGCAGTATAAAACGCTATTTCCTGATTTCATTACGGCTTGTTCAATTAGATCCGCTGTCAAGGGGCAGGAGAGCAGTTTAGATAAGGTTTCAGTAATAGAATATGATTCGGAATCCTCGCTAGCAGAAGATTATTATTCTGTAATTAAAGATGTCTGGAATAGAATAAACAAAGATTAATTTCTTGATTTAAAAATGGAATTTTGTGGAATTATGAAAAATGTCAAAATTAACAAAAAATAAAATAGGAGAGATGCTTAATGAATATAGTGTTGGAAGATTTTCATCTTTATCAGACAATAAAATAAAAAAAATTGATAAAAAAAACAATTTACCATTAGAATGTGATCAGGATGAATTTAAAAAATACGAAAAAATAAACACTTTATTTGGTAAGGAGCTGGATTTTGTTTATTATTTGGTAAGTTTGTGTGAAAAAGAATGTAGCCTTAGGACTCAGCCTATTTTCTCAAAAGACTTAATAAGCCATTTATCGTTAAAGCCAAGTCATGTAAGAAATATAATATCGAGGTTAAATAAAAAAAATATATTATCGATTGTTTTGTTTAACAACGGAAAACATGCTTCAAGAATTTTTGAGTTTGACAAAGAAATTTATAGTATTATTGTCAACAGAAAAAATAAAAAAACACAAGTTTCTTCAGAAGATGTTGAAGGTGAAAAAGAGATCGAAGATAATAAAAAAAATCCATTTGATGTGGATGTTTCAAATATAGATTTTTCTTCTATGGAAGAATATGGGTTTAATACTTCGCATTTAATACAAATTTATAGAGAATATGATGATAAACCAGATTTTCGATTGTCATCTGATATAATACAGGACTCCATAGATGCTATGGCTTTTGATTTAAAGCACAACAATGTTATTAAAGATTTTAAAAATTCCCCGTCTGTTGTTTTGCTTTCTTTATTAAAAAAGGGAAAGCCATATTCTAGCAAAACACCTGAAAAATTTCTTTCTCCTCAAGCAGAAGCAATGAAAAGGTATATTGAGATAAAGTCAAAAGAGCAAAAAGAAAAAAAAGAATTGGATGATCAATTAAAGCAAATTGCCATGAAAGATTGGTTTGATGGTATTTCTGAATCTGAATTGATGGAGTTTTATGTTGAACCTGAATCAGGTTCTGAATTAGGATCTTTGTCAGATAAAGTTCAAGCTACTTTTAAAAAACGCAATGCACTTAAAAACGCCAAAGAGTATTTTGAAGTCGAATTCTGGCCCATTAAACGGAAAGAGATTTTATTAAAAAATACGGATATCGAAACGACTGTTGAAAATGGTTGACTTTTTATTTTAAGGACTTTAAAATAAAAAACTTGAAGCGCAGTGTGCAAAGTCTTGAGAACTTCGCACACCACTTGCACAACCTAATCGAAGAAGGATTAAGTCATGCCGACACGAAGCATATCAAATTTCCAATGGGCTATCGACTTTTATTTTGCCTTCCTGAGGCATAAGGGTCTATCTCCGCCTTTTTATTGACCTTTTTTACACATTTTTAGTTAAAAGCCTGCTTGATCCTAAAAAGATCGGATGGCGTTCTATCGGTTTTTAGATGAGGCGTGGTGGCGAGTCCCAGAAAAACTCCCACCACCGGACACTAGCAACGACTTAGGGAGTTACCATGTCAAGATTAAGGATATCAGAGTCGATTATTTTTTTAAAGAGGTGGATTTGCCAGCTTGCAGGATCCAATAAATGCTTAATTCAAGAGTCTCTTCCCTTAAAGCGCTTAAGCTTGTATCAGGCCATACAAGCACGTAATCCTCTTCAAAGAAGGTATTTGTTATCCAGGCGAGGGGCTAAAAAATGAGCAATAAATCCAACAGAAAAATAGGCCCTTATTTTTTTTATAAATTGTACTGTTTTTATTTTGTGGTACATTGCGGATCTTATACGAAGGCCTCGGAGCACCTAAATATTGGAAAGCCTTCTTTGAGTCGTACGATTAAATCTCTGGAGGGACGCCTGAACGTTTGCTTATTGCACAGAAATGGAAAAGCACTTTTGCGTTTAACGCCAGATGGTTCTCAGGTTTTGGGTTATAGTAACCAGCTTGTACAACTCTTACAAAGCTTAGAGCAGTCCTTGGGTTCAATAAAACAGTCCATGGTAGAAGAACCTATTCCAGCTATAAGCCCCATCCTTTATTCGTCTGAAAATCTCAATAAACTTTTTAAGGAGCTAGGTTCTTTTTTTAGTGAAGAGACGGTGTGCTGTCACGGGCTGATCCGAAGATTAAAAACAGCCATGCTCAAAACAGAATGAGGCTAAACATCAGTTTGACTTGATGGCCTAGGGTTGCCTCTTTCATTTTGGGTGTTGCAGTTTTATCTTGTTTTCAATTAGAGTGTTTTTAATCTTAGAGCATAGCTAAAAAATGGATACGGTGAGCTACAGCTTGGATAGGAGGATAACCTTTGAACAAAGCACCAAGGTGGTATGGTCTTGAAGTGTTGCCAGTCTACCTGAGGCTCAGTCGTAAGCACTTAAAAGAATCCAGGCAACAACTAGACAACTTTGAAGCCTCTAAAGCTAAGGTGCATCTTTTCACTTCTAAAACCGTAGATCATTTGCTCAAAGGGTTCTTTGAGCAGAATCAATCCGTCTGGTTGTTTGAGGAACAATGCAAACGCTGGAGCCAAGAATCTCTGAATGAAGATCAGGTAAAAGAACTCAGAGATCTTCAGAATAATGTTGAGGCCCTAAAAATCAATAACGCACAGCTTTTAAGTTTGGCTAGGGAATGCAAAAATCAGGTTCTATCGGCCTAAGCCAAGAGCACAGGCTCTATGGATTTTATAAGTTATAAAATTGATTAACTTATAAAGCCAAAGGTTGTCCACAAAATCTGGGGATAACACCCTGGATAAGATTTAGGTCTGAGCCTCCCTTAGACGAAAAAACTGGATCCTGCAAGCCCTGTTTTTTCATCAAGCTTGAAGAGCATCCCTAAAACCATTTGATCGCAGTCCAGAAATGGCTCTAAAACCTCCTATAGTCCTCACTATGCCATTTTTTATAATCAAACCATCTTATGCGTCATCCAGAAAAGAAAATAGCACCAAGGCCTCCAGATTCAAATCGTATGTTAATTAGCTAATTATTTTTAATAAAGTTAGAAAACTTTTTTCTAGTTTGGTTGGGTAAAAAAAACGGCAATCCCCTAAGGACTACCGTTTAAGAAGGCACCTACATGAGAAGATCCCTGTCTGTCATTACCTGGAAGGTATCAAATTAAAGCATTTTCAAAACCTTCCAGCAAGGGTTGTTTGGATGTGCTGATTTAGATTGCACTGAGATTCGGTCTTCAGCTAAAGTGCGACTGCTGTTGCTGTGTATGAATAGAAAGGATTTTTAGCGCCATGGGTTACAATTTTCTAACATTAATATCCATAAGTCTTTTGGCTTTACTATTTATAATTTTTTTCTTCATCCGCGCTTTCCTTCAGAACAGTCCTAAAAAAAGAGGCGATTTTCCAGAGGTGTATCTAGTCTCACAATCCTTAGTGGACAAAAAACAGCAACCTTTCCCTGAAAATAAAACTTCCTTGGACGTTTTAAGCCCTTCTTGGAAATGGCCTCTAAACTAGCAAGTTTTTTACACGAACACTTCAGTGTTATTTTTTCTTTTTTCTAAATGAAGCACAGTGAACTACAGCTTGGGCATTAGAAGGATAGCCTTTGAACAAAGAACCAAAATAGCAGTGTCTTGAAGTGTTGCCAGTCTACCTAAGGATCAGTCGAAAGCACTTAAAAGGAATCCAGGCAACAACTAGACAACTTTAAAGTCTCTAAAGCTAAGGCGCATCTTTTGTATCTTTCCGGTAAGCCTGTATGATTCTTTAAGCTCTAGAATGTTAAAATTGGGTTAGGGGGAAGGAGCCAGCCTGGACTCTACCCTAATTCTAAGGTCACCGTCTTCACCATGGTAAAGCTTATAGTCCCCTAGATAATATTCATATTGGCCAAAAAAATTTCGTTTACGGCTCTTCATAAAATCTAAAAGGTTTCTTGTACTGGCTGGGATATGCTTTAGAAGGCTATCCATCCGGGCTAAAAAATCAATTTTTTGATGGGTGTCTTTTTCTGCCACAATAGCGTTCCAAATGCACCAAGGCACTCTCAGTATTTTTTCAAGCTCTTCAATAGTAAAATCTTGCTCAACACCATGCTCGGCTCTATCTAACACTAAGGTATTTAAAAAAGGCTCCACGTATTCCATAAAAACCACAGAAGCCTTCTTACCTTTCAGCTTTGGCGGAAGTCGATTGTCCATAATCATTTTGTTCGCACTCTTATGAATTTGGCCTCATTCTAAACAACAAAGATCCTTAAAAACAAGTGCTTTAAAATTCTTTCTCTGATCTGTCATTTTTTGGAAGAGAACCCATTAGAGCATTTTTTGAAATCTTTTAGCAATCAAAAACTCAGGGCTAACGTTCTAAGTCCCTATCTAAGTCTTTATTTCTAGACAATATTCTTTCCTGTTCTTTTTGTTTGATTGAGATAGCTTCTTTTTGAACCATCATCTGATGTGTTTTTTGGGTGTTATCCGAAGCACGATCTAAGCAACGTTCAATATACTTGTAATCGCTGAGACTCTGAGCGGGATCTCTGTACGGATCCCGTGTGAGTAGACGCATAAATTCGCGTTCAAGACTCATACTGATTGTAGAGGCGTTTTCTTCACGTCTGCAAGGGAGTTGATCTTGGAGTATGCTTTCAACCTTTTGAAGAACAATACCCCTCTCCTCAAGTGCATCAAAGTGTCGACTCGCATTGAGTAGAGTATCACGGGCTTTTTGATCCAATGAAGCATTACATTGATGACTTGCAATCAAAGATTGTTGCACCAAAATGCTTAATGATCTGTCAGAAGCAGTTGGGTAAAGATCTTGATAATCTTTCAATAACTTTGGTCCATCTTGACTGGTTTTTCGATGCATAACGCTGTTGGCGCTTTCCATATAATCTTTCAAAGTATATTTATCTCCATACCTTTGCATCATGCTTGCGGCAATTAGCCCAATGGTTTCAGTCTTTATTTTTGTTCCTAAAGGGGAGCTATAACAAAACATACTTTCAATGGTAGGCGCTAGCATTTGGGTGATAATGGATTTTTCTATGAGGGCATTCTGACGTTGCATCGAAGGTTGAGTACCTTTTAAAAAGATTTCCCAGGAAATCATATCGCTACATAGATTTTGAGTGGCCTGATACAGTGCGTCAGAAAGTCGGACTTTTAGTTCAGAAAGGCCGTATTTTTCAATCGTGTCCCTAAAAGTCTTTTCAAAGACTTGTTGTTCTCGTTGCCAGGTAGGAGATGCTTCGGGGACAGGTTCTTGTACAGCCCTTGTTTTCTCATAATTGTTTTCAGCTAGAACATGGTAATGGTCTTGGCAGAGGCGGGTGGCTTTTTCTAAGCGTTGACTCTCAGATACAATCTTCTCCCTTTCAGAAACCCATAAAGATAGCTTCATAAAATGGCGTTCTAAGCTTTCCCTGATCGCGAAATTTTTTTCAGGCGCTGAAGGAGAGATCTCAAAACCACTCACAGCCTCTTTTAAATCACCGCTATGTTCTACATACTGAAGATGAAGTCCGGTATCAAGGATCTTTCTAAGCAATGCTTCATTCGGCTGTAGACCTGTTCGATTTTGGTAGAGCATCACCTGATCTGTTAAGATGATTAAAGCACGTTCGCCTTTTTCAGGATACTGCTTTCGATAACGGTCTAATAGCTGTGGTTTCTGATCATAGTGCTGATCAAAATCATTTTTGGCCTCCCTAAGAACAGAATCAACGGGACGGTCGCTGGCCTCTTGTAGGATCCTTGCTCCGATCAGGGCTATTTCTTGGGTTCGTAGGCTAGCCTCTAAAGGTGCCTCGAAGGGGTAAAATTTTTCGAAGGCCAAGGGTTCCAGGGCCTTTGCTAAAATAGCTCTTTCCATTAACACGTCTTGAAAGCCAAGGAATTGGGCTTGGGTTGTACCTTGATGACAGACAAGTAGCTCGTTGTAAAGGGATCGGCTTTGCACCAGGAAGTCCTTGTGCAGAGGCCCTTGCTCTAAGCCATAGGCTTTCAGCGTTTCTTTAAAAGAACCTTTGAGCCATAGCCCGCGATCGGTGCAAATATCTTCTATGGGAGCAAATTGTTTTTGAACAGCTTTTTGCTCTTTTTCTGGCAGAAGCTTTTGGGCCAGGGCTTCTTCTTTGAAGGGATCTGCAATCAGTTCCTTGAGGTGCGCGATACTCCAGCCCTTGGGCAGCGGATCGGCTAAGTCCCACTTTAAGGGTAGATCTTCAGCAGGTTCTACGGTATTGATATAAAGCTCCACGTCTTTTTGTTGATGAAGCTCAACCAGCTGATCAGCTATGCGCTCCATGGCCTTGATCCCTGCCACATCATTGTCCGGCCATAGATTGATGGTGCGTCCTACCAGAGGCCCAAAATCGGTTTTATGGGTAGCACCCGTGCCACCCGACCAGCTCACCACCACCCATTCGGGTAGGCGTTTTTGCGCTTTGTTGGCGGTGCGTTCGCCTTCTACTAACAAAACGGATTTTTCAGGATATTTGGCCAGACGCTCCAGCCCATAAAGGGGCCTATCGGCCCCTTCATGAAAGAGTTTCCAACGCCACTGGGTCTGCCCCTTAGCATTTTCACAATAACTTAGGGGCAGCACCACCTTTTTGCCTTCTGGATCTTCCAGTCGAACGGTATAGCCTAGTAATCGTCCAGTCTCATCTCGATAGGCATAGCGTTCGATTTCAGTTCGTTTTTCTTTGGTAAATTGATAGGCCAGGGCAGGCTCTTGTTTTAAAGACTCCGGCAGAGGATGTTTTTTGCTGGGTAGAATAGGCTTCCAATCAGGGTCGGGTAGCTTAGATTTTTGGCTCTGCACTTCTAGGGGTTTTTGAAGCCCTAACCATTCCCCTGCCCATTGAAGGGCTGTAGGGTAATCAACGCCCTGATGGTCTTGGATCAGCTTTAAAGGCCCACCCAAGGAGCCTGTTTCAAAATTTGCATAACAACCTTGTTTGGTTCCTGCTACCGCAATCGAAATCGCGCCTTGAGAACCATAGCGCCATTCTCGGGCTGTTTTACGGCTGGGATCTCCGAGTAAATCCTGAGCCAAGGCTTCAATGTTTTGATTCAAGCTTTCCCGAATGATTCTGGGGTTCAAAGGGTTTTCTACCCGTTCGGCACGCTGTCCAGCCCTATCGTAAAGCTCAAAATTAATTTTTTGCTCGGCCTGAGCCTCTAAGGTCTTCCAACCAATGCCCTGTGCTTTGCCTAAGTCTTTTACAAATGCCCGATGTAAAGCAGGGTACTCGGTGATGGTTTTGGCCAAGCCATTGCGTTCTTGGCGCAGTTCCGTAAAGGCTCGATATTCGGCATGTTGGACGCAGAGCGTACCCGGATGGGTTTGGGTGATTTCTTTCCAAAGGGTTCGGGCCTCCAGCGCTTTCTCTGCATAGAGTCCTACGGTATGTTTGGCTTGTTGTTCCGCCAGCGATAAGGGACGGGCTTTTAACCCGCAATTGATGGCAATGGACTCAAAACTAAGGCCCGCTTGGCGGGCAAACTCCCGATGTGTCTCCCAATCTTCCAGAATATTTTTCCCCACCGTTTCACGTTCGGCTTTGAGGCTGTTGTAGCTTTCCCAATTTTTATCTTTGAGGGTAGCACTTAAGTCTTGACCTAAAAGCTTGTATTCCTGCACGGTTTCCCAAGCACCCTGATGATCGGCATGAATGGAATAATCCAGCACCAAATCTTTGTGACCCAAACGAGCCATACTGCTTTGTAGCGCTTTAAAGTTAGGGAAAGCCTCTAAACTGTAAAAAACCGTGGTGCTCTCTCGATGGCGGGTCAGCGCCACATACAGGGCATAGGCATCCATGTGTTTTGAGACCAAGACCATCGACCAGTCTACGGTACGTCCCTGAGACTTATGCAGGGTCGTGGCATAAGCATGAGCAAAATCGCTATAGGACTCGGTGCTTAGCTTTGCGTGCATCGATTGCCCCAGATCTACCCTTAATTCATGGACGATTTGAGGCTTTTCAGAGGCGTTCTTGTCTGTAGGCTCTAAGATCACACGCTCTATCTCAAGGATCCTGCCTTGGGTGCCATTTTTAACCAAAAAGTCCGTGCTTTGACCCGTGCGTGGCTCAAAAGTCTCAATCTCATGTTGGCGATCGTTCTTTAAGAAAATAATCCGATCATGGACGGAGAAACTTTGGTTATTGATCCGATAATCTAGGGCTTCGACCAGGCCCTTGGCCTGCAAAATCAGCCGAACCTCCTGATTCAGGGCTGCACACTCCGCGCGGGTATAGGCCATTAAGCTACTGACTTTTTCGGGATGGGCTAGACACTTGTCAACATAACGTTGAGCCAAGCTTTGAATCCCTTCTGTGCCCTTTTTGAGGGGTTCGATGAGTCCATGGTTTTCATAAGAGGCCAGCGCCTCCTGGGTGCGTAGCTCCGCCAGCGCTAGGGAGGCTTCCTTCATCCAGTCTTCTCGTTGTCGCTGAATGACTTTGAGTTCGCAGAGCTTGCCCTGTGCTTGGGCCATGCCTTTGGCCACCCTAAAAAAATCGCCCCGATCAATGGCTTTGAACTGGTGATCATCGCCCACCCCAAGGAGCTTAGCGCCCGACTCCCGCACAAAATGCAGCAGGCTATGCCATTGTGGGGTGCCCACCATCCCCGCCTCATCGAGTAGAACGAGGTGGCCTTCAGATAAGGCATGGATCTGGAGAAAGGAGAGCTTATTTTGAAGCTTGGCGCGCTCCAGTAGCGAGGGACAGGCTTCTATTTCAGTCCGAAGCTCGGCAGCACGATTCCATTTGTCCAGGTAAAAGGCAATGGTCTCCGCCTCTACCTTGGCCTCCAGGCTTAAGTTTTCAGCGGCGGAGGCGGACAGACAAAGCCCAATGACCGTATAGCCTGCTTGCTGATGGGCTGCTACCACGGGTTTGAGGGTGGTGGTCTTGCCTGTCCCAGCCCGACCTAAAAGTAGTCCTAATCGAGTGTCTTGGCACAGGGTGTGTACGGCCTGGACTTGTTCGGCATTTAAGGAGGCATAATCCTTTTGCGCTAGGATGGATTGTACCAAACTGGGATGCAGGGCCAGGGCAGAGGGCTGGGTGGCCAGGGTCTGAAACCAGGACAGGGTTTCTTGTTCCTGGTCCACGGTTCTAGGACTGCTATAGCGGGTTTGGCCATCCAAGCTCATACCCACGGGGATGGCTTGGCGTAGGCTCTCCTCAAAGACAATGCTATGCAGGGGCGCATCGTCCCCAACCCGTGTCTGCACCAGGGCCGAGAGTTGGGTGCTGGAGAAAGTAGACTGCTTGGCGCAAAGCTCTTCCAGAATGAGGGCAGGCTCCAAGGAAGCTAGGGTCTGGTTCTGGGCACGGATGGCCTTGTTCTCTTCAATGATCCGAGAGTGTAAGCCTAAGCGTACAAGCTTGTGAGCAAACCACCCTTCGTGTCGGGTAGGCTCAAAGCCTATGCCTTGTTCTAGGTAAGAGCGAGGGTCAATGCGTACGCTAAAGCCCTCACGCTCCAAGGCTTGATTGGCCTTTTCGGCCCACAAAGCGCGGGTTTCCCTTAGGGCCGTTTTGGGGACAATGACACGGTCTTTGGCCCAAGACAACTCACCTTTTTCGTTTAAGGAACGCCTAGAGATCTGAAAGTGGGCATGGGGATTACCCTCATCGGAGTGGATGGCTAGGGTGACCACGAGATCCCGAGACACAAAACGTGTCCGAGCAAAATCTAGAACCAGGGCTTGCCAGGACTCAGGGCTTAATTCCTTAGGTAAGGCCAACTCAAAGGTCTGGGCCATCTGAGCCGTTCTTTTGTGATGGTCTTGGGTGACTTGAGTTTTGTAGCGCTTTTCAGCGTAGCGATCTTCAAAGGATTCGAGCTTGTCCCAAATGTCTAGGGTCTTCAAAGCCTCGGGGACTTTATCAGGGAAGAGGGTCGTTGAAAAGAGGACTCGGTCTTTAAGATGGGTATAGTCTGCTACCAGGCCCCGTCTGGACTCTAGTAGTCGCTCCCCTGTGATGTAGGCAGCACTCTGTACGGAGCTACGTCCGCTGCTGCGAGAGACAAAGCCTGCACTGAGGTGGTAGATAGCCATTCTTGGAGCATAGCCTGGGAAAGAAGCACGCGCAAGAGCGCATAAATGCGCCATTACTGGAACTCGGTGCTGCGCTTATTTTTTGGTTGGTTGGCTTTTATTTTTTATGATAGGCTTTGCTTTTACCAGCGGAGGGTACTCGATGGCGAACCAGGCGTTTAGGAAATTAGAAGGCATTCAGAAAAAAATAGAGCTTCTACAAAAAGAACAGGCTCTGGCTGAGCAAGCCCTCACTCAGGATTTACTGGGCGTACTCAAGGCACTAGGCGCCTTTCAATGGGACTTTGAGGTCTTGGTAGGCGTATTGGTACAGGCTTTTGACAAGGGATTAGCCTCTGAATCCAAGGAGGCTCTGTATCAAGCAGGCAAAACCTTTCTTGCAAAACATCGGGCTTCCCTGGGGCGGACAAAGGCGACTGCTTCAGCCTCTTCAGATTAAAGTTAATAGACTGATGTCACAGCAAGCCTCCCTCACACGCCAAGAAAAAAGAAGCCTTCATACCCAAAGAAAGGCTAGGACTAGGACTTTGATTCAGGTGGGTGGCCTTTGTAAACTGGCAGGTTTATTGGAACGTTTTGGTATCCAGGAAGGCGAGGACTTGCAATTAAACCCCGAGGGTCAAGAGAAGGCCAATGCCCTATTAGGCTGGCTCTGGTCAGTGCTCGAAGGAAGGGAGTGCTTTAATCCAGAACAGTTGGAGGGCTGGAAGGCCCAGGGTAGGACACGCTTAAAAATGCATCAGGCTAAGCATTATCATTGAACAAGGAAGGGAGAAAAAATGTCAGAACAAGGCTTCAAGGGAAGGTGGCGGATCAGCAGCATGGAACAATGGGATAAGGCTTTGATAGATTCCATGGAGCCTGCTTTTATCGAATTTTTAGACCATGATTTTGGGGCTTTTCATTTTGGGTCTGTGTATGCCAACCTGGATTATCGGCTGGATGGCCAGGGCAAGGCAGAGTTTTCCTTTTGTGGGGATGAGGAAGGGCAAGAGGTTTTTGGTAGGGGCTGGGTTCAAAAGGATGATCAAGGACTCCATGGCACCCTCTTTTTTCATGAAGGCGAGCAATCCACCTTCAAGGCCCTCAAAGAAAGCTCAAGCATACAACCCAAAATAGTCTTTAAGGGACGAACGAAACGAATGCTTCGCAAGGAAAGGGGCAAGCTAGAGCTCTTCTAAACAGCCATCTGAATGATCTTACAACTTTACATCGGCACCTTCATAAAAAACGAAGTGCTAGAGGGAGAGCTAGCCCACAAGGAATCGTCTCGGTTTTTGTTGATCCCACACGCAGCTCTCATCGTATCCCTTTGCCTTCACAGGCTCCCTCAGCCAACCTCTCCCCAAGGTCGGGGTCTTAGCTATATCGCCTTCTAGGAGCTAAACCTCCTCTTAGATCCCCTCAAAGCCACAAACCCTATCGGGGTGTTTGACAAGATTGATAACAGATGATAACGTTATCATAGTAACGTTATCATCTGTTATTAACGAAGGAGCACCTATGAGCCGTCAAAACAATATTAGCTACCAAGAGGTTTCTAGCTTTTGTACGAAGTGCTTAGCTTCAGGCCAAAGACCTAGCATTAGAAAGATCCACCAACACCTGGGTGGTGGCTCTTTTTTAACCATCACGGCCTTTTACCAGCAATGGCAAAAAGAGCAGGCTCTGGCTTCCAAGGTAGACTCTGAGATATCGGAGCCTTTGCGACAGGCCCTTTTGGCAGAGTTTGGTAGGGTGACCCAGAAGATCAAAGAGGACTTAGAAGCCCAATTGGAAGAGCTACACGCCCAAGGGAAGGAGTCCCAAGAGATCATTGCCGACTATGAGGCAAAAATGGAGCAAAGTACCGCAGATTTTTTACGCTACAAAGAACAGTCCGAGGTGCAGTGTTTAAAGCTTGAGCGAGAGTTATCGGCTACCCAGGCACGCTTTGAAGAAAGTGCCAAACGGGAGGCTGCTTGTATAGAACAGCTTGAAACACTGCGTACCCAATGCCATAGCTCAGAGTTACGAGCCGCTGCTTTAGAGGCTAGATTAGCCGAGATTGAAAAATACAATCATCGCCTAGAGTTGGAGCTTCAAACCCTTAAACAAAGATCCGAAGCCCAACCACGAAAAGGAAGCCAGCTTTAAGATTGAAGCCCTTCAATCTCAGCTAGGGATAGACCTGTGATGATGGCGATTTCATCCAAAGCCAGTCCTCGCTTAAGCAGACTCTGGGCAATGGCACCTTTCTCGGCGCGTAATTGAGAAGCTGCTTCTGCTTTCACCTTGTCTATCTCAGCCTTCGCTTCTGCTTTACCCTCCGCCAAGGCTAAGGCTCGGGTGCCTTGGATGTAGTGGGAAATCTGTTCCCGCTCAATAAGGCTCTCTTTATATTGTTCTTCTAAATCAGGTGGTAGATCTTTAATCAGCTCATAGGCTTGTTTGACAGGCTCAGAGTAATCCGATGCTTCAATGTCTGCTACCGTTTTGGTATGCGCTCTGGCGAAAAAATCTAACCACTCACATAAGACCTTGGGATAGGCATCCAAACCGTGTTTAGCATGCAACAGAATAAAAGCCTCTAAATTAAAATCGAAAAATTCGATCCCTGGTCTGAAGCTCTCTGGGTTTTTTTCTTGATTGCAGAGCCGAAAATGACGTTTAAGCTCATTATCTTCCCAAGCCCGTACCTTGTACCAAGGTAAAAGTGCTTCCACATTTTCAGGATAAATCGGTGGTTTTACAAATAAAGAGACACCCACCACCCTCATAATTTTTTCAGAAACCTTGGCGTTGGTCTCAAATTCCTCCCATTTAAAGCCACGGCTAAATTGCCGATGAAATAGACCGCAAACATGATCCAGAATACGCAGATCCCAGTAATCCTGTGGGGCAATCTGGATCTCCACATTAATGAGTCCATAACTGCTTTTACAAACCACATCCAATCGAGTCTGACGTTCTGCGCTTGGGATCGCAGCGCTCAAATCATGGTAATAGGGTGCCAGCTTGCGAATAAAGCCCAAGGCTTGGTGTAGCAGATCCTGATGTTGGCGCTCTCTTAAGGCTTGGACTGGGATGGCTTCTATGGATTGCATCAAAACCTCTATCTTGGAATCATTGATTAAGCTGCGAATTTCCTTAAAGGCTGGAAAGGGATTGAGAGAGCCATCTATTAACTCAGAGTCACTGATCTCTTCGTTTAAAATCGCTGTCAACAAGCTATTACGAATGGCCTTATGGCTCATTAAATGTTTAAAAAGCGGATCAAGGGTCGGTTCATGAAAATCGGGGCGCATCTTGTTCTCCTTTTAACCTTAAAGTGTAGCTTCCACGACCTGCCCTCTTTAGGTTATTCAGCTTAAAGGGCAGGCTCATTTTAACATAAAAACCCTATGCTTAGGGCACATAACCCGCTGAAGAAAGGGACTTTTTCATAATCCCTAGCGCTTGTTCTTCTATTTGACGAACCCGCTCCCTGCTTAACTTAAAAACAGTCCCTATGGCTTGCAGCGTATGCTCTTTTTCCTTAGACATCCCAAAACGCATAAAGATCATTTTACGCTGACGCTCATTCAAGCGTTTGAGAGCCTTAGCAAGGAGTGTATACCGTTCCTGAGCCAGAACCGCTTGAAGGGGCGAGGGAATATTCAACTCTTTGAGACATTGATCCCCATCGCTCAGCGCCTCTACAGACTCTGAGGCATAAGGATGGTTCAGTTGATCATGGAGTTCGGCCGGAACCATGTCCAAGGCTTGAGATAATTTTAAGAGGCTTGGCTCTTCTGTTTTCTCTATATTTTTTCTAGCCTTTTCTATTTTTTTAAGGGTGCGGATCCGATGTTCAGGGAGTCTAATCAAAGCCCCTTGGCTTTTTAGTGCTGTTTGTATGGCGCCACGAATGTAAAAAACAGCATAAGTAGAAAAACGCAGACCACGCGCTTGATCAAACCGATCAATGGCCTGCATGAGCCCAATATTTCCTTCCTGGATCAAATCCAACAAAGGGAGTCCCCTGTGTTGATAGCGCTTGGCAATCAAAATCACCAATCTTAAATGTTTTTCAAAGGATTCTTTTTTATGGTGTTCTGGGCTTTGGCTTGGCTTTTGAGGGTTCGTGGATGGCTTAAGGGCTTTTCCCTTCTTCAGGCGCTGTTCTTTAAGATGACTGATTTCTTGGAGGTATAGCGCAAAGGGATCGGTACTTTCTAAGCGTGTTTTATGTTTTAACATGATTAAATCCTCTAGGTATGTCTATCCAGACCCAAGCACAGCTTGGGTGTCATTTGATGCATGATGGACGTGGATAGATCCCTAGCCCGATCCCAGAAATCGGCTAATACTTTGAAGCACGAGGCTTAAAAAGAACG
>Ga0114967_10001068_pt1 | contig 22783 bp, 15 predicted proteins | sample M_130628_MF_Meta_FD_92639 | JGI IMG/M metagenome (GOLD analysis project Ga0114967, IMG submission 92639) | Freshwater microbial communities from Lake Montjoie, Canada to study carbon cycling - M_130628_MF_MetaG | ecosystem: Environmental > Aquatic > Freshwater > Lake | place: Lake Montjoie... | reverse complement strand
TTCCAGGGCAGCTTCGATCGTGGACCGCAGCGTCGGCTGGTTGATCTTCTCGGGAAAATCGAGAGACACCACCGTATTCAACTGCCCTTCGGCCGGCTTGCCGGCCTCCGGCGCCTTGGTGGTGATCTCGCCAAACTTCATGGAGTAGGTGGCAAGTTTCCCCGGAAACACCTCCTGCAGCGTCCGCTCCACAGCGGCATCGTCGCGCAGCGACGTGTCGATCTTGTAGGTCACTTCCCCTTCAGCCGCCCCCTCCGTTCTGACGGCACTGACGGCCGCATCGGGCAACACCGACACTGCTTCGCGTACGACGGAGACATCTGGGGTCTGCCCCTTCTTGAAAGCCACCTGCACACTCGAGCCGCCGGTGAAATCGATGTCGAAGAGCCCCTGCCCACGCTGCATAGCGCCTGCCAGGCCAAGCAGGATGAAGAGCGTTGAGCCGATGATGGCTGGCCGCACCCACGACACAAATTGGAAGTTGGGCTGACCGAAGAAGCGGGCCATCGAAAGCTTCGTGATCCAGCGATTCCGCTCGGCCAGATCAAACATCACGCGGGAACAAAACACCGCCGTGAACAGATTGAGAGTCAGGCCGAGGATGAGTGTCACGGCAAAGCCCTTCAATTGATCGGTGCCGATGGCAAACAGCACAAACCCGCTGATGAGCGTCGTGAGATTGGAATCGACGATCGTAGAGAAGGCCCGCTGGAAGCCGTTGCGGATCGCCATCCGCAACGCCGCTCCCCGATCGGTCTCCTCCCGCATCCGTTCGTAGATGAGCACGTTGGCGTCCACTGCCATGCCGACCGAGAGCACCAGCCCTGCCAGGCCTGCCAGCGTGAAGGCAGCCTTGATCGAGATCATCAGGGCGACCACAAGCACGATATTGAGGAGCACGGCCAGATCGGCCACCAGCCCGGAAAAGCGATAATAGGCGAGCATGAACGCCAGCACCACGATCGTCGCCAAAATCATCGCCCGAGCGCCGGAACGGATGGTGTCTTCGCCGAGCTGTGGGCTGATGCGTTGCTCGCTGATCGGCTGGCTGTAGAGCGCGGCAGGCAGGCTGCCGGCATTGAGCACGCCGATGAGGTAATCGACGTCGGCCTGCTTGAACGACCCGGTGATCTGGCCGTCGCCGGAGATCGCACTTTGGATCGTGGGGGCCGAGAGCAGCACATCATCCAGCAGAATGCCCAACCGGCTGGTGAGCCGATTGGAAGGATCGGGAAGATTTTGCGAGGTGAGTGCCCCAAAGAGCGCCGCACCGGCGGAGCTGAACGAAAAGTTCACGCACGGCTGCATGTTGCTGTCGTAGCTCGACAGGGCTCTGGTCAGATAGCCGCCCGTGACGTTGAAGCGATCGAGCACCATCAGCACCTCCACCCGGCCATCAGGAGCCTGGCGGGTCACGAGCCTCCGGTCCTCGGCAGGGTTGATCTTGGCTGTATCCAATTGTGCCCAGCGGCCAACAGGGGCGCCAGCATCGCTGACAGTGCTGCCGGGAGTCTGTCCGGCCAACTCGATCACCCGGCGGTGGCGCGGATCCTCGGGGTTGGCGGTGATCCGGAACTCCAGCACGCCGGCGCTCGAGACGATCCGCTTGATCATTTCAACTTCCGACTGATCGACTTCCGGCACGATCACTTCCAGCTGATCGAGACCGAACCGCCGCACGGTCACCTCCTTCTGCCCGCCTGGATTCACGCGGCGGCTCACGGCAGCCACAAGCTTGTCCATATCGACCGGGGCTTTCTGCCCCCGGACGAGAAACTCCATCTCCATGGCGTTGCCGACAGCGGCCTGCCGCGCCAACCGGACCTCCGCCCCGCCGAAGTCGAGCTGCTCCACCCCCTTCACGAAGGCTTCGCGGGCCAGAGTATCGGTGGTGTTGAGGCGGACAGCGATCCGCCCATCGGCCGTTTGCGTGGCGACCCCCTGCGGCCCATCCTGGGCGGCCAGCAACTGCTGAATCCTGCCGATGCTGTCGTCCACCTGGCCGGCGACCTGCTTGGAGGAATCGATTTCATAAATGAGGATCACGCCCCCCTTGAGATCGATACCCATTCTCGGCGGCCAGCCCAGCGCAATGATCACGCAGCCCGCCGCCAGCGCCACCAACACCGTGGCGATCCGGCCCCACATATCGGAGGCCCGCAGGGACTTCGCCATCACCCATGCCAAGAGAGTCGGCACGGCCACCGTCAGCAGCGTGATCAACCACATCACCCACCCCTCGCGCCACCAGGGCAGGTTGGAGGCCGCAACTGGCACCGCGGCAGCGGCCTGGGCAAACAGAAGACTGATCGGTGGGAGATTCATGAAACTCTGACTCTCTTTCGGCTTTCGATGCTGGGTTGAGTGCAGTGGAAGTGGATGGTGCCGGCCTACCGGCGCTACGTGGTATCGAGGCGTGCGTGGGGGCGATGGGGATGTGCCTGTGGCGATTTCCCCAGCAGCCGTTGTTCAAACTAGTTCACGGATCCGGAAGTATCGGCCTCCGCATCGAGCACCCGGGCGATGCTGGCCACAGTGACGGCGATCTTGACCGAGCCGGCGTCGTCGACTTTCAGTGTCACCCGATCCGCTTCGCGGTCGACGTTGGCCACCGTGCCGTACATGCCACCGGAGGTCACCACCCGATCATTTTTCTTGAGCGCGGCGATCATGGCCGTTTGCCGCTGCATCCGATCCCGCTCCGGCTTGTAGAGCAGCATCCAGGCAGCCCCCGCCACGACCACCATCGGCAGTACTTGAAGCAGCATCTGCAGCGGGGAACCGTCACCCGCTGCGGCCGCCTGTCCCAGCAGAGCGGAACAGCAGACGCCGGAGCGAAGGAACTCCCCTGACAGCAGGCTGAGCGGAGCAGAGAGCAGACTGGGTGGATGCATCGAATTTGGAGCCTTGGGAACGGTATGCCGAAACTGCAAATGTATCGGGCCTTGCGGAGGTCGGACAAGACCGGCCCTGCGTGCGGCCAATCGGCCCCATCCTTCAGCTCCTCAATGCTCTTCCGGAGCACTGCTCTCACGGGTGAGCCCCGCCAGCAGTTCCTGGCAGACCGCCGGGAAGTTCCCCGCCAGAATCGCCCCCCGCAGCCTGGCCACCAACCGCTGGTAGAAGGTGAGGTTGTGGATCGAGGCCAGAATCGGGCCGAGCATCTCGCCGGAGAGAAACAGGTGCCTGATGTAGCTGCGGCTATGGAGGCAGGCCCGGCAGGGACACCCTTCCTCCAGCGGTTGCTGATCGACGGCATGGCAGGCATTGCGCAGGCGCAGGGGGCCCCGAAACGTGTAGACCAGTGAGTTGCGACCGCAACGGGTGGGCAACACGCAATCAAACATATCAATGCCCGCCGCCACTGCCGCGATGATGTCCTGTGGCTGGCCGACTCCCATGAGATAGCGCGGTTTGTCGGCAGGAAGATGGGGAACGGTCGCCGCCAGCGCCGCCACCATCGCCTCCGGTCCCTCCCCCACCGAGAGCCCCCCCACGGCATAGCCTGCAAAAGGCAGCGCCCGCAACGCCTCGGCACTTTCCCGGCGCAGATCGCTCTCCAGCCCTCCCTGCACGATCCCAAACAGCGCCTGTTCAGGTCGGCAGTGCGCGGTGAGGCAGCGCTCGGCCCAGCGCAGCGATCTTCGCATCGCGTCCTCAACTGCTTCGCGCGGGGCCGGCAGCGCGATTACATGGTCGAGTTGCATGGCGATGTCGGCACCGATGCGTTGCTGAATCCGCATCGACGCCTCGGGGGTGAATTCGACCGCGCTGCCATCGAGGTGCGAGCGAAAAAAGGCCCCCTCCTCCGTCACCCGCACCTGCTGGGCCAGGCTGAAGACCTGAAATCCCCCGCTGTCGGTGAGCGTGGGACCACTCCATCCCATGAAGCGTCCGACTCCCCCGGCCTTGGCGACCACTTCCTCACCGGGGCGCAGGTGGAGATGGTAGGCGTTCTCCAGCACCATGCCGGCGCCCGTCTCGGCCACCCGGCCAATGTCGACCCCCTTGACCGTGGCCGCGGTGGCCACCGGCATGAACAGGGGTGTGGGCACACAACCGTGGGGCGTGGTCAGCACGCCGGCGCGGGCCCCGCAGGGGCTGGCAGACTCGAGTTGGAACGCGAAGCCGGGCTTCATCCCGGCAACACCGGCGCCTTGCCGATCGAATGGTAGGCGAATCCGCGGCTCCGCATCTCGGCAGGCACGTAGAGATTGCGGCCGTCGAAGATCGTGCGCGAGGGCATTCTGCGGGCTATTTCGTCAAAATCGGGACGGCGGAAATCGTTCCACTCCGTAACGATCGCCAGGCAGTCGGCACCGCTGAGAGCAGCGAGGGCGTGCTCGGCATATGTGATCCGCGCACCGTACAGGGCCCGGGCGTTCTCCATCGCCTCTGGGTCGAAGACGGTCACCTCCGCTCCCGCTTCGAGCAGCTGGTCGATGAGATCGAGGGCTGGGGCATCGCGGATGTCGTCGGTGCGGGGCTTGAATGCCAATCCCCATACAGCCACCTTCCGCCCCCGCAATGTGCCGCCGAAATGGGCCAGAATCTTGTCCCCCAAAACCCGTTTCTGCGCCAGGTTGGTGTCGTGAACGGCCGTCAGCACTCTCGGAACAATTCCCTTGTCGCGGGCCATGGCCGCCAGCGCCTGCACATCCTTGGGAAAGCAACTCCCGCCGTAGCCGACCCCCGGGAAGAGAAAGGCAAACCCGATCCGCCGATCGTGACCAATGCCGCGCCGCACCTCGTCGATATCGGCCTCCATGCGTTCGCAGAGGTTGGCCACTTCGTTGATGAAACTGATCTTGGTCGAGAGCAGCGCATTGGCCACATATTTGGTCATCTCCGCACTCTCGGGCGACATGACCAGAAACGGGTTCTCCGTACGCAGATAGGGCAGATAGAGATTTTTTAGCACTTCGGCCACAGCGGGCGAACGCACTCCCACCACCACCCGATCGGGCTTCTGAAAATCCTCAATGGCAGCCCCCTCCTTGAGGAACTCGGGGTTGCTGGCCACGCAACAATCTCGCCCGGTGCGCTGGAGCAGGCGGCGTTCGATGCCGGCGCAGGTGCCGACCGGCACCGTGCTCTTGGTGACCACCACTGCCTGTGGGTTGAGATGGGGGGCGATCGCGTCGACCACCGCCCAGAGGGCGGTCAGATCGGCGGAACCGTCAGCCGCAGGGGGCGTGCCAACGGCGAGAAACACGATCTCCGCGTTGCTGATCGCCCGTTGGGTATCGGTGGTGAAGAGCAGCCGGCCGGCCTTCCGGTTGCGTTCCACCAATTCCTCAAGCCCCGGCTCATAGATCGGCACCTCACCCCGATTGAGACGCTCGATCTTTCCAGCATTGATGTCCAGACAGGTGACGGTGTTGCCACTGTCGGAGAAACAGGTCCCTGAGACGAGGCCCACATATCCGGTGCCAACCACTGCAATGCGCATCGATCTCAATCTCCTGCTGGAAATGAAGCGTGTGAACAGGCTGCCGCCGCACGACATTTCCGGATGGCAGGCGACCGCCTACTCACCGGCTGTCATTCGTCTTACGTTGTTGGGGAATCCTGCGGGCCCTCGGCGGGAATCGCGTCGACAGCCTCCTCCTGCTCGCTGGGCGGCACTGGCACAACAGCCGCCAGGGAGTCTCCGTCATCGACCCGCATGATCCGCACGCCCTGCGTGTTCCGGCCGATCGATTTGATCTCATGGACATTCACCCGCTGGATCTTGCCGTGCGCAGTCATCATCAAAACCTGATCGGCATCCCGCACCGCGACGATCGACACCACAGAACCGTTGCGTTTGGTGGTCTTGATGTCGCGGACGCCCTTGCCGCCCCGGTGCTGGGTGCGGTATCGAGCAGCACTCGACCCGCTCTCGTCCTCCGCATCGGCTTCCGCACCGCTGCCGTCAACCGGTTCGCCTCCTGCCACGATGTCGACAGCCCCTTCCCCAGCGGCATCATCGGCCAGCGGTGCCGGACCGGTCAGTTCCGTGCCCGCCCCAAACGGGGTGCGTTTGCCATAGCCCTGCTCGCAGACGGTGAGGAGGGTGGCCTCCGGATCGGCCACCACCATGCCCACGAGTTGATCGCCGGCCGTCAGCTTGATGCCCCGCACGCCGCTGGTGTCGCGGCCGGTGGAACGCACATCCGATTCGGGGAATCGAATCGCCATGCCCTTGGCAGTGGCCAGCACCAGTTCATCACCAGGCCTGGTGACAACGGCATCGATGAGTTCGTCTCCCTCGCGGAGTTTTACGGCGATGAGGCCCTTGGTGCGCCGGCGTCTGTATTGCTCCAGCGTTGTCTTTTTCACCATACCGGAGCGGGTGGCGAGCATCAGGCACTGCTGAGGGTCTTCAAAACCCCCCACGGCCCGACAGTCGGCCACCTTCTCGCCGGTCTCAAATTCCAGCAGATTGACCAGGGCCCGTCCCTTGGCATCGCGGGCCAGTTCGGGGAGTTCGAACACCCGCATGGAAAAGACCTTCCCCAGCGTGGTGAACACCAGCAACCAGTCGTGCGTGCTGGCCACGAAGAGGTGCTCGATCGGATCCTCGTCGTCGCTCCGGGCTCCGGTAAGGCCCTTGCCCCCGCGCCGCTGGGCTCGATAGGTGTCGGCCGCCGTGCGCTTGATATATCCGGCCCGGCTGATCGTCACCACCATCGTGGCTTCCGTGATCAGCTCCGCCATGTCGCGGATATCGCCGGCATCACCGCTGATTTCCGTGCGCCGGTCCTCGCCATACTTCTGCTCGAGTTCGACCAGCTCGGCTCGGATCAAGCCGCGAATATTGGCCTCGCTGGAAAGCAGCCGTTGAAAATCGCCCATCTTGACGAGCAGTTCGCGGTGTTCACCGGACAGCTTCTCCTGCTCGAGATTCACCAGCTGCCCCAGCGTCAGGCGCAGGATCGCATCGGCCTGCACTGGCGAAAGGCCGTAGGTCTCGGCCACCCCCCGCTCCGTCTGCAGCATCGCAAAGCCGTCGGCCCCCAAGGCCCGTTCCAGAAGCGCTGCCGGCGTCTGGATGTGGGTCAACCGTTCCTTGGCCTCGGCCTGCGAGCGGGAGCTGCGAATGATCTGGATCACCTCATCCAGGTTGGCCAGCGCAACGAGCAAGCCCTCCAGCGTGTGCTTGCGACTGCGGGCTCTCTGCAGAAGGAATTGCGTGCGCCGGCGCAGCACCGCAGTGCGGTGGCGCAGAAACTCCTCCAGGAGATTCTTGAAGGAGAGCATCCGCGGCTTGCCGTCCACCAGCGCCAGAAAGATCAGCGAGAATGTCGTCTGCAGGGGGGAGAACTGATAGAGCTGGTTGAGGACAACCTCGGGGTCGGCATCCCGCTTCAGCTCGAGAATCAGCCGCACAGGCTCCTTCAGATCGCTCTCATTGCGGATGGCCGAAATACCCTTGATGCGATCCTCGGTGACCAGTTCCGCGATCTTCTCCTCGATGGCATCCCGCGACTGCTGGTAGGGAACCTCGGTCACGACGATCCGGTTGCGGTTCTTGCCGAACTCCTCCACCAGAGCCCGGGCCCGCAACGTGATTGTGCTGCGGCCGGTGATGTAGCCGCGGACCAGCGCCTCGCGGCCCATCACGATCCCACCGGTGGGAAAATCGGGGCCCGGAACGATTTCGAGCAGTTCGGCCATCGACACGTCAGGGGCATCGATCATCCGCACCAGCGCCCGGCAGACCTCACCCAGGTTGTGGGGCGGAATGCTCGTCGCCATCCCAACGGCAATGCCACCGGCTCCGTTGACAACCAGATTGGGGAATCGGCTCGGCAGCACCACCGGTTCCGTGTTGCGTTCGTCGTAGGTCGGAACGTAGTCGACGGTGTCGAGTTCAATGTCGTCGAGCATCATCGACGCGATGGGCGAAAGCCGGGCTTCGGTATACCGCATCGCGGCGGCAGGCAGGCCGGCGATCGAACCGAAATTGCCCTGCTTGTCGATGAGCACATGGCGCATGTTCCATTCCTGCGCCATGCGCACCAGCGTGGGGTAGATCACGCTCTCGCCGTGCGGGTGGTAGTTGCCGCTGGTATCTCCGGAGATCTTGGCGCACTTCACTCGGGCCGCCCCGGGGGAGAGGTTGAGATCGTTCATCGCCACCAAGATCCGCCGCTGGGAAGGCTTGAGGCCGTCGCGCACGTCGGGCAGGGCCCGCGAGACGATCACGCTCATCGCGTAGGTGAGGTAGCTCTCCTTGAGCTCCTGCTCGATCGGCATTTCAATCAGCCGACCACCGGAACTGTCACGGAGGACGTTATCCCCCGGGGCTGAAGCGCCACTGGCGCCGGTCGGGCTGGAGCCCAAACCATCCCCCTGAATGGGATCCTGAGGGGGGTTCTGGTCGGCATTCTCGTCCGGATTTGCATCAGCCAACGGGCGCACTCCCAAAAAGATACCGCCCGCATCAAGCGGGGAACCGTTGAACATACCCGTCCACGTCAGCGGGTCAACCGGCCGAAAGCCCGCAAAAAAAGCCCCTCCGAACGGCTTGACCTCCCGGATGCCGCCCGCCTACCCTCCCGACCCGCTTTCCGGCCCGGCTCGATGTGGTCTGCCGGGGCCTGTTTTCAGCCTTTCCCAGAGGGTGTTCCCCCGTGCTCACGCCCCGCCTGCACGCACCTGCTGTCGCCACTGTGGCCGCTCTGGTGCTGCTGACAAATCTGGGCGGACCGGCTCTCTGGGACGAAGACGAGCCGAAAAATGCTGCCTGCACGCAGGCCATGCTCGACAGGGGCGACTGGGTGGTGCCAACCTTCAATGGCAGGCTGCGGATCGAAAAGCCGGCTCTGTTCAACTGGGTGCAGATGGCTGGCTTCACGCTGGCGGGTCGAAACGAGACCGGCGCTCGGCTGGGATCGGCCCTGCTCTCGATCGGCACCTGCCTGCTGACTTGGCGGATCGGCGTCGATCTCTTCAACCCTCAGGCCGGCCTGTTGGGAGGGCTGGCGATGGCCTCCTGCCAGTGGACCGCTCTGGGGGGCCGGACGGCGACCCCTGACGCTCCGCTGCTGTTTCTCACCACACTCTCGCTATGGTGCTTTGCCCGCACCTTGACACGCACTTTGACGCGCACCTGGGCCGGCGGGGGCCCGCAGCCGCTGTCGAGGGGGCAGGCGTGGGGCGTGGGTGCCGCCTGCGGCCTGGCTATTCTGGCCAAGGGACCGGTCGGCCTCTGCCTGCCGCTGGCGTCGTTGGCCGCCTTTGCCGGCTGGCAGGCAGCCGTCGGGCTGCCGGAGAACATCGCAGCGAATCGCTGGGCGGCGATGCGCCAAGCCTGCGCCGCTTGGCTGCAGCAGGCCTGCTTTGGCCTCCGTCCGCTCTCCATTCTGGCCGCGGCCGCTGTGGTGGCTGCCCCTTGGTATGCCTGGGTCTCCCTGCGCACCGGCGGCGCCTGGCTGCATGGCTTTATCATGGTGCACAACGTCCACCGCTTTGCCGAGCCGATGGAGGGGCATGGGGGATCGGCGCTGCTCTATTATCCCGCCGTGATCGCCGTCGGCTTCTTTCCCTGGTCGATCGTGCTCGCGGCGGTCTTCGCCCATGCGGCGGGCGTTCTGCGTTCGCCCCGCAGCGATGCCCGTCAGCCCGGCCTGCGGCTGGTGCTCTGCTGGTTTTTCACCTGGCTGATTGCCTTCTCCTGCGCGGGCACAAAACTCCCCGGCTATGTGTGGCCTGCCTATCCGGCACTCGCAGTGCTCACCGGCCTGTTTCTCTCCGACTGGACCCGCGGTGACATCTCCTGCGTGCGGTGGTGCCGCCATCCGGAACAGGCACTCGAACTGGTGATGCGGACCGCATGGCTGATTCTGGGTGTGGTGGGCGTTGGATTCACGATCGCAATCCCCCTGGCGGCGCGCGCCGTCGCCCCGGAACTGGCTCAGCTGGGATGGCTGGGCCTCGTGCCTCTGGCTGCCGCAGGATTCGCCTGGCACTGCCAGACCCGGCAGCGGCGCTCCCGGGCTCTGACCGCTCTGGCCTTGACTGCGTGCGTGTGGGTGGCCGCTCTGGCAGCGTGGGGCGGAGCGCTTATCGGGGGAGCCCGGGGGCCGAAGGAACTGGTCACCAGCCTCGCAGACCGCCCCGCTGCCGACGCCTGGGCCGGGTTCGGCACCGTGCCGCCGAGCGTCGTCTTCTACGCCGGCACGACGATCCAACAGCTTGATTCCACTGCTCAAATCACCTCCCACCTCACGCAGCATCCCGATACGCATCTCGTCGTGGACAGCCGCTATGTGGTGAACCTGCCCAAGCCGTTACCCCCGGGCTTTGCTGTTATCGATCGGGTGAAGCTGCTGTTTGCCCACGACCTGCTGCTGATCGGCCCCTCCCGTCCGCCTGCTCCGGAGAATCCACTGGCATGCCTCGCGCCACCCTCGACCCATTGAATACAGCCCCATTGAATACGGCCTCATTGAATACAACAGCCTCCCTCGCGCCAGCCCCACCGGATGCCAAGGGGCTGACGGCTCTGCTGCGCCATCCATTCTGGCTGGTGGTGCTGGCCACCGTGGCCTGCCTGGCGCTGGGGTTTGCACCGACCGCCTTTTGGGATGAGGACGAGCCCCGCTTTGCAGCCATCGCCCGCACGATGCTCGAAACGGGTGACTGGGTGGTGCCGATGTACAACGGCACGCTGGCGGTCGACAAACCGGTGCTGATGCACTGGTGCATGGCGGCTTCTTACGCGGTGTTCGGCACAGGTGAAATGGCCGCCCGCCTCCCCGCTGCCCTGGCAGTGCTCGCCACCGCCTTGGCGCTGTTGCGCGCCGGCACACGCTGGTTTTCCCCCGCCGCCGGAATTCTGGCGGCCCTGGCGTATGTCGGCTGCTTGCTCGTGGGAATCGAAGCCCATGCCGCCACCCCAGATACGATCCTCACGGCGCTCACCGCCTGGGCCACCCTTCTGGCTGCTGAGGCGTTTCTTCCCGTGGGAACACCCGGCTTGGCCGGCACTGGTCCCACATCCGCTCCCCGCCTGACGGCCCGCCAGGCGGGCGTGGTCGGGGCCCTCACAGGGCTGGCAGTCCTCTGCAAGGGGCCGGTGGGGTTCGTGGGCCCCATGGCGGTGCTCGCTCCCTGGGCGTGGTGGGTCGCATTCGGCAGGCGCCGGTCTGGTGCGGCGCCCACAGAAGCTCCAGCCACGCTGCTCAAGGCGGCCTTCGGAGCGGTGCTCGACACCGTGAGGACATTGCGGCCTGGCATCATCACGCTGGCCATGCTGGCCGTGGCCGCCCCCTGGTATGTGGCGGTGGGCCTGCGCACAGCGGGCGAGTGGCCGGCCGGTTTCTTCCTGATCCACAACATCGGCCGGTTTGCCGCACCGATGGAAAATCACCGCGGCAGCTTTCTGTTCCACCCGCTGGCAATGCTCGTGGGCTTCTTTCCCTGGTCGTGTTTTCTGCCGCTGGCGATCGTGGAGGGGCTGTGGCGGATTTGGAAACGGAGCGAAACCACGGCCGTCACCCACGCCCTGGGGCTGACGCTGGTCTGGATCTGTGTGTGGGTTGGGGCCTTCTCCGCGGCGGCCACCAAACTGCCCAACTATGTTCTGCCCGCCTACCCGGCTGCAGCGCTCTTGGTGGGGGTGCTGGGGGCCGAGGCGATTCGCCGTGGCCGCTGGACCCATCCCCGCTGCATGGCCGCGGGGCTCGGCTGGCTGGCCTTCGGCGGAATCAGTACGGCAGTCACGGTGCTCGTCGCCGCCCGCTACGGGCTGCATGGGGCCGAGCCGGCGGCTCTGGTCGGCCTGGTGCCGCTGCTGGGCGCGGCCGCCTGCTGGTGGGCAGCCCGCCGCAATCTGCTCGAACCGGTGGCCGCATTCACCGCCACCAGCCTGCTGTTCACGGGCCTGGCGGTGGGGCCGGCTGCCTGGCGGCTGGCCGGAGCCAACGTGCTGCCGGGATTGGTGGAGCAAGCCCATGAGCATGTCGGCGGCCGGGCCCGGATCGGCACGTTCCCACAGATCACGCCCAACGTCGTTTACTACGCCGACGGCCTCGTCACCGAATGCTACTACGACCAGCCGCAAGCGGCCCTGCGTTTCATTTCCTCCGGCAGCGACTGCGTGCTGCTGGTGCGGGAGGACCACCTCTCCCACATCTCCGCCCAGTTGCCGGCGAACATCGGCATCGTGGGCCGCGCCCATCCGCTGTTCAAGGATCACGATTTTCTACTGCTGGGGACCACAGCCTCCCCGCAGGCCCTCGGTGCCATCCCCCGGAGCCTTGCCCGATGAGCCATCCCCACACCACTCCCCTGCCCCGCCTCACTCCCACGCCAGAGCCGGGCTGCGCCTCGCGATCCGCCTCCAGTCGGCTGTCGGTTGTGGTTCCCTGCCATAACGAGGAGGCGGTGATCGAACTGACGCACCGGCGCCTCGTGACAGAGCTCTCGCGCACCGGGATGGAGTTTGAAATCATCTATATCGATGATGGCAGCCGCGATTCGACGCTGGCTCGGCTGGAAGCCATCGCCGCCGGAGATCCCCGCGCCCACGTGCTGGAACTGGCGCGAAACTTTGGCCAACAGGCTGCCATGTCGGCGGGGTTGGCCCATGCCCACGGGGACGCCGTGGTGATCATCGATGCCGATCTCCAAGACCCGCCAGAGGTGATCCCAGAGATGGTGCGGGCCTGGCAGCAGGGGGTCGATGTGGCCTACGGACGCCGCCGGTCGCGGGAGGGCGAAACAGCCTTCAAGCTGCTGACAGCCAGCCTCTTCCACCGCCTCATGGCCCGCCTGGTGCCGCACCCGATCCCGGTCGACACGGGCGATTTCAAACTGCTCGACCGGGCCGTGGTCGATGCCGTGTGCGCCCTGCCGGAAAAGCGCCGCTATCTCCGCTCGCTCGTCGCGTGGGCGGGATTCCGCCAGGAACCGATCTGGTATGACCGTCACGCCCGCGTCGCAGGGGAAACCAAATACTCCATCCGCAAACTTCTGGCGTTGGCGGGGGATGCTGTGGTCCTCTCCTCCGACACCCCCCTGCGCCTGACGTGGGTGGTGGCCGGACTGCTGGCGGCAGTCGGATCTACCGCCGGCGGCATCGCCTTCCTCTCCCCGTCGCCTGGCGAGGGTGTCTCGCTGGCAGCAGTGGTGGCCGTGGCCTCCCTGCTGGGGGCGATCCAGACCGCCTGCGTGTCGCTGGTGGGCGAGTATGTGGTCCGTACCTACCGCGAAGTACAGAGCCGTCCCCCTTGGATCGTGAAGCGCACGATCCAAGGGGGCAGTGCCCTGGTCTCGCGAAGCGAATCGCAGGCGGCCTAACCAGCGCTCCCTGCCGAGCAGGGCTTCAGAAGGTCAGCTGGCCTTCAACGCGGCTTCGATCGCATCCTTCAGCTTGGCATCCTCAGGCGCAACTCCCGAATCAAACCGCCCCAGGATGGCGCCGTCGCGGCCGATCAGGAATTTCTCGAAATTCCACTTCACTTCACCGGCCGGAGTGGCGGTTTCAGTCAGCGACTTGTAAAGCGAAGCCTTCTCGGGACCCTTGACGACGATCTTGGAAAACATATCGAACGTCACGCCATACTTGGTGGAGCAGAACGTGGCGATATCGGCGTCGCTGCCCGGCTCCTGGCCGCCAAACTCATTGGCCGGAAACCCGAGCACAACGAGCCCCTTGTCCTTGTAGGAATCGTAGAGCTTCTGCAGGCCGGAGTACTGCTTCGTGTAGCCGCACTTGCTGGCCACATTCACAATCAGCACCACCTTCCCTTTGTAGCTCGACAGATCGACCGGCGTGCCGTCGATCTTCTTCATCTCACCGACCAGCGGCGAAGCCGCTTTGGCGCCCGCCGCGCTGCCCAGCGCCAGCGAACCGACAACCATCACGGCACAGACTTTCATCCAGAACATGGCAACCACTCCTGTGTGAAAAAACTAAAGCCCATCTTCGTCAATCTAGAATCTAGGCCATGGCGATGCGAAGCGTCAAAAAACGGGGCGCTCCCCGCAGGTCTCACGCCACAGGGCCTGCCGCCAGCACATCGGCGCCTGCCTCCGGGGCATAGGCACTAAAATTGTCGCGAAACTTCCCCGCCAGACAGCGGGCAGCCTGTTCCCAAGCAGCGGGATCCTGCCAAGCGCGCTGCGGAGAGAGCAGCCGGCTGTCGACCCCCGGCACCTCCAGCACCGCATCGAGCCCAAACACCGCATCGCGTGCCACAGGAGCTTGGGTGAGAACGCCTGAGTGAATGGCGTCGATGATGCGCCGCGTGACCGCCAGGTCGATCCGCTTGCCCACGCCATACGGCCCCCCGGTCCAGCCGGTGTTCACCAGCCATGCGGCGGCGCCATGCTGGCGGAGTTTTTCGGCCAGCATGCGGGCATACACGGCCGGATGCCGCACGAGAAATGCCGCGCTGAAGCAGGCTGAGAAGGCCGCCTGCGGCTCTACCACGCCCATCTCGGTGCCCGCCACCCGCGCTGTGTAGCCGGAAATGAAGTGATACATCGCCTGCTTGTGCGACAACCGGCTCACCGGGGGCAGCACTCCGGAAGCATCGCAGGTGAGAAAAATGCAGTTGCGGGGGTGGCCCGCCACGCAGGGCACCAGCGCGTTGTCGATAAACTCAATCGGATAGGCAGCCCGGGTGTTCTCCGTGATGGCGGCCGAATCGAAATCAACCTGACGCGTCTGCTCGTCATACACCACATTCTCCAGCACCGTTCCGAACCGGATCGCCGCATGGATCTCCGGTTCCTTTTCCGGCGCAAGATGGATGCACTTGGCGTAGCATCCCCCTTCAATATTGAAGATGCCGGAGTCGCTCCAGCCATGCTCATCGTCGCCGATGAGGCGCCGCGAGGGATCGGCCGAGAGCGTGGTCTTGCCGGTGCCGGAGAGCCCGAAGAACAGGGCCACGGCGCCATCCTCCCCCGGCCCCTGATTGGCGGAACAGTGCATCGACAGGACATTGCGAGCCGGTAGCAACCAATGCATCAGCGTGAAGACGCCCTTCTTCATCTCGCCGGCATATTCGCTCCCGAGAATCACCTGCTCGCGGCGTTCCAGGCACAGATCGATGCTGGTGCGGCTGGTCATCTGGGCCGTCAGCGGATTGGCGGGAAATTGGCCGGCGTTGTAGATCACATAGTCTGGCGTGCCAAACTGCTCCAGTTCCTCGAGCGTCGGCCGAATGAGCATGGTGTGCATGTAGAGCGCGTGGTAGGCCCGCGCACAGATCACCCTGATTTTCACGCGCAGGCGGGGATCCCAACCGGCGTATCCGTCGCACACATAGATCTGGTCGCGCGTGTTGAGGTAATCGATGGCCCGCTGCCGATTGAGGAGGAATGTGTGGTCCTCGATGGGCCGATTGACAGCGCCCCACCACACATCCTGTTCAGAGGCCGAGTTCCGCACCACGTGCTTGTCCAGCGGGCTCCGCCCCGTCTTGGCCCCAGATCGGATGGCGATGGCGCCACTGGCCATGATCGCCGCGTGCTCGCGAGTCACGGCATCTTCATAGAGCTTGGCCGGAGGGGCGTTCCGCACCACCACAGGCACGTTGATTTCATGGGCCGAAAGGTCTACAGGCAGGGTCATCGGACACTCTCCCGGTGATGCAAAACAGTGATGTAAAAACAGCGGTGCGCAATCGATGAGGCCAGGCACTATGCGGCCCGAAGCTATGCAGTCAGGAATCGCCTGGGGATGAACGATTCCAACGACAGGCCGAGGGCGTGCCAGAGGGAAAAACCGAGCAGCGTCAGTCCGATGGCGGCAAAGCAGAGGCACCAGGGATTGCGCCGCACCTGCAGCCGCGCCACGGCGCGGCGCAGGCGGCGGCTGAATTCGATCCAGCCTTCCTGCGACGATCGTCCCACGATGGCCACGACACTGGCACTGCGCATGGAGCCGTCGCCATCGATGTGCAACTGGAATCCGCGGGAAGGGAGCGCAGCGCTCTGGCCCGCCCAGCGCACTGCCGGATCGAGAGACGAGGCCACCTCCACCACCACCGGGCGGAGCTGTTCAACTGAGATGTTGTAGATGACAAGTCGCGGGCGCGACACCAGCACGCACAGCGCCACCAGCAGGGCAAACACGAGCACGAGCATCGGCCAGATCCAGGGGGAACTGCCCGCGGCGGGTCGCACCAGCGCCAAGGGCCCCGCCATCACCAGCCCCACCAGCCCCAGCCCCAGCCCGACGCCATCACCGACCCCCGAAACCACCAGCGGATGCCGCCGGCCATGCGCCGCGGCCAGCCAGAGAAAATAGAGCCCCAGCGGCACCACGGCGATAAATAGCGGAACACGGTCGAGCAGGGTGTTCATCGATGTCTCCTCACCGCGGTAGCGCACCGACCGATCGGAGCCGTCATCAGGTGTCAGCACTCCCTGCCGTCAGGACCGTGTCGCCATCCACGCCAGCACCATAAGCCATACCACCTCGGCCGCACAGACAGCCGCAAACAGTTGCCGCTGCCGGCCCCTGCCGATTGCCCGGCCGCCAGAGGCCTCTGGCGGGCTCATCTGAGTGCCGGTTTCGACCATGCATCAACTCTCCCCAAGCCGACGATCTGGGACAGACTGCGTCGGTCACAACACGCTATCGGGAACCACGAAGGCCGGCTCACAGGAAAAGACTTCGGCGAAGTCGTATGCGTCGTGAAAATCCTCGCGTTTATCCTTGCGGGTTTTTCGCATCTGACCGATCTCGATCATGTTGAAGACGATCTCGCCAAAATCGGCAGTGGTCGTGATGCCCCAGGTCGACAACACCGTGCGGGCCAGATAGCCGTACTGCTGCAGGGCATACGCCCGGGCTGCCTCACACAGTTGCTGTCCGGTGAGATGGCGTTCCACCTGCTTGCGCCGGGGCCTCCCCGATTTGGCTCGTGGCTTGCCTGCGGAAGGCTCCACACTCCGCGCCGCTTCGAGGTCTTCTGCTGGCGGCTCTTCTCCCATGCCGAGCGTTTCCTGGGCGTAGGTCAGGGCCTCCAACACGAACAGGTAGGCGTCGAGTTTGTAGCGTTGATCGCGCTTGAGCAATTGACCGAGCGGGTGGGAAGGATCGACGAAAGCCATGGATGCCTCAAAAATCGAAGAGAATGCGGTCGGCTAGGAAGGCCATCTTCCAGCGGTAAAGCCGTACGATCCGGCACCACCATGAAGCGCTGCCACAGGTTTGGATCAGGGCGTCGCCCCCGCGGATTGCACCGCTGGCCGGCAAGCTGATCGCCTAGCACGAGATCGGAGTATACCGGCCATGAGCCTCCGGGTCATCCGGGGCTCGGTGCGCGACTGCCGTCAGAGCCATTTTCTAGCGGGCGGGCCGAGGCGGCGTCTGGCCGGCGGTCTGCTGCGCGGGAGGCGCGCCGCCAGAGGCGTCCTCGAGGATAAACGTGTAGCCCAGCGGCGTGACCGGCTTGGAGAAATCGCGGATCATGTCGAGCCCCCGGTCGATGAGGCTGGTTTTGGTGTCGAATTGATAGGAGTCGTGGTCCTGCCCCCCCGGCTTGTAGATGCGGATGGCGTAGGGCATCAGATCGCGCGCCATGAGGATGAGCTCCACCTTGGAGAAATTGGCTGCGTCGGCCTGCGAGCGGGGAAGGGCCTCGAGCCAGATCTGGTCGCTCACGCCCGGGGGCGTGATGATCCGCATCGAATAGCGTCGCTTGAGGGTGTCGGCCTTGGAATTGAACAGAAAGGGCAACGGCCCATCGCTGATCGCCTTGCCCCGCAGTTCCGGTGGCAGCTTCGTCTCGCGGAGCTGCCGTTCGCTGTGGCGGTATTCGTAGATGCTCGTGCCGTTGCAAACCCAGTGTTCACCGGTGTCGCCGACGCGTTTTTCATACCGGGCCGTCTGCCCGTTCCACTGCTGCGAATCCTTGACGCGAAAGAGCCCCTTGTCGGGAACGGCATATTTGATCTCGCCGGTGCTTTCGGAGAAGGCCAGCCGATCGCCGTTGGGGCCCACCGGACCGAAGGCGTTGTATTCCCATTTCCAGAATCCGCACGCCCATGTCTTGACCGACTCGTTGCGGGTTTCCCAGGCGGCCAGCAGCCGATCGAGGGCCGCAGCCTGTTCTGGAGAAAGCTGCGGCTGGAGCGGAGGCGCGGGACGCTGCGGGACCTGGCCGGGGGCCCCCTGGGGCACCTGCGCCACCCGGGCTGGCGACTGAGCGACCGGGGGCACTGGAGCCTGCGCGACCGCCCACGCTGCCCCCCACAGCCACGCGAGGCTGCCGGCTACGACGGAAAACGAAACCGACCGCGGAATCGGACGAAGGATCGCGTATACCACTGGGGAGTCTCCGGAAGTGGGGCGGATCGTAGCACCCCCGGCGGTGCCGACGCGAGGCCGTTTCAAGGCTGTCTTTGCTTATTTCTCAGCGGTTTTCGGCCCGCCGGCATAGACTCATCACGGTTGCTTTCTGCCCGACCGGGGTCTGCCCATGCGTGTCGCCGTCTTTTCCACAAAAGCCTATGACCGGGAATTCCTCCTGCGGGCTTCCGCAGGCACGCCGATCGAGTGGTGCTGGTTTGAAGCGCAACTCGAGGCCGACACCGCCCGGCTGGCGGAAGGTGCCGTCGCGGTGAACTGCTTCGTCAACGACCGGCTGGATGCCCGAACGCTCGAGATCCTCTCCGGGCTGGGGGTGCGTCTGGTGACGCTGCGCTGCGCAGGATTCAACGGCGTCGACCTGGCGGCGGCAGCCCGGCTCCATCTGCCCGTGGTCCGGGTCCCGGAATATTCCCCCCATGCCGTGGCGGAGCATACCCTCGGGTTGATCCTCGCCCTCAACCGCCGGCTACCGCGGGCGTTCAACCGGGTGCGGGACGGCAATTTCTCGCTCGAAGGCCTGCTCGGATTCGATCTCTTCGGCAGAACCGTCGGCGTGATCGGCACAGGACACATCGGCCGCTGCGTGGCGGAGATCCTCCTCGGCTTCGGCTGCCGGGTGCTGGCACACGATCCCCGCCCCGATGCCCCCCTCACGGCCCGGGGAGTCCGGTATGTCGCCAGCGACGAACTGCTCTCTTCGAGCGACATCATCACCCTCCATTGCCCGCTCACCCCCGCCACCCACCATCTGATCAACCAGGCGAGCATTGCCCGCCTGAGGCCCGGCGTGATGCTGATCAACACCAGCCGGGGAGGGCTGATCGACACCAGTGCCGTGATCACCGCTCTCAAAACCGGGCAGATCGGTCACCTCGGACTGGACGTCTACGAGGAGGAGGGCTCTTTGTTCTTCGCCGACCACAGCGGCACGATCATCAACGACGATGTCTTCACTCGATTGCTGACGTTTCCCAATGTCGTCATCACGGCCCATCAGGCGTTTTTCACGGCCAACGCCCTGGAGGCCATCGCCGCCCAAACCGTCCGCAATCTCCTCCACCTGGAGCGCGGCGAACCTCTCGAAGCGGTGGTCACGGCCTGATCCCTTCCGGCGGAAGTCCCGCTGCCGTGCGCAGTTCTGCCAACTCGCGGGCATACCCGCCGGAAAGAATCGGAAACCGGCACCAGGTCTTCGGATCGAGGCTCTCGTCGTCAAGGTGGTACGAGGGGGCATACCGTTCACGCTTCCACTGGTTGCGGCTCCAGAGCATGAAGAAGCGTTCGGTCCACAGGGCCAGATCGCGCGGGGTATGCCGGGGGAAGTCGACAGTCAACCGCTGCCAGGCTTCCAACGGGGTTTGCTTGTCGAGGATGGCACACCGTTCCACCGCGTCGAGAACGTCGTAGGGCATCAGATCAGCTTCGTCGGTCTGGTGCTCGCTGCCGGGGCGCAGTTCTGCAGTGGGCGCCTGCGCGTTGACCGCAGCCAGTGCCGGGATCGGCCCGACCCCCTCTGGCCCAACGGTTTCCAGCCAGACCAGCCAGCGGCGGAGATAGGCTTTGTCGATCCCTGCAATCGGGGCGATCCCTCCAGCGGTGTCGCCATCCATGGTGGCGTAGCCCACGGCTGCTTCTGAGCGGTTGCTGGTGGAGACCAGCAGGGCCCCCCGCACATTCGCCAGCATCCACACCCCTGGTGCCCGAACGCGGGCCTGGATGTTCTGCAGCGCCACATCATCCTCTGCCCAGGTGAGCGGGCGGTTGATCACCCCCTCGACCAAGCCCTCGTAGGCCTGCACGAGCGATTCGACATCGAACGCGTGAAACTCCGCTCCGAGCGCCCGGGCCAACCCCTCCGCGGCCCCCCGGGTGATCGGCCCAGAGTTGGCGGTGGCCTGATAGACGCACAACAACACCCGCCACAGCAGCGATTCCAAAGTGACATCCCCTGCCCCGCCATTCCCCAGGGCGGCCACTCCCATCCGGGCTGCGGCCCCTGCGACAGTCAACTCTGCAGCAGCCAGCCGCACTGCGATGGCGATGAGACAGGCCACGGCAGATGAATCGCACCCCCCGCTGGCCGAAACCACAAATCCGCGCGACCGGCTCTTCCGCATCGAGTCGAACAGTCCGAGCGCCACCCCCCTGGCAAACTCCTCTTCCTTGATCTGTGTGCCGCTCTCCCAGGCAGGACGCACTCCCTGCCCCTGAGTGCTGCGGCGTGCGTCGACACGGGGGGGAGCAAACGGCACGGCGACGCTGTCGGAGGTGATCTCTGCAGCGGGCGGATCGAAGGAGAGACGGGTCTGTGCCAAGCGGCAGGCATCGATGTCGATCACTGCCCCGGTGCAGATACAATCACCAAACCCAAACCGGCGGCCGGTGGCCAACATCCTGCCGGCTGCGGCGATCAGCACCCCGCCGTCGTAAATCGCCCGGCCCGCCTCATTGCCAAGCAGGTTGGCATAGACATACCCCACGCCAAAGGCCCGCGAGCCCTCCAGCACAAAGCGCTGGCGCACCTGATCCTTGGCAAAGGCAAAGTGGCTTGCCGAGGGGTTGAGGATGAGGTCAACGCCTCGTGCGGCAAGGCTGGCCCCGGGCCGGTCTGCCACCCAGGCATCCTCACAAATCTCAAACCCGATGCGAATGCCCCCGCAGTCGAAGCGCAGATCGCCAAACGGAATCTCTCTGGCGGGCGCGGCCGGGCCGGATCCCTCCACCACAAGGTGCGTCCGCCGCCCACGCGGCCAGGGCCTGAACCAGCGCGGTTCGTAGTGGATGCCCTCCCCGGCCAGATGCTGCTTGGGAACCACACCCACCAACCGGCCGTCGACCAGCAGGGCGGCTGCATCGTAAACGGCGCTCTCCTGCCGCACCGGCAGGCCCACCGCCACAATCAGGCCGGTGGTGTGGGGTTCGATCTCCTCCAGCACCCGCCACGCCATCCGCTGCACACCCGGCGAGAGGAATGCATCCTCGCAGCCATACCCGGAGATGCACAGTTCCGGAAGACAGACCAGCGACAGCCCCTCCGCTCTGGCCACATGGAGAGCGGCCAGAATGCGATCGCGATTCCCGTTCCAATCGAGGGGTGTCTGATTGAGAGCGATACCGCCGACGTGAATGAAATGCATGGTGCCTGCACGCGCCAGCAGAAAAGCCCCCTGCCGGCTTCACCGCTGGTGCGGCTCCTCCAAATAGGTATACCCACCCAGGCCATCTTCATAGAATCTGAGAAACCTGCCGGCCTGCTGGTCGCAGATCCTTCCCTCACGCACCGCCTGTTCGATGGCGTCGCGCAGACGCTGCACGAGTTGGTCTGAATCAAACTCCACGTAATCGAGCACCTCGCGCACAGTGTCGCCCTTGATCACGCAGTCGAGCACGACCTCGCCGCGGGCATCGGTGCTGACATGAACGGCGTTGGTATCGCCGAACAGGTTGTGCAGATCGCCGAGAATTTCCTGGTAGGCACCGATCAGAAACGCGCCCATGTAATACGGCTCGTCCCGGAGCGGATGGAGCGGAAGGGTTCGCTTCACATCGCGACGGTCGATAAACTGGTCGATCTTGCCGTCGGAATCGCAGGTCACATCCCCGAGCACGGCTTCGCGCGTCGGCCGCTCGTCGAGCCGGTGGATCGGCATCACCGGAAAAAGCTGTTTGATGGCCCAGCTGTCGGGCATCGACTGAAAAAGCGAGAAGTTGCAGAAGTAGGTGTCGGAGAGTGCCGCTGTGAGCCCCTCCAACTCCTCCGGGATAAATTCCATCTGCCGGGAGAGCTTGCAGATCTTGCGACAGATCGACCAGTAGAGATTTTCCACCGCCGAGCGCTGGTCGAGCGGCAGATAGCCGCTGGCAAACAGGCTCATGGCCGTGTCGAGCGACTGCTGGGCGTCGTGGTAGCTCTCCAGCAGGTTCCGCATGCTGAGATTCTGGCTGGTTTCCATCAGATCGTGCAGCGGTTGTTCGGCATCTGCCGGAGGCTCAACCACCTCGCCGTTGCCACCGTGCTCCGAGACGCCCAACACGCCGAAGATCAACATGCTGTGATAGGCGACAACGGCCCGCCCGCTCTCCGAGATGATCGTCGGATGCGGCACGCCCGATTCGTCGCAGGCATTCTGCACGTGGTAGACGACGTCGTTGGCGTATTCCTGCAGAGTGTAGTTCACGCTCGACTCGAAATTGGTTTGCGAGCCGTCGTAGTCGACGCCCAGCCCGCCCCCCACGTCGAGATACCGCAGCCCGGCCCCGCGTTTCACCAGCTCGGCATACATCCGCGATGCCTCGTTGAGCGCCGCCTTGATGTGGCGGATGTTGGTGATCTGGCTCCCCTGATGGAAGTGCAGGAGCTGCAGGCAGTCTTCCATCCCCTTCGATGCCAGCAGTTCGAGCCCCTTGAGCAACTCACTGGCCGTGAGGCCAAACTTGCTGCGAAACCCACCCGACGCC
>Ga0114967_10001067_pt1 | contig 22787 bp, 16 predicted proteins | sample M_130628_MF_Meta_FD_92639 | JGI IMG/M metagenome (GOLD analysis project Ga0114967, IMG submission 92639) | Freshwater microbial communities from Lake Montjoie, Canada to study carbon cycling - M_130628_MF_MetaG | ecosystem: Environmental > Aquatic > Freshwater > Lake | place: Lake Montjoie... | reverse complement strand
TTTTGAGGAGCAACTGCAACGCATCAGAGAAATACGTTTGAGTGAACGAAAATTTTATCAAAAAATCACCGATATTTATGCCACAGCTATAGATTATGATGTTACTGCTGAAAGTACTAAACGATTTTTTGGAACCGTTCAAAACAAATTGCATTGGGCAATTCATGGGCAAACAGCAGCAGAGCTTATTCATGAAAGAGCCAACCATCAAAGAGAAAATATGGGTTTATCTTCTTGGAAAGATGCACCAAAAGGTAAAATACAAAAATTTGACGTATCAGTAGCCAAAAATTATTTAACTGAAAACGAAATGCAACAGTTACAACGGTTGGTTTCGGCTTATTTAGATATTGCCGAAAGTATGGCTTTAAGACAAATACCATTGACCATGGAAGATTGGGAAAATCGGTTGAACAAATTTATAGAAGCTACAGATAGAACTATTTTACAAAACGCAGGAAAAGTAAGTGCCGAAATAGCAAAAGTTCATGCCGAAAGTGAATTTGAAAAATACAGGATTATTCAAGATCAATTATTTGAAAGTGATTTTGACAAGGAAGTAAAAAAAATAAACAATTAGCTTGCTTCCAAAATTTTACAGAAAAATCAAACATTAATTGGCTCAATTCCTTCGATTTGTATGCCCAAAAAGGTGCATGATAAAACCTACTAGCTAAAAGTAGTCTATGATTAATAAAGGAAATTATACTAAAAATATAGACCTAAGTAGTCCGCGGTCAACAGTCAACACTAACATAAAGTACTATCTATCAGTTTTTTATGAAAAACAAATTTGTCGATTAAATATACATAACTACTTACGAAAAGATTATCTTCTAAAAAAGACAATTTATTAGAAATTCTTTTGGGAGATAAAACAACTTTAAGAAATATTTAATAAGCTTCACATATCTATACATAAATTGGTAAAATTCTCCTCTTACATGCATATATTAAAACAGAACTAGAAAGTCGACACTTGAGATAAAATTTCGTAAATTATAGAAATATCCGTTACTTCTTGTAACACTAAGCGTCTAAGAATTATAAACTCTTAGACGCTTTTATTTTGCCCAATGAAAAAGAGACTTTTGATATTGCTGTTTAACTTACCTTTTACTTGTCTTTTTGCTTAGAGTATGTTTTGGAATTATAACTTATTGATAATGAATGAGATAAATGCGATTTGCAACATAGCCTCAGCTGAAAGTATCGTTTTTTCTACATCCCTAAATAGCCTTCGCCTAAAATTTAGCCAACCAAAGCTTCTTTCGACCTGCCAACGATTTTTTTGTGGAATAAACCCTTTCGTTGATTCTAGTTTTTGTGCAATTTCTACCTCCCACCTATAGTTTAATTCAATATATTCTTGAAATGTATTTTTGTAACCCATATCCGCTGTGACCTTTTGTAATCTTGGCACTTTTCCCTTCAATAAATTTACTGCTAATATACCAGCTTGATTATCTGAAATATTTGCAGCAGTAACCTTAATTGAAAAGGGTAGTCCTAAAGTATCAACGAGTATCGTTCGTTTTCGTCCATTTACATTTTTGCCACCATCAATACCTGTTTCTTCTTTAATAAATTGCATTTTCTTAACTGACTGACTATCAATGGCTAATAAACTTGGAGAATCTTCTTTTCCTTGTCTTTTTCGCTCCAATACTACCAATGAATCAAGAATTTCTTCCCAAACACCACGCACTTTTAATTGAGTAAAATGATAAAAAATAGTTTCCCATGGTGGATATTTACTATCCAAATTTCGCCATTGAACACCTGTATTATTTATGAAAAATATCGCATTTATAATTGTTCTTAAACTATGCTTACGCTTTCTTTGGTCATTAAGTATTTTCTCAATAACTTGTCATTGAGAATCGGTGAATTCTTGAAATTTATTTTTCATTTACTTTAGTTCTGATTAAACCAAAGTTACACCGATTCTCGTTTTATTACAATTTTATCAAATTCCAAAACACACTCTTAACAAAATTCAGAAGAAACTAATTTCAAACTTCAAGTAAAGCGTTTGTTCTTATAGAAAATGCTGTAAAGTAAGCTTAGGAAACGTTTAATTAGATATTTAAAGGCATTTTTGGTGAATTTTGGTAAAATAGTTCTGGTTGATTTGGTTGTTCGCCGACAAATCAAGACACACCCAAACTACTAGGCAAAAACTCAAAATGCTAAACCCTAACAAAATAAAAAATATAAACTAAATGCAATTTAAAGCCGGTTATATAGCAGACAGTATTGCGAAAGTAATTACTGAATTTAAAGCTAAATTGAACAAAAAAAACCTGTCCGACCAAACAAAACTTGACCAAATCAATGGGCTTTTGCAATATGTAAGCTCTTTTGATGTTGAATTTCCATATGACCATCACCCCGACTTTAAAAATCTAAATCCTGTTTTAGCAACAATAAATAATATAATTACAAGGGGTTTACCTACAAGATTACCAGTAAGCGTTGAAATACTTTTTTCTGAAATTGGTCTAACAGAACCAAATAAAGATGAATTTGAATTTAATTTTCCGAACTCAAAAAAAGAATTAGATTTCCAAACACTGTTTGAATTATTGCATATAGTTGAACCCAAATTAGAAATCAACAAAAATCAGTATGGAGGTTTTCCTGGCAGTTTTTCTGAGTGGAAATTTTTAGATGAAACCTTAAAAGAGTTCCCATTTGCAAAACAAATACTACAATCGCAAAGAGATTTTTCTACAATTGGAAAGGGTTTAGCAGGTGGAAAGAAATTAGATTTCTCTTTTGAATTCCCCTATCTAATTACTTCAAATGCAGTAAATCTTACAGACAAACAGAAACAAGGAGTAATTTTTGAATTTGACGGACCACATCACAAACTAAAAACAGTTAAACTTTATGATAACTACCGTGATGAAGTAGCTGACGAAAACAATTTTGAAACATTAAGGCAAGTTTGCAACGAAATTAGCCTAAATCAAAATATCGAAAAGAAATTTCGTCAAGATATTTTCAATATTTTTAAATCAAACTTTAACAGAGAAATCAACAAAAGTTTAGTAGAATATTCACTATTATTCATTCCGTTAGCTGTTGCTCGAATTCAAAAAACAATTCTTGAATTTCTGTTAGTTCACCCAGAACTTTTTAACAAAAAAAAGATTGAAATTGCAATTATTGAAAGAGATTTGCCATGTGGGGCAGTTGCCGTAAAGGATTTAGAAAGCCTTTTTACTAATATCAATGCAATTTTAGAGGATGAAAGTAAACTGCAATTGCCTGAAATTTCATTGACGGTATTTGAAAATAAAAAATGGGTTATTGATAGCAAATTACATTTGCAAGCCACAATACAAGATGAAGTTTTCTTCAAACTAAATCATTTTGACATTATTATTGACCATTCTATATTAAGACGGTCAAACATTTATAAAGAAATTGATTTTCAAGATGAAAATTCAATAAAAATCCGTTCTTCTCATTATTTCGACAACTCTTTTGGACATTCAAGGCGAGTTTACTGTGCAGAATTACTACATTATAAATCTTTGGTGAGGAAAAAAGACGACGGTTCATATATCCCTGTAAGTAATTATGAGAGCAACATTAATTTCTTCATTCAAAATATTTTTCGCAAGGTAAGTTTTAGAGATGGACAACTCCCAATCATTTCAAGAGCCTTACAACAAAAACCAGTTATTGGTTTACTACCAACAGGTGGTGGTAAGTCGTTGACTTTTCAATTACCTTCATTTTTACAGCCCGGTCTTTGCTTAGTAGTTGACCCTATTAAATCATTGATGGAAGACCAAGTGAGAGTATTGAAAGAAAATTGGATTGACTGTTGCGATTTCATAAATTCTAATCTAAAAAGAGTTGAAAAATTAAAAAAACTCATTGACTTTAGATATGGTGAAACAATGTTTCTTTTTATGTCACCAGAAAGATTTGTAATGGAAGATTTTAGAAACATAATTTCAAAAATAGATATTTCCAAATTTGGTTTAGCCTTTTCTTATTGTGTAATCGATGAAGTTCATTGTGTGTCAGAGTGGGGACATGATTTCCGTTCAACCTATCTAATGATTGGAAAAAATGCCCAAAACTTTGCCACAACGAAAAATGGAAAACCAGTTTCACTAATTGGACTAACGGCAACTGCTTCTTTTGATGTTTTAGCAGATATAGAAAGAGAACTTCAAATTAAACATGATGATGTTGCAGACGCAATAATTATGATTGAAAATACTATCAGACCTGAGTTGTTTTTTAGAGTAATTGATGTAACAAACAAGGTCAGAATTAATGAACTCAATAACGATTTTGAAAACTTGGGGGGAAACCTAAGTAAAATCAACAATGAAACTGTTTTAAGAAACTCACAATTTCATCATTTTAAAGAATTCGAGAAAAAAGATTTTTCAACTGATTTAACAAGAAACAATCCAGATTCTGAAAAAATAGAATTTGAATATAACCCTAAATATTTATTGCCTGAAAACATAAATGATAAATCCCAAAATGAATTTTACTCTATTGTTTTCTGTCCAGTAATAGGTGAAAAACTTGATAATAGCGGAAATTTTATAAATACCAATGGTGTAAGATATGTACATGAACAGTTAAACTCAAACTCAAAAGGTTTTTTCTATGCAAGTGATAATGATATAATAGGTGAAGAAGTACATCAATATTTTGAAAACTTCACAACCGATAAAACGCAGCATATTGTATGTACGAAAGCATTTGGAATGGGAATTGACAAAAAAGATATACGTTCTACTTATCATTATGTTTATTCAAGTTCTCTTGAAAGTTTGGTGCAAGAGGCAGGTCGTTCAGGACGAGATAAAAAAATATCGGAAGCTAATATTTTAGTATCGCAAAATAAATATGTTAAACTTGATGTTTATAGCTTTCTCAGCGAAAACAAAGAAAATACTTTAATCCAAAATAAATTTACAAGAAAAGCTATTCGTCAGTCTTTTGAAAAAAAATATAATGAATTTACAAAAAAATTTGAACCTATTGTATTTACTTCAATTGAACAATTATTAAAACAAATTGAAATTATTGATTTTTCATTACTGAGAAAAGATGGAATTAAATATAATATTTTACCAATTGAAAATATAACTGAACTAAAAAATAGCTTGCAATCCATTGATAGTTTAGGGAAATACAAGTTCATTTTAGAAAGATTTAATGACAGAGATATTCATAATTACTTTCATAAACTATCATTCAAAGGAGTAGATACTGAAAAAAACCAGCTTATAAATCTGTTTAAAATAAAAGAATTTCAGCTTATCAAGGGCGAAATTGTCAATATAGAAGAGCAAGATACTCTGGTTAAGGAATTTGAAAATTGCAAAAAAAATTCTTTCAATTTTATAATGACTGCCGAAAAGAAATACCCCGAAGCAAGTAAAAAAATATGTGAATTATTGCACATTAATCCCAGCGATACTCCACCTTTTTCAACTAAAACTTATCAAGAAATAGTAAAAAACTCTTACGATTTTTCAAATGACTTCAACGATTTCTTATTTATATTAGATGAAAATAATGCCAAAGAGCTTTCACAAATTGACCAATTAACTAGAGAGAGATTACTTTTTATATATAGCAGGGATAGGGAATCTTCAAATGATACAGGACGATTAATTTATAGAATGCATAGTATGGGATTTTTAGAGGACTATCTGATTGACTATAATAGAAACAATCTTTATAGCTGCACTTTTAATAAATTTCAAGACATAGGGCAATATATTGAGCGAATTGAAGCATATTTAAGACGTTATTTATCTGAAAATACTGCGTTAGAAAAAATAACTGAATTAAAGAATCGCCTAACAAAGCCAACTTTGATAGAAAATATTTTAGAATGTTTGAATTTCTTAGCTGAATTTTCTTATAGAGAAATTGCCAGTAAGCGAACAAGAGCGACCGATGAAATTGAAACAATATTAAATACAAGCATTACAAATGAAAATTACTCGTCTGATTGGTTTAAGCAAAATCTTTATATCAAAGAGCAAATTTACTTTTATTTCAATGCAAAATATGCAAGAATAGGTTTCAAAATTGAAGGCAAACCATATTCTCTTTTGGACGATTATCAAGAGAAAACAATGGGTATGAAGGAAATTCTTGATAAATATTTAGGTACAAGCGACAAAGAAGGCGTTTTCCAAATAGAAGGAACTGAGCAAAACAACTACAAGCATATGATGGGTTCTTGTAAAAAGATTCTTAGGTCATTAAGCGAAACCGATATAAATATTGAGTGGCTACTTCGTTTACTTAAAGCATTTTCGATGTATTCAGTTAATAATGAATCTTATATTTCAGAAGCCAATTCAGAACTTGAACTAGGTTTTATCAATTTATATGCAGATGAAAAATTTCACCAAAATAATTATGATATTATTGAGCCAATTTTTGAAAGCTATTTTGAAATACTACAAAAAAACATTCAAAAAACTAATCAATCGTTTGAGGATATTAAACTAATCAGAGCAAAGCTCTTACTAAAAATGCAAATTTTAGGTATTGAAACCCTCATAACTAAAAACCAAAAATTAACAGCAGAAATATATGCCTAATTACGACGAAGTTATTCAGCAATCACAAGCAAATGTAAAATCTTTAAGCGAAAAACTTAAAGACCTTGATAAATTACACCAAGACATCATTTCATTAAGGGATTCTTCAAAAGGAATTCCTAATATTTTCAATACCAAATTTGATGAAATAGTAAAATTATCTACAAACTATACAAACGTTTTAGGAGGAGCAACTAAGACCTATTTAGATGGTAATAATACTTTATTTACAACAAAGCTAAGTGAACTTTCAAACAAATTAAAAGATTTTGATAAGGAGGTTTCACGTCTTATAAATACTGATTTTAATGTACTTTTTAAGGATTTACAAAAAATATTCATAGATCAAACCAGGAAGGATTTAGAAATCCAACTTAAACGCTTTGAGGAGAAAGCAAAAGATTTACAAACAAAAAATGAGGCATTAGAAAAGCAGGTAGAACGCCTTACAAAAGTTGATTTAGAAAAAGGTTTTGATAAATTGCAAAAAACTCTTTCGGATATTTTCGGTGCAATAAATGCTATTAATTTAACTTTAACAGGTCTTACAACTTCTTTAAATTCTGTAATTCAGTCATTAGGACAAATCCAAAAAACTGTTGAAGACAATTTTAAAGAAACTAATAAAATTATTACAACTTTTAGCACTGAAACAAACAATCATTTAAATCAACAGACCAAAAAAAACGACATAGAATTTGAAACATTAAAAAACAAGGTAGTAAATCTATCAGAACAAAACATAGCCTTAAAGAAAGAAATTACAACGAACAGGGTAATCCAAATTGTTAGTTTTGTAATTACTATTTCTATGTTAGTATATTTGATAATTAAAATTAAACATTAAAATAATAAAAATAAAAGCCTGAAAAGGGGCGATTGGCTAACATTATTTCGGCAAAAGTGAAGTTTTGGTACTTTTCTCAGCACTTGTACTTTCAAAACCCAACTTTTGCCAAACTCAAAACTGCTAAACCCAAACCAAGTTTTCAAGCCACCAGCCATTTAAACAACCATATCAGCCAACAAACCCATTCTACTTTTTACGCTCAATCTCTTTTAAATTTTCCATCTTTTTATTGCGTAAAAAGCCTGTGATGTCTTCAAAGTGTTCTTTTACACGCTTATTGCCAAACTCAAATACTTTTGTGGCCAATCCTTCCAAGAAATCACGGTCGTGAGAAATCAAGATAATTGTGCCTTCAAAAGCACGAAGGGCATCTTTCAAAATATCTTTTGTTTTCAAATCCAAGTGGTTGGTTGGCTCATCGAGAATCAATAAATTTACTGGTTCGAGCAAAAGTTTCACCATTGCCAAACGAGTTTTTTCTCCGCCCGAAAGTACACGTACTTTCTTATTTATTTGCTCGCCACGAAACATAAACGCACCTAAAATATCTTTGATTTTAGTACGAACGTCGCCCACCGCAATATTATCAATGGTCTGAAAAACGGTTAAATCTTCATCCAAAAGAGACGCTTGATTTTGAGCAAAATAGCCAATCATTGAGTTATGTCCGAGTTTCAAATCTCCTTCAAATTCAATTTCTGCCATAATTGCTTTCACGAGTGTTGACTTTCCTTCACCATTTCGGCCTACAAAAGCAATTTTTTCACCACGCTCAATGGTCAATGACGCATCCTTAAAAACCAAATGGTCGCCATAGCTTTTCGTCACATTTTCCACAATTACAGGATAATTTCCAGAACGTGGTGCTGGCGGAAATTTCAAACTCAAAGCCGAACTATCAATCTCATCAACCTCCACAATATCCAACTTTTCGAGCATCTTCACCCTCGATTGTACCTGCAAAGTCTTTGAGTAAGTACCTTTAAAACGGTCAATAAATTCTTGCGTATCGGCAATCATTTTTTGTTGGTCGTTATATTGTTTTTGTTGTTGTTCTTGACGTTCTTTTCTGAGTTGTTGGTACTGCGTATAATTTACTTTATAATCATAAATACGCCCCATCGTCACCTCAATCGTGCGGTTGGTGATGGTATCAACAAAAGCCCTATCGTGCGAAATCACAATTACGGCTTTGGCATTATTCATCAAGAAATCTTCGAGCCACTGAATTGATTCAATATCAAGGTGATTAGTAGGCTCATCGAGTAGAATTAAGTCGGGGTTTTGAAGCAAAATCTTACATAATTCAATACGCATACGCCATCCACCACTAAATTCAGAAGTCGGGCGAGTAAAATCAGCTCTTGTAAAACCCATGCCGAGAAGTGTTTTTTCTACTTCGGCATCGTAGTTTACTTCTTCCACAGAATAGTATTTTTCACTCAATTCTGAAACTCTTTCAATGATATTCATGTACGCATCCGACTCGTAATCGGTGCGAGTTTCGAGCTGATGATTGAGTGCATCCATCTCTTTTTTCATATCCAACACCACCGAAAACGCCTTTGAGGCTTCTTCAAAAACCGTACTATCATCTTTAGTAAGTAAATGTTGCGGCAAATAGGCAATTACGGCATCATTTGGGGCAGAAATTTTGCCACGAGTAGGCTTATCAACACCGGCAATGATTTTGAGCAAAGTAGATTTTCCAGCTCCATTTTTGCCCATAAGGGCTATTTTATCTTTTTCGTTGATATTAAAAGTAATATCACTAAACAGCGTTCCACCATTGAACTCAACTGCCACATTATCGACTGAAATCATGCTCGTTTTTAAAATTAAGGTGCAAATATACGGTGAGGGAATGAAGAATGAAGAAATTAGAATGAAGAATTAGTGAAATTTTGCCAAATGTTTTTGACAGTAACAATGATTTCTTATAATTTTAGACGCAATCCATTCTTAATTCTTCATTTTATATTCTTAATTTAATTTCGCATTCGCCAACTCACGTCCAAACATTTCTATTACATTAGCTATTTCTTCAGCTACTTCTCCAGTATATAAAAACCTTGAAATTTTTAGTAGATAAGCATTATAATGCTTTTCGGCTGCTTCTTCAAAAATTGATTTGTAAACCCTCGTACAAAGAATTAAGTGAAATTGGTCATCTCGCACATCGTATATAACCATCGGCAAAAAGGAACAATCTTCATCAATATCAAAGCAAAATAAGCATACCGGAAAATCAAGTAAACCCATACCATTGAGGTTATGAATCATATCGGCATCGAAAAAATCGTAGAATTTGAACTCATTTTTTACTCCTCGGCTGTCCAATATTTCGCTCAAAGTTCTTAATTTTTCAACAATCAAATTTATTGGAATTCGAGACGAGTCAAACGCTTCAAACGGAATCCAAACATCATTAACAAAATCAAGGTATTGGAGTGTGGGTTTGGCCAAATCAAGCTTATAATCAAATAGCGGATAAGTTGGTGCAAAATACCCTGGGTAGAAAAAATGAAAACCATTTTGTTTACAGAAATCCATTTTGAGGTACATCAAATATTTTCCGAGACTATATTTTCGATAATCGGCATCATAAAAACACGAAATTCCTGCGGCACTTTTTTCGCCTAAATCCAAAAAACCTACCGCAATTAGTTTGTTTTCATCGTAAATATTAATCTCAACGGTATCAAAAATTCGGAGAGAGGCACGCTCATTATGATGCCCAAAAAGTAAGTTTTTGACCGATGTAGCAGGGTCGAAAGTCATTTTTTCTCGATACTTACTAAATAACTCTTCGTGCTGTTCGGACGGATTGGCTATTTGAATTTCGACCCTGAATTTAGCATTTAGTTTTTCGATTTTTTGTTGAGTTTTGCTTTTTTCACTATTCAATAAAGTTATTCTGAGCCAAATAGATGAATAAACTTTATCATTAAACCGTAGGAAATTTGTAGTAAAAATAGATTGCCCCATTCTGAACCAACCATTGGCAAGGTAAACATCAAGTTCTTCGGCAGTTAAATACTCTGGGTATTGTAATTCGACAAACATTCGTATTGGACTAAGTGAAAATAATGGCAAATTGGCAAAAAGAAGCACTAAAACCAAACGACGAACTTTTTTAGGCGAAAAAATCTTTTCTAAAAAACTATTTCATAAAATTACGAGCAAAAAATCGAGCAAATTCAAGCCGAAATAAAAGATTTCATTGAAAAACAAAAACTCTTTTTTGTAAAAACGGCCTTAAACTATTAGATATCAATCATTGTTTTGACAAACAAGGCAAAGTGAATTAAAAATTATCAACAAAATAAAAATACTGTCAGTTTCGATGTACATTCAACGAGAATTTTTAAGTAAATTACAGCTTCTTGATAAGTTTAGCCACAATAATATCAATCAATCATAAATAAAAACGAATGAAAATTGACTTTAAATTAAATGGGAAACCAACGAGCATTGACGTTGATCCTGCCATGCCCCTTCTTTGGGTGGTCAGAGACGAACTCAAGCTGACAGCAACCAAATTTGGCTGTGGAATGGCCATGTGCGGTGCTTGCACGTTGCATATTGATGGTGAAGCAATACGCTCATGTTCAGTTCCTGCCGAAACCATTGCAGGAAAAAACATTATAACCCTCGAAGGTCTTTCGGAAAGCGAAACCAACTTACACCCTATTCAACAAGCTTGGATGGAAGAACAAGTTCCACAATGTGGTTATTGCCAGTCTGGATTTATGATGGCTGCAGCGAAGCTTATCAAAGAAAACCCAAATCCTTCTGACGATGATATTATAAAGGGTATCACTAATATTTGTCGTTGCGGAACACATCCACGCATCCTCAAAGCCATTAAAAGAGCAGCCGAAATCAACAACCAAAACCGCTAAAAGCTATGTCAACAGAAAAAAAATCTTTTTCACGCAGAAAATTCTTACAAAGAGGGGCAATCGTTTTGGGCGGGTCTGTCGTTGCAAGTTACGTGGGCTGCTCACCAATGCGTCGTTTTACGGCTCAGAAAGTTGAAAGCATGGATTTGCCGGCCTCAATTAGCTCACTAAAACCTGATTTTTGGTTTGAAATATTAGCGGATAACACTATTCTGCTTAAATCACCAAAAATTGAAATGGGTCAAGGAGTTTGGACAGGCTTAGCCATGATGGCTGCCGAAGAACTCGAAGTTTCGCTGGATAAAATTAAAGTCGAACACGCCACTACTGGCAGTGGCCTAATTGATAATGTAAATACAGGTGGAAGTAGCTCAACATCAAGCCTTTACGGGCCTATCAGAGAAGTAGCAGCGACCATGCGAGAAATGCTGAAAGCAGCAGCAGCCAAACAATGGAAAATAGATATTTCGGCTGTTAAAACTGAAAATGGCATACTTTCATCAAGCCTAGAAAAAGCCACTTACGGAGAAATTGCTGCCTCAACCAAAGAGTGGGACGAACCAAAAACACCAACGCTTAAACCAAATTCAGGTTTTAAAATTATAGGAAAAGAGGTTAAGCGAGTAGATTTGAAGCCAAAGGTAATGGGTACAGCAAAATATACACTCGATAGTGAATTGCCCGATATGCTGTATGCGGTTTTGGTGAAGTCACCTTACCTTGACGCTACGATTAAATCAGTAGATAGTAACGAAGCAACAAAATCAGCAGGTGTAGTAAAGATTGTTCGTGAAGGAAATTTGCTTGCTGTTGTTGCTAAAAGTTTTTATGCCGCCGATTCTGCAGCAAAAAAAGTGTTAGTTGAATGGAATACACCTAACAAAACTCAGCAAGTTGATTTAATCAAACTCGTTACGGTTGGCAATGGAAATGAAGCAAATATTCAAAAAGAAGGTAGTGCAAAAAGTATTTTAAAAGATAATAAAACTGAAGTTTTCCGACAAGAATATCGCACCCCAATGGCCGCTCATGCACAAATGGAGGTAAACGGAGCAATTGCTCATGTAGAAGCCAACAAAGTTTTGATTATTACAGGTTCGCAAGGCCCAAGCCAAGTACGAGACGTGGTAGCCAAAGCGATTGACATAAAAAAAGACAATATTGATGTGCATACACCATTACTAGGTGGAGGTTTTGGCCGAAAAGCAGCCCCAGGTTTGGCGGCAGAAGCGGCAATCATTTCAAAATTAGTTGGAAAGCCAATTAAAGTTTATAACAGCCGTCAGCACGAATTTCAGAATGGTGTTTATCGCCCAAATACCCACCATGTTTTGCAAGCAAAAATGACAAAAGATGGAAAGGTGGAAGCCATCACTCATGACCAAGCTACACCAGATATGTATGTGAGAAATATGGTCGGAGAAATTGGTCTGAAATTACTTGGTTCGGATTTTCTTTCGGCAGGGCATGGAGCAAGCCTGATGTACAATGTGCCAAATAAATCAGTTTCTGTTTGGAATACCGATGTGCCAATTCCGATTAGTATTTGGCGGGCTGTAGGTATGTTTCCCAATACATTTGCCATTGAAAGTTTTATCAATGAGCTAGCCCACAAAGCGGGAAAAGATGCGATTGATTTTCGCCTTGATATGCTTACCGACAAAGATGATAAAATTATTGACCGTAGCAGAAAAGTTTTAGAAACACTCATCGAAAAAAGTGGCTGGAAAATGTCAAAGGCCGATGGAGTCGGTCATGGAATTGCGATTGGAAATGATAGAAAAAGTATCGCCGCCGCAGCCATTGAGGTAGAAATTGTTGAAGGAAAAATAAAAGTCAAAAAAGTAACCAATGTGCTGGATATGGGACAAATTATTAATCCCGAAGGTATAAAAGCACAAATCGAAGGATGTGTCATGATGGGAATCAGTGCAACTCTATACGAAGAAATGACTGTAAAAGATGGACAAATTGAACAAGCCTATTTCAGTCAGTATCCTTTGGCAACACTTGCGGACGTTCCAGAAATTCAGTCATTTTTACTCGAAGGCGATGATGTTCCTTACGGTGTCGGCGAACCTCCACTCTCTCCTATTGCCCCAGCCATTGTTGGTGCAGTTTTAGATCTGACGGGGAAAGCATTGCGGTCGTTACCACTTCGTTTGAGTTAATTGATTCTGTTGGACTTGAAAATTTATTATTGGAAAATTAGTAATTGGTACAGCCTTTTTGAAACCAGTTCCCCAATAACCAATAACTAGTTTCCCAGTCCACCAATAACTAATCACAAAATACATTTGTTGCTTATTTGAAAAAAGCTTATTTTGCGATGCGAAATAAGCTTTTTTTTCGTTTTCCCCTATTCAAACATCATGAAAAAAACTATAACCAGCGTTTTTATTCTAATCCTTTTTGTATTAAATGGATTTGCACAACAAAGTAAAATCATTGTCAAAGGAGCAACATTAACCAAACTTTCGGGCGAATATGCATTTACTGAAGGCCCAGCCGCCGATGCTGAAGGGAATGTTTTCTTTACTGACCAACCCAATGACAAAATCTACAAATGGTCGTCGTCCGATAATTCTACAACACTTTATATGGATAAAACTGGTCGCTCAAATGGACTTTATTTCGATCGAGCAGGAAATTTACTTTCGTGTGCTGATTTAGAAAATCAACTCATAAGCATTGATAAAAATCAAAAAATCACAGTTTTAGTTAATGATTTTGAGGGTAAAAAATTCAATGGACCAAACGACCTCTGGATTTCTCCAAACGGTGGCATTTATTTTACTGACCCATTCTATCAAAGACCTTACTGGACGCGTAAAGGCATGGATTTGCCCGAAAAACGAGTGTATTATCTTTCACCAGATAAAAAAACGGTGACAATTGCGGCAAGAGAATTTGTAGCTCCCAACGGTATTATCGGTACGCCAAATGGCAAAACTTTATACGTAGCTGATATTGGCGATAAAAAAACATATTCTTTCAAAATCAATCTTGACGGTACACTAAGCGACCGTAAACTTTTTGCTCCGATGGGTTCGGACGGTATGACAATTGATAAAAAAGGCAATGTTTACGTAACAGGAAAAGGTGTAACAGTTTTCAATAAAAACGGTACTCAAATTGAGCATATTGAAGTTAAAGAACCGTGGACAGCCAACGTAACTTTCGGAGGTAAAGACCGAAAAATGCTTTTTATTACTGCCTCAAAGTCGATTTATACACTTAAAATGAAAGTGAAAGGTATTTGATTGTTTATTATTAGCCAAAACAGTAAATTTATATACAATTTGGCTAATAATTATTTTTAATACTTAGCCAAAACACTATAACGAGAATATCGCCAACAAAATCAGGCTATTCAAAGAAGTCACTAAAACAAAAAAAACAGTTTTCTTCACAGCCGTAAGCACTGAAGGATTTAAAAATAATGAATATAAATTAAGGTGGGTACAAAGTGAAGTAATAATGAATAATTTATTCGAATAAAAATATAATTCAACCCTAAAAATATCTATTAACCAAAATGGAATCTTCAAATATTTCTCGTAGAAATCTCATCAAATCTACTTTGGCAACTGGTGCTGGTTTGGCACTTGGTTTAGAAAATACCGCTGCTCAAGCACCAAAAACGGCTAAAAATAATTTTAGCTATTGCTTGAATACAAGTACAATTATGAAGCAAAATATCGGTCTGATGGCCGAACTCGACGTGGCTGCTAAAGCTGGATATTCGGGTATTGAAATCTGGACAAAAACCCTCGAAACTTACGCAAGTAAAGGTGGAAATTTAAAAGACGTTCGTCAAAAATCAAAAGATTTAGGCCTGACCATCGAAGATGCAATTGGATTTGCTTCTTGGATTGTTGATGACCCAAATCAAAGGATAAAAGCTCTTGAACAGACCAAACGAGAGATGGGTATGTTAGCCGAAATCGGTTGCAAACGCATTGCCGCTCCACCTTTTGGGGCAACCAATAAAGCAGGAATTAATTTACAAAATGCAGCCGCACGTTTCCGCCAAATGCTTGACTTAGGCGATGAAATGGGCGTTTTACCACAACTCGAAATGTGGGGTTTTTCAGCAAATTTACACCTTTTCGGTGAAGCTCTTTTCATAGCAGCCGAAAGTGGACACCCAAAAGCGGTTATTTTATCTGATGTTTATCATTTATATAAGGGTGGCTCAGAATTTAACGCCTTGAAAATGCTCAACGGACAGTGTATGCAAATGTTTCACGTAAACGATTATCCTGCCAATGTTTCAAGAGAAAAAATCAATGATAGCTACCGCGTTTTTCCAGGTGATGGGGTAGCTCCGCTCACGCAAATCTTTCAGATGTTAAACGAGAAAAACGTTCCAATTGTGCTTTCTTTAGAGCTTTTCAATGAAGATTACTGGAAAATGCCAGCTCTTGAAGCAGCCAAAGTTGGTTTTGAGAAAATGAAGGCTTCAGTCGAGAAAGCAGTGGGTGCTTGATTTTTTTGTTTAAAAATCCACTTTTTGAAAGTTAAGTGGTCGAAATTATCTCTCGACCACTTAATAAATCTTTACTTAAGTACTGAGACAAAAAACATTAGACGGTTCGCCGCAGCTACGGTTTGTCGGAGTGATAAAATACAAAAATCAATATTTGAAGTAATTCAATTTATAGATTAATGTTAGCTCATTAATTACACCCAATTATATATTGAATGCAAATACTCAATGTCAAAATCAATCGCTTTAATTGTTTAATTCAAAAATTTATTGGCTTTTTCCAGTTAAAAAGCATTAATTTGTGAATGACCTTTAAAAGTATTAAATGACAGAAAATTTATCTTTGAGCCTGCTCAATTCATATAAAAAAACAATTAACTCCTACGATGAAGTAATTGACCATAATGGTCAGGTAAAACCTTATTGGCAAAGCCTTTTCGACACTTTGGAGTCGATTGGAATGGAAGAATTGGAGCTACGTAACCAAGAAATTATCAATAAGCTCAAAGAAAATGGTGTTACTTATAATGTTTATAATGCCGATTATGGAGGAAATCGTGCGTGGAAACTCGACCCAATTCCTTTTTTGATTCATCAGAAAGAATGGCAAAATATAGAAAAAGGACTCAAACAAAGAGCTCATTTGTTAGACTTGATTCTAAAAGATATTTATGAACCACAATTATTGATTAAAAAAAATATCATTCCAGCCGAATTGGTTTTTGATAATTCGGGCTTTCTACAACCTTGCTTTGATGTCAAGCAAAAACTTCAAAATCAACTATTGATTTATGCTTGTGATATGGCTCGTGGGCCAGACGGCAAAATGTGGCTTTTGGATAATCGTACTCAATCGCCTTCAGGTTCGGGTTACACTCTAGAAAATAGAACTGTAATGGCAAAGGTTTTTCCCGAACTCAATAAAAACATTTATCGAAACAGACTTTCACCTTATTTTATTCATTTACAGCAGACAGTTGCAACGCTAGGAAATCTTTCTAACGAAAATCCAACAGTTGTATTCTTGACCCCTGGGGCGGAAAATGAAACGTATTTCGAGCATGTGTATTTATCATCATATTTAGGTTATACTCTCGTACAAGGCAGTGATTTGTTAGTGAGAGATGGCTTTGTTTGGCTAAAATCGATTGATGGTTTGGAGCGTGTCGATGTTATTATCCGACGAGTGGATGATGAATGGTGCGACCCACTCGAGCTCCGACAAAATTCACTATTGGGAGTGCCTGGTTTGCTGCAAGTCATGCGAATGGGAAACGTAGCGGTCATAAATCCCCTCGGTGCTAGCGTTGTCGAAAACTATGGCATGATGGCTTTTATGCAAAATGCTTGTAAATTTTTGCTTGATGAACCTTTACAGATGAATTCTGTAGCTACTTGGTGGTGTGGACAAACCAAGGAATTGAACTTCGTACTTAGCAATTTACACCGACTAATCATCAAAAAAGCCAATCGAAAACAAGGCTTTAAATCACTTTATGGGCGACAAATGAGTAAGGAGGATTTAGAAAAGCTTCGTCAGTTGATTTTGAAAAATCCGAAAGATTTTGTGGCTCAAGAAGAAGTTAGTCTTTCTACAACTCCTTCGTTTATTGATGGAAAATTAGTTCCACGTTTTGCCGCTATCAGAACTTTTTTGGTATCGGATGGCAATGATTATAAAGTCATGCAAGGTGGACTTACTCGTAGTTCGCCTGTAAAAGATAAGTTTGTAATCTCGAACCAATTGGGTGGTTTTTCGAAAGACACTTGGATTGTTACAGATACCCCAACTGAACATTATGAACACATTGTTATACGCAAAACATCAAATAATAAGCATAATAACTCGCTTACAAGTAGAAATGCCGAGAATTTATTTTGGGTTGGACGTTTGTTTGAGCGAACAATGGCCTTGACGAGTTTCTTGAAAATTGTCCTTGACCGACTCAACGAAAACGTAAATGATAAAGCTAAAAAACAACAAGAATATTTGGTGGTTTTGTTTAAATCAATCACTCATCTGACAAAGACTTATCCAGGATTTGCGGAAGAAGTTGATGATTCGATTTTTGAAAATCCAGAGCCCGAACTGTTTAGTTTAATCAATAATAGTAAAAAAGCAGGTTCAGTAGCGTATGACATTCAATCGTTTTTGCGAACTTCTAACCATGTAAGCGATAAATGGAATGCCGATACACGTCGAATTTTGAACCTAATTGAAGATAATCTACAATCGCTCAGAAATTCGCACAGCATTAATCAAGTAAGCCACAATTTGGATAAACTTTATACGCGACTTTTTGCTTTTTATGGCAATATTTTCGAGACATTACCAAGAGACAGTGGTTTTTATTTGCTTGAAGCCGGTAAAAATATTGAACGAATTTTATCACTTGTTTCCGTACTTCGTTCGGCTTTTAGCTTCAAAAATAATGATGAAGTAGAAACCGTTTTGATGGAAGCCGTTTTAGAAAACCATCATTTATTGGCACAATATCGCTATATTTATAAATCCCATTGGAGTTTGGTAGCTGTACTAAATATGGCTTTCTTGGAAACCAATTTACCTTATACTTTATCTTATTTACTCGATGCTTTATCGAGTTGTTTATCGAAATTACCAAAAAATATTGATTCAAATCGGCTAAACATTGCTGAACGAACAGTTTTAGAAGCGATGTCTCTTGTAAAACTTTTCGATGCCGAAAGCATGATAAAAGCCGATGAAGAAACACAATATCGTGCGGAACTCGACAAGACTTTAAAAGAAGTTTATGATTTGATTTCAAAAGTAACGAGCAATCTTGCGAGCCTTTATTTCAATCATTCGGTGATACAACATTCGTTTTTAGATACCATTGAAAAAATAAATTCCGATGAAATATAAGCTACGGCATCAAACCATCTATACTTATGTAAATTCTGTTGATAATTATCAATGTGTGCTTTGTTTAGAGCCTCTATCGCTCCCTACTCAATTCTGTAACAAATTTGATTTAGCGATTGAACCAAAGCCAAACAAAATCTATACTCGCAAAGACTTTTTTGGTAATAGTCAGCATTATTTTTCTTTGCATGAATCGCACAAGATACTAAAAGTAATAGCTTATAGCGAAATTGAGATTTCACCAAAAAATTTAGTTACAATCAGTCCAATTACGTGTGAGGAGGCTAAAATGAAATTTCAAAATCATAATGCTCTAAAGATTGAGGTTTTGCAGTATCAGCTCCCCAGTCAGTTTATCAAGTGGGACGATGAAATTAAGGCTTTTGCCGAAACTTGTCTTTCGCCCAATATGCCACTTTTTGAGGGGGTGAGTAAACTTTCTTCCAAAATTTTTTATGAATTTCAATTTAAATCTGGTTTTACAAGCGTAAATACGCCACTAAAAACTATTTTAAAAGAACGCAAAGGTGTTTGTCAAGATTTCTCCCATTTGGCCATTGCATGTTTACGAAGCGTTGGTTTAGCGGCACGTTATATAAGTGGCTATATAGAAACAATTCCGCTAAAAGGAAAGCCAAAAATGCAAGGTTCTGATGCTTCGCACGCTTGGATTTCGGTTTATATTCCTGAAATGGGTTGGTGCGAATTTGACCCAACTAATAATCTAATTCCTAGCGATAAACACATCATTACTGCCTACGGCCGAGATTATGCTGATGTTCCCCCACTAAAAGGAATCATATTTAGTTCGGGCGAACATAAAGTGGCGGTTGAAGTTGATGTGCTTCGAGGAGAGTGAAACCGTACAGAAATGATAGAAACCGAAAACCTAATTTTACGACCATTAACTTACGAACAGTTAGTTAAATATAGCAATTTGGATAATTCATTGGAAGAAGAATTAAATATCGAAAAATCACCGAGAAGTATTTCACCCGAACTTCGTGAGGCTCTCGAAGATTCGATAATTCCTTCGGTAAGAGATTTAAAAAAAAATTATCTATATTATACACTTTGGACACTTATTTTGAAAGAAGCAAACAAAATGGTAGGCGATTTATGCTTTCAAGGCGAACCGAACATCGATGGAGAAATAAAAATCGGTTACGGAACATATTTTGAATTTAGAAGAAAAGGCTATATGACGGAAGCCGTTGGCGAAATGCTCAAATGGGCAAAACTGCAACCTGAGGTTTTGAAAGTTTTGGCTTCCACCGAGAAAAACAATATTTCTTCACAACGGATTTTGGAAAGCAACAATTTTTCCAAAATCGGTGAGGCTGATAACATTATAAACTGGGAATTTAAGGTAAAGTAGGCTCATTCATTGCCATCAGTTTTGACCAACAGCAATGATTTTTTTCTTAATCTAAAACTACCTTCACCACCACTGGCTGATGGTCAGATGGATATCGTTGCTCGAACGAGTCAGTCAAGACTCCGTATTTTAGCACAGTTACTAGCTTACTCGTAAAAATATAATCAATTCTGTTTTCCAAAGGAGCATCAAATTTAAAGCCGTTAAATGTTCCTTCTGGACCATAAGCTGGTGTTTGTGACACTTGTTTTGAATCACTCAATAGTGTCTGAATATGCTGAATCTGCTCAGTTTCGGGAGTAGAATTAAAATCTCCTGTCAGAATTACGTTTGCATCTTTAGCAATTTCTTGGATTTTCTTCACCATCAATTTTCCTGACTCACGACGTGCCACAACTCCTTGGTGGTCGAAATGCACATTAAAAACATAAAACGTCTTTTTGGTGATTAAATCATTAAATTTTGCCCACGAACAAATACGATTACAGCAAGTTGCATCCCAGCCTTTACCTGGCACGTCGGGGGTTTCGCTCAACCAAAAATCACCTGATTCTCCAACTTTAAAGCGAGATTTACGGTAAAAAATCGATGAATGTTCTCCGCTTTGTTTGCCATCATCGCGACCGTTGCCAAGAAAAGCAAAGTCTCCTATTTCAGCAATATCATCAAGTTGACCACGCAGACCTTCTTGGATTCCAAAAATATCAAGCTCGTGGAATCGAATCAATCCTTTCACTAATTCTTTTCTATTTGGCCATGCATTGACACCGTCATTTTGATTATTGTATCGCAGGTTATATGAAGCGATGGTAATTGGTGTTTTGTTTTGGGCGAAAAGACTTCCCTCCCCCAGTTTGGGAGTTAAAATAATAAGAAGAATTAGAATACTTTTTTTCATTTTACAGGGTTTTGTCGTAGTTTTATTTTACAAAAATAGAATAATTTCTGAAAGTTTTAAGCCTTATTGAATTAAGATATTTTTAGTAGATTATTGATCACATTTTCTATTTTTGTATTATCAAACCTTATCAAATTTAATTTTCAAATGAAAAAAATCCTTGCTGTCGTAATTCTATTTCTTTTAGTTCCCGCATTTGGAGTTAGTATGCTTTTTGCACAAACCCCAAAACCATATGGCGTGACACCTTCTGCCGACCAACTCAAATGGCATAATATGGAATACTATGCCTTTATCCATTTTGGCCCCAATGCCTTTACCGACAAAGAATGGGGCGATGGCACCGAAAAAGTAGAAATTTTCAATCCTACTCAACTCGACTGCCGTCAATGGGCAAGAATCTGTAAAGCCGCAGGAATGAAAGGAATCATACTGACAGCCAAACACCACGATGGATTTGCTTTATTTCCAAGTAAATATTCGACACATACTGTAAGAGAATCGAAATGGAAAAATGGCAGAGGTGATATTTTGAAAGAATTATCGGCAGCTTGCAAAGAATATGGCTTAAAAATGGGGCTTTACATTTCTCCTTGGGATAGAAATCACCCAACTTATGGCACGCCCGAATACAACCAAGTTTATGTAAATATGCTCAAAGAAATCACAACTCAATATGGAGATTTATTTGAAGTTTGGTTCGATGGAGCTAACGGTGAAGGCCCAAATGGCAAACGCCAAGTGTATGATTTTCCTTTATTTAATAAAATTGTAAAAACTTACCAACCGCACGCTTTGATTTTTAGCGACGCCGGTCCTGATATTCGTTGGGTAGGAAATGAAAAAGGATTTGCGGGCGAAACTTGCTGGGCAACCATTAATGGCAATGAACTTTTTCCTGCGTATGATAAACCTGATCACCTCAACGTGGGTGACGAGAAAGGTACACACTGGATTCCAGCTGAATGCGATGTTTCAATTCGTCCAGGTTGGTTTTACCATAAAAACGAAGATAATAAGGTAAAAACAGATAAAGATTTAATGAATATTTGGAATAAATCTGTTGGCCGAGGTTCAAATTTACTATTGAATATTCCAGTTGATGGCCGTGGGTTAATACATGAAAACGACGAAAAATCTTTGATGGATTTCAAGAAAATGCGAGAGACTTATTTCAAAAGCAACCTTTTATCTTCGGGAAGTGTCACTAAGAATTTCAGTAAAGACACTTACGATATTACACTTTCAAAATCGCAAACTTTCAATTGTTTTGTAGTGCAAGAAGATATTCGTTATGGGCAGAGAGTGAAGAAATTTTATATTCAAGCAAAAAACAATGGTGAATGGAAAAACCTCACTTCAGCAACAACTATTGGTCATAAAAGAATCGTTTATTTCCCAACAACAACTGCCAAAGAACTCCGAATTGTTTTTGATGAGGCTTTCGCAAAGCCAATTATTTCAAACGTAGCTTTATATAATACACCTGATAATTGATATTGCTAATTAAATAAGTTGAAGGAGCTTTAAGGTAATTTGAAGCTCCTTTTTCTTTGACGTTTATTTCTCAAAAAATAGAAATTCGGCTAGAAGGTAATATCTTTGAAATTCAAACCTCTAAATCGAAAAACAATGAAAAAACTCCTCCTTTTATTTGCTTCAGTTATCGCTTTGGCAGCTTGTCAAAACAAAATTGAAACGACGACCACTCAAACTACCTCAGCAGAAATAAAAGTTGATAGTGTAACTTATAGCCTTGAAACTCCTCC
>Ga0114967_10001065_pt1 | contig 22848 bp, 19 predicted proteins | sample M_130628_MF_Meta_FD_92639 | JGI IMG/M metagenome (GOLD analysis project Ga0114967, IMG submission 92639) | Freshwater microbial communities from Lake Montjoie, Canada to study carbon cycling - M_130628_MF_MetaG | ecosystem: Environmental > Aquatic > Freshwater > Lake | place: Lake Montjoie... | reverse complement strand
GAATTCAGCGTCGTGGTGATCGGCGGCGGCTTCACCGGCATTGAACTCGCGGCCGAAATGCGGCGCCGGATTGCCCAGCACGCCGGCGCTGAGCGCGCGGCCAGCGCGCGGATCACACTGCTGGAGCGCGCGTCCGTGGTGGGGCCGGAACTGGGCGCGGGCCCGCGTGAGGTGATTGAGACCGCGCTGCGCGATGGCAAGGTTGAGGTGCGACTGGGCTGCTCGCTCAGCGGGATCGACGCCAACGGTGTGGTGCTCGATAACGGCGAGCGCGTGCCGGCGTCGATCATAGTCGTGACGACCGGCTTGCAGGCCGAAGCCCTGGCCCCCGCGCTCCCCGGTGAGCACGACGCCCTGGGTCGCGCGCTGGTTGACGAGCATTTGCGGGTACGTGCCGTGCCCGAAGTGTTCGCGGCCGGCGACGTGGCCCATGCACTGACCGACCCCGAGCACGCCGCGCTGATGTCCTGCCAGCACGCGGTGCCAATGGGCAAGCACGCCGGGTACAACGCCGCCCGTGAACTGCTGGGGCTGCCGCTGCGCGCCTATCGCCAGCCGGGCTACGTGACCTGCCTCGATCTGGGCGACTACGGCGCGGTGTTGACCATGGGCTGGGACCGCAAGGTTGAGCAGTTTGGGCCAGACGTCAAAACGCTCAAACGCACGATTAACCAGCAGTGGATTTATCCGCCTACCGGGAGCCGCGAAGCGCTGCTGGTAGCCGCGGACATCGACGCGCCCTGGCCGCCGGAGACCTGACAACTGCGTTTGAATTCCGGTCTCACGATGAGTGCGCTGCAGCGTGGCGCCCAGCGTGGGATCTCCCGGGCGGGTTCTCCTATACTCGACGCAAGCTCAATCGAGAACCCTCATGAATAAGCTAGTGCTGCTGTGGATGCTGAGCTTGGGCGCGTGCTGGAGCATGGCGCAGGCTACGAATGAAGCGGCATGGGAAGGTGACCTCTCGCCCATCGGTGCCGCCGACTGGAATCGCGAGAAAGCGCGTCATTTGCTGGAACGTGCGGGCTTTGGCGGTACGCCGGAAGAAGTCGACGCGCTCGCCGCGCTCTCGCCGCAGGCCGCGGTGCGTCGGCTCGTTTATTTTGAAGGCGCGCCGGCGGACACGCTGCCGCCGTTTGACGAATCCGGCATTTTCGATGAGGGCATCGACCCCTTTCCGCCGGGTCGGCCGGCCACCACCGCCCTTGCCGACAAAAACGGCGAGGCCTTGGGAATCAAGGTCAAAGCCTCCGGCAATCGTCCGCAGCAGCCTATCGTCAACCAGTTCTTTTATTGGCTCCGCGCCAGTCGCCTGGAAACCGAGCGCGTGGCCTACTGGTGGGGCAATCGCATGGTCGCCACGCCGCGCCCTCTGCAGGAAAAGATGGCTTTGTTCTGGCACGGCCACTTCACCAGCAGCGAAGAAAAAGTGCGCGACTATCGCAAGATGCTGAAGCAGGTAGCGCTCTTTCAGCGCGAAGGCATGGGCAATTTCCGCACGCTGCTGATTGCCGCCGCCCAGGACCCGGCGATGCTGGCGTATCTGGATGCCGGCGTGAACGTGAAGGGCTCGCCCAATGAAAACTTCGCCCGCGAGATCATGGAAATGTTCACCATGGGCGTGGGCAACTACACCGAGCACGATATTCGTGAAGCAGCCCGTGCGTTTACCGGCTGGAACTTCGTGGGGCTCGAGTTTCACGCCGACCCCGCAAAGCACGACGACGGCGAAAAAACCTTCTTTGGCGAGACCGCGCGCTACGACGGCGTGGGCATTATCGACCGCATCCTGGCTGCGCCGGCCACGCCGCAGTACATCAGCGGCAAGCTGTACAAGTTTTTCGTGCGCGATGATCTAAGCCCGGAGCTGCGTGCGGCGCTGGGCAGTCGCTTGCGGGAATCGCACTACGACATCGCACCGCTGCTCGAAACGATTTTCCTCTCCAAAGATTTCTACGCCGACACCTCGCGCGGCTCGCGCATCAAAAGCCCGGTGGAATTTGTCGTTTCGACCTACCGCAAGCTGGGGCAGACGCATCTGCCCGGAGCGCCGGACTTCAATCGCGTGACAGAAGCCTTGGGCCAGCATTTGCTCTTCCCGCCCACGGTGGCCGGCTGGAGCTACGGTCGCAGCTGGATCACCCCGAGCTTGCTGATTGAGCGCGGCAATTTCGCGCTGGATCTGGCGTTCCCCGATATCGAATTCCTGCCGGAAGATCGCTACCCGGTGTATCCCACAGGCGTAGAAATTCGCGCGGTTCATCGGCGTCTACGTGCGGGGGAAGACATGATCTCCGCCACCCGCCCGGTGGACGAAAAAGCCGGCGACGACATGATGGCGATGTCGAACAAAGTGGATAGGGCAGAGGCTTTCAACACGCGTTACGCCAGCTATCGCGGCTGGCAAATGGCTATCGAGCGGGTGAAGCCTATCGTGCGCGACCTGCCGCGACTCGATCTGGCGCGGATGGTGTTGCGCAAGGAACTCAAAACCCCGCAGGCGGTGGTGGACTATTTCGCCGCCCGGTTTTTGTCGGTGCCGCTGAGCGACGCCACGCGCCAGCAGCTCACCGCCAGTTTTGAACACGAACTCGGCAGCACCGATGTGCTGGCTTCCGCCACCGTGCTGGAAGAGCCTCTGCGTGTGCTGCTGCACTTGATGTTGAGCCGACCGGAGTATCAGTTGGGATGATCACACGACGCGACTTGCTCAAATACGCCGCCGGCGGCTTGATTGCCGGCGCCTTGCCGCTGGGCCGCGCGGCCCGTGCGCTCGCCGCTGAGGAAGCTCGCGCCGGCCGCATTCTGGTGGTGCTGGAGCTTTCGGGCGGCAACGATGGCATGAACACCATTGTGCCCTATGGCGACGACGCCTATTACAAGCTGCGGCCCACGATCGGCATCCGCCAGAAAGCGCTGCGGCCGCTGGACGACCACTGGGGTTTCAATCCTGGCTTGCTCGGTTTTGAACGACTCTGGAAAAACGGCGAGCTGGCCTTGATGCACGGCTGCGGCTACGACCAGCCGTCGTTCTCGCATTTCACCTCGATGGCTTACTGGCAGACCGCCACGCCCAACAGCGGCGATGAGTACGGCTGGTTCGGACGTTTGGCAGACGCGCTGTCGCCCAGCATGAAGCCCAACTTTCTGGTCAACATCGATACCGCGCAGTCGCTGGCGGTGAAGAGCCGGGTGCATACGCCGGTCGTGTTTGATGATCCGGAACGCTTTCAGCGCCGGGTACTGGCGCAGGAGCAGGGCCTCATCGAGCAAGTGCAGGGGGGTACCAAACCGAATCCTGCGCTGGACTATGTGAATGCTGTTTCGCTAAGCGCGGCCGAAGCCTCTTCGATGGTGCGCGAGGCCTGGACCAAGTACAAAACCCCGGTCGATTACGGCATCGCCTCGCTCCAGTTACCCAAGGTCGCCGCCTGCATCAACGCCGGTCTGCCCGCGCAGCTGTATTACCTCGCGTTCCGCAATAACGCTTTTGATACCCACGTTCAGCAGCCTGATCTTCACCAGCGTCTGTTGAGTTATATGGCGGACGCCGTGCACGGGTTTATTCGCGATATGGAGCGTTTGGGACAGGGCGATCGGGTGAGCGTGCTGGCCTTCTCCGAGTTTGGCCGGCGGGCGCCGGAGAACACCAATCGCGGCACCGATCACGGCACCGCCAACTTCATGTTCTTCGCCGGCAAAGGCGTGAAAGGCGGCCACTACGGGAAACCGGTGAGCCTCACCCAACTCGACGAAGGCGATAACCTCATCTACACCACCGACTTCCGGCGGGTGTATGCCACCGCCATTGATGGCTGGATGAAGGGCGGCTGTGCCGAGCAGGTGCTGAAGGGCAAATTCGAGAGCTTCCCCGTCTTTTCTGCCTGAGCATACCGCTGCGACTGGCGCTCGCATGAAGTACGTCCCGATCGATGGCAAACCCGAGCGCCTGCAGATTGGCGCGCGGGTGCTCGACCTCGCGCAGTGGCTGGAGGTCGACGCGCACTACGCCCGCGATGTCGCCGAAAAACGGGCGCTCATGGCCTCGGTGCCAGCGCAGGTGTTCGCCGCTTTACCGCGCGGCTTGGCGGGTTCAAAAGAAGTGCGGGCGCTGGTGACTGCGCATCTGCAGGACCGGTTTCCAGCCTTGGCTGACGCTATGCTCGCCGATGATCCGAAGCAGCATCCGCTGGTGCACGCGGCGCTGAAGGTGCAAGAAGACCTCTGCGTGATGTCGCTGGTCGATGGCGAGTGGATTTTGAGCGCGGCCTCGGTGTGCTTTCCTAATCGCTGGGATTTAACGGCCAAGATTGGCCGCAGTCTCTCGGGCATTCACGAACCCGTACCGCATTACGAAGCCAAAATCGGCGCGGCGACCAACAGCCTCTTTCACAAACTCACCGTTGAGCGACCCATCTGGCGGCTCAACTGGACCATCATGGATTCGCCGGCTCTGCATCAACCGGTGCCGGTGCCGCTACCCGACGCGTTACGGATCAACGGCGGTGCTTTAGCCGCAAATCTGTGGTTTCGGCGCGAGCGGCAAACCTTGCGCAAGCTCCCGCAGAGCGGCGACATCCTGTTCACCATTCGCACTTACACGGATTCGCTCGCGGCAGTTGCCCGGCAGGATCCGGACTTTCGGCGGAACCTCGCCGGCACCATCGCTGAGGTCGATCAGGCGATGGTGGATTACAAAGGCTGGGCCAACATCAAGCAGCAGTTGCTGGACTGGTCGCGCGCCGGGTAGCGACGCGGCGTCGCCACCCCGCAAGAGCGTGGCGACGCAAGCAATCAGCCCCGACGATGCTGGTAGACGGTCGTCTCAAAGTTCACATAACCCGGCCAGGATGCCACGTCCAGGAAGGGCAGAATCTGCGTGTTCCACATCCCGCCAATGCCATTCTTGCGGTCAATCCAGTAGTAGGAGTTCGCAATACCCGCCCAGCTCAGGCTGCCGGCCGGACGACCGGTGGGCGCGTCTTCGTCGTTGACCTGAAAGCTGTAGGCCCAGGATTTCGACAGGCCGGGAAAGATATCGCCGCTGTTGGCGAGCGGCGGCGCGGCCGTCACCCAGGCGCGAGTCTTGAGCGCGCCAAGGCCGTTAAGGGACATGGCATCGACTGTCTCGGCTTTAAGCACGCGGCCGTGCGGGCCGTTGCCGTTGTTCAGGATCATGCGGATGAACTTTAGATAGTCGCCGGTGCTCGAGTAGAGCCCATGCCCGCCCATATCCATCGCCGGCGGCTGGGGGAGTACCAGCTCCGGCACGGCGACCAGCTGGCCGTCCGGCTGCCGCTGATGGATGGTCGCGAGACGCTCACGCATGGCGGGGCTCATATCAAACGCGATGTCGGTCATGCCGAGCGGCCCGAAGATGCGTTGCTTAAAGACCTCGCCCAGTCGCTTGCCGCGCAGCTTCTCGACAATCAGCCCCAACCAGTCGATGTTGGTGCCGTAAGTCCAGGCTTCACCCGGGTCGTGCAGTAGCACGCTTTGGATGGCGTCGTAGTTGCAGGCGAGGATCGACGGCACGCCCCTGATTTCGCGGAAGCGCTCGTCGTCGGCGCTAAAAAACGCGTAGCCGAGACCAGAGGTATGCAGCATCAGGTGATTCACCGTGATGGCCTGACTGGGCGCGCGGAGCTGCGGTTGGCCGGCGGCATCGAAGCCGGTGAGCACCTGGATGTTGCCGAGGTCGGGCACGTAGCGCGCGGCGTCGTCTTCCAGCTTGAGCAAGCCTTCTTCCACCAGCTGCATGATGGCGACGCCGGTGATGGCTTTGGTGCAGGAGGCGAGAAACACCACGGAGTCGACGGTCATCGGAGCGTCGGCGCCCAACTGGCGCACGCCCGCTGCCCCTTCGTAGAAATTACTGTTGCGGTCGGTGGCCATCGCCACCACGCCGGGCGTGCCACCGGCGCTCGCGACCGTGTTGGCCAATACGTTATCCAGCGCTTGGGTCAGGGCTGCAGACATGAGGCGACGCTCCAGAGTTTTGAGGTGGCGAGAGCTTGCCATTGCTCTTGTTCCCCTGTCACCCCGCAATGGGGTCGTGAGACGGCGGCCAAGTCGCCATAATCAGCGGCCGGCCAAGGGGCCGCCCCTATTGTTCTGAAGGAGAGCCGCGATGGCCGTTCATTGCACGCTGGAATTGCTGGAAGCGCCGCTGGAGGTGGCTTTCGAAGCACTCACAAGCGCGACGCTTGAGGTGTTTTTTGCCGTGGCCTGGCTCGAGGCCTTGGCGCCGGTGGTGACCTTGGTGGCGACGGTGGGCGAACCGGCGCCGGGCGTCGCACAGCCGCTCATTCGCGCCACGCTTGACCCGTTCGCGCAAAGGGTCCGGCAAATTGGCTGGTTTACGCCGGCCGAGACCTGGTATCCCGCGCAGGTGTTCGCGCCTCTGCTGGCAGAACTCGGCGATACCCCACCGCAACTATTGCTGTTGAACGAGCAACTGAGCGATGCGCAGCGGGCCGAAATTGCGACCCAGATTTTCGCCGCGACCCGCGCGATGGACGCTCCCGTGCGTGGCCAACAGGCGCTGGCTTCGGATTATCTCTGGCCGACCTTGCGCGAAGTGCTGACGGCCTGGCAGGTGGCGGGCGAATCTTCGGCGGTGCCGCCGGACTTTCCGGTAGAGGATTTCCGCACGTTCCTCACCGACCGCCTAGTCCCTAGCCTCTGGTGGCCGGAACCGCCGGGTGAGAGCGGTGCGCAGGACGGCCCGGCGCCGGACGAATGGGCGCCTGCTTCAGCGCAGGAAGTGCGGTTTTATTTGCACGGCGGCGAGTGGCAAGCGCTCGAGGATGATTCCCTGCTCAACGTGCTGCGGCATTGCCTCATGCTTTACGGCAAAGAGGTCAACGAGCACGACATCGGGCCGCTGGCCGAACTCTATGCCCACGTCATCCCGCGGTCCGACCCCGGCGCCCGTGCGGCCCTGGTGCAGGAAGTGGCCGGATATGCAGCGGAACAGATTGTCCACGCGGTGGTGCTGTTGCCGGTGGTCATGAAAGACCCGGCGGATGAAGTAGTTGTCCCGGCAACTATGCATTTTGCGGCGCATTCCCCGCTGACCCCGGAAGGTGAGCGCTATGCGCTGGTCGAACTGCGAGAACTGTTGCGACATCGCGGCGTCGCTAATCCGGCCGCTGTGCTCGCGGCGCTGGTCGCGCATGCGCCTGAGGCGGACTGGTCAGCACTGGAAGGTTTGGCCGCGCTGTTGTCAGCGGCAGATCTGGTGCGTGCGGCGAGCCTCGATGTCACTCAGGATTCTGGCGCGGCATTGGGGTTCTGGCGGGCCTGGTCGACGCGCCTTGGCGTGGCCCAGAACGCCCTGTCGGTAGCCGTCAAGGCTGCGCTTGCGGCGAGTGAGCGGCGTGCCGCGTCGGCGTCCCGTCACTGAGCTTATTGCGGTTGACGAGACGCAGACACGGTACCTCCACGAAGCGATAAAGCAGTGCGGACGTCGCCATGCTGGCGGCCCATGCCAGCACCATTCCGCCCAGCGCCTGTTCTGGGCTCAACTCATCGCGTAACAACCACGCACTGACCACCAGACAAGTGGGAAAATGAACCAGAAACAGGCTGAAAGACGTTTTTCCGAGATAGGTGACAAGCGGACTGGACGGCCAGCCCCGCAACCGACCGCTACGCGCTGCGAGCAGTATGAGACCAGCGGTGCCCGCGGCCACGAGTAGTCGGGGGCGCCATTCCACGGCTACCGCGACTCCGATAAGAAAAAAATAAAGCGTCAGGGCTCGACCCTTCAGCGCGCCGCTGAGCGCCCAGTGCAACAGCATGCCCAGAAAATAGCTGCCCAGAAAATAGACTGCCCAGACGTCTAATGCGGGCACCCGGTTAAACCAAAACAGCGAACACACCGCCAGCAAGGCCAAGACCCATTGCAGCACTTGCCGGGACTGATTCACGCCATTCGCCGCGTTGGCCAACAGCGGGAGCCTGGCGACGAGGGTGGCCAGCGCAAGGGTGAGGGCGAATAGCTGGAAGTCTATCGACAGATACCAGACACCGGCAGATAAGGCTTCATAGCCCAGCACGTCCTGTGCAAACACGGCGTGGGCAAGAAACTGATCGAGCGTTGCTGGCGCGGAGATCGATCGATGGTCTAGCCAGAGGTCGGCGAGGGCATTGGCTGCCACCGCCATGATCAACACGACGAGGTAAGGGCCAGCTATCCGCCGGTATCTGCGCGAGATTTCGTAGCTGAAATCACTCCAGCTCAAGGTGTTGAGCTTGGTCAGATGTTGCGCCGCGACGAAGCCTCCGATCACCAGAAAAACCTGTACGCCCATTCTGGCGTGGTGATGCAGCCATACCAGCAAGTTCGGCGCCAGATGCCAGGCGCGATGAGACAGCGGCCCATAGAACGCGAGGTGGTGCCAGACAATAAGCTGTGCCGCCACTGCTCTCAGCAGGTCCAGGAACTGAAATCGGTTACTTTCGGGCTTATCCAACAGCAAGCCAGCCGGGGCCGGAATAAACATGATGCAGCGACTCCTCAGCACGCCGGCAGAGATAACCTGACGTCGCGGACCGCACTTGCAGTGAGCATCCCGCGTCAGACCCACGGCCAGTGTCTGGCGGACTTGTCGCGGGGTCAATTAGGCGTGAGGGCTCAATCACGTTGTGGCCCGCGAGGTGGGATGGGTCGAGCTTGGGGAGCTTAACGTTGGACCTTGGCCGGCCGCCGTGGCCGTGCCAGAGCATCGATGGCGAGGTTAGCGGCGACCGCTGTGGGCTATCGCTTGGGTTTCCTCGGAGGGTGCGGGTTGGTCTGACTGTTCTGGCGCTTGGGTAGGATTAAGACTGAGCGCTCCATCAAACCGCTTGAGTTCGAAACGCCCGTCCATGTGCTCAACGATAGCCGAGCAGTTGTCGACCCAGTCGCCGCAGTTCACATACTGCACGCCTCTAATCTCACGGCAGGCGGCAGCATGGATGTGGCCACAAATGATGCCGTCGAAGCCGCGCTCCGCCGCGTGCTGGGCGGCGACTTCTTCAAAGCCCTGAATAAAACGTACCGCGCTGCCAATTCGTTGTTTGACGAACGCCGCGAGCGACCAGTGCCTCTCGATGCCAATCAAATGCCGCAGTCCGGACAAAACGCCCTGGATCCACATCAACAATTCGTAGCTGTGGTCGCCCAGCACAGTTAGCACGCGGGAGTAGCGCGTGGCCTGGTCGAAGATATCGCCGTGCAGCACCAGAAATCGGCGACCGTCGGCAGCAATATGGACGGTCTCGTGCTCCAGACGGATATTGCCAAACGATAGTCCTACATGTTCCCGCAGGACTTCATCGTGGTTGCCGGGCACAAAGACTACGTCGACACCGTGACGGGCGCGTTTGAGAATTTTCTGGATAAAGGTGTTTTGCTCGCTGGACCAGCTCACGCCACGCTTCATCGACCAGAAGTCGATGATGTCGCCGACCAGATAAATTTTTTCCGATTCATGTTGGCGCAAGAATTCCAGCAGTCGCGAGGCCTGACAGGCGCGGGTGCCAAGATGAATATCCGACAGAAATATCGATCGCACCTGATGCATCAATCGCCCTCGGCTTTTCGACCCACAAACACGTAGTAAGGCACTTTCAGGCCGGGCAAAAAGGGTACCGCGCCGAGATGTTCTTCGAGCTCGACGGTGGTCAGTTTTGCCCGCAAATAGGGCAGATGTTCAGGGGAAAGATTGACGCCATCGTGACCGAACCACAGGGGCCAGAAGCTTCGTTGCCACAGCGGATGGCGGACGAGACCGCCGCTCGGGCGGTTGCGTGACACGTAGAAATCAACGACGCCCAACAGACCGCCGGGGCGCAGCATCTTGATGGCGTTATCGATCGCCAGGAACCAGTCTGGAATCATGGTGAGCGCGTAGGAAAAATAGACCTTGTCGGCCTGTAGTGTGGGCTGCCAGACGGTGACATCGGCTTCGATTGCCTCGGCATTCGGCCACTTCACCACCCGCTCGCGCGCTTTGGCGAGCAGCGAAGGGCAGAGATCCACTAACGTCAGGCTCTCAAGCTGGGGGACTTGCGCGCCATAGTATTCGGCGTTGCGACCGGTGCCGGCGCCCAGTTCAATGGCTCTCTCGCCGGTTCGCAAATTCAGCTTGGAAATAAGGTTTTCTCGGCCATTGAGCAGGCGTTCGCGGAAGGCGTCGTAGCGTCCGGCCTGGGGCGCATAAAATCGTTCGAGTTGCTCCGCATGGGTGGCAGCCGGGGGTAAACCCCGGAGTAGGTGCCAGAGAATTCGAAGTTCAGACCCAAGCATGCATCAGGCCGGTACGTCGGCGATATGGAAGCCCGCGTAAGTGTGCACGCGATCCTGTTCGGTCAACGCCTTGGCGCGCACCGGGTCGAAGCGCAGCAGGTCGCGAATGGCGGGACCGTTGTTGGGTAGCTGCACTTGATCGAGATAGCGGGGTTCTGCATGTGCACTCCGGAAAATGATCCGGGCATTCGGCGCGGCGCGATTGAGAATCGCCTCCCACTCCTCCGCCAGTGCAGCTGGCAGGTAGGAACTCATCCAGTCCATATGATCAAGCAGGACATAGCGCGAAATCGGTGTGGAGTTCCGTTGCAGGAATCGGGTGACGGTGCAGGTATGGGGCTCGATGCAATCGACCAAGCCGGCTTTAAGCCGCTCAAATTCAAGAGGCTTGAGGTATTCGGGGCAACAATCGAGGCTGTATTGGCCGCGGATGTAGACCGCGTAGAAATAGTTGTCGCGGAACGGCAGGTGATGGGCCAGATAAGTCAGGGAATCGCGGACAAATCCCGCAACCCCCGCGCTGTGCTGGGCCACCACTTCACGCCGCTGAGGGTGCGGCACGCCGAGCATGGACAGCGTGAGTTGTCGGGAGAGTGCCCAGTTCAGACTCCGTGTCCACAACAGGGGCGCTACCTCTTGCTCATACAGCGCCCTCTGAGCATCAAGCGAGGGGGCGTCAAACAGTGCATTAATGTGCTCGGCGAGCCGCGGCCTCACACGCAGGTAGCCGCGAAAAATGCGCGCCACGGTGCCCGACAGACCGTGAAAATAGAAACCGCCGCGCTGCCCGGAGAACCAGTTTGTGCGTCTGTCCCAGAATTCCCGGGCGGTGGGTGACAACTCGGCCCGCAGCATGTCGTGGTAGACCGATTTAAATTCAGGATGAATGCCCTCGCCGAAGATTCTGAAGAACTCCTCGTGAGGCAGTCGGCGAATGCCGGCGATTTTTAGTTCAAGCAAGGCGTTCTGCCGCGGGTTGGCATCTACCGCAAAAACTTTGCGTGGCCCGGTCAAAGCGTAGTCCAGAACATTGCAGCCAGCGCTGGTGATTACCAGTATGGTGTCGGACGCGCCAAGGTTGAGCGCCTGACGATCGACAGCGGGATCTTCCCAGCAGGTGTTGTAGACGAGGGAGCGTGAATAGATGGCATCAAACAATGTTTGGTCGATGCGATCGCGAACGGTCAGCGGGGTCACCGGCGTGAAATCCTCAGGGTTGCCGTAGCGCTACTACTTGGAGCCTCACGCTAGGGTCGCTTAGTGACAACCGTGTGACGCCGGAGTGTCATGTCCGTGAAGGGTACACTGACCCCCGCCAACCGATTGAGTTAATGTTGTCATTCTTACGACACACGATACCGCGAACATCCTCGCTCAGGAACGGAGGAAGATTGCTGAGATGAAAAAACGCCTGCTTGTAGTGCTGGATTTCGACGGCTTCCTCGTCAACTCGTACGCCATCATTCGCGACACGATGGATGCGTTCGGCCTCGATATCGGCGATGAACTTCGCTTCAAAAATCGCCGGAAATTCCTCAAATATTTTGGTGGTGGCAAGGAACTCCTGACCAACTTGGTGGGGTTCACGCTGCCAAAAACACGCAAACTGCGCGACCGACTCACACAGGCCTATCTTGAGTCGGCGCGCGTCCATTCCGAATACATCGATCTCTTGAACGAGATGATTGCCAATCCGCAAATTCACTGCGGAGTGGTCAGTCGCAACTACGCGCTGGATCCGGGGCCGACTATCAGGACTGTGCTGGCTCGGAGCGGAATTGACGAAGCTGACCTCGATTTCGTGATTCCCCTACCCGGTGGTGTGAAGAAAGGCGACGTGCTGGCGGGGATGCGCAGCTCTCGATATAGCGAAATGTGGTTGGCAGCAGACGAGATTGGTGATTACACCGCTGGGTCCGCCGCCGGCTATGACTGCCTGATCGGAAGCTACGGCTTTGACACCCGGGAACGACTCATCGTCAAAGGCGAGGTACCTGAGCACGTCATTTATGACAACCCGGTCTCTCTCGCTGCCGCACTTAAAGCAAGGGTTGCGCCTTACGAAGTGCGCTCAAGTGTGGCGCCGCTACCGGTAGCGGAGTCCGGCTTCCCCAGCATTGTTCGGGTATCACCGAAGGGCGCGAGATACCCAGCAAAATCTGCGGTGCAACTGGCCCAAGAGTAACGGCGGGCCAGCGCAATACAGGCTTCTCGTGAGAGGCCCGACGCCATCGAAACGGCCGCGCCCAAATCCTCGGATAGATAACCTGTTTCACCCTGCGTCACGATATCTACTGGCCCCTGCACTGGGTAGGCCGCAACTGGTAATCCGCACGCCATAGCCTCCAACAGCACTAGTCCAAATGTGTCGGTGCGGCTTGGGAAGACAAACACGTCGCCGCCAGCCAGATGGCGAGCCAGATCGCGCCCAAACTTAGGGCCCAGAAAGTGACAGTCCGGGTAGCGAGAACGTAGACGTTCCAAATCCGGACCCTCGCCGATCACCAGTTTTGTCGGGATCCCGGGGAGGTCGAGAAACGCTTCAATGTTTTTCTCAACAGCAACTCTGCCCATGTACACGGCAATCGGACGCGGTAGGTCATACACCACCGGGTCGTCTGGATTAAACACCTCAACATCAACCCCGCGCGACCACAGGCGCAGATTTTGAAATCCCCAACCGACCAGTTTGTCGCGTTGCGTAGGAGTGGGCACCATGGTGCGAACGGCAGCACTGTGAAAGCGCCGCAATAAGGCATAAGTCCACGCGACCGGAATAGGAATCCTGAGACGGATGTACTCTGGAAACTGCGTATGGAAGGAGGTCGTAAACGGCAGATTTCTGCTGACGCAGTAACGACGGGCGGCCTGCCCCAGCGGCCCCTCAGTGGCGATATGGATGGCGTCAGGTTTGAATGCTTCCAGCATCTTGCGAAGTCGGCGACCCGGGAACAGCGCGAGGCGGATGCTGGGATAAGTCGGGCACGGTATGGTCCTGAAATCGAGCGGCGAAATGGCCTTCACCGTGTGTCCGGCGAGGCTTAAATGATGCAGCGTTGTATTAAGGGTCCTGACCACCCCGTTTACCTGTGGTTGCCAGGCATCCGTGACTAGTGCGATACGCATCGAACCCCCAAGATTGGCTACCGGCCGGGTCTCTCATGACGGCTGAGGCGCGCCTGTACGGCGGTGAAATGATCAATGCCCGCAGGTAGGGACTGGCGCATAAGAGGAATCCGAAGCTAGCCCTCATGTATTTAGACGGCGTGACAGGTTGACGTCTTTTTCATGACTGATCGTCGCCGTTCTGTTCGGTCAGTGTTACCCGGACTCTAAAACATCTATTGAAAGAGAAAATTGCATGACTTCCAAAAATACAGCGATTGTTATTGGCGTTGGCGCAGTAAAAGGACTTGGCGCGAGCGTCGCCCGGCGTGCCGGAAAGGGCGGACTTCATGTTGTAGTGGCTGGCCGCACCGAATTGCGATTAAAAGACGTTGTGGCGTCGATTATCGATGCCGGCGGTTCGGCCGAGTTCGCAGTTGCTGACGCCACAGACGAATCATCGGTGGCAGCGCTGTTCCGGCAGGCGGCCCAGATTGGGCCAACCAAACTCGCGGTATACAACGCTGGCAATAACACGCCCGGTAAATTGCTGGAAATCGACGCGAGCTACTTTGAAGCCGCGTGGCGGATTGGGTGTTTTGGAGGTTTTTTGTTCGGTCGCGAGGCCGCCCGCCACATGTTGCCAGCCGGTGGGACCCTTATCTTTACGGGTGCCAGTGCTTCCCTGCGGGGCCGACCGGGATTTGGTGCGTTCAACGCGGCCAAGGGCGCCCTGCGCTTGATGGCACAGGCGCTGGCCAAGGAGTGCGGTCCGGAAGGGCTACACGTAGGCCACGTGGTGGTTGATGGCGGGATCGATGGTGAAATTCTCAGAAATCGATTTCCCGACTTCGCCGCAGCAGCCGGAGAACGCCTCATCGATCTTGACGGCTTAGCAGAGGCCTACTGGTTTCTGCACCAGCAAGCCCCGCGTGCGTGGACGTTTGAACTCGACCTCAGGTCCAAATTGGAGTCCTGGTGAGGCAGGAACGCCAGCGCCGCTGCGGGTGTCGGCCTAGCGCTTCCAAGCTCTGGTCATCAGAAAGTGCTGCCTCAGCACATTTTGTTGGGTGAAGCGCGCGATGAGGTTTTCGAGTTCAATCCGGAATTGCGCGAGCTTGTCGGGCTGGTCACTGAGACTTTGAACGAGCTTCAGGAGGGGAGCCGCCGTGGCCTCAATGGTGCTTCTGTAGTGTTGCGGACTCAGACACGGGGTCAGCATGACTTCCCGCTCGAACTCAATCTCGCTGACCGCTGAGCCCAGTCGCTCGGCAACCACCAATGGGTCTCCCCACAGGACGGTGGCGGGAACACCAGCGGGCGGGGGAACGTAGCGAGACACTAGAGAAAACATTAACCCGGTAAACAATTCCGGTGGCCAGGTGCTGAAAGCAATCCGACCGCTGGGCTTCAGTACTCTAAGCATCTCGCTGACAGTGATGGCGGGCTGTGGGCCAAACATATGGCCGAACTGGCTGAGCACAATGTCGAAGCTGGCATCTGCAAATGGCAGCGCTTCGACGTCTCCTTCCGTAAATTCAATATCGACAGCGGCGATCGCAGCATTCCGATGTGCCCGTTCAAGCAGGGTTGGTGCGAGATCCAGCGCGCTGACCTTGGCGCCCAGACGCGCTGCGGACACCGCCACCACGCCAGTCCCGCAGGCCACATCCAGCACCCGTGCGCCGGCGCTTACGCCGGCGTAAGCGACTAGAGCGCCTGCGGGCGGTGTCGTGAGCGTTTCCAGCGGCGCGAACAGCGCCCAGCCTTCGCGTTGTCCAGCTTTAAAGGTGGTGAAGGGGTCCTGATGCATAACGCGCTCGCTCTTGGATGATGACGATATAGACGGCATCGAAACTCTACCGCCGTTACCGATGGGCTGTCATTACGCTATGGGGCGCGATCTATTGTCAGATCAGATGCTGCTTTGACAATCACTGCTTAGGCAGGAACAATTCGGCATGCCTCGTACCACCCAGTTGGTCACCCCGCGTTTGCGCGCTAAATCTGCAGCCGCGCCGCGCGCGCCCAAGCCTGTGGCGCATTACTCCGGGGCCACCTATTCGATCGACGATTCCTACGGCTATCTCGTGCGTCGACTTCACGCCTCACTACAACGACATGTGGAACGTCGGGTCCAGAGTCTGGATCTCACGGCTCTGCAGTGGGGGCCTTTGTTGCTGGTAGCGCAGGGTAAGGGCGACACCGCAGCCGCTCTGGCGCGAGCGTTGGATATCGATACCGGGGCGGTGACCCGCATGCTGGATCGCCTGGAGCGCAAGGGGCTCATCAAGCGCCGGCGTAGCACTCACGACCGACGTCTGGTGCATCTGGAACTCACCGAAGATGGACGACATACCATCGGGCTCGTGCCCTTCGCGATCGCCGAAGTGCTCAATCTTCACCTTGCGGGCTTCAGTGAGCGCGAAGTGCGCCAACTCAAACGATTTCTTTCCAGGATGGTAGACAACGCAAATCCGCCGGCGCCGACCGACACGGAATGAAGCAGTTCACCGTGAGGGATATGACACGGCTGCGCCTCGGTAGCCTCCTGTTGGCGGGGCTACTCACGGCGGGCTGTGTGCGGTCGACTGGCATTGACCATCAGCGCGAGATGCTCGCCTTGCCGGCAACGGCCACAGACGCCGACTTTGCCGCCTGGCCTTCAGACCGTTGGTGGCAGACTTACGATTCGCCAGCGTTGAACCGGCTCATCGAGCACGGCATTGCCGATAGCCCGGGTATTCAAACGGCCCAAGCCCGCTTGATGGCCGCGCGAGCCGGGACCGAATTCGCTAATGCCCGCCAGATGCCGCAACTGGGCTTTGGCATGGAGTCAACTTTTCAGCGCTATTCCGAAAATGGCCTGATACCGCCCTCGATCGGAGGCGAACACCGGACCGACAACCGCATCGCCCTCGATTTCAACTACGAGCTCGATTTATTTGGCAAAAACGCTGCGATTCTGAAGTCTGCGCAGGCGCAGGCCAGCGCTATGGAGATCGATACCTACACCGCCCGGATGGGGATCGCGACCGCCATTGCGAAGAGCTGGTTTCTGCTGGCGGAGGCCGTGGCCGAGCGGGCAGTGATTACCGACACACTGCATCAGCGTCAGAAGGTGCTCGAACTGGTGCTCGCCCGCGTTGCGCAAGGGCTCGATTCCAAAGTGGAGCAACGTCAGGCCGAAGGTGCGATTCCCCAGATCGAAGGCGAACTAGCCGCCGTGGATGAACGCATTGCGCTCACGCGCGCTGCGCTTGCCAAACTCGCGGTGGTGCCGTTGGCAGATGTCGCCGCGCTGGCACCCGTGGCGAGCAAACTCAACTGCCCGACATTGCCCGACATCATTCCGTCGAGTCTGGTCGCGCGCCGCCCGGAAATTGTTGCCGCCGGGCAGCGCGTGGCGTCGCTGCTCAAGGGGATTGAGGCCGTTAAGGCCGAGTTCTATCCGAGCGTAAATCTCGCCGCTTTTGCGGGATTCAGCGCTTTGGGTATCGGCGCATTGTTCGAAGAGGGGGCACAGGTATACGGGCTGACGCCGGCCATCAGACTGCCCATATTTGATGCTGGTCGCTTGCGGGCGAAGCTCAAATTTGTAAACGCGCAACTCGATCTGGCAATTGCGGACTATAACGACGCCGTGCTGTCGTCCATGCAGGACGTTATTCACAGCATGATTTCGATTCGGGCGCTGGCCGATCGCAAGAAAGCCCAACGCGCGGCGCAGCTTGCCGCCGAGAGCGCCTATGACATTGCACTTCAGCGCTTCCGCGCAGGTCTCACCGGCTACCTGACCGTACTGGCAACCGAAACCGAGGTGTTGCAGGAGCGGCGTGCCGGCGTGTTCCTTGCCGCCCGCGCCTACCAACTTGACGTTGACTTGAAACGCGCACTGGGCGGTGGCTTCGATGGCACCGCCTTTCCCGCGCCTAGCCCATAGGACCCGCCATGGCCGAGCCCGCAATCGCCTCCTCCAAAGCCGACAAAAGACGCTCTCTGCTCGGGATTTTCTTCGCGCTGCTGGTGTTGGCTGGGGCCGGCGCTACCGCTTACTACTGGTATCACCTGCGCTTTTTCGAAAGTACCGATGATGCCTATGTCGCGGCGAATATCATCCCCGTGACGCCGCAGATTACGGGTACCGTACGCCAGGTCAGCGTGCGTGACACCGACCATGTCGCCGTCGGCCAAGCGGTGGTGGAACTCGACGACGCGGATGCGCGCATCGCGCTCGAATCGGCCGAAGCGCAACTGGCGCGCACCGTGCGCGATATCCGCACCGTCTTCGCCACCAACGAGACGCTGGCTGCTGACGTGATCGTGCGTCGCGCCGACCTCACCCAGGCGCAGACGCTGCAGAGGAAAGCCGAAGACGACTTTGCGACGCGTAAGGAGTTGGTGGTGAGTGGCGCTGTTGGCAAGGAGGAATTGAAACACGCTGAAGCCGCATTAGCCGCCGCCAACGCGGCTGTCGGCGCCGCGCAATCCGGGATTAATGCCGCCCAGGAGCGCTTGGCGGCGAACCGGGCCATGACCGAGGGCACCAGCATTGAGGCTCATCCGTCGGTTGCACAGGCCGCCAGCGGGGTGCGGGAGGCCTATGTGAATTGGGCACGCTGTAAAATTGCGGCGCCGGTTAGCGGCGACATTGTCCGTCGTACGGTGCAGGTCGGGCAGCGCGTGCAGCCCGGGACGCCGCTACTTTCCATTGTGCCCCTTGAGCATGCGTGGGTGGAGGCGAACTTCAAAGAAGTACAACTTGGCGATATGCGAATTGGCCAACCGGTGAAGGTGTTGGCTGATGTGTATGGCAGCGAGACCGCTTACGACGGAAGGGTGGTGGGTTTCGCTGCGGGTACCGGCGCGGCGTTCGCTCTGCTGCCGGCGCAGAACGCCACCGGCAACTGGATCAAAATCGTGCAGCGTGTCCCGGTGCGGATTGAACTCAATCCAGAGCAGGTCGCAGCCAGACCATTACGCGTGGGTCTGTCGCTCATCGTCCATGTCGACACCCACGACGGCGCCGGTCAGCCGCTGGGTTCGGCCGTGGCTGAGCCTCACCTCAGCCACACCAGCGTATTTGATGGACAGCGCGATGCGGCCGACCAACGTATCGCCGAAATAATCGCTTCCAATCGCGGCAAACTCAGCGCCATTCCCGCCCGCCCGTGAGCGCGGCTGCTGCCAATAGCTGGCCGCCGCCGCCGATGAGCGGCTGGCGGCTGGTCGTCGGCTCCATCGCGCTGTCCACCGCCACGTTCATGAACGTGCTCGACGTCTCGATTGCCAACGTCTCAATTCCCGCCATTGCCGGCGATTTGGGCGTGTCGCCCAATCAGGGCACATGGGTGATTACCTCCTTCGCGGTAGCGAGCGGGATTTCACTCCCGCTTACCGGTTGGTTTGCCCAGCGTTTTGGCATGGTGAAGCTGTTTGTGCTCAGCGTGCTCATGTTTACGCTGGTGTCCTGGCTATGCGGGCTGGCCCCCAATATCGAATCACTGGTGTTTCTGCGCATCGTGCAGGGTGTGGTGGCGGGGCCGATGATTCCGCTCTCGCAGGCCATGCTGCTCGGCAGTTTCAAGCGCGAAAACTCCGGCATGGCGCTCACCATCTGGTCGATGACTAGTCTCATCGCGCCGGTCGTGGGGCCGGTGCTCGGCGGTTGGATCACGGACAACATCCACTGGCCCTGGATTTTCTTCATCAATATCCCGGTCGGGCTGATGGCGGCCGGCTTGACCTGGTGGCTCTACCGTAGCCGTGAAGCGCCGACGGCGCGGCGCCCGATCGATGTCATCGGCCTTATCGTGCTGGTGGTCTGGATTGGTTGTTTCCAGACCATGCTCGATAAGGGCAAGGAACTCGATTGGTTCGAATCCAATACCATCATCGTGCTGGCCGCAGTCGCCGCCATTGGCTTCTGCTTCTTCTTGATTTGGGAGTTGACCGAAGACCATCCGGTCGTGGAATTGAGTCTCTTCGCACGGCGTAACTTCTGGGCCGCGACGCTCACCATTTCCCTAGGTTACGGCGCGTTTTTCGGGAATCTGGTGCTGCTACCGCTGTGGCTCCAACAGCACATGGGCTACACGCCAACGCTGGCTGGGCTCGCAATGGCGCCGGTTGGGATTCTGGCGCTCATTATCTCGCCGTGGGTAGGTAAGAACATTCAGCGGTATGACGCGCGCTGGTTTGCCACCTTCGGCTTCGTGGTCTTCGCAATCGTGGTGTTGATGCGTGGCCACTTCAACACCAACGCCGACTTCGACACCATCCTGTGGCCCACCATTCTGCAGGGCGCAGCGATTGGCACGTTCTTCATCCCGCTGTTCAACCTTGCCTTGCAGGGGATTCCGCCGGAGAAAATTTCCTCAGCTTCGGGCCTGCTCAATTTCTGCCGTATCACCACCGGTGCTTTCGGCGCCTCGGTCGCCACCACCATGTGGGACCGGCGCGCCGCGTTTCACCATGCGCGACTCGTCGACCAACTGGATGCCGCCCGCCAGGCGGCCGGCGGGATGGTCAGCGGGGCCATGGATGATGCGACTAGCCTCGCCTTGATGAACCGCTTGCTCGATCAGCAGGCTTTCACGCTGGCGGCGACCGATATCTTCAACGCGTGTGCGGTGTTATTCATCGCGCTTACCGGACTGGTGTGGCTCGCGCGACCGGAGCGCGTGCACGTGCCAGACGCCGCGGCTGATGCCGGCGGCGCGCACTAGCCGAGGCTCAGCGTCGAGCGGGCAGTTCCACCACGCCACCGCCCAGCACGGACAGTTCGCCGTCCTGATTGTGCGCAGACTGCTCCAACTCCACCAGATTGCGGCCCTCTTCCGTCCACGTACGCACGACCTTAGCCTTCAGGAACAAGATGTCGCCTTCCGGATTGTGGCGGCGAATCTTGCAATGCGCGCTCCGCAGAAAGCCGCTATCGCCCATCCAGTTGGTGAGCTGATGGATGAGCCAGGAGCAGCGCTCCGGACCGTAGTCGTAGGCGCCGGGCGCGCCAACTTCCAGCGCGAACTCGGGCTCCCAGTGCACGCGCTCCGGACAATCAGGAATTCCGAAGCGGTTGGCGATGCCGAGCCCCGGATGCTGATCAACCAGTTTCCACGCCAACTTGTTGGCCCGGATGTAGAGCCCACCCCAGCCCTGCGCGTAGGCAATGAACCCGGTGACCGTCATGGGGCCTTTCAACATGACCGGTAATTCATCGCCGGCGTTGACGTCTTCGAAGTAGCGCGGCGTGCTGCCGCGAACCTCTTCGTTCGCGTATAGCTCGTAGGCTTCGCGCAAGGTGTCTTCGGCGTAGCGATGCGGCGGTTTGGCCTTGACCTCGGCGTACTTGGTGCCTTTCTCGCGCGCATGGTCGCGCTCGGTGCGGAAGCACCAGCTGTCGGCGTCGGCGACGCGGTCGCCATCCTGATTGAAAAACGACACGCGATATACCTGCTGGATCGCGCGGCCAGCAAAGCGGGTCTGGTGTTCGATCAGGTCCTGCAACACCGCCTCGGTGCTGATTTCATCATTGCGCCGAACCTGCTTGTGCCAGCGCCAATCGGCGCCCGACCACATCGCGTGGATGCCCGGCAGGCCGCCCACATAGCCCGAGATAATGCGACTGGTGGCAAACAGAAAACTCGGCAGCGCGACGATGCCGCCGTGTACGGATTTCGCCGCATATTCAGGCACGCACCACAGCGGGTTGTCGTCGCCAATGCCATGCGCGTAGTGGCGGATGTTGTCGCGAGTCGCTTCATGGCACCAGGGTTCGGCCTGACTGGTGATGGGCTTGCCGAGGCGAGCGCGCAATTCATCCAGCCCTTGTTCGGTAATCTTCGGGAATTCGCGAGGGGTGCTCATGCAGTGACTCCGGTAATGGAAGGCGAGAGAGAAATTAAACGGCCCACACGCCACCCGCATTGCTGCGATAGCCGAGCGCGGAGTAGACCGCGTCGACCAATCCTTGGCCGCGCTCGTTGAGCAGCACGCCCGTGCCCATGCGATTCATGGCATAGCCAAAACTGAGCTTGCATTCAGGGTCGGCAAAGCCGAGCGACCCGCCGGCGCCCACGTGCCCGAAAGCCGCCTCGGACAGCAACAGGCTGGAATTCACCGCGCCCGGGATCCGCCGGTTGTCCATGCTCTTCATAAACCCCAGACCAAACCGCACCGGCACGCGCAGGGTGGCGTCGTCCGGCGTGGCGGCAGCCACCCGGCTCATGCGGGTGATAGCGTCCTGACTCATCAAGCGGCGGCCCTGATGCATGCCGCCGTTAGCAAATGGCGCATACACGCTCGCCAGTCCGCGGCCATTGGCAATGCCGTTGGCCGAGCCCACTTCAGCGGCGTGACAGGCGCGGGTATTGACATCGAAACTCGCGAAGTCGCGCAAGAACAGATTGGCCGGCGAACCGGTATTGGTCAGCGCATCCTGAATAAACGTGCTGGCGATCCAGTCGCTATCCGGCTGTGCGGGAATCATGGGCGCGACGCGGGATTCGAGCGCTGCCGGCAGGCCAATCCAGCATTCTGCGGAAAGCGCCTGCGCGAGTTCGGCATCAAAAAATGAACCGAGCCGTTGGGCGGCCGCACGATGAATGAGTTCGCCGACAGTCCATGCCATGGTGATGCCGTGATAACCCTGCCGGGTGCCGGGCGTCCAGAACGCGGGCTCGGCAGCGACCCGTTTGACCATCGCGTCGTAATCCCAGAAGCCACCGACAGCGACCGGTTCACGCACGTGTGGCACGCCCACCGTGTGGTCTAGGGTCATCGATACTCGGGCGTTTTCCTTGCCTGCCACGCCGAACTCCGGCCAGTAACGGGAAACGGGCGCGTCGAGGTCGAGCTTGCCGCGATCCGCTAACAGATGGGCGCAAAGCGACATCAACCCCTTGGTCGAAGAAAACACCGTGCACACCGTGTCTTCTCGCCACGCGTCACCTGCCGGACTTACCCGTCCGCCCCACAGGTCGCACACCATTTGCCCTTCGACGTTAAGCGCGAGGCTGGCGCCGACTTCATCACGCTGGAGGAAGTTGTCGTGAAAGGCCTGCAGCACACCAGCAAAGCGCGTATCGCAGAACCCTTCGATGCGGCCGGTCGGAGTATCGATGTTCACGGAGCGGGACATGTCTGCAGGCTTCCAACGGACGAGGTGCTGGAGCATAGGCGAAGATGTTGCGCAGACCAACGCTTCCCGCCTCGTACTGTATAGTCGAGCGCGCGAAAGCTACCCTCGCGACGGCGCCAAATTAGCGCCAAGTTTTGTCCCCTGATTGCAGCGTCAACCTCTGATGGAGGGACCTATGAACGAGAGCCCGGTCACACGACAAGACATCACGGCCTGGTGTGTCACGCTCGTTCTTTTGCTGGGGATGGTGTATCTGCACCTGTTGCCATCTCTCATCGCGGCCTTGCTGGTGTATGTGCTGGTG